>Ga0209692_10000086_pt1 | contig 324023 bp, 292 predicted proteins | sample tdDd472_FD_187129 | JGI IMG/M metagenome (GOLD analysis project Ga0209692, IMG submission 187129) | Marine sediment microbial communities from the Atlantic coast under amendment with organic carbon and nitrate - tdDd47.2 (SPAdes)... | ecosystem: Environmental > Aquatic > Marine > Coastal >... | reverse complement strand
TAAGCTTCTATCGTTTAGTTGTTACATTGTTTTGAATTCAAAAACTAAATAACATAGAAGCTTATGCTTTTACAATCATAAGGCCTAAAGGGTGAAACAGCTTTATATTACGTACTTCCCTACAGGAAATCAGGGTAAAAGGGAGCTTATTCAATGCGCTTGACCAAGAAGAAAAATCCTCAAAATTCCCTCAATTACCAAGCAATTTCTCACCAGCAGCTACTGAGTGTGACAACTGGCGAATAACTACCTTTCTCCCTCCCATTCCGCATAAAACTGATCCAGAAATTGCTCCATAAACTGGTGTCGTTTCTTGGCTATTTTACGACCTGTTGCAGTATTCATTAGGTCTTTCAGCAGCAGCAGTTTCTCATAAAAATGGTTGATCGTTGGCGCAGTGCTTTTCTTATATTCTTCTTTGGTCATGTTGAGATTGAGAGGCACGTTGGGATTGTAAAGTTCCCGGTTTTTGAAACCGCCATAGTTGAAAGCCCGGGCTATGCCGATGGCACCAATAGCATCCAGTCGGTCCGCATCCTGGATCACATCCAGTTCCGGAGAGCGAAACTTCTGATCGAGATTCCCACCTTTAAAAGAAATGTTCTCAATGATCGCTTTGACATGATCAATGATGGATTGCACAACGCCCTGAGATTTCAAGAACTCCTCTGCCTTCTTTGGCCCAATACTTTCATCACCTCCATGAAACTTGGAGTCAGCAATATCATGCAGCAGGGCACCTAATTCCACTACAAATAAATCTACTTCCTCGCCATGAGCAATTGTTTTGGCCATCTTCCAAACGCGCTGGATATGCCACCAGTCATGGCCACCTTCAGCATCGGATAAAGTTTGTTGTACAAATTGTTGAGTCTGTTGGATGATCTGTTCTTGATTCATGAGATTCCAGTTTTATTCAGCGAAGTAGCATAAAACCGAAAGAAAATAAAACCAACTCAGCCGGTTTAAAACTTAGAGATCTCTGGAGTTGACTGCATCCATTCATCAAATCCACTTGCACTGTGCTCTTCACATTCAGTTGGACTGGCATCCCCGAACCAAAAAAGAATCTCAACGGCGAACAATCAGAAAAGTCAAGGCTGCAAGGAAACAGGTAATCAAGGGTAACCTTTATTACTTCAAACTCTGTGTCCACCGCGCTCTCTGTGGTTAGAACTTTTTTGGGCAAGGTTTATCCAAAAAGAAAAAACCCGGAAACATCAGCCTCCGGGTCCACTCCACTATCAACTATCTATCCTTTAACCATTTCCATGGCCTTTCCCATTTCCGCCTGTCTCCATTGCGGAATTAACAATTTCGTAGAAGTAAGTCTCTTCTAAAATCTGTGGCGTATAATCCGCACCTATAGTTTGTAAGTTTCCATAGAAATTTCTCAGGTGATTGCGGCTTCCTTTATTCAGATTATTGTAAACGGTCAGCACATCCGCCTGATCCATACCTGTAATAGAATTGTCCAGATCCAGAATATCCACTTCCTCAATCAATGCTCCAACTCTAAGTGCATTTTCAAGACTGGTGCCTCCCAGAACTGTAAGTGAATCATACAAATACTGGAGATTTTCATTTTGGAATTGTCCCTGAGCATCTTCAGCAACCGGGTCAGTCAAGCCAAACTGAACGATGAGGCCCTTCACGGCATCCATGTGTTTCTGTTCACTTGCTGCAATGTTTTCAAATATTGCCTGGTTCCAGGATTCAAAAAGGTACAAATAAACATCTCTGGCCATTTTTTCTTCTTCTCGCATAAAGACGATTGAAGTTGCCAGTTCGTCTGTAACTATGGCTACAGATTCTGTAGCAGTAGGATCGGTAGTAGAATCTACTGACAGATCATCAATTTCTCCGGTTTCGCAGGCAGCGATCATCAACATTCCTGCTATCAACATCATCATATTTTTCATGGTAGTAATTATTTTATTTACTCCTTTGATTCCATGATACGACAAAGGTTTAACCATGAATTGAAAATAAATTCGTTATGTAACATAAGTTACATAGAGAGGTAAGAAAGCATTAAAAAAAGACTGATAAGGAACTTTTTGGAAGGACAAGAAGATTGGTTCAGAACGGAAATCCTTATCTTGTAGAACCTAAATATTTACCCAACTTCTCCTTTATGAACAAAATTATTACCATCAAAACATCGGATTATAAATACCCAACATATGAAGAGAAGAAATTTGCGAATGAAAACTATCCAGAATTGAGAAACTTCGGTTTTGAGGATGTAACTCCGAGAGAATTATTCTTCAAAGAAACTCTTAAAGCCTATTATAAAAAATCTCATCTGTTCGAATGGGACAATTGTCTTCTTAATAGGCTAGGCAAATTGTCGGAAACGTTTGATTTCCTTTTTTCAAACTACTCCAGAGGAATTTCGGATATTTCAAATTCCACAACAAACCAAGAATTTGCAAACAGCTTCTTGTTTGATTACTACACTGAAGTATTCTACTATTTTTTCTTCTCTACGAGGGATACAGTACTTCAAATCTTAAATGTATTCTATGATTTGGATTTAAAAGAAAATGAAGTTTTTTGGGATAAAGTTTTCAATGAACTACGAGATAATAAAGTTCATGAGTACCTTAAGAAATTTCAAGAATCTATTAAAAGCACATCGGAATACAGAAATTCCTTTACTCATAGATTCCCTCCAAACCATCCTGACTACAGACCTAAATTGGCTAAATCAGTTGAAACAACAACATTGAGCTTGGGTTTAGGAAATCATTTCAAACCTGAGGAATTCATTGTTAACATTAAAGAGTCTTTAAATAATCTTAGTATTCTCCTTAATGAACTAAGAAATGAGATAAACTCCATTTCTTATTCAGACACAGATTAAAAAAGGAAGACACTTGCGCATCTTCCTTCCATTTTGGGTTATCTATATCCTAGTCTCCAGGTCCCTGACTTTCGTACTTGGATTTGAATTTTTCATAAAGCCGCTGCTGCAATGCTTCCAGATCCACTTCCCTACCCTGGATAAATGAGTACTTAATGATATTGGTACGCATATCCAGCAAGTCACCTTCACTGATCACAATGTTTGCATCCTTGCCAGATTCCAGCGTTCCTGTATGATCATCTATTCCCAGGATCTTAGCTGTATTGCTGGTGACCATCTTCAGTGCTTCCTCTTTATCAGTACCATAAGCGGCGACTGTTCCTGCGAAAAATGGCAGGTTACGAGAGCTGGAGATCATTCCTGAAACATGAGTCAACCCCACAGTGATGCCTTCCTCAGCCAGCATGCCCGGCAGTCTAAACGGCATATCAACAGCTTCATCAGTCCTTGTGGGCAGACGATGCACATTGGTCAGCAGAACAGGAATGTTGTTTTCCTTCAGCAAATCTTTCACATACCAGGCATCCTGAGCTCCAGTAATCACCAGTCGCTCAATGCCGTACTTCTTAAGTGTCTGAACAGCTTCAATGATTTGTTTTGGACGGTTGGCATAGACAAACAACCCCTTTTCGCCTGTTAGCACGGGAATCATCGCCTCAAGCTTCAAATTCTTCTCTGCTGGCTGAAGCTCTATGTAGGACTTGGTATCCTTCAATAGTTGCTCCACTTCGGCTACTTGCTCATCGTACTTTTCATTCTCCTTGCGCTCAGTTTCTCCTAGCCACCACTTAGGACCAATGGTAAGCGCAGGCCAGTTCATATGCACCGCATCGTCTTCCTGATAAAGTGCATCTTCCCAATTCCAGGCATCCAGCTGCATGATACTGCTGGTGCCTTCTACACGACCTCCGGATGGTGATACCTGTAACAATTGAATGCCTGTAAACTTCATGGTTGGCAACAATTCAGAGTCTGTATTGTAAGCAATAGCCGATCTCACATGTGGTTTGATATTTCCAACTTCACTAAAGTCCCTGGAGGCTCGCACTGCGCTGTATTCCACCAGCCCGAGCTGAGTTACCGGCAAAATCAACCCCGGATAAGCATGCATGCCCTGTGCTTTGATTTGCTTATAGTTTCTCAGATCGATTCGGACATTGGTCGCATTGACCACATTTTTAATCTTACCATTTTCAAATGTGATAATAGCATTTTCTATCACCTTGCCATTGCCCAAGTGAGCAGTCACATTCATGATAGCTATTGGCTCACTCTGTGCGGGAGCCGGTGCCGGAACTTGCGCTAAGACACTGAAACTCACCAGCATCGCCACAACCAAGCTAGCTAGTCTTGAATTAAAATTCCCTCCTATTCGATTAAAGGCTACCATTCGCATTAATTCCTGAAAAATTGAGATGAAAATCAATTTGGCTCCCTTCATCCCGATAGCTATCGGGAGGGTAAAACGAATTGATTTTCCAGCGATACTAAAGGTCAAAAACTTTCTCATTTTCCTTGTTCGTTTTGGGTAAAACCTTCAATCATAATGTCTTCACACTCGAAGTAGTGCTTCTCTTTCTTTTTCGGCTTTTGTGTTTTTGATCCACCGTTCTTTGCTTCTAGCATCTTTTGTGTAAGTCTTGCTCGCTCAGCCGCAACAGCTTTTCGCATAGCCGCATCTTTTTCCAAACTGTAATAAACCACACCGTCCACAAGTGTCATTTCTGACCGGGCATAAATGCTCAGCGGATGATCACTCCACATCACCAGATCGGCATCTTTTCCTACTTTGATACTTCCCATGTGATCATCCTGATGTAAGAGTTTAGTCGGATTCAAAGTCACCATTTTCAATGCTTCTACCTCCGCCATGCCACCGTATTTCACCGATTTGGCCGCTTCCTGATTGAGTCGGCGAGCCATTTCCCCATCATCGGAATTGATCGCAGTAGTCACACCAGCCATGGTCATCAATGAGGCATTGTAAGGAATGGCATCTTTCACTTCAAACTTGTAAGCCCACCAGTCTGAGAAGGTTCCTCCTCCAACTCCATGTTCAGCCATCTTATCGGCTACTTTGTAGCCTTCCAGAATGTGCGTGAAAGTGTTCACTTTAAAGTCAAATTGATCAGCTACTTTCATCAGCATATTGATCTCTGACTGCACATAAGAGTGACAAGTGATGAATCGCTCACTATTGATGATCTCCAACAAAGTCTCCATCTGAAGATCTTTCCGAGGTGCCGGAGTTGATGCTTTGGCCTTTTTACTCAAAGCTTCATATTTGGCTTTTGCGGCACCATATTCTTTGGCACGAGTAAAGCCATCCATGTAAACCTGTTCCACACCCATTCTCGTTTGTGGAAAACGAACAGTATAGTCATCTCCCCAATTGGTTTGCTTCACATTTTCACCAAGCGCAAACTTGATAAACGGATCAGCTTCTTTCAGCTTTAATCCTGCAGGGCCAGCTCCCCATCTGAATTTGATAATGGCCGACTGACCACCTACCGGATTGGCAGAACCATGTAGCAATTGAGCAGCTACAACACCCCCGGCTAATTGTCTATAAATATCAATATCGTCTGAATCCAAGGCATCTTCCATTCTTACCTCGGCGGTAATGGAATGACTACCTTCATTGACAGAAGACAAAGCAATATGTGAATGCTCATCGATGATTCCAGGCGTAACATGCTTGCCAGTTGCATCAACAACTCTAGCTCCATCAGCACTCAAACCTTTTCCTATTGCAGCTATTTTTCCATTTTTCACCAATACATCAGCACCTTCTATTTTACCATCTCCTTCCAATGTCCAAACTGTGGCATTCTGGAAGAGAATGGTTTCCTGCTGAGGTTTTTCAGTCCATCCATAAGCCACAAATGGATAAATCACATTTCCCAACTCTGGTTTCGATACTTCTTGCTCTTCTTCGTCCTCTTTCTTTTCTTCCTTCTTCTCCAGATCACCAGTTCGCTTAGCTGACCACTTCACCCAATTTCCATCAATCAGTTGACCATTGCCGCTGAAAAATTCCTTCTCGACCCAGCCTGTCAGGCGAATGGCTTCTTCCTGATCCTGCTCTTTATAAGTGATGGTGATTTGATTGTTTTTGATTTTGAAAGTCAGTTTGATATCTGTGCTATCATTCACCACGATCTTAGCTGAATGACTTCCTGGCTCTCCGAAAACTTCCATTGCATAAGCCTGATCACCAACTTTAAGATCGTATTTCCCTGCATAGTCAGGTTGCGTCAATTCAGAGATTTCATATTTTCTTCCCTGCACCCAGGTCTGTTGAATTTTAGCTTTTTCATCAAAAATATCCTCTGATGCCACGAAGAAGTTGGCCAGCATTCCTGACTTCAGAGCCCCCACTTTATCCTGCATTTTGAAATACCTGGCAGGTGTGTAAGTTACCGCCTTGAGTGCTGCATCTTTAGAAAGACCATATTCCACAGCTTTTCTCACCTGTTTCCAGAAATCGTCCTTATTCTTAAGGTCAGCAGCAGTAAAAGCAAATTCAACTCCGGCATCAGCCAGCATTTTTGGATTGGCTGGTGCTAGTTCCCAATGCTTCATTTCAGCAAGCGTAACATCCAAAGCTGCAATCGGATCTTCCACATCATAAGCTTCCGGGAAATTCAAAGGAAGTATCAAAGCTGCTCCTGTTTGCTTGATTTCCTGGAGACGTTGATATTCATCGCCATTGCCCTTGATAATGTATTGCACTCCAAACTCATCTCCTACTTTATCTGCCAGTAGCACTCTTAGTTTATTGCTGTTTGCTTCAAATACCTGGGGAAGGTTCTGCACTGCATTGAAAGCCTGCAATGAAAGGTTTGTCTGCACTTTATTGCCTTGTGATTTGTACCACTGTGCATCATAATAAGTCTGACGCAACAAAGCCACATAACCCATGATTGAACTTGGGTAAGCTTGTTTTGAGGAGCCTTTGCTAAATGAATAATGAGCGGCCACTTTATCACTAATTACAGCTTCCTGTACAGGCAGATCAGACAGATTGGAAAAAAGTGAAGTTCCACGCATCAGTCCATCTGCTTTGAAGCTGTTCACCGCACCAAAACCAAGTTTACGCAGACCCTCAGCATCTTTCGACTTTACTCGAAATTCTTCTGCAGCATTGTAAGTAGACCGGATGGCATCATTCCAACCATAAGGCCCTTCTTTAGTGCTTTCATACTGTGGCTTTCCGCCAAATCCAGCCGGTTTGTCCGGCTCTGGCAAACCATAGTTACTATATGGATCAATCAATGCCGGATAGATGTACTTTCCGGACATATCGATGGTGATTGCTCCTTTGGGAATAGCAACCGAAGCACCAACCGCCTGCACTTTGCCATCTTTGATGATCAGCGTAGCATTTTCAAGCTTGGTTTGATAATCCGTAAAAATTGTTGCGTTGGTGAGTGCGTAAATGCCCGGGCGTTCATCCGCCACACCATTTACCGGAAAAGTCTCCTGTGCATGCGTGAGATGAATTCCCAACAGCATCCACATGAATAAGATTTTCTTCATAGTAGTAGTTTACTTGGGTTGAATCAGGTTATAACTAAAGCATATATACAAAGATTCAATCACTATCCACTTTGCTTTTACGCGAGCGGTTTGCAGGGGAGATGAGAATAATCAATCGAATAATCCAATTTAAAAAAATCGTTAACTTTCACATTAAAAAATTGATGGGTGATTTTGATAAGGTCATTAAGGAAAATATTGAAGCGATTTTCATCCCCTTGCTCAACAAACTCTTGAATCTTTCAATCGCTGAATCCTTTGAAATCAAGGATAAAATTCAAAAAACCATTGAAAGAGAGCCTGATTACCTGAAAAGAATTATTGATAATAAGGGAAACCAATTTATCCTGCAATTAGAATTCCAAACTACGGATAACCCTGAGATGGTCTATCGAATGGCTGAATACAAGGCCATCCTTCAACGCAAATATCAGCTTCCAGTCCGCCAATTTGTGATTTACCTCGGGGCAAATCAATCATCTATGCGAACCAAACTTCCAGAATCTGAACAAATCACCGGATTTGAATTAACAAGTATTCATGACTTTCCTGTAGAGGAGATTTTAGCATCTGACATTCCGGAAGAAATCATTTTATCAATCCTTGCTGATTTCCCAAAAGCAGATACTGAAAAGGTCATTAGGCTTATCATTGATAAATTGCAGCAATCATCCAAAGATGAAAATGAACTAATGCGGTATATCCAGCAGTTGTTAGTATTATCACGTTTGCGTAACTTAACGATTGAAACAAAACAAATAATCAGAGACATGCCAATAACATACGATATCACCAAGGATGGCCTTTACCTGGAAGGTATTGAAAAGGGTATTGAAAAAGGCCGAAAAGAAGGTATTCTTCAAGAAAAGAGGGAGGTAATTGTCAAAGCCCTTCAGAATAAGAAACTCACAATTGAAGAAATTGCAGAACTGGCAGATGTAAGTATTGATTTTGTTCTAAGCATTCAATCAGAGAAAAAGTAACACTTTCCAATCATCATCTGAAAAATATTACTCAATCAAGAAAAAGGCGTCCTAAGACGCCTAATAGATATTATTTAAAAGCCAACACAAATTATTACTTCAAATTCAAAAGAAAACTAAAGCAACTCTTTATCAGGTCAGAGGCTTTATTTAAATCTAAACACTCCCCACCTTCATCCGAAAGCAGGAATCCCGGTAATTTCATGACCCAGGATCAGTAAATGTATATCGTGTGTACCTTCATAAGTCACTACAGACTCCAGGTTCATCATGTGGCGCATCATTGGATATTCACCGGTGATTCCCATTCCTCCATGGATTTGGCGAGCCTCACGGGCAATATTCAAAGCCACTTCTACATTGTTTCTCTTAGCGAGGGAAATTTGGGCGCTAGTGGCTTTTCCTTCATCCATGAGTTTACCAAGTCTCCAATTTACGAGTTGTGCTTTAGTGATTTCTGTAAGCATTTCAGCCAGTTTTTTCTGCACCAACTGGAAGGATGCGATAGGCTTACCAAACTGCTGACGCTCCAAAGCATACTTTCTGGCAGATTCGTAGCAGTCCATTGCCGCTCCGATCACTCCCCAGGCAATACCGTACCTTGCTTTGTCAAGGCAGCCAAGTGGTGCACCCAGGCCATCTTTTCCTGGAAGTACATTTTCCTTCGGCACTTTCACATCGCTAAACACCAACTCACCAGTAGCCGACGCTCTCAATGACCATTTTCCGTGAGTTGTCGGAGTACTAAAACCTTCCATGCCCCGCTCTACGATCACGCCTTTGATACGGCCTTCATCATTCTTGGCCCATACCACAGCAATATCTGCATGCGGTGCATTAGATATCCACATTTTCGCACCATTCAACAGGTAATGGTCGCCCATGTCTTTAATCCGGGTTTCCATTCCTCCAGGGTTAGAACCATGATTTGGTTCGGTCAAGCCAAAGCAACCAAGCATTTCGCCGGATGCCAGTTTTGGTAAATACTTTTTCTTTTGTTCTTCGCTTCCATAGGCATAGATCGGATACATCACCAGTGAACCTTGTACGGAAGCTGTAGAGCGCATACCAGAATCGCCACGCTCAATTTCCTGCATGATCAATCCATAAGAAGTGTAGTCAAGCCCACCTCCACCGTACTCCTCAGAGACTGTGGGGCCAAAGGCTCCGATCTCACCAAACTTGCGAACCATCTCTGTTGGAAACTGGTTTTTCTCCGCCCAATCCTCTATGTAAGGAGTGATTTCTTTCTTCACAAAGTCCCTGATAGAGGACCTGATCAGCTTATGCTCTTCGGTGAGCAGATCGTCAATTTGATAAAAGTCAGGCGATTCAAAATCATCTTGAAAATTTCTTTTCGTTGCCTGACCATTTTGGGTAAATGTGTCAGTTGACATAGGGTGTTTTTGGTTTATCTGAATTATTGGTTCAAATTTACAACAAACAGAATGAGAAGGATGGGAAATAAAAACTTTAGTGAGGAGATTTTAGATCAGCTGGAAAAACTGGAAGCCAAGTATGATGCAATGGGTCAGGATTTATCAGCATACCTCGATGGACTATTGCACTCTGATTACCTCACTTATTGGGATTACATAAGACTGGATTCTTTGCTCAGTCTTCAGCAACCACGCACAAGTTTTCCCGATGAGAAGATTTTTATCCTCTATCACCAAATCACAGAGCTTTATTTCAAACTCATTCTTAACGAGCAAGATCAGTTGGTACTGGCCGAAGAAACTCCTGGAAGGGACACATTTCTAAAAAGAGTGAAAAGAATGAATCGTTATTTTGATCATTTGATTGACTCATTTGATGTAATGATAGAGGGCATGGATCCAGAGCAGTTTCTGAACTTCAGAATGTCGTTACTTCCTTCCTCCGGATTCCAATCCGGTCAATACAGAATGATTGAAATTGGAGCCACAGACTTCAGATTACTCACTTCCAGTGAAGCATCTCGCAGGGAAGACAATAATTCTTCTGTAGAAGAACTATATGATCATTTATACTGGAAAAAAGGTGCAACCGAACTGGCTACTGGGAAGAAAACTTTGACTCTACGTCAGTTTGAAAAGAAGTATTCTGAAGCGTTCATCTCGAGAGGTAAAGAAGTACAAAGTTCTAACCTTTATCAACTTTATCTTAACCATTTCAAAGGCGACGAAGAAATCACAGAGGTACTGCGCCACCTTGATCACAAAGCAAATATCCAGTGGCCTCTCGCACATTACAAGTCGGCCGTAAGGTACTTACAAAAGGATCCCGATATCATTAAAGCCACAGGTGGTACTAACTGGCAAAAGTATTTACCCCCTCGCCGACAGTTGATTGTGTTTTATCCGGAATTGTGGACTGAGGAAGAACTTCAGACCTGGGGAACAAAAGAAAAACTTTGAGTGATGTGTTTTTGTGGTTATGCAGCTATTCAGGTGGACGATATGGATCTTACTCTTTTTGCCGTTAGTTGGTCATAGCCAACGTACATTCCAAAAAAAGACCTACTACGACGCTGAGCAAACCAAGCTCAAAGAAGTAGTAACCATGTTGCGCAAAGACAGCACTCTTCACGGCACCTATGCTTCACTCTATGTGAATGGATCTTTAGCAATTAAAGGCCATTATTCACAAGGAAAATCTGATAGTACCTGGATTTACTACTATGAAAATGGTCATGAGAAAGCCTATGGACCTTTTGATACTGACAATCAATCGGGAAAATGGAAATATTTCTATGAAAGTGGAGAGCTGAAAGCAGTCGGTACATACGCAAACAATATCAAACATGGTTCCTGGACTTACTACTATGAAAATGGTCAGGAAAAAAGCACAGGTATCTATTTCAAAAATCAAAAAGAAGGCATCTGGAATTATTTTTATGAAGATGGCTCATTGAAAGCCCAAGCCTTTTTTCAGCAAGGCAAAGGACATTACAAAGAGTTTTATCCCAATGGTAAACTGAAAACGGAGGGGCGAAACGAATATGAAAAAAGTGAAGGTCCCTGGACTTATTATTATGAGTCTGATGGAATAGAAGCGGAAGGAAACTTCAAAAGAGGTCTTAGAAATGGTTTTTGGAAATACTATCATGAGAATGGACAGTTGGCTGCAGAAGGAGTTTTTAAGGATGGTGAAAAATCAGGAGTTTGGAAGTATTATTTTCCTGATGGCACCATCAGTAGCGAAGGAGAAATGGTCAACGACCAGCGAGATGGGTTCTGGAAGCTGTATTATCAATCAGGAGAAATAAAAGGAGAAGGCAAATATGACCAGGGAAGCGGTGATTATGTGGAGTATTATCCTAACGGCAAGCAGAAAGCACGAGGCGCTATGGAAAACGGCATGCGGGAAGGAAGATGGGAATATTATAATGAAGAAGGATTAGAAGATGGAGAGGCTGTTTTTGTAGATGGAGTTGGTGACTACAAAGGGTATTATCCCGATGGAACGATCAAAATGACTGGTACCATCGACAATGGAAAGCGAGTTGGTCAATGGACACTTTATAACCCAGATGGAACTGTTGCTGGCATCTACAAACCTGTTTATGAAGAAGAAAGACCAATATTCAGGACAACTAATTTTGATGATAAAAAGAGCACCAAGCAATCCTCTGATAAGGTGGAATACATGTATAAGAATAGAAAGATTCGCTACTTCAATCCACGAATCAATGAGTATACAGGCATTATCGTAGCAACCAATCCCCTACAACCCTTATTCAATCAGTTACCCATTTCGGTAGAGTATTACATTCAGGAGAGGCTGGGCTATGAAATCAATATAGTCATGCGTAAAAAACCATTCTATCAGGATATATCCAGTAAAAGTTCCAATCAGGTAAACTCACTCGGTTTTGACTTACACCTGCGGCAAAAGTTCTACCACGATGATACCAAACTAGGGATGTTTTACTTTGGACATGAAATTCTGACAGGGTACCTGGAACACCAGGCAACAGTGATGGATAGCTCTCAAAGCCCTGCTGCCTTTACCAAAATTTTTGCCAAGGAATCACGACTTGCCTATGGCTTGTTCATAGGAGATCGATGGATGAAAAGAACAGGAAATTCTGGACTCACAATTGACTTCAATCTGGGAATTGCACTCGGTCGCAGATTTTTCAAAAAAGCATTTGATCAGCAATATTCTAACGTGTTCGATGAACTAAATCAGGACAAATTTTATTTACCTCTCATATTCACTTTGAATATCGGCTTTGCCGGACCAAAACGAAAAACTACCAGTTTCTAAGACTATGAGTTCAAAAAAAACAGTAATCATTGGAGCAACTCCCAATCCTGATAGATATGCATTTTTAGCCGCAGAACGACTCAACAAGCATGGACATGCTATCATTCCTGTAGGCATAAAAAAGGGTGATGTGTTCGGTAAGCCAATTCTCAACCTTCGAGAGAAACCTAATATTGACGAAGTGGACACCGTCACTCTATACATCAATCCTCACAATCAAAAAGAGTGGGAAGATTATATACTGGATCTCAAACCAAATAGAATCATCTTTAATCCCGGAACAGAAAACCCACAACTTTCTAAAAAAGCTGAAAAAGCTGGAATAGAATCCCTTTACGCCTGCACACTCGTCATGCTAAGTGCTGGTACTTACTAGCTTATGGGTTAGGCTCTGCTGTCTCTTCCTTATAAATGCGAGGAACACAGATGACTCCCTTATCAATCATGTTCACAATCATTTGTGATAAAGGTTTATTCTCTTGTCTGTTAAAATCGATTGGATTGTCCTGGTAAGTGAATAGTCGTAAATGCTCTAAAGCAGAAACTTCATCCGGAATATGCTTGATTTGGTTGGCAGAAATATCCAGGTCTTCAAGTAACTCCAATCCGAGAAACTGTGTTGGAAAATCCACCAGATAATTATCATTCACTCTACCAACACGCAGTTTTTTCAGATTAGAAATTGATTCCGGCAAGACACTCAAGCGGTTGTGATGAACATAAAGCTCCTCAAGGCTGGTCAATTTACCGATACTCTCTGGAAGTGAATATATCTTATTGTTTGACAAGAAAAGGATAGATAATGAAGACATATCTCCTATCGCCTCCGGGATTACTTCTAACTCATTGTAATACAGATCAATCACAACCAACTTCAGATCAAATAAATCTTCAGGCAGTTGTGTTAGTTTATTTTTATAGAAAGAAAGCTTGGTGAGTGATTTGAGAGCTGAAATTCCCTCGGGCACTCGCAATATTTCATTCTCCTGAAGCTGAAGTTCCTTCAAGTTTTTGAGCTGATAAAAGCTTGAATCTAAAGTTTTGAGACCACATTTATTAGCTTTAAAAACTTCAATAAAATCAATTTTATCATAGTCAGCTGCTCCAAGTTCAAGACGATGGGCCTTATTGAAAGAAACAGTCTTGATAAAATCTGCTCGTTTCAATCGACTTACAGGCACTTCTCCAAAGAAGTTTTCTTCCGCTACCAGTTCCTTTAGTCCCTCTAACTTCTTGATTCCTAAAGGCAGTCTTGTGAGCAGGTTGTTACTGATATCAAGTTTTTCCAGACCAGGAATTTCCTGAATTCTAATCCAAAAAAAGTCATCCAGTTTATTAGCTCTCCAATATATCCTTTTAAGATTTTCAAGCCTTCCAAGTTGTTTAGGAAGCTTTTTGATATGATTAAAATCCAGAATTAGCACTTCAAGAGAGCTGGCATCAAATACAAATTCGGGAACCTCGTCCAATCCAGCATACGAAAGATCTATTTCCTTAAGGGTGTCTATTTCCGTATTAGCCAGGTAGGCCTGAAGTTTTTTCTCCCCGACACTTTGGTTTTCACCAAAGTTTGCCTGATTTACAGAATCTACAGTAGCCATTGGATCTGCCTCATACATGCGTTGATAGATCCTCTGTCTCATCCTGTATTGCTCTAAAAAGGTTCTTCTGACCTGATCTATACTATCAGATTTTGACCGCTCATCAGAATTTTGTGAAAACGCTGAACACCAGACAACAAGCCCTATCATCAATATTGAAATTCTTTTCATAACTAATCTTTTAGTTGATCAAAACTAACAAGCCGAAAGTCAAAATCCAAGCCATTCGGGAAGCATAATTTGTATATTTTTGAGCCTTTAAAATTCTAAGCATGGAACAAGACAAATCTTTAGGTAAGGGCGACTACTCAGCCAGTAACATTCAGGTACTAGAAGGACTGGAAGCAGTAAGAAAGAGACCTGCTATGTACATTGGAGATGTGGGCATCAAAGGGCTGCATCATCTTGTATGGGAAGTAGTAGATAACTCTATAGATGAAGCATTGGCTGGCCATTGTGACGAAATCACTGTAGAAATCAATGAAGGGAATTCCATCTCCGTTACTGACAATGGTAGAGGTATTCCAACCGATCTTCACAAAAAAGAGAATAAATCAGCCCTGGAAGTGGTTATGACCGTACTTCACGCTGGTGGTAAATTTGATAAAGACACCTACAAAGTGTCTGGTGGTCTGCATGGAGTTGGTGTGTCATGTGTGAACGCTCTCTCTACGCACCTAAAAGCTACAGTACACAGAAAAGGTATCATTTACGAACAGGAATATGAAAAAGGTGTCCCTAAAGCCCCTGTTAAGGAAGTAGGTAAAACGGACAAGACCGGAACAATTATTACCTTCCAACCAGATACCTCCATCTTCATAGTTAGTGAATATAAGTATGAGACTGTGGCTTCCAGATTGCGGGAACTCTCTTTTCTCAACGCTGGAATCAAGCTGATTCTAATTGATCACCGTGAACAAGATGAAAACGGAAATGACCTTTCAGAAGAATTCTATTCCGAAGGAGGGTTGAAGGAGTTTGTTACCTATTTGGACAGCACACGTGAAAGGCTCATTCCTGAACCTGTTCATATCAACAACGAAGAAGGTGATATCCCAGTAGAAGTAGCGTTGAACTACAACACTTCATATACTGAGAATGTAGTTTCTTATGTAAACAATATCAACACCATTGAAGGCGGAACGCACGTAGCTGGTTTTAGGAGAGCACTTACCAGAACACTAAAATCTTACGCTGATAAATCAGGTCTTCTGGAAAAAGCTAAAGTAGAAATCACTGGCGATGACTTCCGGGAAGGTCTAACAGCAGTAATTTCTATTAAAGTAGCAGAACCTCAGTTTGAAGGTCAAACCAAAACTAAACTGGGTAATTCGGATGCCATGGGAGCTGTTGACGGTAGCCTGAGTGTGGCCCTCCTTGAATATCTGGAAGAACACCCTAAGGAAGCCAAGCAAATCATACAGAAAGTAATATTGGCGGCTCAGGCAAGACAGGCGGCACGCAAAGCACGTGAAATGGTGCAGCGTAAAAACGTGCTTTCCGGAACCGGACTTCCTGGAAAATTGGCTGATTGCTCTGACAAGGACCCTGCTAACTGTGAAATCTACCTGGTAGAGGGTGACTCTGCAGGTGGTTCTGCAAAGCAAGGAAGAGACAGGAAATTCCAGGCTATTCTACCTCTGAGAGGTAAGATCCTCAACGTAGAAAAAGCCCAGGAACACAAAATCTATGACAATGATGAAATCAAGAACATCATCACAGCTTTGGGAGTGAGATTTGGAAAGGAAGATGATCAAAAGGCCCTTGATATGGAAAAACTCCGTTACCACAAGATCATCATCATGACTGATGCCGACATTGATGGAAGCCATATCCGTACCTTGATACTTACATTCTTCTTTAGGTACATGAGAGAGCTGATAGAAAAAGGCTATCTGTATATCGCACTTCCTCCACTTTACTTGATTAAGAAAGGAAAACAAGAACGCTATGCATGGTCAGAAGATGATCGCGCAAAGACAATTAGTGAATTGGTACCAGAAGGAAAAGAAGACAGTGTGGGGGTACAACGATACAAAGGTTTGGGAGAAATGAACCCCGAGCAACTTTGGACAACTACCATGGATCCATCAACCAGAAGTTTGAAACGGGTTACAATAGAATCAGCTGCTGAGGCAGACCACTTGTTTTCAATGCTCATGGGAGATGAAGTTGCCCCTCGAAGGGACTTCATCGAAAAGAATGCCAAATACGCCAAAGTAGACGTTTAACCCTGATCAGAGTCTATTTTACTGAAAATGATCTGGAAAATCGCTTGAATGAATTTCCAGATCATTGCAAATGAAAATAGAATAGCCGAGCCCAGAGCCAGCACTATTAACATCAACAACTCAAAAATCTTATCCATGTTTATCTGTAGTTACATACTCTATAAATAAATACAAAAGATTTAGAATAGTTTTAATATTCTCAGAAAAGTTTTCAACATGAATCTTATTTTTAAAAAGATTACAACTTTCACCCTCTTAATTTTCATTTTATCCAACATCTCATCAGCTCATGATTACTGGCAACAGCGAGTTGAATACAAAATGTCCGTCGACTTTGATGTAAAAAAACATCAATACACCGGGACTCAAACTTTAAAATATTATAACAACTCCCCTGACACCCTTTACAGGGTGTATTATCACCTTTACCTGAATGCCTTCCAGCCAAACAGCATGATGGATGTGAGGTCCAGAACAATCATGGACCCTGACAGGAGAGTTGGCTCTAGAATCAGTGAACTTACACAAGACGAAATCGGATATCTGAAAGTAAATACCCTGGAACAATCAGGATCTCCCCTCACCTATGAGCTGTCTGAAACTGTGCTGGAAGTAACACTTGCTCAACCAATTCCTCCAAAAAGCACTGAGATCTTTACAATGTCATTTGAGGCACAAGTTCCGATTCAGATCAGAAGAAACGGAAGAGACAGCTATGAAGGAATTGACTACTCCATGGCGCAGTGGTTTCCTAAAATGGCTGAATATGATGAATTTGGCTGGCATACTTCTCCTTATGTGGCTCGTGAGTTTTACGCACCCTGGGGGGATTATGAAGTGGACATTACGATAGACAAGGATTATGTCCTGGCCGGAACTGGAGTTCTACAAAACCCTAATGAAATAGGATATGGCTATGAAGATAAAGGTGTGAAAGTAAAACACAAAGGCTCAAAACTCACCTGGAAATTCAAAGCAGAAAACGTACATGATTTCATGTGGGCCGCGGATAGAGACTATACGCAAACAACTGCCCAAGTACAGAATGGACCGTTGCTTCGATTTTTCTATGTGCCAGGAGAAGATACAGAAACCTGGAAAAAGCTTCCTGATTACGCAGTAAAAGCATTCAGCTATTTCAATGAACATTTCGGAAAATATGGCTGGAGCCAATACAGCATCATCCAGGGTGGTGATGGTGGAATGGAATACCCAATGGCTACCTTGATTGCCAATACACGAAAAAATGGAACACGTACTTTGGAATCCCTGGTCAGTGTGGTGGTGCACGAATCACTTCACAGCTGGTATCAGGGTATGCTTGCAACCAATGAAAGCTACTATGCATGGATGGATGAAGGTTTTACCTCTTTTGCTGAGAGCTATGCCGAAAACTACATTTTTGACAGGGGAGCAAAATATCCAGCCACCAAAAACTACAACACCTATTTCAGGCTGGTGAACTCTGGTAGAGAAGAGCCATTATCTACTCATTCAGACCATTTCACGACCAATTTCGCATACTCAATTGCATCCTATGTAAAAGGTTCTATGTCATTGGAACAGTTGGGATACATCATTGGTGCGGACACCAGGGACAAAGGCCTATTAGCTTATTTTGATAAATGGTCGTTTAAGCATCCGGATATGTATGATTTTATCAGAGTAATGGAAAAACAGTCCGGACTTGAACTAAGCTGGTATTATGAATACTGGGTGAATTCTACAAAGACCATAGACTATGGAATCGATAGCATTTCTATGAATGAAGATAAAACCTATGTAACACTTCATAGAATTGAGGATATGCCCATGCCTGTTGACCTGGTCATTACTAAGACCAATGGCGAGCAAGTCATGTATTACATTCCACTTACCATCATGAGAGGCGAAAAAGCCAATGAAACTGATCTTAAACGCATCGTAAGTAAAGACTGGCCATGGACGCACCCAACCTACGAGTTAGCTGTTGACATTCCAGTTGATGAAATTGTAAAAATCGAGATAGACCCTACTCAAAGAATGGCAGATGTAGATCGATCAAACAATGTCTATCAAAAAGAAATCGACAACCAAGGTGAAATAGATTCTAGCTCCCAAAAGTAATTATCAGTCTTTCACATCTGCTTTGATGGTCAGCATTTGTGATGAAGCAGAAGGGTCGTTGGAGAAAACTGTAATGGTTTTGTACTGACGACCTTTCCTATCTGAGGAATTGAAGGTCACATCCATCATTTCAGAATCCCCTGGCTTGATGACATTATTCTTCAGGCCTGCCACTGTGCAACCACAATTAGGTTTGATTTTTCTAATGATCAAATCACTCTTACCTGCATTGGTCAGCGTAAAAGTTGTCACCACACTGTTCCCCTGATTGACATCACCAAAATCAAACTGTGTCTGGTTAAACACTAACCTTGGTGCTTTGGCCATTTCCTTTTCGGTCATTGGTGGAAAGTATTCCAGAATTGTAGCAATGGCATGAAGTTCTTTCGCTGAATCAACCCTTTCATCCGTTACCAATACCAGATTATCACTCACAAACCCAAGGTCATTCTTTTTGACAGGATCATATGTCAGTTTGATCTCACCCATTTCTCCCGATGCTAAAATCTCTGGTTCAAAAGAAACTTTAATATGCTCCGGAACAATACTCTTCTCAATCAACCAGCTAATTACCGAATCCCCTGAATTATAAACATCAAAAGAGCGGACAACAGGAGCCTCTGTCGTGATCTGACCTATATTCAGGCTTTTAAATTTCAACCTTACATTTCCTATTAATGTAGGCAATTCATCCTCTACAGTTCTTGGTTTAGGCTTCACTGAGCCCTCAATATGAAGCACTTCTGATCCATGACCACCCTTACCAGAAACAAAGCTTACCTTAAGTGTTTTTTCAAATTTCCCAGGCCTGTTTAGAGGGTTATATTCAGCCTGCACAAAACCAGTATCTCCCGGCATAATTGCGTCTTCTGTCCAACCTGGAGTAGTACACCCGCATGAAGCATCTACATGTACAATCTTTAAAGAATCCTTACCTTCATTGACAAGCCTAAATGCATACTTCACTGCACCATCTTCCTCTTTTATTTCACCAAAATCGTGACTTAACTCTAAAAACTTCACTCCACTTTGAGCATAAGCTCCAGCAATTGTTAAGAAAACCACCACTATCAGGGAAACATACTTTTTCATTCGCTTCAATTCTTTATTCATCAGAGGATCATTAAATAACATCAAATCTCAGGGTAAAACCTGGAAACGTATTTCCAACACAAAACATCAATTATTACGCAAATTTCTTCTCGCCCGCTGGAGCGGAATGCAAAGGAGGATTAATTGTATTTATCCAAACGGCACAAAGATTCAAATTATTTAGGTTTGCACAAAAAAGTATCAATGGCGAGAATTCTTACTGGGATCCAGAGCACTGGAAAACCGCACCTGGGTAATTTGCTTGGCGCAATCCTGCCGGCAATAGAGCTATCAAAAAATGAAAAGAATGAATCATTTTTCTTCATTGCAGACCTTCATTCACTGACGACTATCAAAGATGCAGAGGCACGTCAGGAAAATGTAAATGCTGTAGCTGCAGCATGGATGGCTTGTGGGTTTGATACAGATAAGAATTTATTTTACCGACAGTCGAAAGTTCCGGCTGTTTGTGAGCTGACATGGTACCTGAATTGTTTCACTCCGTTTCCGATGTTGGCTAATGCACATTCATTTAAAGATAAATCGGATCGGCTATCTGACGTAAATGCGGGACTATTCACTTACCCAGTGCTGATGGCGGCTGACATTTTGTTGTATGATGCTGACATTGTTCCGGTTGGCAAGGATCAAAAGCAGCACCTGGAAATGACGCGAGACATTGCTTCAGGTTTTAACCATCGCTATGGAGACACCTTTGTACTTCCAGAAGCCAAAATCGATGAAAACCTCATGACTATTCCTGGCATTGACGGCCAGAAAATGAGCAAATCTTATGGCAACATCATAGACATTTTTCAGACAGACAAAAAGTTGAGGAAAAATGTGATGGCTATTGTTACAGATAGCACACCATTAGAGGAGCCAAAAGATCCTGACGTGTGCAATGTATATTCGATCTACAAAACTGTAGCTTCAGATGAGCAAATCACGCAGATGCGGAAGAATTATGAAGGTGGCAATTATGGCTATGGACATGCCAAACAGGAACTCTACGAAGTACTGGTAGAGCGTTTTAAAGAAGCGCGAGAAAAGTATGATTATTATATGAATAACCTGCCTGAACTTGAACAAAGACTTCAGGCAGGTGAAAAAAAAGCTGGCGAAATCGCCAGTCAAGTGCTGGGTCGGGTTAGAGAGAGATTAGGCTTCTAATTCTTCTCTGGCAGTCCAGACTATTTCTTTGAAAGCTTCATCCTGGCCTTGCAACACAAGTCTTGTTGGGCCAGGCACTAATACCAAACGTGCTTTAATACCTGGAAAATCGTCAGCCTCCACAGGTATTCCGGCATCTTTTTCCACGTCATAATTCAATCCACCATTATTTTTCAAATAATGATTCGCCAAATATGCTGCAGGATTAAGCACTTCATTGTCCGGACAATATTCATCATGAACATTGAAGAGTGCTTCTTCGATGTAAGCACCATAGTTGAATTGAAATTCAGTAACAAGTTCTCTGATTTCTCTTTCTATTTGGTCATAAGATGCATCATGAGATTTCTGCCAAAAAAGTTGATTCTTCTTTTCTGCAATTTGCATCATAGCTTGATCAAGATTTTTTATATTCATGCCCACTATAACGTTTGTGTCTTGAGATGTACGATTGATTGATGCAAATGTTAATATATTTCTAAATATTACCTCATATTTTAAAATAATTAAATTTTAGCTTTACCAAATAAGCTTCAAATTATAAATATCATAAACTGACATGGAAATTGTAGCTAAGGCAAAAAAATGGCTGGAAAGCCAAAAAGTGGATCAGGATACCAAATCTGCTATCGAAAAAATGCTGGCAGACTCTGACAATACAGAACTTACCGAATCTTTCTATAAAGATCTTGAGTTCGGCACCGGGGGTCTTCGTGGAATCATGGGTGTAGGCTCCAACAGAATGAACAAATACACGATAGGGATGGCTACTCAAGGATTGGCCAATTACCTCAATCAGACATTCAATGGAGAATCCATCAGCGTGGCAATCGCCCATGATAGCCGCAATAACAGTAGATTCTTTGCAGAGACTACTGCTGCCGTATTCAGTGCCAATGGCATCAAGGTTTTTCTTTTTGATTCGCTAAGACCTACTCCTGAACTATCATTTGCCATACGTCATCTTGGATGCAAAAGTGGCGTTGTATTGACTGCTTCTCACAACCCAAAAGAGTACAATGGTTATAAAGCATACTGGGATGATGGCGCGCAGATGGTCCCTCCGCATGATAAAAATGTAATCAATGAAGTTGGCAAAATCACTTCTATAGATGATGTGAATTTTGATAAGAACGATGACCTGATTCAGATCATCAGCAAGGAAGTCGATGAGCCATATATGAATATGGTAATGGGCCTTTCGCTTTCTCCTGAAGCAATAGCAGCTCAAAAGGACATGAAAATAGTTTACAGTGGCATACATGGTACAGGATCTGTTCTGGTACCTCCTGCACTAAATCGACTAGGCTTTGAGAATGTGACTCAGGTAGCTGAACAAATCGAACCAGATGGCAACTTTCCAACAGTGGTTTACCCAAACCCGGAAGAAGCTGAAGCACTTACCCTGGCGCTGAAAAAAGCAAAAGAAATTGATGCTGACCTGATCATGGCTACTGACCCAGACGCTGACCGTGTGGGAATAGCAGTAAAAAATGACAACAATGAATTCCAATTACTAAATGGAAATCAGACCGGCTCTCTCCTACTCTACTACTTGATGAGAAAGTGGAAGGAAAACGGAAAGCTTAACGGCAAGCAGTATGTGGTAAAAACCATCGTGACTACAGACCTCATTGAGCGCATTGCCGAAAAGTACGATGTTAAGATTTACAACACACTCACTGGATTCAAATATATAGCTGAGAAAATCAGAGCTCTGGAAGGAAAAGAAGAATTTATCGGAGGAGGTGAAGAAAGCTATGGCTACATGATTGGAGATCAGGTGCGTGATAAAGATGCAGTTTCTTCTTGTGTGATGATTGCAGAGATGGCTGCCTGGGCAAAAACTCAGGGAACTTCACTATACAGTTTACTCAAGCAAATACACTCTGAATTTGGTCTTTATCAGGAATCTCTGAAGTCACTGACGAAAAAAGGCAAGACCGGAGCAGAGGAAATCGCTCAGATGATGGTAGGTTTTAGGGAAAACCCACCGGTGAGTCTCGGCGGTTCTGAAGTGGCAACTTTGCTTGATTATCAAGCTGGAACCTCCAAAAACCTGAAAACAGGAAACATTGAAGAAATAAATTTTCCGAAATCAAATGTCCTGCAATTCATCACCTCTGACGGTACCAAGATTTCAGTGAGACCATCAGGCACTGAACCTAAGATAAAATTCTATTTTTCTGTAAATCAAAAGGTTACAAGTCTGAATGAGTATAACAAATCAGTTGAAGCACTGAAAAACAAAGCAGATGAAATCATAAAAGAGCTTGGTTTATAAGAATTTAGCAAGTCTTTCTTTAATTTATTATTGAGATATTTTAATAGGAATTTTGAAACGGAATCTGGAAATATTTATATTCGTCAATCACTAACTGATTATCCGCCTTGGCTGTATTATTAAATCTCTTATTTGTCGTAATAGGATTCATCCTACTGATTAAGGGTGCAGACTTTCTGGTTAATGGAGCATCCTCACTTGCAAAAAGGTTCAATGTTTCAGATATAGCTATAGGATTAACTGTGGTTGCTATGGGAACTTCAGCTCCCGAATTAGTGGTAAATATTATTTCAGGTTCCGTTCCTACTGAGGGCGCCGATGGTGTTATGACACATGACATTGTATTTGGCAACATCATTGGTTCCAATATCTTCAATATATTTTTGATTCTGGGAGTTAGTAGCGTTATTTTCCCACTCTCGGTTCAGAAAAACGCTCTTTGGAAAGAAATCCCATATTCACTACTGGCAACCTTTGTCTTTTTTATTCTTGTTAATGATCAGTTGTTTTTTGGAAAGGAATTAAACGAGCTTACCACTTTCGATTCAGGCATTCTTATAATAATGTTTGTGATGTTTCTGGTGTACATTTTTATGAACCTCACCAGAAATCCTGACGAAAGTGAATTTGCAGATGATATTGTACTATATGGTAGCGTCAAAACTACCGTAATGATTGTATTGGGTATCGCTGGTCTTGTTTTCGGAGGTCAAATGATCGTGGAGAATGCAGTTGACATAGCCACGATATTTGGCGTAAGTGAAAAACTCATCGGCCTTACAATACTCGCAGCAGGAACTTCATTACCTGAGTTAGCCACTTCAGCGGTAGCGGCATTCCAGAAAAAATCAGACCTTGCTGTTGGAAACATCGTAGGTTCTAATATTTTCAACCTGCTGCTTGTCATTGGTGTAACAGGATTTATTCATTCCCCTCTTGGCTTTCCTACATCACTCAACCTTGACCTTTATTTTGTAATGACAGGAACACTCATGTTGTTCTTGTTTATGTTCACGTTTGCTAAATACAAACTTGACCGCTCTGAAGGAGTAATTTATCTTATTGGATTCATTTGTTATATGTATGTACTCTTCGAAAGAGAAGGCATGGGTTTCCACCTCTTCTTTGATTAAGCAAATGGCAGATTGATTAATGAAAGCATATTAAAAGGAAACTTTCATTGTAGTTAAAATAATTTCTTGTGAAGTTTACGGGAAAAATCGCAAGAAATGCTACCAAAAATAGATCCAACCAAAACTGCAGCATGGCAGTCACTTTCTCAACATTATAACACTACCAAAGGCACACAAATGAAGTCCTTGTTTGAAGCTGATCAATCAAGGTTCGAAAAATTTTCTTTGCGCTTTGAAGACATCCTTATTGATTATTCAAAAAACAGGATAACTGACGAAACCATGAAGCTGCTTTTTCAACTCGCTGAAGAGGTGAAACTAGAAGAAGCCAAAAAGCAAATGTTTGGGGGCTCAGCTATCAACATGACCGAAAACAGATCTGTTCTACACGTAGCTCTCAGAAACAGATCAGGAAAGCCATATTTGGTAGATGGAAAAAATGTAACTAAAGATGTAAACCGTGTACTGGATAAGATGAAATCCTTCACGGAAAAACTTCATGCTGGCGATTTCAAAGGTTACACCGGTAAGCCTATTAAATATGTAGTGAATATTGGAATTGGCGGCTCTGATCTTGGTCCTTACATGGTTACAGAATGTCTGAAACCATACAAACTTCCTAATATTGAACCACACTTTGTTTCTAATGTGGACAGCACCCACATCGTGAATGTATTGAAAGAAGTAGATCCAGAAACTACGCTCTTTATCATAGCATCCAAGACATTTACTACTCAGGAAACCATGACCAATGCAGAATCTGCAAAGAGATGGTTTTTGGACGTTGCTAAAGACGAGAAGTTTGTCAAAAATCATTTCATTGCCATATCCACTAATCAAGAAGCTGTGGAGGCCTTTGGTATTGATCCAGACAACATGTTCGAGTTTTGGGAATGGGTTGGAGGAAGATATTCACTGTGGTCTTCCATAGGTATGTCAATCGCCTGTGCTGTTGGCTTTGATACTTTTGAAGAACTACTGTTGGGTGCAGAAGCCATGGACCAGCATTTTCTAAATAATCCTGCAGATAAAAACATCCCAACTATCCTGGCATTACTGGGGGTTTGGTACAATAACTTTTTCGGTGCTGAAACTCACGCCATTCTCCCATACGATCAGTATATGCATGCTTTTGCTCCATACCTTCAGCAAGGCGATATGGAAAGTAATGGTAAATATGTAAGTAGAAATGGTGAGAAAGTAACCTATCAGACTGGCCCAATCATCTGGGGTGAACCTGGCACGAATGGGCAACATGCTTTCTACCAATTGATCCACCAGGGAACAAAATTGATTCCTTGTGACTTTCTTGCTGCAGCCAATAGTCAAAACCCACTTTCTGACCATCATGAAAAGCTTTTAGCAAATTTCTTCGCTCAAACTGAAGCATTGATGATGGGCAAAACCAAAGAAGCTGTAGAAGCGGAATTTAAAGCTGCTGGAGCAAGCGAGGAACAAATTGAATTACTCACTCCATTCAAAGTATTTGAAGGTAACAGACCAACCAACAGCATCCTCTTCAAGGAACTCAATGCCAGAACATTGGGATCATTGATCGCCATGTATGAGCACAAAATATTTGTTCAGGGGATCATCTGGAACATTTTCAGCTTTGATCAGTGGGGAGTAGAACTTGGCAAGCAATTGGCGAAGAAGATTTTGCCAAAGCTGAGCAGCAACGATATTGTTTCTGATCATGATGCTTCTACCAACGGACTGATCAATGCTTACAAAGCACTTAAAGGTTAAGCTCTAAGCTGCTGGCATAGAATCCCTGTAGCTATGGCAACATTCAGGGATTCTGCGCCACCTTTTTTCGGAATAGTTACTTTACCTGAAAGACAATCACTCACCTCCGCACTTAAACCATGGGATTCACTCCCCATAACCAACATTACAGGCTCTGAAGTGTCCCATTTTCCAATCTCTGTTCCTTCCAGATCAGCTCCGAACGACTTCAAAGGTGATGATTGAATAAACTCCTTTAAATCAGTATAAACCACATTAACTCGTGTAAAAGATCCCATCGTAGCGTTAATTACTTTAGGATTATATACATCAGCACAACCGCTTGAGCACACCAGATTATTAATACCAAACCAATCCAAAGTACGAATGATAGTACCCATATTCCCAGGATCACCAACTCCATCCAGCACCACGATGTGATCATCAAAAGTCACGTTATCCACCAAATCATCCGGCATTTCCAATACCGCCATACAATCATGGTTTGTTTGAAAAGTCCCCAAATCCGTCAAAGTATTTTCATCAACAATTGAGATTGCTGGCCCAACATTTGATAAGATATGTTCGTTGCTTTGATGAAAGTTTTCTGTGCAAAGCAAGTGTCTGAAATTATATCCTGCTCCGATGGCTTCAAGTACATTTTTCTTTCCTTCCACCATAAAACACCTTTCCTTCATGCGATACTTTTTTATCTTCAGTGATTTGATGAATTTTGATTGTTTAATCGATACCATTGGGTAAGACGGGTTTGAAAATAAAGAGTCTAGTATTATTAGGAGCATTATTCCTCTCCTCCTGTATCGGTACAAAGTACCTAAAAAAGGGTGAATACATTCTCTATAAACAGAAGATTAAATCCTCTGGCCTGCTCAACGAAGAGGCTATAGCCTCTCAGTTTGAGCAAAAAGCCAATAATCGACCTTTAGGACTTCCTATTAATCACACAGTACATGTTTATCATCTTGGCAAGCAATTCTACGATTCGCTGAAAATTGTTAGAAAAAAGCAAAAAATCGAAAAGAAACTGGATCGTAAAATTGCCAGGGCTAAGTTCCAATGGAAAAAATCTAAACTTCAAAGCAAGAAGATTCAAAAAGTTGAAGCCAAAGACAAAAAACTGAGAGAAGGTAATGCTCTGATGCGATGGGGAGAGCAACTGGTAACCTTCGACAGTGCCAGTATGTATAAAAGCGCTGAGAATATTAAAAACTATCTTTTTACAAAAGGGTATTTTAAAGGAATCGTTAAACCGTCAGTCGTCTATAAAGGTCAAAGAGCCATTGTTACTTATAAAATTTACGAGAAGATTCCGTATAAAATCGACTCAATCATTTATTCAATCAAAGACCCAAAAGTTGCTGAAATATTTCAAGCCAACATCCACAAGCAAAAATTCAAAGGGAAACAATATGATCAGGATATGTTTAGCACTGAACGTAACCGGGTATATGATTTACTAACTAATGAAGGTTATTTCAATTTTAAAAGACAATACGTACTCTTTGAAGTAGACTCCACTCAACTTTCAAATCATCAGCTGATCATTAAAGAAATTATTGCCAATCCTCCTGGCAAAAGTAACCACAAGACCTACAGATTAGACAGTGTGGTATTTGCTAATGAAACTTCCGGACCAAGACGCTGGCAGACCTACGACAATATTACCTTTCTGCTGGATGACAAATACCCAAAAAGAGTACTGAGCTGGAGGATTTTCATGGAAAAGGACAGCCTGTATAGCAAAGACATGACGCTGGAAACACAGAAACAGCTTGCCTATCTGGACGTTTTCAAATTTGTAAACATCAACTATGATAGTACTGGCGGAAAATTCATTGGCACCATTTTCACCAGCCCTTTGAAAAAATACCAAACATCCTCCGAGGTTGGGATGAGTATGTTGGAACATGCACAAGGTATACCAGGTCCGTTTTTTAATTTCAATGCCAAAAGCAGAAATACTTTCGGAGCATTAGAACTAATCCAACTGGATGGAAATGCCAACATCCAGGGTATCAAAAGTTTTAGCCAGGATAATAACAATTACTCCAGGTTCCAGTATGGTGGGCAATTGTCAATCACCTTTCCGCAATTCCTTTTCCCGCTTAAAGAGAGTAAGCGATTTCAAATTGGTAGATATAATCCAAGAACCAAGTTTGCTGCTGGGGTAAACTTTGACGATCGATTGGGTGAGTACCGAAGAAATACCTTCAACGCGAACATGTCTTACATCTGGCAGGTGAAAAACAACATGAGTTTCACCTTCAAGCCAATTGATATCAACTATATTAAATCCCAGCAATTTGGAGTTTTTGCTGATACATTGGCTGCACTGGAAAGGCAAGGTTACTATTCGTTGGTAAATTCATTTAAGTCTGCATTCGTAAGTTTTGCATACTTCGGGTTTACATACAACAGAAATAATTATGGGGTTGGAAATAACAATGCCAGCCTGTTTCAGGGCTCAATTGAGACCGGTGGAGTCCTTGATTATATCACAGGTAAAAAACTCATTGGCAAGGATCTGCAACATTATAAATTCGTTCGACTCAACCTTGATTTTAAGAACAGTTGGCGCCTCTCTTCCAAAGGTCAACTGGCTGGGAGAATCAATATAGGTGCGGCATATTCCTATGGAGACAGCACAAGGGCCCTTCCCTATGAAAAGTACTTTTTTGCCGGAGGTAGTAACAGTATTCGTGCCTGGCAACCGAGACGACTGGGTCCTGGAGCTTACGGAGCTTACACCGCCGAATCTACTCCAGATCACATAGTTGTCAACCAAAACAGGGAACAGCAAGGTGATATTCTTTTCGAAACAAGTCTTGAATTCAGACATGATCTGGTTGGGTTTATCGACTATGCCTTTTTTATAGATGCAGGAAATATCTGGCTGTGGAATAGCCGCACGGTTAACGTAAAAGATGATGGATTTGGAAATGGAACTGATGATGATGGTAGATTTCGACTCAAAACCTTTCCTCAGCAGATTGCAGTTGGTTCCGGATTTGGATTAAGGTTTGACTTCTCCTTTTTGGTACTAAGAGTGGATATGGCCTATAAAATGGTAGACCCCGCCTACCCACAAGGTCAAAGGTTCATATTGGATACTTACAAATTCAGCGACCTTTGGGATCTGAGAAACAAAGCCAACCTGAACATTGGTATTGGTTACCCATTTTAAGAAAATTGCAGCATGAACAGAAGATTCGAAGTTGAAGAGTGGTTCAAAGGACTACAAGATGACATTTGTGATGGACTCACTAAGCTGGATGGGAAGTCGACATTTCAGGAAGATGCCTGGGAAAGACCTGGTGGAGGTGGTGGCCGATCACGAGTAATTGAAAATGGCAATCTCATTGAAAAAGGAGGTGTCAATTTCTCTGCGGTTCATGGCCCACTTCCTGAAAAAATTCAGCAAGGACTTAAGCTCTCCCCTTCGCAATTTTATGCTACTGGCGTCTCTATTGTACTTCATCCGGAGAATCCATGGATGCCTATTATCCATATGAATGTCAGATATTTCGAAACTCAGCCAAATGATGAATCTCAAACCAGCACCTGGTGGATGGGTGGTGGTATCGACCTGACTCCTCATTATGTATCTCCGGAAGACGGGGGTTTCATTCATCAATATCTGAAGAATGTCTGTGATCAGACTGACCCAGAATATTATCCAAGATTTAAAAAATGGGCTGATGATTACTTTTTTATCAAACACCGCAACGAAACACGTGGAGTTGGTGGTATTTTCTACGATCGGCTAAATGATATTTCTGAAAACAAAAGCTTCGAATCACTCTGGAAATTTCACCAGGGAGTTGGTGAAGCATTTGTGCCAATATACAGCCATTACGCTGAAAAATACAGAAACAAATCTGCAACCGAGGAGCACAAAGCCTGGCAAATGCTTCGTAGGGGAAGGTATGTGGAGTTTAATCTGGTCTGGGACAAAGGAACCAAATTTGGACTCGATACTGACGGACGAACAGAATCGATTCTTATGAGCATGCCTCCACAAGCACAATGGGAATACAACCATCAACCTGAAGAAGGCAGTCCTGAAGCCAAAACTCTCCAGTGGCTCAAAAAAGATATCAACTGGCTGGAGTATGCTTGAGCAACTCCTACAATGGGATCAGGAAATTTTCCTTCAGCTAAATGGTCTTGGGTCGCCATGGCTGGATGGTTTGATGCTTTTTTTGTCATATAAATTTGTCTGGATACCGCTCTACTTATACCTGATCTATAGGTTGTATCGGCAAAATGGAAATCATTTTTACATACCTCTTCTCCTCCTGATTCTGACAATAACATTAACGGATCAAACTACTTCCAGCTTGATGAAACCTTTTTTTGAACGACTCAGACCATGCAAAAACCCATCGCTAGATGGCCTGGTTCAGGTCATCGGAAACTGTACAGGAAAATATGGTTTTGCTTCAGGACATGCAGCCAACTCTTTCGGATTAGCTAGCTTCTTTTTTTTCTATGAAAAACGCTCCACAATGAGCAAGGGACTTTTGATTTGGGCTGGTTTAGTGGCATATAGCCGTGTGTACCTGGGCGTACACTATGTGGGTGATATATTAGCTGGTGGGTTGATTGGGCTTTCAGCTGCATGGTTGCTGGTCAGGCTCGCCGAAAGGTCTCTCAAAAGTTTTAGAGTAAATTAACTTTCTCCATGAATGATTCTTTGTAAGAAGCTCCTACAGGGATCATTTTATTACCAAGGGAAATATTAAAATCCTCGATGTGATTGATCTTGTTTCGATTGATAATATAAGATCTGTGTACCCGGCTAAACGAACTCACCGGCAATCGCTTCTCAATACCTTTCATAGTATGATGCACGATAAACTTGCCCTTATTGGTATTGAAAATCACATAATCAGCTAGTGCCTCCACAAACAACAATTCATCAAATGGAATTCGCACGAAACGAGAATCTGACTTCACGAAAATGTGATTTTCTTTCTCGGCAAACTTCAGTTCCTTCTCACGCTGATCGAGTACTTTGCGTGCTGCCTTAAGAAAGCGAGTATACTCCACGGGTTTAACCAAATAATCCTGTGCACTGTCTTCAAAAGCTTCTATTGCATAATCCTTCTTGGAAGTAATAAAGATGATCGGATAAGTGTTTTGAAGAGATTTGGAAAGCTCAAGACCAGTCATCTCCGGCATTTCCACATCCAGGAACACCAAATCAATATCATTATTCTTTTCCCCAATCAGGATATTTGAAGCATCTATCGTATTGTCCAATACTTGTGCTACATTCAGAAAATCTGTTTGGTCAATGAATTTACTAATAAGCAGACGTGACATTTCATCATCGTCCACGACCATACAATTCAAGGTCATAATACTTAATGGTTTTTATCGATAATTTTCCTAATATACTTTCCAATTATATCAAATTCTATATTTACAATAGAACCTTCTGTCAAATTTTGAAAATTGGTATGCTCAAAGGTATATGGAATAATTCCCACACTGAATGAATCATCTGAGATATCAAAACAGGTAAGGCTTATGCCATTAATACTTACACTACCTTTCTCTACCATTGGTTCGCTGGCATCCTTCAGTTTAAACCTGAAAAGCCACGATCCATCTTCATCTTTCACACTGGTCACTGTGGCTGTTGTATCCACATGGCCTTGCACCATATGACCATCCAGTCTGCCATTCATCACCATACATCGCTCCAGGTTGATGATATCTCCTTCATTCAATGTACCAAGATTACTGCGTTTCAAGGTTTCATCGATCGCTGTTACCCAGTGACTGCCATTTTCTATTTTAGTCACCGTAAGACAAATACCGTTATGACTAACACTTTGATCAACTTTTAACTCATTGCTAATTCCTGATGAAATTTTCAGGTGCATATTTGTACCATCTCTCCTAGTTTCAGTAAGATTGCCCACCGCTTCGATAATTCCAGTAAACATAAGGAAGTGTAAGATTTTTTGTTGAGATATTATTTAGATTTCGTTATACAAGTATAGTCAATTGGAGGATAGTTACAGGCATAAAGGAATGCGTAAACTTCTGATTAAAGAAGTTAAATCAAAAGGCATTAAAGATGATCGGGTTTTGAAGGCAATGATGAAGCTTCCGAGGCACTTTTTCTTTGATGAAATTTTTGTTAACCATGCATATGAGGACAAAGCTTTCCCCATTGGCCAAGGGCAAACAATCTCTCAACCTTATACGGTGGCTTTCCAGACAGAACTTCTTGAAATCAAACCTGGAGACAAAATCCTTGAAATCGGAACTGGTTCCGGATATCAGGCAGCCATATTAATGTTACTTGGTGCTGAAGTTCATACCATTGAATACAACAAAGTTCTTTATAAAAAGACAAAGGAATTTCTTCCACAACTTGGGTTCAAACCCCATTTTTATCAGGGAGATGGTTCCAAAGGCCTTCCTTCAGGCGCTCCATATGATGGCATAATTGTGACTGCAGGTGCTCCATCAGTACCAGAAGCTTTGCTCAAACAGCTCAAAGTTGGCGGAAAGCTGATCATTCCTGTTGGTGATGGCAAAACCCAGGTGATGTATAAATTCACGAAAGTGGAAGAAAACAAAATTTCCAAAAAATCATTTACAAACTTCAGCTTCGTACCTTTGCGGGGAGAACATGGCTGGAACTGAGAATTTTACAAAATTATTCCGCCCAATTCTCAAGTACTATCCCTGACAATCTTTCGAAGTGCTTAACATTATTGGTTATAAGGGTTAAACCATTAGCTATTGCTGAAGCACCGATGGGTAAGTCAAAATCATCAACCGGTTTTCCCTCTTTTTTCAAGCGTGCCTTTTCTGATGCAAAAACATCCAGTGCATCAAATATTGGAAGAATTTGAACACCTGTCAGAAAATTAGCAAGTGCTATTCTGTTGCGCTCAGGTGCTGTGCTATTGGCCACTCCAAACTTAAGTTCTGCCAAAGTTATTTCTGAAATAAAAAGAGAATCTGAGGATATTGCCTCGAACTTTTGATCCAAATCAAATTTCCCCTTCATGTAATAAATGCAAATATTAGTATCTATCAAAAATTTCAAAGTTCCTCTATATGTCTGTTGGTATTTCTACTTTTATGAATGAAATCTATTATTTCTTCAGCAGATTCATCCGAACTCCAGGCACCAAATGCAGATTTCATTTCTGATTTCGAAGATAGACTTGCCTTCAACGATTCAGAAAGATGGTCAATTAAATTAAGCTTCATAGTTGAGTTGAGCCCCTTAAGAAGCCCTAAGTAGTTATCTAATATTTTCTTATCCACTGCATCCATATCAGTAAAGGTACGAAATATTAAAATCGAACAGTGTTATATTGCCGGCAATTCAGTTTTGTTATATTCCATACTAAAACAGCAAATAAACACCCAGGTAATGTAAAAATTCACAAAAGTGGAAGAAAACAAAATTTCCAAAAAATCATTTACAAACTTCAGCTTTGTACCTTTGCGGGGCGAACACGGCTGGAACTGAAACCCTATGAGTAAAAAGGCTAAATATTGTAAAGAATCTTTTGTCACCATGACTGAAATGGTGCTCCCCAATGACACCAATCCACTCAACAATCTGATGGGTGGCCGATTGATGCACTGGATGGATATAGTGTCGGCCATTGCCGCACAACGACATAGCAATCGTGTTGTGGTAACCGCCTCAGTAGATAATATCTCTTTCTCCAAGCCAATTCAGCTGGGCAATGTGCTTACGCTAACGGCTTTTGTGACAAGAGCTTTTAGTAGCTCTATGGAGGTATTTATTAAAGTAACTGCCGAGGATGTGCCTTCAGGTAAAAAAGTGGAAACCAATAATGCTTTTTTCACATTCGTAGCAGTGGACCAAACTGGCAGACCGATAGATGTTCCTAGTGCGAAACCGGAAACAGAGTTTGAACAAGAGCTATACGATGGAGCTCTTAGAAGGAGACAACTAAGATTAGTACTAGGCAAACGCATGAAACCAGAAGATGCCACAGAATTGAAATCAATCTTTAGACTGGGATGATAGAGGACGAGTACTTACCATACTTCATAACAGAGGACATCTATCTAGTTGCTGGTGATCACCCTCAGCCGACAGCAAACCCAGAAGAAGCAACAGTAACGGAACCAAAAGTAGCTGCAGAAGTGAAGCCCGAACCTGTAGCGCCGGAAATTCCGAAAGTGGCTCCCAAGATTCATGAACTGGCTATCTGGACTCCCCCACTTACAGCACCGGACAAAGAGCTACTGGTGAAAATCCTGGCTGCAATCAAAGAGGATTTCTCTAAAGCTCACCTTATGCAAGGGATCAATGCCTATGAACCGCATTATAAAAAATTACTTTGCTTTGGCTACCAAAAAGAGCTGGAGCTGAAACTAGGATCAAGCGCCTCTTTGTATCAGCCGACAGAGATCTACGGCAGAAAAGTATTGGTATCAGTTGCTCCCGCAGATCTACAAATCAACCAAAAACAAAAAGCGCTTCTTTGGGAAGCGCTTCAGAAAATGTTTTTGAAGTAATTAAATTCCTATCCGAAAATCTTTCTCAGCTTAGCTACAAGAGAAGTGCATTCTGAATTCCTTTTTTGTGTCTTTGGTGAATTGTATCTTTGATAAAGAATTAGCAGTTTACATAACTACTGAATAGACGGTTTTAACCATGAAACAGATCACTCTAAATATCCCTGATAGCAAATACTCATTTTTCATTGAGTTGGTCAAAAATCTTGGTTTGGAAAAAGTGAAAATTCAGTCATCCGATTCCATAGAAGAAAAGAAAGAACCTAATAGCGGCGTGCCCTCTTTAAGGGGAAAACTTCACCTTAGTAAAAAGCAATACCAGGATTTTCAAAATCAAATAAAAGACAGTCGCAACGAATGGAACAGGAGTATTTGATAGATACAAATGCAGTCATAGACTATCTTGACGATAAATTGCCAGAAGATAAAGCTATCCTTATTGATGAAATTTCTATACAAATCTCTGTAGTTACCCGAATGGAACTTCTAGGTTGGTCCAATGCAAGCAATCACCAACTGCTCATTCTGCAAAAGTTTGTTGATGCTTCAATCGTTTATAACTTAGAAGAGCCTGTTATTGTAAAGACTATTGACCTCCGCAAAATTCATAAAATCAAATTACCAGACGCCATTATTGCTGCTACAGCATTGGTTTATAATCTTACATTGGTAACCCGAAATATTGACGATTTTAAGGGTATTGATGGTCTTGGTTTAATGAACCCTCACCAAATCTAAAGTGCTAGTCGAATTACAAATCAACCAAAAACAAAAAGCGCTTCTTTGGGAAGCGCTTCAGAAAATGTTTTTGAAATAGAAAGATCAAAATTTCAGCTTTGCGGGATCCTGACGATTATCCTAAAAAACCAACAATTCAATTTCATTCGATTTAATACGATAGAATAGACTGATTTGCTTGGTCACCACAACTCGATAGGCATCTTTCCTATTCGAATAAATATACTGTTTTGGTCTATCAGCAATATATTTAATGACTTCATCTGTCCGATCGATAAAAGTTAACACCTCCTTAGGTGTCCAGTTTTCTTCAAGATACTCAATCACCAAAGCAAAGGTTCTTTCCGCTTCCGGCAACCACTTTATTGAGTAGCTCACTTCTGATATTTTGCTTTCAAATCAGCAATAACCTCCTCATGCGGCCTGCCTTCACCTCTATCAGATTGTATCACAGCCCGATCAATGGATTCCTGCAGATTGGGATGCAAACCATCCCACCAATCTTGAGAGATATCCGCATCAATCATTCCATTGACCAGGGTTAAAAATCGTTCATCTGCCTGATCAACATACTCATGGATTCTATGCTTGATCTGATCACTATCCATCATATACCTTCTTTCAAACTAAAATAACAATTTTCAATCACCTTTAAATCATCATATCAATAATGACTAAAACAAAAAAAGCTATTCTTTTGAAAAATCTACGTCTTCTACTTACCCGAAAATCTCTTTCAGCTTAGCAGCCAGTGATGGTCCGCGCAGGCCTTTAGCGATGATCTTTCCATCCGGACCAATCAGATAAGTAGCTGGTATACCTTCTATTCGATAAGTTGCAGCAGCTTCGGAGTTGAAGTACTTCAGATCAGAAACATGTTTCCAGGCCAGTCCATAACTTTCTATTGCCTTCAGCCAATCTTCTCTTTTCTTATCCAATGAAACACCCAGGATTTCAAAATTCTCATCTGAGTATTGGTCATATAGTCTTACCACATTAGGCATTTCCATTCGACATGGTTTACACCAAGCTGCCCAAAAATCAATCAACACATAATTTCCTCGCAAAGAACTCAAAGTAATGATTTCGCCATCCGGACTTGGAAGAGCTATTTCCGGAGCCTCAGAACCAACAGCTAACTTGCGGTATCTATCTACTCTCTCCACAAGTTGTTTGGTAAACATGTTATCAGGGAGCTCCTTATTGAACCTTTGAGCTACGCTATCATAAAAAGAAAAATTCTCTTCAATCGGCAATGATTCCAAACCATAAACAGCTGATAAAGAAGGCACTACACTCCAAATAAACTGCTTAAATTCATTTTGACGGACTCGCATCAGGTCAAAGTATTCTGCTCTTAAACGATTCATGGTTTCCTCGTCATTGCTTTGGCTAGCTTCACGAGCCTGGGCATTCAGGTCTTCCAGGTCAGATCTTTGATCTTTGATCATGCCTTCCATCTGCTGAACGTAAGTCGTATGTTTAGAGCCTTTCACTGAAACTTCTCCTTGAGGATTATCTCCTTCCAAAAGAATTTCCACATTTTCCGTTGCGCTATCCAGCACCAGGTTCATGATCTGACGGTTGTAGAAGTTGAGCCGGTAAAAAGCCGGTTGCTTCACATCCACATAAAAACTAAAAGCTCCAGATGGTTCTATCTCAATCGTATCCTGTGGCTGCCATCCTTTGTCCGTAAACTGAAGCAGTGTAACCAGTTCTTTAGCAATAGGTCGTTCAACCTTGCCTTCCACATGAACTCCATCTTTGCTGCCATCACCGCAGCTACCAAGCACCAACGTAATGCCCAGAATTAAAATACTCGAATATTTCATTTTCTAAAATTGCTAAAATAAGCTGATTGCCAATCAATTATTGCTGAGCTTTTACACTAGTGCAATAAATGAGTTGAGCCTGTCTGCCGACAGACATGCATCATGCTCATCATTGTTATTTATTTGATCATTTCCAGCGAATCTCTCAGTAACTTATTAGCCACTTTTGGATCCACTTTTCCTTTAGTCTTTTTCATTACTTCACCCATAAACATCCCGATCAATCCCTTCTTTCCTTTCTGATACTCTTTCACCTTATCAGGCTGGCTCACCAGCACTTCATCGATGATCGGCTGAATGCTATCTTCGTCCGAATCATGAAACAGGTTTAGATCATGAGCTGCTTCATCTGCTGTTTCATCCGGATGAGTCACCAAATATGGAAATAATTGTTGACTAGCCACCGAAAAACTCACTTTACCGCTATCTACTAAGCCAATAATTTGAGCCAGGTGTTCGGGACGTATAACCGATTCAACAATACTTACCCCAGAATCATTCAAATAGGATTTTAAAGGTCCCATTACCCAGTTGGCAGCTGCCTTGTAGTTGGAAGTTAAGCCACAAACTGCATCGTAATACAGTGCCAATTCCTTCACATCAGTAAGCACCAGTGCGTCTGCTTCCTTCAACTCGTAAACTTCCTGAAACTTCTTCCTATAATCAGCAGGTAACAGGGGCATTTTACTCCTGATTGCTTCCAGCCACTCTTGTGTAATATGTACAGGACTCAAATCCGGCTCAGGAAAATATCGGTAATCATTCAATTCTTCTTTGGTTCGCATACCAAACGAATCTCCGGATTCCGGATCATAGGTTCTGGTTTCAGAGAATACTTCACCTCCACTTTCAAGAATCGCAATCTGACGATCGCGCTCATGATGAATGGCTTTCACCACATTCTTAATGGAGTTCATGTTTTTAACTTCCACCTTCTTGCCAAACTCTGTCGCATCATGCTTCATCACAGACACGTTGGCATCACATCGAAGTGAGCCTTCCTCCATGTTGCCATCACAGATATCCAGATAACGCACAATTTTGCGGACTTCAGTCAAAAACGCCCCGGCTTCTTCAGGTGTATTGATCACAGGCTCCGTAACAATTTCAATCAAAGGCACTCCTGCCCTGTTCAGATCAATGAAAGAGTCGGTTTCCCCGTCTTTGTGAATGGACTTTCCTGCATCCTCTTCCAGGTGAATTCTATTGAGAATGACCTCCGAATGCTGATCTCCATCATAAACGACAGGTACCTTGCCTCCTACACAAATTGGAGTCTTGTCTTGAGTAACCTGATAACCTTTTGGTAAATCCGGGTAGAAATAGTTCTTACGATCAAAGAACTGAAACTCCGAAATTTTGGAATTGCAGGCCAATCCCATTTTTATAGCATACTCCACTGCCTTCTTATTCAGCTTTGGCATCACTCCAGGATGCCCCAAAGTGATTGTACTCACATTGGTATTGGGAGCATCCCCGAAAGAGTTACTATCGGAGGAGAATATTTTAGTTTCGGTATGTAGCTGTGCATGAACCTCAAGGCCAATCACCAACCGATACCGGGATTTCATTTCTTCTGAAATCATTTTAACTCAATTTTATCTGATGAACATTGTGGCATTATCCGAATTCTTCGGACTTACCTCAACAAATCAATCAGGATTTCATTTTTTCCTGGATGATTTGCTTCCCAACATTCAGTGCATTTTGCAGGCCTCCCACATTTTTACCACCAGCAGTGGCATAAAAAGGCTGACCTCCACCTCCACCCTGAATTTCCTTAGCCATGGCTCGGACCATTTCGGATGCATTCAGTCCATGTTGCTGGACCAGTGCATCATCCATGATGACACTTAACATTGGCTTTTCGTTCAGGTTGGCAGCCAAAATCACTAAAACATTGGGCACCTCATTTTTGAGTTCAAATGATAATTGTTTGAGAACATTCGCATCAGGAAGCTTTACCTCCTGTGCTATCAGCTGAATACCATTCAAGGTTTCGGCTTTGTCAATCAGCTCTTTTTTCAGTGCACTACCTTGCTGCTGGTTGAGCTCATCGATTTTTTTCTGGAGTTGATTTTTTTCCTCCAGCAGGGCTTGAATTGCTTTTTTAGGGTCCTTAGGGTTTTTTAGCAATTCCCGGATCTCACCAAGAAGATCCAATTCTTCATCTACAAAAGCTTCTGCCTTGTCGGCTGTCACAGCCTCAATACGACGCACACCAGCCGCTACAGAGCTTTCACTCATTATTTTCAATAATCCAATGTGGCCAGTTGCAGGCACATGTGTACCTCCACAAAGCTCCACGGAATAGTCTTTATCAAATGTGATGACACGAACAAAATCACCATATTTTTCACCAAAAAGCGCCATTGCTCCGAGAGCTTTTGCATCTTCGATAGGCACATTTCGCCTCTCATCCAGTGAAATATTTTCACGGATTTTCTTATTAACAATCGCTTCTATTTTCGCGATTTCCTCATCAGTTACTTTAGCAAAGTGAGAAAAGTCAAATCTCAAAACCTGATCATTGACCAAAGATCCTTTTTGCTGCACATGATCACCCAGTACTTCACGTAATGCTGCATGTAGCAGGTGTGTTGCGGAGTGATTGTTCTCCGTCAGCTTGCGCTTGGATACATCCACAGTTGCTGTAAACTCTGCATCCAGTTTTTTAGGCAATTCATTGGTATAGTGAACAATCAGATCGTTCTCCTTTTTGGTATCAAAAACACGGACTTTCTCCTCGCCATTATCCAGCACTCCGGTATCACCAACCTGACCTCCACTTTCTGCATAAAATGGTGTCTGATCCAAAACTACCTGATAGAAAGTTTTATTCTTCTGCTTTACTTCACGGTATCTGGTGATTCTGGAAGTAGCTTGTAAATGCTCATACCCTAAAAACACCGGTAGCTCAGAATCAGCAACTACTTCTATCCAGTCGCCAGTACTTTGCTGAGCAGCACTCTTGGAGCGCTCCTTCTGCTTCACCATTTCCTGTTGGAATGCAGCCTCATCCACAGATAGCCCATTTTCACGAGCAATCAATGAAGTCAAGTCAAATGGAAAACCATAAGTATCATACAATTCAAAAGCCGTTTTACCATCAACTACTTTTCCAGTAGTTTCAGCTTTGATCGCTTCAAATCTTTTCAGTCCTTTGTCCAAAGTCCTCAGGAAAGAAACCTCTTCCTCGCGGATCACTTTAGCGACAAACGCCCTTTGAGCATCCAATTCCGGGAATACTTCTTTGAACTGATCAGCAAGCAAATCGACCAAATCAGTCAAGAAAGGATCTTTAAAATCCAGAAATGTATAACCATAGCGAACAGCGCGACGCAAAATTCTTCTAATGACATAACCAGCCTTTGCATTACCTGGCAGCTGCCCATCGGCTATTGTAAATGAAATCGCACGGATGTGATCTGAAATCACTCGAATGGCGATATCTGTTTTTTCATTGTCGCCATACTTCACACCAGCTTTCGCAGCAATTGCCTGAATGGTTGGCTGAAAAACATCCGTATCATAGTTAGATTGCTTGCCTTGCACAGCCATTGCCAGGCGCTCAAAGCCCATTCCGGTATCTACATGTTTGGCCGGCAAATTCTTCAAACTACCGTCCGCCAATCTGTTGAACTGCATAAATACCAGGTTCCATATCTCTACCACCTGAGGGTGATCAGCATTGACCAATTCTTTTCCAGGCTTTTTCGCAACGTCCGAATCCGGTCTTAAATCTATATGAATTTCCGAGCATGGACCACATGGTCCTGTGTCACCCATTTCCCAGAAATTGTCCTTTTTATTTCCATTAAGAATTCTTTCTTCAGGGATCAAAGCTTTCCAATACCCACGAGCCTCATCATCTGCTTCCAGGTTTTCCGAAGCATCTCCTTCAAATACGGTGGCATACATCCTATCCGCAGGAAGCTTACAAACATCTGTTAAAAACTCCCAGGCCCATTCGATTGCGTCTTTCTTGAAATAGTCACCAAATGACCAGTTTCCCAGCATCTCAAACATGGTATGATGATAAGTATCCAAACCAACCTCTTCCAGGTCATTATGCTTACCAGACACGCGCAGACATTTCTGCGTATCAGCCACCCGATTAACTTCCGGGTGCTTATTTCCCAGGAAATAATCTTTGAACTGATTCATTCCAGCATTGGTAAACATCAGCGTAGGATCATTCTGCACCACTATTGGAGCGGAAGGAACTATTTGATGTGACTTTGATTTGAAAAATTCTAGAAATTGATTGCGGATATCCTTTGAATCCATGTAACTATCTGAATATTAGCCTATTAAGTTTTAATGTTTGGTTTTATTGCTATAAAAACCGTAATTTGCGGGTTAGAATTGCCTGACCAGCCAGGCAAAACTAATAAGAAATTAACCTAACATTGATCTATGGCAAGGATTAAGTATTACTACGACACTGAGTCATGCAGATACGAAAGAATCCGGGTTTCCTCTTGGGACATTTTTTGGAATGCAATGGGTTTTCTAACTCTTGCACTTCTATTAGCAGGAGGAATAGTTTTCGTTTATACAAAATATTTTGAATCCCCGGAAGAAGCACAGCTCCGAAAAGAAAATGAAGAGCTTAGAATGTATTATGACCTACTCGGTAAAGAAGTAGAAGATGCCAACAGCATGCTGGCATCATTACAGGAGCGTGATGACAATGTGTATCGCGTGATTATGGGTGCTGAGCCTATTCCTGATGAAGTTAGAAAAGCAGGAGTTGGTGGTGCTAACCGATACAGAAGCTTGTTGGAAAAAGGTCTTGAAAGAGAAAACCTGATTTTGGAAAATTACAAGCGCCTTGATCAGCTCAAAAAACAGATGTACATCCAGACGAAATCATACGATGAGGTGATGAACCTGGCAATGAACAAAGAATTGATGTTGGCATCAATGCCCGCTATTCAGCCGGTTTCTAATGAGAATCTCAAAAGGCTTTCCAGTGGTTTTGGCTACCGAATGGATCCAATCCTGAAAGTACGCAGACCACATCATGGAATTGATTTCTCCTTACCAAAAGGCACACCAGTATATGCTACAGGCGATGGTAAGGTGAAATTCACACGTTCCAGCATTAGCGGTTATGGAAAGCAAATTGAAATCGATCATGGATTTGGATATGTGACAAAATATGCTCACCTGAATGAATTCGTGGTAAAATCAGGACAGAAGGTGAAAAGAGGCGAAATAATCGCTTACTCCGGAAACACAGGAAAGAGCACCGCTCCTCACCTGCATTATGAAGTGAAAATTGATGGAAAGCCTGTAGATCCGGTTCACTACTTCTACAAGGATATTGACTCTGAAGAATACGAAGAGGTTCTTAGACTATCTTCTCTCGATAGACAAGCTATGGGATCTTACTGATCCGAAAGATTAAGCGACTTACTAAAAATGCGATTTCGATTTTCGGGATCGCATTTTTTGTTTGATGCTGATGAATCCTCATTAATTTAGCTCAGATGATTCAAGTATCTCTTATTGAGAAATACATCACTTTGATTGTCAGCGAATTGAACTTAGTTAAATTAAGATCAGATAAAAATTCAAAGACATGCAATTATTAGTAAAGACTCAGTGTCAATTCTTGAAGCCCACATCAAACTCTACTAATGAATCGTAAAGGTTAGCGACATGTCCCAATCCATCTGCGAAGAACAAACTTATAATGAGATATTCCGTCAGCAATCTGTTGAGTTGAGGAACTATCTCTATTATAAATGTGGCGACCTGAATCAGGCTGAGGATTTGGTACAGGACACTTTTATAAAGCTCTGGAAAAAATGCGCAGAAGTGGTATTTGAAACCGTAGTAGGCTTCATCTACACCATCGCTAATCGAATGTTCATCGATCTGACACGATCCAAAAAAGTAGCTCTTAAGTTCGAGAAACAACAAGTGGAGCAAAAAGCTGATGATCCTTATTTCATTCTAAGGACAAACGAATTCCGGGAAAAAATAGAGAGTGTCATCTCTGAACTGCCCGATGGTCAACGTGAAGCCTTTCTGCTCAACCGTATTGACAAACTAACCTATAAAGAAATTGCTGAAAGACTTGAAATAAGTGAAAAAGCCGTTGAAAAGCGAATGACCAAGGCTTTGATCAAGCTGAAAGATAAAGTTGAGGAATTGAAACATTATAAAATTTAAATCAAGGGGTTGGGTAAAGGTGATAGTAAAACGTCAATAAGTTAGTGAGTGAAGAACTGGAACATAATGAACTGATAGCCAGGTGGCTGAGTGGCGATTTGACAGCTGAAGAAAAAGAGCAGCTGAAAAAAAAAGGTCAGTTAGGAGATCTGCGTGTGGTTTTGGAAGATATCTCTTCCTGGTCTCTCCCTCAATATAATGTGGAAGGAGAATTAAATAATATCCACTCCAAACTGAATGATTCTTCTAAAACCAAGGTCATTGCATTGAGCACTTATTGGCGATATGCGGCTATTATTTTCCTTGCTGTTGGAGCCTTTGTCGTCTTCAGATATTACCAGAAAGACAATCTGATTCAGATTGCCACAAACATTGGAGAGCAAACAGAACACATACTACCAGATGGTTCCATTGTAAAGCTTGATGCTACTTCGGAAATCGCATATAATCAGGCTGAATGGAAAAATCACCGAACCATTGAAGCTTCAGGACAGGTATATTTTGAAGTCAAAAAAGGAACTCCATTTTTGGTAAATACGGCATCAGGAACTGTAAATGTGCTGGGCACAAAATTTACGGTACGTAGTATCAACACTGCATTAGAGGTCAAATGCTTCGAAGGTAAAGTACAGATCAAAACAGCTAATCAGCAACGCATTCTTACTCAAAACATGGGCCTATCCTCAGATGGCAATACTATTGAAACGTTTGACGTGGAAGAATCCGAACCAACGTGGTTTGGCACTTTTTCTAACTATGATAATACAAGACTAATAACAGTCATTGAAGATTTAAAACGTTACTATGAAATTGAAATAGACTTACCTGATAAATATGCGGGTTATCAATATTCCGGCAAGGTGCCGCACAGCAATTTAGAACAGGCCATGAAGTCCATATTTGTTCCTTTGGAAATTAACTATTCACTTCAAGATGGCAAGGTGACTTTCGAATAATCACAAATGGTGATATTTGGGCATGTCTTTGCGCCTGCTCCGTCTTATTTGTATATGTATTGTCCTGCTGGTATCTACCTCAGCAGCTACAGCGCAATCAAACAATGCCAGAACAAACCTCAACTCCTATCTCAGGATACTTGAGCGCTCCTATGGAGTAAGTTTCTCTTACAATCCAAAATTGCTTTCTGGTCTATCGCTGGAAATTCCAGAAGATTCACTTTCCCTGGAAGAATCATTCCATACAATTTCCCTTGAGGTTCCTGTGGATTTTGAAAAACTCGAAGATGATCTATGGCTGGTAGTCCCCAGAAGAAGTGATATTTCCTTTTTCGTGGCTGATGAGGAAACCCGTCAATTAGTTCCGATCATTCATGTGACTGTCAATGGACAAAAGCAATTTTACCTGCTACCAAAAGACACGCTTTACAAACTCAAGGATGCTTTCCCTACGGACTCCATCCAAATCAAAAGCAGGTTTTACCTGGAGCAAAAAACCACAGCAGCTACACTTCTTGAGAACGGTTTTGTTTTCCTGCGCCCTGACACTATTTACCTCGATGAAGTATCCATTACAGCATTTATGACAACTGGTATTGACGCCAATCTTGCCAACCAAAACCTTGAGATTGATCTAAAAAACCTGGCACTGCTGACTGGAGAAACTGACGGAGATATTTTGCAGACGCTAAAGAACATTCCTGGCATCCGTACTCCGGATGGAAAACCGGGCAGCTTCAACATTCGCGGAAGCACTTTTGACCAAAACCTGATTAGCTTTGATGACATTCCCATTTATCACACTGGTCATTTTTTTGGTACATTTTCTCCCTACAATCCTGGAATTGTGGAAAAAATCACTGTACAGCGCGGAACTTTGCCTGCCAGGTTTGGCGGACGCGTTGGTGGAATGGTAGCCATACAAACTAAAGATGAAGTGCCGGACTCAGCTCAGTTTGGAATTTCTGCCAATACAGTCTTTAGCTCTGCAAAGATGAGTTTGCCATTGGTCCCTAAAAAACTCGGGCTGCATCTCTCCGGCAGATCAAACTACCCAACAAACTATCTTTCTCCCAAACTTCAGGCCTATTCAAACCTTAATTTTCAAGGCAGTCAGATTGACCCTGATAAAATTGATGGTACCAATCAAAAACTTGATCTGTTTAAAGTTAGATTTCAGGATTTTAATGGTAAGCTGGTCTATGACATCAACCAAAGAAACAAAGCATCGATTAGCTTCATTGATATTATTAACCACTTTGGGTATGATTTCAAAAGCTCAAACATCAACCTGTTAGACAACCAGCGAGTTGTCTTGAACAACTGGGGATTGTCTGGCAAATGGCAAAGTCAGCTCACCAAAAAGCTTTCATTAAATACCGGCCTGACTACTTCATCGATCAACATCCTTGAAAAGAATAAAACCATCGATTCAGACACTGTAAAAAGAGATGACTTGGCCAATAATCAAATTCGGGATTATAGAATTTTCACAGACGGAACCTTAAAATTCAACACTAAAACTACTTTAGCGTTTGGATACAAGTTGGTCAGCTATGAAGTAAAATATGAAGAAAGAAATGCGCTAAAGGACTCTGTTAAAACCCGAAATCAACAAGCCAACGTTCACAGTGCTTATCTCAGTTTGCAAAAAGATTTTGGAGATAGGCTGGTTACAAACTTTGGCTTACATAGCGATTACTACACATTATTAGATCAATTCTACCTGGACCCGAGAGTTTCACTTTCTTATCGGGTTTCTGATCGTTTTTACCTCAAATCTTCAGCCGGCCGTGCCCATCAGTATTTAAAACAGGAGTTCAAAAACGACTTCAATGACTTTCGTACTGCTAATAACTTCTGGTTTCTGAGTGACAGGAATCGACCAGTGCTTACAGGGCTTCAAGTAATGACTGGAGCCACGTACGACTTGCCTGGATGGCTTTTTGACCTGGAAGTTTATTCCAAAAAGACCACTGGCATCTCCAATCCAGCTCAAACAGGAAACCTCCTGAGCCATGGAGTCGATCTTTTTGTAAAGAGACGCTGGAACCGTATGGAAACATGGATTGGTTATTCATATAGTAATGTACAAACAGATTTTGGGCAAAAACAAGTTGCTTATTTCAATCAGTCCCATTCCATTAACCTGATGCACCTGATCCACTGGAACCAATGGCAGGTGGCAGCCAGCTGGCAATTCACTTCGGGAATGCCAGTAATTATCCCATCTTCTACCGAGCAATTATCCATATCCTATTCAGGGCATTTTCCTTTGCAGCATCAGCTAGACCTGTCTATGACTTATAGTTTTCCAGAGCATCCTAAAGGTTATCGGGGAGTAATTGGATTATCCATTCTTAACCTCTACAATCATCAAAACATTATCAACATCTTCCAGCAAAACCCACAGGGAAAAGCTCCATATCGATATACCGTCGGTTTTGCTCCGAATCTTCAGGTGGGATTTAATTTTTGAAAAATCTTTTTATCCGAGGGGGTGGGGTAATTCTCATGTGCCCACGTCATGATGATGAAACTTTTTAAAAACCAATTCATCATCGACAATGAAGCAATTATTTTTAATCACGCTCTTACTTCTAGCCATTGGAGAAGTAAATGCCCACAGTGGCGGACACCATCATCAGGATAACTCTGCGGACAAAACCTGGATCAACAAAGACGGATCACTGGCTGCAACAGGCGCTTTCTTGACAGCCAAAGGCAACACCGTTTTTATTGAACAGGTAAATGGAGTGGTGGAGATTCCTTTAAATCAACTCAATCGTGAGGATCAGCAATTTGTAATGTCTAAAATTCTAGAGGCACATCTAATCAACAGTGTTCATAAAGCCAATACTGATACACTCAAAGCTGAAAGTACTCAAACATTTGTATCTTCTTTAATTGGCTTATTTTCCTGTATGCTCATTTTGGCCTTTCTGATTCGCAAAAGGAGTCAATTTAAATTCCCCATTATCCACTTTGCCTGGTTTGGAATAATCACATTGCCTTTGCTGACAAGTTGTAGTAACAAAAACGATGATCCTACTACCTCCAGCGATACAGTGAACAAAACAAATACTGCTGATCCTGAAGTCCTGGACCTAGCTTTTGCCCCTTACAAAGACAAAATTTCCACACATTGGGACGATGAATATTTCTATGTAGAATCAAGTGGCATTCCGGCCCACCAAATGATGGTTGGCATTACCGCATGGATCGCACAAGTACCCACACCTCAAAACTATTATGGCGATGACGCCTGGAAAATTCCTCTTTTCACAGAATACTCTGACGACCCGGTTACAATCGCTGATGACCTTCGCCGAGGTGCTGTAGCACTGGCCTCCAATGGCATCCCCATTTTCAACCCAGTGAATGCATCCGGTTTGGTATCCAAAGATTTGGGAGAATTGGATCAGTTTGGTGGGCATTCAGGACGAGGTGATGATTACCATTATCATATTGCTCCATTACACCTGGAAGCCACTTCCGGCACTCAACCCATTGCTTTTGCACTGGATGGATATCCGATTTATGGCTCCAAAGAACCCGATGGCTCAACCATGGAGGATCTGGATGATTTTCATGGGCACACAGACACTGATGGCAATTTTCATTACCATGGTACAGATACTTACCCTTTCATGTTTGCCAAGATGAGAGGAAAAGTTACCCTTTCAGGTTCTGCGCCTGAGACACAGATCGAGCCACAGCCCGTACCTCATGCCTTTCGTGGCGACCCACATGGAATCAATAGTGACAATCTAATCATTACCAACCTGGTAGAAAATGAAGCAGGAAACGGATATACACTCTACTACACCAGCAACGACCTGGAAGGATCTGTGGAGTACAGCTGGGATGAAAATGACTTTTTCACTTTCGTTTTCCATGATATTGATGGAACAACTACAACCGAAACTTTCCAACGCAATTAAATCAGAACTACCATGAAAAAACTTCTATACATACTCATCATCGCTGCATTTGCGCAGGGTTGCAAAGAAGAAGATGTAACAACTGATAACACACAATCTTCAGATTTCACACTAACAAGTGAAGCTGTTGCCGATGGTAAACTGCTGGAGTCATTCCGATGTGAACAAAAAGTGGATGGTAAGGAAGCTTCTATCCCTTTGAAATGGAGTAACCTACCTGAAGGAGCAGGCTCTCTGGCAATCATCATGTATCATTACCCAAACCCTGAGGATACGCTAAGGCCTAACTCCTACCTTCTGCTTTGGGACATTGATCCTACTGTAACAAGCATCGCTCACGGAGCTGCCGATGATGGTCCCTGGTTTATGGGTTCCAACAAGGATGGCAATGCCATTTCTTATACATCTCCTTGCTCCAGTGGATCAGGGACTCACACTTACCATATCAAGATTTTTGCTTTGTCAGAAACGCCCTCTTCCCTACCTACAGAAAGCACATTGGACGTCACATATGATGTGCTATACAAAGCCATTCAAACAGTAGAAGTAATCGACACGGCAATTCTTACATTTACAGATACAACCCCTTAAAACTTACTCAATGGACATCAAATCAACACTCATATTAGTATTTGTCACTTCCTTATTCTGGGCTTGCAAAAAAGATGAAACGAATCAGGATAAAACCGACACAGGGACTGAGTTAAATTACTCAGGAACGGGCTTTATTACTCAAGGACTGGCAGAAACAGTCGTTACAAATCTCCTGGAATGTCAGCGTGTGGCTGGTATTGGGAAGATCTCCGATGCTGATGGAAATAGCTGGACAGTTCCCGCCGAAGTAAATTACACCAACAGCTCATTCCCTTTTGCATCTAATCTGAATAATGGTTGTGCACATATCAATTACACCACAGCAGAAGAAGCTCTTTCACATCTGGATGGGTCAGATATTATCGAAATTGATGCTGATGGCGAAGTGATTACGGCATTTGTATTTGCCGACAACTATTTTGAAATGTACATCAATGGAACACCTGTTGGAAAAGACAATGTCCCTTATACAGAGTTCAATTCTGACATAGTCCGCTTCAAAGTGAATCGGCCGTTTACAATCACCATGAAGCTCGTGGACTGGGAGGAAAATCTGGGCATTGGCACAGAAGAGAACCATGGTTTTACAAATCATGCTGGTGATGGAGGAATGGTGGCTGTTTTCAAAAATACTTCCAATGAAATCATTGCTACAACTGATGATTCATGGACCGCACAGACTTTCTATACAGCGCCAGTGAAAGACCTCACCTGTTTAAGCGAAAGTGGTTCCAGGCGCTTATCATCAACCTGCGATGAAGAAGATTCAAACGATGGTTCCAGGTATTATGCAGTTCACTGGAAGGTTCCCGACAATTGGACCAACAGCAGTTTTGACGATGGTGACTGGCCATCTGCTACCACTTATACCAATCAGGAAATTGGCGTAGACAATAAACCAGCTTACACCAACTTCACGGATATATTCGATGATCCTACTAACGACGCTGAATTTATCTGGAGTACCAATGTGGTGCTGGACAATGAAGTAATTGTGAGGAAAACAGTGGAATAGGTCCCTTCTAGCTTGCAAGGCCCTTGTTTTTCTATGAATGAGGGCCTTCATTTTATTTGGAGAGAATCGTTAGTACTTCCATCCCTCGATAGTCTGGACTGTATGCTAAAGGCAGGCTGTCCCCTCAAACCCCATGCTCTGCCCACCATCCAGTCTAACTTGCAGGTTTCCATGCTTCGAGCAGTAACCAGAGCTCTGTACTAAAAAAACCAAATATTCGTACTTTACATTCATAAGAGCAAGTAGCTTTAGTTTGCAGGAATATTGAAAATACTGCTGGGGAAATAACGAACTCAAGAAAATAATGAGAAAAGGAAATACTCCAAGAAGAAAACGCTTCAATAAAAAACAGCGAATTGAATCCGGAAAAAATTGGATTCCTAAATATGAAGGTAAAAACCTTATCAAAGGCTATTCTAAATGGTATGGGGTTAACTTAATTACCGCTATTCTGGAATTAAGAGAAATTGGCGTTGAAATCTCACAGGAATATGAAAGAAACGTAAGAAATTCCATTAATGACAGAATACAAAAAACTAAAGAGCTGAAGAGACTTAGAAATAAATCTTCTAGTCCGAAGCAAAATTTGGGTTGGGCAGATTGTGAATTTGAAATCGTTGCTGGATACACTTCTAATGGATTTCCATATGGAATAGAAAATTCAACTGACTCAGATGGCAGTTATGTCCTGGAAAGTGCTTTAAAAAGCCAAATAGAAGAAAACACCAGCGAACTTCCTATCAATTATCAAACTGATTCTGAGTTAATTGATTACAAACATTGACATTGAAGATTTCCATATATAAAGCCAGACAAGTCTCTATTCCATAGATAATTCAATTCATTGGAACTCTGTACACAACTTGTGGATAAGTCACCCTCGTCAATCTGTCACAACTGCTTATTTTTGGAGCCCTAAAATCAAGAAGAGATGCAGGTCGGCAGAATTCACATTATTGTATTTATCCTCGGTTTGGTATGGCTGGAAAGCTGTAAAGTGAGCCAACCTGCATCTCAAACTTCCTCCGGTCAAAACCGACAAGACACACTCGTCCGACAAGATACCACTCCTGCTAAAACTTACTACATCACACAAAAAGGTGATACACTAGACTCACTTTTTCAGGAAGTGGCTATCGGCATTGAAAGGCTACTTCCCGATACTGTAACCTTCATGGCCGTTGGAGATATCATGATGGGTACCAAATTCCCAAACCCAAGCTACCTACCCGGTGGCAATGGAGAATACCTCTGGAATGACGTTCGGGAATTACTACAGTCAGCAGACATCACTTTTGGCAACCTGGAAGGCACAATGCTCAACGGAGAAGGAGAAGCCAAAACATGTTCTAACCCAAAAGCATGTTACCTGTTTAAAATGCCAACACGCCTGAGTAGCAATCTGGTAGATGCAGGATTCGACATAATGAGTCTGGCAAATAATCATGCCAACGACTTTGGAAAAACTGGCCGACTCAGTACTCAAAGAACACTTGATTCACTGGGAATTATTGCTGCAGGGTCCGTAGAACAGCCATACATTTCCACTAAAATCGGTCATTTGAAAGTAGGCTTTGTGGCTTTTGCACCGAATGTTGGTACTCTTACCTTTTATGATGCTGAGCGTGCAGAAAACATTGTAAAAGAACTTGACTCTCTGAATGACATTGTGATTGTATCAATCCATGGTGGAGCTGAAGGTTCCAAAAATATGCACCTGACTCGTAAGCGGGAATTCTATTATGGAGAAGACAGAGGAAATATATATGAATTTAGCCATCAAATGATCGACGCTGGCGCTGATATTATTTTTGGTAGCGGTCCACATGTCGTGCGCGCTGTGGAAGTTTACCAAGATAAACTCATTGCTTATTCATTAGGCAATTTCCTGACTTACGGACGTTTTAATCTCCGGGGTGTGAATGCCGAAGCTCCCGTTTTGGAATTAAAAACTGATGCCCGTGGAAATTTTATTGAAGGAAAAATTCATTCTTTTTATCAGTCATATAGTCTGGGCCCGGAAATAGACTCAAGGAAGCGCGCTATGCAAAGCATTCGAAAATTATCTGAAGAAGATTTCCCCGAAAATCCAATATTGATTGACGAAGAAGGTAGAATTATCTATATTCAAAACTGAAATGAATCACCGTGCCTTATAAGGAAAAAGAAATTGAGAAAAAGTACTTCACCATCGGTGAAGTTGCCGACGAGCTCGGTGTAGCTACCTCCCTTATTCGCTTTTGGGAAGGTGAGTTTGATATCATCAAACCGAAGAAAAATCGGAAAGGCAATCGCCAGTTTACCAAAGAGGATATCAAAAATGTGAAGCTCATCTATTACCTGGTAAAGGAAAAAGGCTTCACACTTCAAGGAGCAAGGGACTTCATCAAAAATGACGTAGATGCCGCCAAAGACAAGGTGGAAATGATTGAGTCTCTTAAAAGAATTAAGGATTTTCTGGTAACACTCAAGAAAGAGCTGGACTAACCAAATGGATGAAAAGCTATATCAGGTAGCCCTGGAATTCATACCAGGCATTGGAGACATTAACGCCAAAAACCTGATTGCATACTGCGGTTCCGCTTCTTCCGTTTTTGAATCCAAAATCAGTACTCTAAAGAAAATCCCTGGAATCGGTCCAAAGACACTTGATCTTTTATCCTCCAAAGAACCTCTCATAAAAGCCGAACGGGTCGTCAAAGATTGTGAACGTAAGGGATTCCAGATTCATCATTTTACAGATAGCTCTTATCCAACAAAACTCAAGCAGGCCATTGACGCTCCCAATGTTATTTATAGTAAAGGAAACATCAATCCCGGGAAGCGACTGCTAGCCATTGTAGGCACCAGGAATGCCACTGATTACGGTCGCGAAACCACAGAGAAAATAGTAGCTGGTTGCAAATCTTTAAACACCACAATCGTAAGCGGTCTCGCTTACGGTATTGATATCAGTGCTCATCGGGCAGCACTGAAAAATGATATTCCAACCATTGCTGTACTGGCAGGTGGCCTGGACAGGATTTATCCATCAATTCACAAGAAGTACGCTGATGAAATGCTGGAACTTGGAGGCTGGATCTCTGAAAACCCACCGGGAACCAAACCAGATGCCCACTTCTTTCCAGCAAGGAATCGGATCATTGCCGGTATGACTGATGCTACCATAGTAGTGGAAGCTGCTAAAAAAGGTGGTGCACTGATCACGGCCAACATAGCCGACAGCTATGACAGACCAGTCTTTGCAGTACCAGGGGACTTGAATCATACATACTCTGAAGGCTGCAATTATCTGATCAGGAATCAGAAAGCTTTGATATACACAGGAGTGGATGACCTGATGTACCAACTCAACTGGGATGAAGCCTCTGAAAACAAAAGGAAAGCTTTTGAGCAGGATTACTCTCAACTATCGGATCAGGATCGAAAAATCGTCAACATTCTGAAAGATCATCCAAATGGCCTTCCAATAGACGAACTCTCCTGGCGTACCCAAATAACTCTGAATCAACTCGCCGGCAGCCTCCTTAACCTTGAATTTCAAAACATGGTAAAGTCACTTCCAGGCAAGAAGTATAAGCTGGTGTAATGAAGTCATTGGTAATTGGCTAAAAACTCAGAAGGAGTTTGAATCTCCATTGAAACATCTTTGAAATCCTTCTTATTACGAGTTATTATTACATCAATACCATTTACCTCAGCTGCAAATACCTGAATAGCATCTTCAAAATCCCCTATTCCAGAATGCAGAGCTGATAAAATAATCGTTTTATCAATTCCTACTACATCAATAATCTCCACAAGGTCTTTCAGAAATGCTATTGATTCTAAATGACCTTTTACTTTTCTTGAGATGTAATAAATATCTGTAACTGTGGAAGCGGAAATCTTACCTTCTAACTCGCCTAAATCTATCAATTCAAAAAGCCTGGCTGCCTGATCAAAAAATGGATTCCTTTTGAGTGCGATATCAAGGATAATATTGGTATCGAGCAAAACATTCATCACTCATGTTTTTCCATAAGGTAATCATATTTAGAGTCTTCCAGCTCCACATTCTTTAGAAACCCTGCCCATTTTTTCACAAAACCAGATGCTTTTGTGTCACCAGTACCTGCTTGAGACCTTGGCAAAATAATAATGTCAGCCTCCTGATTATATAGAGAGGGGTTATCAGGAACATGAATAACTCCCTCGGAAGAAATTCTTGTCCTGAACTGGTATTTTTTTGTAACTGACATATGATAAACTTAATAATACTATTTCTTATAAACGATGAATTCTCACAATTCCGTTCATTTTAGCTTTTCTTTCTCATTATCAGGTTCCTTTGCATACCCTCAATTAGCCAAAAATTTTCTCAATCTGGAATTTCAAAATATGGTAAAGTCACTTCCGGGCAAGAAGTATAAACTGATGTAAAAATTTATTGTGTTGGTTTATACTAACTTTAATATCATATTAAATTCATTATGATAGTTTTTACCAACAAAATATACCATTAAATAAGTATTTTAAACTTTTATTAGATAATTACGTAAGTAAATACTAACATTAAAACGATTTTTAAATAATAGTGATGGCAAATACCAACAATAATTGGGTTTCAATGAGTGACAGCACTATCGTTAAAACAATTGGTGAATACATCAAACACTCACGTTTGGATCAAAACAAAACTCAGGCACAAATTGCCAAAGAAGCCGGCATCAATCGCTGGACACTCAGCCAGATAGAAAATGGTGAATCAATCACGCTTGCTTCCCTTATCCAAATTTTGCGAGCACTCGATCTTTTACAACTTCTGAACATCTTCACCATAGAAGAAAAAATCAGCCCTATTGAATATGCTAAACTCAGAGAAAAGAAGCGAAAGAGGGCAAGTTCAAAAAACAAAGAGCACAATTCAATTGAAAACCTGGGATGGTAGATTATGCTTATGTAAATATATGGAATACACTTGTTGGTGTTGTAACCTGGGATGCGAATCATCAAATTGCAAACTTTCAGTATGATCGGTCTTTTTTGGACAAAGATTGGGACCTCTCTCCCATCAAAATACCTATTCAAAGCGGCGATCGCATCTACAGTTTTCCTGAATTATTACCTTCAAAAAATAGCTCCGACAGTACATTCAAAGGGCTTCCTGGACTCCTGGCAGATTCATTGCCAGACAAATACGGAAATCAGTTAATTGAAAAATGGCTTACCAAAAATGGACGCCCTCCCGGCAGCATGAACCCGGTTGAAAAATTATGTTTCATAGGTAGCAGGGGCATGGGTGCTTTAGAATTCGAACCGGCCCAATTAAAGGCAAACAAAAATACTTTTGCTATTGAAATAACGAGTCTCGTTGATATAGCTAAAAGGATGTTATCTGATCGTGAAAATTTTGGAACAGACATTAGAGCAGATGACCAACAGGCAATGAAAGAAATAATGAAGATAGGCACCTCAGCGGGTGGCGCCAGACCTAAAGCAGTTATTGCATATAATAAAAAAACAGGTGAGGTACGATCAGGGCAAACAAATGTGCCTAAAGGATTTGAACATTGGCTATTAAAACTGGACGGGGTGAGTGATGCACAGTTTGGAGAAAGCCATGGCTGGGGAAAAGTAGAGTATGCCTATTCCCTGATGGCAAAAGAATGTGGTATTGAAATGAGTGAATGTCAGCTTCTTGAAGAAAATGGACGAGCTCACTTCATGACCAGGCGATTTGATAGAGAAAACAACAATACTAAACATCACATTCAAACACTATGTGGAATTCATCACTTTGATTATAACAATTTATTTGGATATAGTTACGAACAAGTGTTTCAGACAATGCGAATGTTACGTCTAACATATCCGGAAGCCGAGCAAATGTTTCGCAGAATGGTTTTCAATGTACTGGCAACAAATTGCGATGATCACACCAAAAATTTTTCATTCAGGCTAAAGCAGAATGGAAAATGGGAATTGGCTCCTGCCTATGATGTTTGTTATTCCTTTGATCCAAATAATATCTGGGTCAGTCAGCAAACGCTGAGTATCAATGGAAAACATAAAAGCATCACAAAAGAAGACTTACTAACACTAGCCAAAGACAATAACATTAAAAAGGGCGAGAAAATAATCGATGAAATAAATGCTGTCGTGAAAAACTGGGGTGATTTTGCTAGCAAGGTAAATGTGAAGAAGGACTTACATCAAACCATTCAAGCTAACCTTCATACATTTTAGCAATTACTAAAAGCACTTGAGAGCTAATCTCAAAATCCATAAAACAAAGGAATCAATAAGGTAGCCAAAGCCCAAAAAATCAAATTCAACCACACCCCTATCCGAAAGAAATCCCGGAATTTATACTGACCAGCACTGTAAACCATGGTATTGGTTTGATAGCCAATAGGAGTCATAAAACTCGCTGAAGCAGCAATCATCACAGCGATTAGGAATGGATATGGACTCAGTTCTAACTTATCAGCAGTAGTAATGGCAATCGGTGCCAAAAGTGCCGCGGCAGCATTATTACTCATGATCTCTGTAAGCAGCGAAGTAATAATATACATTGCTGAAAGAATTGCTACTGGTCCCCATTTTCCTAACTCATTGATAAAGAGACCTGCAATAATATCTGCCAATCCACTATTCTGCATAGCTACACCAAGGCTAAGTGCACCAGCCAATAGAAAGATGATTTTCCATTCTATTGACTCATAAACCTCCCGCATATTAATGGTTTTTGAAAGCACCAGAACTGTTGCGCCTAATATTGTAGCGATTGGTATGGGTAAAATATTAAAGCTAGCCAATGTAACAACTCCAACTATAACGCCAAATACTGTCAAAAATTTCTTGCGATTAAAATCAATAATCCCTTCTTCTGACAGCACAATAAACGGGCTCCGCTGGTTCATTTCTTCACGTTTCAGATTCTGAACACGGTGAGATTTGATTTCAGTTAAGATGATGTCACCCGCATTTAACTGTACCGAATGCAAATTCTCATGCGTAACCTTTTCGCTATGCAAAATAGCCAGAGGGACTGCTCGATATCTACGTCGAAAATCCATATCCCGCAAACTTTTCCCAACGAACTCAGATCCAGCCGTAATGATCAACTCCAACATGGTCGTGTCACCATTCTGAATCTCAGTCTCGCCCATTTTGACAGCAGAAGCATTAAAGTTTACCTTCATCCGATCTTTCAACGCCTTGATTTTTTCTACATCACAACGAAGCTTCAAAGTGTCACCGGCTTTAATCCTAAAATCACCAGATGGAAGGTTGATTGAGTTTTCTCCTCGTCTGATTTCAATAATATCTATTTCAAGCTCTTTTGCCAGGAGTGTATCCATAATTCTCTGACCTACAAACTCTGAATCTTCCAGGACTTCAATCTCTGTTAGATAATCACGAATAGAAAATTTCTTACTGAGATCCTTTTCTGAAATACGGTCCGGCAACAGCTTTTTTCCAAAAAAATAGATATACACTGAACCTACTATAAGCAATGAGAGCCCAATAGGTGCACTTAAAAACAAAGGAAAAGGTTCCAGACCACTTTTTTCGGCAATACCACTTACCAGCACATTGGTTGAGGTTCCTATAAGGGTACACATCCCTCCGAAAATGGATGCATAAGAAAGCGGGATCAAAAGTTTCGAAGGACTTATATTGGATAGGTTGCCAATACTCACCATCACCGGAATAAACATCGCCACAATTGGTGTATTGTTCACAAATGCTGAAACCAGCCCAATGAAAACCATCATGATGAGAATCCCAAGATTGAAGTTCTTGCGAAATATTGGCCCTAGATATGGCCCTATTCTTTGAAGCGATCCGGTTTTGAGAAGTGCATAACTCAAAACAAACATAAATGCCACCGTAATCGTCGCTGGATTGCTAAATCCTGCCAAACCTTGCTCAGGGGTGATCACACCGGTCACAGTCAGAGAAACCATGATAAGGATGGCAACCAAATCAATGGACAACCATTCTGTGGCAAACAAAATGATGGCCAGTAAAATAACGACTAGAACGATGATAGCATCCAGGCCCATAATATCTGATTAGCGGCAAACGAGCGTGAAGTTAATGGAGAAAAATGGCCCAGGCAATCTCGATGAAAACTATCGTAAAAGACAGCTTACCCTCAAATCAAAACCTTCAAATTATAGGAATATTTCATTGGCTATCACCAAAGCCTCATCAAAAGCTTCCCGATCAATTTCTAGCTCTATACCCTTAAATTCCAAAGTCTCTAATATTGTTTCTGTAGCCATATTTCCTACCAGCTCGTCTTTGGCCATTGGGCATCCTCCAAAACCTTTGATTGCTCCGTCAATTCTACGGCAACCGGCTTCATGAGCGGCAATGATTTTTTCACGAGTAGTCAATGGATTAGAGTGCAAATGAGCTCCAAATTCAATATGTGGAAATCGCGGAATAATAGAGGTGAAAGTGGATTTAATGATTTCAGGATTAGCAATACCAATGGTATCTGAAAGAGATATTACATCGACTTCCAAGGCATCCAGGCGATCCACAAATTGACCAACATAATCAGGTTCATACGGATCTCCATATGGATTTCCAAAACCCATGGAAAGGTAAACAACCAATCCTTTATCATTGGCTTCACATAGTTCCTGAATCTCCGCTAGGTTATCAAAAGCATCACTTATAGAACGATTGGTGTTACGTTGTTGAAATGTTTCAGAAAGTGAAAGTGGATAACCGAGATAATCTATTTCCTCAAAGTCAGAAGCCTCCTCCGCTCCTCTAACATTCGCAATAATGGCCAGCAGCTTAGACTTATCTCCACCAAGGTTTAGTTGATCCAGAACTTCTCGGGTATCAGCCATTTGCGGAATAGCTTTAGGAGAAACAAAGCTTCCAAAATCAATGGTATCAAACCCAACCTGCAAAAGCTTGTTGATGTATTTTACTTTGAGTTCAGTCGGCACAAAGTCTTTCAGACCTTGCATCGCATCTCTGGGGCATTCTATTATTTTCATTGGGGTTTTATTGGGTGTTGGGAATTAGGTTTTGGGTTATTGGCTGAATTTGATTGCTATTTTATCCTATGGATTTTCATCCAGAATCGCTTTTACTTCTTGTTTCAACTTGGGGAGATGACGTATGATCGTTCCCCAAATAACCTGATTATCAACATTATCATAGGAATGAATTACCCAGTTTCGCATACCAATTATCCTTTCCTTAGCGGTGATTGCCAATGAGTTGTCTTTTTTCTCAACGCGATTCATCGCTTCTCCAATAATCTCAAACTCCCTCTCTACCGCACGACGCAGCATTTTGTTCTTTTGATAATTATTGAAGTCTCTGCTTTCACCGAGATATGATTCAATGGAAGAAATTGAATCATAAACATCCTGAAGCCATTTTAAGATTTGCTCATCCATAAATTTGAAGCTTCGACCGGTTTACAGATCGGATAAAGTATTGATTTCCTAATGAATTCTCTGTCACCAAATCAACAGGTCTATTTAAAACATGCTCCAATTGACCGGCTAACTGAAAATAATTATCAGCATAATCTTCAGGATCCATATTATCAAAAGACACCAAAAAATCCACATCACTGCTCTCTTTAAACTCTCCAGACACAACTGAACCAAAAGCATACAGTTTGGTAACATGATGTGATAGACACAGCTGATGAATCTCCGAAAGATGGTCTTTGATAATGGCATTCATATGCCAAAACTAATCAATCCTTAAGTCTCCATTCAAAATGAAAGCATGAATTGTGATGGTGTTAAAATGGGTATTGTTTTGAATGGGTGAAGTACCAGTAAGTCTTTGTCACCTGAAACGAGACAATCGGCATGAACCGCTACTATTAATTGGAGAAATTTAATATCCGCTTCATCCCTACATTGAAAACCAGAAACCTTGTCAACTTTTGATACAATTGAAGTATTGACAATTTCAAAAGCCTTTTGAACACGAAGTGCCTTGTCTATGAACCTGTCAAATTTGTCCCGGCCTACAACATCTAAAAATTCCTCTTTGGTTTCTTCCGAAAAAACCAGCTTTCCTTTTGATTGTGCATAATTTAATGCTTTTGAAGGAACACTTCCAGGCTTTATTATTGAACTGATCAGAGTGTTAGTGTCAAAAGCAAAAAACACAATAATCAATTAGAAAGAAAATCCTGAAAAACTTCTATTTCCAAATGAGTGAGTTTACTGATTGTTTCGGTATCTACTCCAGATTCTGCAAGTTCTATAGCAAAATCAAGTTTCTCAGGACCGGAAGGATATGCTTGACCAGAGAGTAGTGCATTCAAGACTCTTGATACCATAACAGACCTGAGATTTTCTGGCAGATGATTCCATGTCTCAAGTTGATTCTCATCTATGTCAACATTTAATGTTTGCATTCTATAAAGTTAGATTTTAACAACTAATTCAGCAAACTAAATCCATCAGAACAATGTCTTTGCAATCCGATATACCGAATCAGATTTTCCCATAGAATAATAGTGAAGCACTGGAACTCCCGCTTTATAAAGTTCTTTTGACTGCTGAATGGCCCATTCAATTCCTACTTCTTTTACCTGCTTATTGTCAGCACATTTCTCAATTTCATTATAGAGATCATCAGGTATGTCAATATGAAATATACTTGGTAACACAGTCATATGAGCCTTTGTGGTGATCGGCTTAAGCCCTGGGATAATCGGCACATTGATACCTGCCTCCCGACATTTCTCCACAAACTCAAAATACTTCGAGTTATCAAAAAACATTTGCGTAACAATATATTCAGCACCTGCATCAATCTTTTGTTTCAGGTATTTCAAATCTGATTTGATATTTGGTGCTTCAAAGTGCTTCTCCGGATAACCAGCCACCCCAATACAAAAATCCGTAGGCACCGCGTTTTGCAGTTCATCATCCAGATAAATTCCCTTATTCATAGCCACCACCTGATGTGCAAGATCCAATGCATAAGCATTACCATCAGGTTCAGGTCTGAATGTTTTTTCCTCGGTAATAGAATCACCACGCAGAACCAACACATTATCGATTCCTAAAAAGTTAAGATCGATAAGCGCATTCTCGGTTTCTTCTTTAGTAAACCCTCCACAAATAATATGTGGCACAGGATCTACTCCATATTTATTCTTAATAGCCGCACATATGCCAACTGTACCCGGCCGCTTACGAATAGTCTTTTTTTCCAAAAGCCCATTGCCTCGATTCTTATAAACAAACTCCTCACGGTGATATGTGACATCAATAAATGGCGGCTTGAATTCCATCAACGGATCTATATGTGCAAACAACGAATCAATGCTATCTCCCTTCTTTGGTGGAATGATTTCCAACGAAAACAAGGTTTTATTCTTTGATGCTTGTATGTGCTCTGTTACTTTCATATTCGGACTTAGGTGGTTAGTATCTTAGGAATTTGGACCACCTATTTTGTTTATTAAATACTGAATAAATGCATTTAGTCTTTTTTTGAAACGAATGAGTTTTTCATTCAATTCAAAGTATTGTTCTCCTGATAAATAATCCAGGTCCTTCATCAGAATTAATTGATATTCTAATTCGGAAGCAGATCCCATTGATACATCACAAAAACGTTTCAACTCTCTGTCTGATCCCCGTCCACAACCCTCTGCAATATTAGTTGGGATGAAACTGGCACTATTTCTCATCTGAGATATGAGTCCGAATTTTTCCTCTGGAGGAAATGACCGAGTTACTTTATAGATTTCAAGAGCAACTTGATGTGACTCTGACCAAATTTCCAAATCCTTAAAATCTCTCATTCTTCAATTTTAACAATCCCAACTGCCTAATACCCCAAATTCGGTCCTAACCAGGATTCGATTGTTCTTACCTCCATTCCTTTACGCCTTGCATAATCTTCCACCTGGTCTTTATACACTTTGCCAAGACCAAAATACTTTGCTTCAGGATGAGCCAAATAAAAACCACTCACCGAAGCTGCTGGATACATCGCCATGCTTTCAGTCAGTTGTGTTCCGATGTGCTTCTCAGCTTGTAGCATATCAAACAAATCTGGTTTCTCGGTATGATCAGGACAAGCCGGATAGCCCGGTGCAGGTCTGATTCCCCTATACTTTTCCTTGATTAAAGCCTCATTATCCAATTTTTCAGCATCATCATAACCCCAAATTTCTTTGCGGACCCTCTCATGCATCATCTCTGCCAAGGCCTCCGCAAAACGATCTGCTATGGCTTTGATCATAATGGAAGAATAGTCATCGTGATCCTCTTGATACTTCTCAGCTATTTCTTTAGCTCCAAAAATGGAAACTGCAAAACCTCCCAAATAGTCATGTCCAAACTCCTCCGGAGCAATGAAATCTGCTAAGCTGATATTAGGAATGTTCTTACCTTTTTGGCCTTGCTGACGCAGGAAATGGAATGTTTTCAATAAGTCTCCCGACTGGTCAAAGACTTTCACATCATCCTCATCTGCATTTGCAGCAAATAATCCAATCACCGCTCTTGCTTGCAAACTACCATCAGCAATAACCTGATCAATCATTGCATTGGCTTCATCATATAGTTTTTTGGCCTCTGCTCCGACAGTTGGATTTTCAAAAATCTGAGGATACTTTCCTTTCAACATCCAGGTGCTGAAAAACGGTGTCCAGTCAATGTAATTTCGAAGTTCGTGAAGCGAAACATCTTCAAACACCTGTATCCCCAATTGCTTAGGAACTGGAATGTTATAGCTTCCCCAATCGATTTTTACTTTATTGGCTTTGGCCTGCTTATAGGAAACCGAAGCTTTCTCGCTTTGGCGATTTTCATGATTTTCTTTGAGCTGAATATATTCATCAGCAATCTTTTGAACCAGGGCATCACGCTTCTCTCCTAACAGATCAGAAGCCACGCTCACACTTTTGGAAGCATCCAACACATGAATAACCGGACCGGAATACTTAGGATCGATTTTCACCGCTGTATGAACTCTACTCGTAGTTGCCCCACCAATCAAAAGAGGCTTTTTCATTCCTCTGCGCTCCATCTCTGTAGCTACAGTTACCATCTCATCCAATGACGGAGTAATCAATCCACTCAAACCGATGATATCTGCATTTTGAGCCTCAGCTTCATCTAATATCTTCTGCGCGGACACCATCACACCCAGATCCACAATATCATAATTGTTGCATCCGAGAACCACACCCACGATATTCTTCCCAATGTCGTGCACGTCGCCTTTCACTGTGGCTAACAGAATCTTACCTTTACTTTGATTTTGACCAGACTTTTCAGCTTCAAGATATGGAATCAGATAAGCCACCGATTTTTTCATCACGCGTGCACTCTTAACCACCTGAGGTAAGAACATCTTGCCAGCTCCAAACAAATCACCAACGATGTTCATCCCATCCATCAAAGGGCCTTCTATCACATGAAGTGGTCGGTCGTATTTTTGCCGTGCCTCCTCGGTATCTTCTTCTATGTAATCCACCACACCCTTCACCAAAGCATGTTTCAATCGCTCTTCTACTGATTGTTCACGCCAGGCATTGTCTTCTACTTTTACCTTACCCTGGCCTTTCACCTTTTCAGCAAATGTCAGCAATCGCTCGGTAGCATCCGGACGCCTGTTGAGCAGTACATCTTCCACATGCTCCAGCAGGTCTTTAGGAATTTCATCATATACCTCAATCATCCCGGCATTGACAATTCCCATATCCATACCAGCTTTGATACCATGATAGAGAAAAGCCGAATGCATGGCTTCACGGACAGCATTATTGCCTCGGAAAGAAAAAGAAACATTACTGACTCCTCCACTCACCTTGGCCCCCGGCAAGTTTTCTTTGATCCACTTTGTTGCCTTAAAAAAATCTACGGCGTAATTATTATGCTCATCAATACCGGTAGCAACAGGGAAAATATTCGGGTCAAAAATGATGTCTTCAGGAGCGAAGTGAACTTTATCAACTAACAGGTCATAGGATCTCTTGCAGATATCTATTCTCTTTTGGTAAGTATCTGCCTGACCATTTTCATCGAAAGCCATTACCACCACAGCCGCACCATATTGGCGGATTTTATTAGCATGATACAAGAAAGGCTCCTCTCCTTCTTTCAATGAAATGGAATTAACAACTCCTTTTCCTTGAATACACTGCAAGCCAGCCTCAATAATCTCCCATTTAGAGGAATCGAGCATGATAGGAATACGGGCAATTTCTGGCTCAGACGCAATTAGATTCAGGAATCTGACCATCGCAGCTTTGCCATCAAGCATCCCTTCATCCATGTTCACATCCAAAATCTGTGCTCCACCCCGAACCTGATCCAGAGCTACTTCAAGTGCTTCGTCATACTTATCTTCCAGAATCAGACGTTTGAATCGGGCAGAACCTGTCACATTGGTTCGCTCACCAACATTCACAAAGTTGGTTTCCGGAGTAATAATAAGTGGCTCAAGACCAGAAAGTCTCAGTGGTTTTATTGTCATGCTAAAGCTTCTAAAAATTTGTTTTGGATTCTTGTTTTACAGGATTTACATCAACACTTGCCAGTGGTCATCAGTGCCTCCATGTGCCCAATCGCCATATTTTTCTTGTCCTCCTCGTACTGACCAGTCTGAGTCAATTGTCAATTTGGAGCTGATTCCTCCACGAGGGTTACAGTTCATCACTATCCTTAAGCGATCCGGCTCGTAAACCGCCATCAAATGATCATAGAAAATATTGATCAATCGCTCATACGAAACTGTGATATCCCGAAGATGAAATACATATTGCTTCAAAGACTTCAGTTCAATTATCTTGTTTTTGGGATAGAAAGTGATGTAAACATTCGCAAAATCCGGCTGCTCTTTCACACCCAAAAAAGTGAATTCAGGAATCTTGATTTTTATCTCGTAAGCTTCCTTTGTAGGATTAGGAATCGATTTCAATATCGATTGGTCTATTGCGTCGTAAAGTTTTGCAGACATAATTTATTCAGTCAACAGTCAACAGTCAGCAGTCAACAGTTTTCACTATTCATGCGTATGAAGACTAAAATTTTCAATTATCTCGAAAAAATGGTTTCAAATTTATTCTAACACCCCTTGTTGTCTTGGCTCATACTTAGCAGCAACATCTGCAATTGCCCTGATGTGATCCGGCGTAGTACCACAGCATCCGCCCAATACATTTACCAAACCATCTTTCAGATATTCTTCTACCTGAGCAGCCATCTCTTCCGGGGTTTGGTCATATTCTCCAAACTCATTGGGCAACCCTGCATTTGGATGGGCACTGATCATAAAGTCCGCTTTATCAGAAAGCGTCTGTAAATATGGTCTCAGCTGCTTGGCGCCCAATGCGCAATTCAAACCGACACTCATCAATTTCATGTGTGAAACCGATATCAAAAATGCCTCTGTAGTTTGTCCGGAAAGCGTCCTTCCTGACGCATCGGTAATGGTACCTGACACCATGATGGGTACTACAATCCCCCTGGAACTGGCCTCCTCGTCTATCGCCATCAATGCAGCTTTGGCATTGAGCGTATCAAAAACCGTCTCCACCAACAGCAAATCAGCACCACCATCAAGCAATCCTTTCACTTGTTCCTGATAAGCCTCTTTCAACTCCTGAAATGTTACCGCCCTGAATCCAGGATCGTTCACATCTGGAGAAAGTGAAGCCGTACGATTGGTTGGACCAATAGAGCCAGCAACAAATCGCGGTTTATCAGGTTCTTTGGCTGTGAATTCATCTGCTACTTCCCTTGCAATCTTGGCGCTCTGATAATTTAGTTCGTACACCAAATGTTCCAAATGGTAATCTGCCTGAGCTATTCTTGTGCCACTGAAGGTGTTTGTTTCTGCGATATCAGCTCCAGCTCCAAAATATTTGGCGTGGATATCTTTAATGATATCCGGACGGGTGATAGAAAGCAGGTCATTATTCCCTTTCAGATCATAAGGATGATCTTTTAGCGCTTCATTCCTGAAATCTTCTTCTTCCAGCTTATGTCGCTGAATCATGGTACCCATGGCACCATCCAGAATCAAAATACGCTTCTGCGCTATTTCTTCTAGCTTATTCATTTCTTAGTATTTAGCACATTTAATTTGAGAAAGGAATCTTGAGAAGGACGACTTATCTCTACCCGTCCAGATAACTATCTGAAACGAGATGGGAGTTGGCACCGAAATCCATTGGGGTATAATGGAAAGGTTGCCAAGGCTTCACAGGGCCCAATCCCTCAGCCTTTCTCGATAAATGCGAAGGCAAATATACCTGTTGCAACAAAGAATAAAAACGAATCATTCAGATAGAAAGGAGCTAATTGATCTTAAGCATGAAAATCTGGCTTAGATATCAGAATATTAACCAATAACTCTCCTCATTGGGATTGCGAACTTCCTTAATTTTACCGGAATGAAATTCGCTGCAATAGATATTGGCTCGAATGCCATCAGGCTCCAAATCACAAAGGTTCTTGAATTTGAACACCAGATTACGTTCAAAAAACTGGAATATGTGCGTTTTCCTTTACGCCTTGGTCACGATGTATTTACCTATAAGCGCATCACCGAAGAGAATCAAGAGCGGTTCATGAAGCTCATGACAGCTTACAAACATCTGATTGACCTGTATCAGGTGGACCATTTCTATGGCTGTGCAACCTCCGCAATGCGTGAATCTGAAAACGGAAAGGAGCTTGCCCAAAGGACTTTTAATGAGCTTGGACTGAAATTAAACATCATTACCGGAGCCCGGGAAGCTGAAATGATCAATGATGTAATTAGTCTGGACCTGGATGAAAAAACCTATCTACACATAGATGTAGGTGGAGGTAGCACCGAGCTCAACTTCTATTACAAACAAAAAAAGGTTGTTTCCAAATCATTCAAAATAGGTTCTGTTCGCAGACTGGAGCATCACGATTCACCCAAAGTCTGGAAAGACATGCAAAACTGGGTACAGGATCAGCTCAAAGGCCACAAGGAAAAAGTAACCGCTATAGGAACTGGTGGTAACATCAATAAGATTTATGAATTGTCGCCACGAGCCACCAAAAGGAGGATTTCATTGGATAGCATCATGCGAGTACAGGATTATCTTAGAAACCTAACTTTGGAAGAACGTCTCAATCGGTTACAACTCAATCCTGACCGGGCAGATGTGATCATTCCTGCATCCGAAATATATGTTCACGCCATGCAAGCTGCCAAAACGAAGAGTATGATTGTACCGGATGTTGGATTGAAAGATGGAATCAACTATTACTTATTCGAAAAATACTACCCAAGCAGGGGAAAAATTTTCGTGAAAAACAGATAACTAAATGGATATTATCGAAGCTATTGGATGGGCAGGAGCTTTTTCTCTGCTCGTGGGATTTGTATTGAATATTTTTGGAAAACTCACCGCTGGATCTCCCTTGTATCTGATCCTTAACCTGGGAGGGTCAGCACTGCTTCTATATAATGCCTGGGCAAATGGTGCTTATCCATTTGTAGTAGTGAACCTTTTTTGGGTGGCATTTTCATCTTTCAAACTGTTCCAACATGCATACAGAGGATTCAAATAAATTTGCATATCATACACTGTCATCATCAGAGACAGCCATATAGTCATTTGCACACTTCTACTCTCATAAATACCGTACCTTGCATCTATGGAGAAAGAACTCAACCTTGCTGTATTGATAGATGGTGACAATATTCCTTCGGCTTATGTAAAAGAAATGCTGGAAGAAATTGCGAAGTATGGTAACCCCACTATCAAAAGAATCTATGGTGACTGGACCAAACCTAACTTAAATCAATGGAAAAAAATGTTGCTGGAGAATGCCATCACACCTATTCAGCAATATGCCTATACATCAGGAAAAAACGCTACTGATTCTGCTATGATCATAGATGCCATGGATTTATTGTATTCAGGTAGAGTTGGTGGTTTTTGTCTGGTTTCCAGTGATAGTGATTTCACCAGACTGGCTACCCGCCTGAGAGAAGCTGGTATGAAGGTTTTTGGAATTGGTGAAAAGAAAACACCTGAACCTTTTATCGCGGCATGTGATCGTTTTATTTATATCGAAATCCTCAAGAAATCGACTAAGGATGAGAGTGAGTCGAAAGACAAAACCAATAGAAAAAATGATGATGAAAAGATTACTACAAAAGTAATCAACCTTATCGCCAGTACTATCAATGACTGTGCTGACGAAGATGGATGGGCATTTCTGGGAGATGTGGGCAGCTTACTACAGAAAAAGCAACCGAACTTTGACTCGAGAAACTATGGTTTCCCAAAGCTCACTCCCATGATCAATGCGATCAAAAAATTTGAAATTGAACAAAGGGATAACCAGAAAGGTGGAAGGTATAAGCTGATTTATGTTAAAAACAAGTAGCTTATTTCACCTTCGATTTCCACATATAAAATAGCGCACCTACAGCTATCAACAACCCGCCCAATTCACGAGTACCTTCTATCCATGGTTTTTCTGCTTTCATCTTTCCTACCAGGTCAATTTTGTCCGGTTGATTTAGAAATTCAAGAAAGCTTGGAATATAAGTAGCCGCATAAAGTAAGAAAATCGCCATAAGTGTAATGATCATCGGCCCAAAATTGACCCGCGAAAAATAAACCTTCAATACGGCCACCAGAGTTACCACTCCATAAATCAGCATCCATAGTACCGGATCGGGATCGTTGTACTGTACAGCTGCAAAAAGAATAAAAAGGACGGCCAGGCTAAAATGGATGGTTTTGTGTTTCATATGATAAATAGGGCTTTTGGCTTTTGGCTTTTGGCTTTTGGCTTTTGGCTTTTGGCTTTTGGCTTTTGGCTTTTGGGATTACGTAATAAGGAAATTTTAAGTTAGTAAATCAATTATTTTAAATCATGCATCGTCACCTCAGGAATATCTTTTCTATTTAGATCCTTAAGCGGAACATATTTCTGCTGATCATATTGGTAACCTTGCTCTGTCAAAGGCCAAAGCATTGGTGACAGAAATAGTCTGGAAGCCGCATAACCCTGCAAAATCGCAGCTTCATTACCTGTCGCCTTGGAGTTGGCAGCTTCGTTTTCCATTTCATACGGTCCATCAAAACCTCGCTCATTCAGAGTATCTACAAAGCTTCTCCAATCCATACTATCTGATCCCCCAAATCCTGGCATCATTGGCTCATAGTTGTGTCTATCCCACTCATGTGCTGGAATTGGGATACCCGCTTTTTTCGCCAGTTCAGGATCAACATCCTGCATCGGATACATTCCGCCCCAGAAAGTTCTGGTGTCATTTTGCAAATTACGGGTAGCTTTCACATGAACTCTTTTTAGGCGGGAAATATCCATCGCCTTGATTACTTCAGTTGGATCAATATTTTGCCAGACATCATGTGAAGGATCATAAATCTCTCCATGCGCTTTGCTCGGGATCATGGCGTACATCAGTTTTCTGGCAGCAAGCACACCAGTCAGGTTATTAAATGTGCCCGTATAACTCGCAGGACGCCAGCCTTCCATCGGGCAGTTTTCATAAACCACCGTCACGCCAAGATCCTCAGCATATTTAATAATTGGAGAAAACACTTTGGCATAAGCATCCAAGTTCTTTTGAAATCCTCGATCTGAATTACCTAGTTCATGGTCATAACCCACAAACGTCCCTACAGTCACATCATTTTCATCACCTCCAAGCAAATGTGCAATACGAATGAGCTTGAGTAAATGATTCTGATTATTGATTTGCTCCACCGGATCACCTCCAATTAAATTCTCAAAGGCTCCAACTGACAATCGCAATCCCGCAGTATTGAATTTCTCAATAATCCTTTTGGCCTCTTCCGCATCAAAACCTTCATAATCCAGATGTGTAGCCACATGATCCTGTCTGGTGCCGTCTCGTCTGAAAACACACAAATCAAGCCCCTGAAGTCCAATCTCCTGTGCTTTAACAATGATATCATCCAATTGGAGGTAATCAAAAGCAGAGGTCATGCACCAAAGTGGGTTATTCATGGTTATGAAGGTTTAAGTTCAACGAAAGCTGTGAAGATACAAATCAACTGGAAATCCTCACAAGTTAATTCCGTCTAAATGACACGAACCCTCTGAATCATGAACTTGAAGAGAAGCTCTTTCGCAATAGCAAATCGATCACATACTAGCCGGTGGCTGATGGAGAGCAACACGATTTCCTTCACTATCCTCAAAATGCGCCACAAACCCATACTCTCCGATACTGGTCTTGGCATTGATAATTTTACCTCCAGCTCGCTCTATCCTGGGCAGGACTTCATCTATTTCCTGGGTATAGAAATAAACCATTGCTCCAAAGTAACTCGGTACATAGCTTTCTGCTTTTACCAGGCTACCGGAAGCACCATACTGCTTCATGTCATTGGGAAACCAACCCATGATCAAATTACCAAAATCCTGAATGCGAATTTCAGTTTCCAAAACAGCTTCATAGAAGATTTTGGCCCGATCCATATCTGTTACAGGAAGCTCGAACCAATTTACGGGATTAAAAGACATAGTATTATTTTCTTGGTGTTTAATCTAAACTCTTCGCTATGCCTTTGAGTGCTTTTACTCCTTAAAATGTTGTGTGAGTTTTATCTCAATAATTAGAAAAAGCAGTAACAAAAAGGACCCTACACAAGACAGTTGCTGCCAAAAAGGAACTCCTTCCAAAATGCCTTCCAGCTCATAAAGCCAGATAAAATATCCAATTCCAATGAGCATCATCCCTACTCCAAAAATCACGTTGGCATAAGCAAATCTGTCGTGGCTTTTTAGAGATCTTGTAGAACGATACCCAAAAATCCAGTTGCGATTACTTCGCAAAAACACATTGGAAGCACCTACAACGACAAAAATGATCACAAGTTTATACTCGATCGGCATAGCCTTAAAAGCTAGGAAGCTTCTAAGAAAAATGCAATTTTCAGATCAAATATATTAAAGCACACCTTTCGTGCTGGGCAGACTGCTCATCTCCTCAGGGTTTCTCTTGATAGCCATTTTAATGGCCTTTGCCCAGGCTTTGAAAATGCCTTCAATCTTGTGGTGTTCGTTATCACCTTCAGCCTTTACGTTGAGATTACATTTTGCTGTATCAGAGAATGACTTGAAGAAATGCAGAAACATTTCGGTAGGCATCTCTCCTATCTTTTCACGCTTGAATTCCGCTTCCCAAACCAACCATGGCCTACCTCCAAAATCAATCGCTACCTGCGCCAGCACATCGTCCATTGGTAGCAAGAACCCGTATCGATTGATGCCCTTTTTATCTCCCAATGCTTTGAGGAAACATTCGCCCAAAGCCAATGCTGTATCTTCAATCGTATGATGCTCGTCTATGTGCAGGTCACCGTTTACTTTCACTTCCAGATCGATTCCTCCGTGCTTGCCCAGTTGATCCAACATGTGATCAAAAAAGCCCAAACCCGTCGAAATATCTGTTTTCCCAGAGCCATCAAGGTTTACAGCAATCTGAATATCTGTTTCCTTTGTTGTTCGCTGAACAGAAGCCTTTCTAGGCTTCAGGATCAGGTATTCATAGATTTCCTTCCAGCTTGAAGTAGTCAATTCCGCATCCGTTACCGACTCATCTGCAATATGAATCGCCTGACATCCCAGGTTTCTTGCCAGCTGCACATCTGTCGTTCTGTCCCCAATCACAAAGCTGGTTTTGAGATCAAAATCTCCATTGAGAAATTCAGTAAGCATTCCCGTTCCTGGCTTACGATTAGGGTGATTGTCCGCAGGAAAGTGCTCATCAATATGAACGGAATCAAATTGTATTCCCTGACTTTCCAGTGTCCGCATGATCAGGTTGTGCGCAGGCCAAAAAGTATCCTCAGGAAAAGCATCGGTCCCGAGACCATCCTGATTGGTAACCATTGCCAGGTAATAATTGGACTCTGCCTGAATCTTCCTCAGATAAAAGAACACATCAGCCAGAAAACTGACCTTATCGATATGGTCGATTTGTTCGTCTTCTGTTTCGTGATTGATAGTACCGTCGCGATCTATAAAAAGGATTGGTCTCATTCGGAATGACTCTGTTTTATTTCTCGCAAAAAGAAATTAAAAATAAAGAAAACCAAACTCTTTCAGCACAAATAAGCAGCAAGTAGTAATTATTCCAATTTTCCTTCTGCGTATTGCTTTCTGATTTCCTTTTTATCAAACTTCCCAACACTTGTTTTTGGCACTTCGGCAGCAAAAGCATAATCTTTTGGAATTTGATATTTCACAAATTCCCGGGACAAATAATCGATCATTTCACCATTGGTCGGACGATCGTTATCATCCACAGCAACTACCAAAGCCAAAGGTCGCTCCACCCACTTTTCATCAGGTATGGCAATAACCGCAGCTTCCTTGATTTTCGGATGAGACATCAATGACAACTCCAGGGCTACACTTGAAATCCACTCTCCACCGCTCTTGATCAGGTCTTTGGTTCTGTCCGTGATCTCCATGTATCCGTCCGGATCGATCGTACCTACATCGCCGGTTTTGAACCAGCCATCTTTGGTAAAGCTCTCTCTATTCTGAGTTTTGAAGTAAGAACTCACCACCCAGGCACCTTTCACCTGAAGCTCTCCCATAGTTTTTCCATCCCACGTGATTTCCTGATTGTCGTCTCCTACTATTCTTAGCTCTACTCCAGGGAAGGCAATTCCCTGCTTTGCTCTGATTTTGATTTTTTCCTCATCAGAAAGACTGTCATGCTTGGTCTGCAACCTGCTGCAAGAACCGAGCGGAGAAGTTTCCGTCATTCCCCAGGCATGCACTCCTTTGATTCCAAAGTCTTTTTCAAAACCTTCTATCAGACTTGCTGACAGTGCTGATCCTCCAACAAGAATTTCCTGCAATGCCAGTTTTTCCTTAGGTGGATTTTGCTTCATAGTCTGATAAACACCTAACCAAATTGTTGGGACACCATTCGCTTTGGTGACTTTTTCTTTCTCCAGAATATTGATAATCGCTTCCGGCTGTAGATTGGACGAAGGCATCACCATATCAGACCCTGACATCAGACACATATATGGAAAGCCCCAGGCCATCACATGAAACTGAGGAACGATCAATAGAATTCTATCATGACTACTGTAGTTACCAGCATTTGGCGCCAGAATGGTGTTGGCATGAAGAAAAGTGGATCGATGAGTGTATAAAACGCCTTTTGGCAAACCTGTGGTTCCACTCGTGTAGCACATACCACTAGCTTCATTTTCATCAATATCCGGCCAGTCAAACACTTCCGGTTGATCTGCAATCAGATCTTCATAATGCATGGTATTAGGAAGCGAAGTTTTAAAATCTTTCGGTGCATTGATAATGATGTAATGCTCAACTGTCTCCACTCTTGGAGCCACTTTCTCCAGCAATGGCACCAGGGTCGCATCTACGAAAATGACCTTGTCTTCCGAGTTGTTGATGATGTATTCTGTCTGATGTTCTGAAAGACGAATATTGATGGTATGACAGACAGCACCCACTCCGGAAATACCATAATAGAGTTCCAGGTGTGGACCGTGGTTCCAGGCAAAAGTTCCTACCATATCTCCAGGGGTGATGCCTAGCTTGCTCACCAAAGCGCCGGCCAACTGATTACAGCGCTTGTACATATCGCCAAAAGTGTATTCATGGCGTGCTCCACCTGGCAGATAGGTGATAATTTTTTTGTGGTGAAAAACCTTATTTCCATACTCCAAAATGGTATTAGTGGTAAGGGGGTAATTCATGATTAATCCTTGCATAGCATTTTTGGTTTTGTTGTTAACACTGAAGAATCACTGTTTTATCAAACTGTGTTGGCCGAAGGTTGTTTAAGTTAGGATAAAATCAGGAAACTCAGGTAGTTTCAATTTGATCGAAAACTTATTTATCTTTTTATCTTACTTAGAAAAAATTTTCCTTCCAGAGTAACTTTCAATTAACCATACCGAAAAAACAGGACACATAAATGGAGTAACTTTACATTATTGAATATTGGAATCATGGCAGTAACAATTAAGATCAATGAACGCTCAAAAGCTGGAAAAACCTTGTTGGACCTGGCTAAGCTTCTTTCAAAAAGTAGTAAGGGGATAGAAATAAAGACAGAATCGAGTGAAAGTCCATATGATCCGGAATTCGTGAAGAAAATCCGTAAGGCAGAAAAAGAAAAAAGTACTGTCATAGAAACCGACAAGCTGTGGGAAAGTATATAATCCGGTATACAGAATCTGCCATCAAAGACCTTAAAAAGCACAAAAAGTCTGGAAATAAGCCCTTAAAGTCCTTTCCAAAACTCTTTAGAAGAAATCACATTACCTTCTTCCAAATCCTTGAGGCCTAAATTGATATTTTCCTTTTGACTGTCAGTAAGTTCATTCCACCAATCATCGGATTGTGAGTCAGATAACTTGATCAAATTAAGTAAGCTCAGCAGCCTTGTATCGTTCACCGTTTGAACCCATTGAATCAAGTCTTCTTTTAGAGGTTGAATTTCTGCTATAGTCATACTGAAAAAACTCTTACAGGAAAGATACAAAATGTAGTTTTCCCGGATTCATTTTAAGGATGGCCTTTGTCGCCAACTGGATTTTCTCTTAATATTACATACAATTAACCTTCATCAAATGCCTTCAAGACTCAGCAACACTCCTGCCTGGTGGGGTGCTCCCAGAAAATTTGATAACAGACCGGAAGACCGACGCGTCAGTTGGCTAGAGTTATTCTACGATCTGGTATATGTGATCGCAATTGCGAGAATTACTCATCACCTTTCGGCCCACTTTAGTTTTGAAGCTTTTCTGGAATACATCTCTTTGTTTCTCATCATTTTCTGGGGTTGGCTCAATGGCAGCCTGTATCACGACATTCATGGCAATGAAGGTCTCAGAACCAGGTTGATGACGCTTTGGCAAATGATGATCATTGCTGCACTGGCAATAACGATCAATCAGCCAACAGGCAAATCTTACTTCAGCGCAACCATCGTTTTCATGATCATGCAACTCTTCATCACTTATTTGTGGTGGAGTGTGGGATTTTATGATAGAGAACATCGCCGGTACAATCTCCCATATACCATCTTGTTTCTGTTGTCCTTTGGCTTAATGACACTGAGTCTTTTCGTGGATGAATCCTGGCTGAAAATCATTGTTCCAATAGTGCTGATCTGCAATTATGCTCCTCCATTCATTTCTCACTACTTGCTGCGCAGATCGTCTTTAAGCATTAGCCTTTCATCAAGTATGCTTGAGCGGCTTGGGCTGTTCACAATCATCGTATTCGGGGAGCTAGTGCTCGGAGTGGTCAATGGAATAGAAGCGACACAAATCCAGGACCTGACCACCTGGATTCATTTTGCTTTGTCGCTGGCAATCGTGTTTACGCTGTGGTGGATTTTCTTTACCCTTGTTGGTAACAGAGAAGCTAAAAAAGGATTCCAGAATGCTACCCTGATGGAATTGCTTTTCATACCGACTTTAATCTCCCTCGGCATGATGGCAGTCTGCTTTGCTTCATTATTTGAACCTCATCATGATGCAGTCATTTCAGTACAGCAGCTCTTCAGCTATGCTGTGGCAACGTTCCTTGCCGGAATCAGCCTGATGATGGGATTGCTCATTTATCCAACAGTTATTGATGAAATCAAACGTCCTGCCAGGATTTCAATTTTAGTAACCTCAGGAACCTTTCTAGCAGTTGGATCATTAAATTTTCATCTGGATATCAGTTACTACCTGATCGGAACTCTTGCCATTTTACTGGTTGAAATCACCTTTTTGAATTCGCAGTATTACCGGTTGAATATTAATGCGGGGGATTTGGAGGAAGAATAGCTGTATAATATCAGGATATTTATTCCGTCTCGGAATCCGTAAGCTTAAGGAAGTTGTATCCGTCCCAAAAAGCCTCCGAAAAATCATCAGCTGCCTTTTCCACAAAAATGTCCTTTTTCGTAATAGTAGGATTGAGAATATACTCCGGTTTTGATTTGATAAAGTCACTATTGATCAACAATGCCTCATACTCAAATTTCGTATTCATCTCTTCCCACTTTCCATTGAAAGTGACACATGTAAGCTGATAGTTGCCATTGAAATTATCAAATTCCTCTGTCCACTTCACCCATGACCAAATCATATTGCTTTTTACTTCTGGTTCATAAACAAGCTTTACGATGGCATAAGACTCTTCCTCAATGAACATCTCCCCGGAGATATAACCTTTGCTGTTTTTAGGAAAGAAAATGATTCGAAACACCTTTCTTTCGTTATAGGGAACTTTCCCCAGAAACTCAAACTCATAGTTCTGAATATTTTCATCTGATAAAAAGGTGTTTTCTCTCCAAATGGACGATTTCACCATATCAAATGCACTGCCGCTAATCAATGTGATCTGGTTGGGATCAATGTCCCTCATCACCTTTCTGCGGGTCCTGATCGGATTAATCTGAACTTTCTTATCACTTACATTGGATGGCTCATAAATATCAAGAATACCCTCTGCCAGATAGAATAAAGAATCATTCCCAACAAGTTTTTCCTTATAATAGCTGGTCATTCTCTGGGCTTCCATTTCGTAGTTGACTATGGTTCTGATTTGAAATTCATCAAGCACCTCAGGACCAACTATTACTGTCACCTCATCAAGGTTGATGCTGGAAGGCTCTAATTTAATGATGTCATAAGGTTCTTTGTGGATGTTGACACGTGCTGGGTTAAAACCTACAAAAGTCACATTGAGAATGGAATCATTTTCTTCATTTTGCAATACATAGTATCCTTCTACGTTAGTAACTGATCCATTATTTCCCATGATAACATGAGCGAAAGGCAAAGGGTCTCCGTGATCATCAATCACTTTCCCGGTAATGGGCTGTCCATAGGCTGTATTAATTAAAACAGCCACAAAAAGTAACGGTATGTAGTTATTCAAAATCAAAATATTTACGGCGAATTATTAATATATGCCTCTAAATTGATCTTGGATTTGAGGATTTGAAAATTAAGTTCGATCAAGACATTGAATTCGTCTATTACTGATCAAATTGCTTAGACTGGTATAAGATAAATTTCCCTCAAAACCTGCTTTTGGCAAGATTGAGGCCTCTGTGAAATTTTGAGATCCTCTGAGTAACTCTGTGGAATAACACCAAAAGTCACTTTAGCTGACTTAAACCACCACCTCTTCCATATACTCCCAAAGCAGGCCTAGAAGCCGATCGTTTTCTTCTTTGGTACCAACAGTGATTCTAAGACATCCGGCGCAGTGTTTTTCTTTGGTGCGGTTGCGGACAATTACTCCTCGCTCTGTCAGGAACTTAAAGATCTCCTCGGCCTTATCAAACTTAACCAGCAGGAAGTTCGCATCGCTGGCAGTGATGGATTTCACTAGTTTGTTATCCTGCAAGTCTTTTTCCAGTCGGGCTCGCTGCTCCAGCAAAGTAGCAACCTGAGCATCTTTTTTCTCCAGGTTATTCATGGCTTCCAGTGCCAGGCGTTGATTGGCTAAGCTGAGATTATATGGCGGCTTGATCTTCTCCATCATGCTGATCACGAATGGATCGCCCATCGCCACTCCTACCCGGATACCCGCCATACCCCACGCTTTACTAAGCGTCTGGAGGACTACAAGATTGCGGTGATTTTCCAACTGACTGATCCAGCTGAGCTCTGATGAAAAATCTATATAAGCCTCATCGATCACCACGATTCCCGGGAAACTCTTAAGAATGAGTTCAATGCTTTCTTTGGAAAGCAAGTTTCCTGTAGGATTATTAGGTGAACAAAGAAAAACCAGTTTGGAGCTGCCATTCCATTGCTCTTTGAGTTCTTTAAAATCAATCTGAAAATCAGGGGTCAACGGCACCATCACGTTCTCCACAGCATTGATCTCAGCACTGACTTTGTACATACCATAAGTCGGTGGCAAAGTGAGAATATGATCCTTACGAGGCTCGCAAAACAGGCGAATCAATAAATCGATTGGTTCATCACTGCCATTGCCAAAAAAGATGCGATCTGTGGAAACGCCTTTCAACTCTGACCATCGTTGCTTCAGGGCACGATGATGCGGATCGGGATAGCGATTGTACAACTCTGCTGTGGCCGAACCAAGGGAATTTTCATTGGCATCTAAAAATATATCTGCCGAGCCTTCAAACTCATCCCTCGCTGAAGAGTAAGCTTTCACCTCCTTCAGGTGATCCCTTACCAGGTTTTCCGGTGATACCATCATCTCTTACCTTATTTAATCTTATGGTGACTGCATTTTTATGCGCATCAAGGTGCTCTGCTTCAGCCATCAACTCAATGGTTGGCCCCAGCATCAGCAAGCCTTCTTCTGTGATGCGCTGATAGGTGATTTTCTTGATAAAACTGTCCAGCGAAACTCCACTGAACGAGCGTGCCCAGCCATTGGTTGGCAAAGTGTGATTCGTGCCGGATGCATAATCTCCGGCGGATTCTGGTGTGAATTCTCCCACGAACACTGATCCTGCGTTGATCACTTTCTCAGCCAGTTTCTCTGGCTTACTGGTACTGATAATCAAATGCTCAGGCCCATAATCATTGATGATTTCCAGCGCTTCATGCTTGTCTTCTATGACTATGATTGCACTTTGTGCCAATGCTTTTTCGGCAATCTTTTTCCTACTCAGCTTCTCAAGCTGCTGCTTCACTTCGGCATTGATCTCATCTGCCTTTGACTTACTGGTAGAGAGTAAAATCACCTGGCTATCCGGGCCGTGCTCTGCTTGGGCGAGCAAATCCGAAGCTGCAAAAGCTGCATTTGACTTTTTATCCACAACCACTAAAACCTCAGAAGGACCAGCTGGCATATCGATAGAAACATCCTGTTTTGCCAACATTTGCTTGGCTACAGTTACATATTGGTTTCCAGGACCAAATATCTTATCTACTTTGGGAACAGTTTCTGATCCAAATCCCAAAGCCGCAATGGCCTGTGCTCCACCTAACTTCAGTACTCTGGTAACTCCGCAAAGTTTGGCAGTGTACAGCACCACAGGATTGATTTTACCCAAACGATCAGTGGGTGAAGACATAATGATCTCTTCACAGCCAGCAATTTTGGCCGGCACAGCCAACATCAACACTGTGGAAAACAAAGGAGCCGAACCACCAGGTACATAGAGCCCAACTTTCTGAATTGGGACTGACCTACGACTACACACCACACCAGGCATCACTTCCATCACAAGCTTGGATTGATGCTGTGCCTCATGAAATTTCTCAATATTCTTATGAGCAATCTGTATTGCTTCTCTCAAGGTGTCAGCAACTTCTGCTTCAGCAGCATCCAGTTCTTCCTGACTCACCCAAAGATCCTCCAACTCTACATGATCGTACTCCAAAGCAAGCTTTTTCAGTGCCTTATCTCCACCTCGTTTTACTTTATCGAGAATTGGAGCTACAACCTTTTCTATTTTACTGAAATCATAAGACGGCCGCTGTAGAATATTTTTCAGCTTCTCCTGACCCGGATTTAGATAGACTGGAATCATTTGATCATCTTTTCAATTGGTACTACTAAAATGCCCTCTGCCCCTGCTTCACGGAGCTTTTCTATATTCTCCCAAAAATCATCCTCATTGATCACAGAATGAATGCTGCTCCAGCCTTTTTCTGCAAGTGGCAACACAGTAGGGCTTCGCATGCCTGGCAACAAACTTATGATTTGGTCCAATGATTCATTAGGTGCATTCAGCAATACGTACTTATTGTTCTTACCCTCCAGTACTGAATTAATTCTGAAAATAAGACGCTCAAGAATTTTCTTCTTGTTTTCCGAAAGATTCTTGTCCGCCACCATCACAGCCTCAGACCTCATCACTGTTTCCACCTCTTTCAAGCCATTGCTGAGGAGTGTGCTTCCAGAACTTACAATATCGCAAATACCTTCCGCTAATCCAATACCCGGAGCTATTTCTACCGATCCACTGATCGTATGAATTTCTGCGGTCACTCCTTTTTGATCCAAATAGGATTTCAGAATATTCGGATAAGAAGTGGCAATATTTTTTCCTTCAAAAAAAGTAATATCATCGTAATCCGCCTCTCTTGGCACAGCCAATGACAGCCGACATTTGGAAAAGCCCAGATATTTGACAATCTCTATGTTCTTTTGATATTCATCCTGAACATTCTGACCAACAATTCCCACATCGGCGATTCCATCTTCCACATATCCAGGAATGTCATCGTCCCTGAGAAAAAGAAACTCTATAGGAAAGTTATGCGAATGGGCTTTCAGTTTCTTTGCTCCATTATTAAACTTGATACCGCATTCTTTGAACAGTTTTAAAGAATCTTCGCTAAGTCTGCCAGACTTCTGTATGGCTACTTTTAAATTCGACATAGGATTATAGAATATTGATTTTTTTATTGATTGAATAACGCTAATGCTCAGAAAACTCGGAGGGAGTTCATCGATGTGAGCAATGATGGGGGTGCTGATGTAGCGTTGCATTCATGTCAGCAAATGTATCATCTTAATTTTTATTTCACATAAAAAACGATCTATGAATGCCGGCTAATTTTTGCTAACCCATTTTAAGGTTTTGTTACCAAAGTCCAACAATCTCACCATCCAAACCCTTAAATCCTGACTTTCAGGGCAATCTCATTTAAAACAAATACTTCTTTATCAACCCAAAGCCAATTTGAGTATTTGAAAATATAAGGTCGGTTGTCTCATCCTTAACTTCAGAAAAATAAGGATTTGAACTTTTCTTTTCGTAATTTCTGAAAATTTCCTCCTTTCCCTATGAGATATAATACCCTAATATTTTTCTTCCTGTGCCTTTTGAGCTGTGGTCCAAATGATAAGCAGAAAGCAACTGAACGATTTGCCAGGCTACAGGAAGATGCCATTCTTGAGCCATACAAAGGTATATCCACTGAAGATGGAATTCAGGCAGGCCTATTCCCGATCCAGGCAACTGGAGTATCGACTGAGCCAATCGTCTCTGCCGCCAAAGATTTTCTCTCCAGCTTACCAGCGGAGTTAAAATTAAAGACACAATTCTCAATAAATGATGACGAATGGCGCAGATGGTGCAATGTGGACAATGGTATATATGCCAGACAAGGTGTGAGTCTGAAGGAAATGACTCAGGATCAAAAAGATGCGGCTTTTCATCTGATTCAGGAGTCACTGAGTGCCAAAGGGTTACAACTGAGCAAAGACATTATGAAGACAGACCATACGCTCAAAGAATTGAACAATGGCTCTGAAGATTATGATGAGGAGTTATACTTCTTTACCATTATGGGTGAACCCGCTGAAACGGAACCCTGGGGCTGGCAATTGGATGGGCATCACCTAATCATCAACTACTTCGTATTGGGCGATCAGGTCGTGATGTCACCAGTATTTATGGGAGGTGAGCCAATTATCACCACCACAGGCAAGTACAAAGGCAACACACTCTTTCAGGATGAGCAAAATTTGGGCATGAAATTCATGAGATCATTAACTGATGAGCAACAGCAGCGGGCTACCCTATCCAGCAATAAGAAGGGTTCCAGCAACCAGGCTTCTGCTTTCAAGGACAATGCGAAGATCAACTATGAAGGAATCAAAATGTCGGATTTTCCCGATGCACAAAAAGAAGCCCTGCTTTTCCTGGCAGAGCAGTATATCAACAATATGCGCGAAGGCCATCAACAAGTAAAAATGAAAGAAGTAAGATCTCATATTGACGAAACCTACTTTGCGTGGATCGGGACTACAGATGAAGATGCAGTCTTTTATTACCGCATTCACAGTCCGGTCGTTTTAATCGAGTTTGATCATCAAGCGCCTGTTGGGGTACCAGGTGCCGATTTCTCCAAACCTAGCCGAAACCATATTCACACTGTGGTACGTACACCTAATGGCAATGACTATGGAAAGGATTTGCTACATCAACATTTACAAAAACATCACCATCAACAGTAATTTTGCTTACCGAACGGTATACCAACAAAAAACCCCGGAAATCCGGGGTTCATTGTGTTTTCTGAGTTTGATCACCTAGGCATTGTCCAGACCAAAAGTCCATACAGGAACCTTGCTGTGATTTACCACATCTTCTGCAATGCTGCCTGAAAGGAAGTGACCAACACCCTTTTTCTGACGTGTTCCGATTGCAATCAAATGTGCCTCAATATCTTCCGCATAGGCAACCACTCCATCTTCCTCATTGGAGTAATTGTAGATATCGAAAGTATAGTTTTCTATGCCAAAGTCTTTGATAAACTTTTCGATCAGCTCATTGTCATACCTTGTGGTTGTAAAGCTCGCTGGTGTGTTGATTTTTACCATTCTCAACCTGGCACCAAAAGCATTTTGAAGGTTTTTAACATGGTTTGCAAAGCCCTCAGGAACTTCATGAAAGTTTGAAGCTAAGACAATCTCTTTGATATCTTCCACACTGGTTGCTTCCCTCAAAGTAATCACAGGACATTTGCTATAACGAACCATTCGCTCTGCATTAGATCCAACCAAAAATTCTGCAGCCCCGGAAGCCCCGGAAGTACCCATCACTACCAACTCCGTACCCGCTGTTTTTATTTCTTCTGAAATTTCACGGAATGGCTGGCCAAGGACTATTTTATAGTTCAGGTCAATATCCTTATAGCTGGCATCCGCCATAATGTCTTCCATTTTACCCTCTACTGTTTTGATCAGCTGAGTCATGTATATATTCTCCATCGGATCATAATCACGGATACCCATGGTTTTAATCGTGTCAGGAGTAGGTTGTTCTATAACGTTGATCACAGTGACACTGCAGGAGCTATTTTTCCTGGCAAGGTCAGCAGCGAAGTTGAGGGCATGTTTGGCTATATCCGAAAAATCGTATGGAACCAGAATTTTCTTCATGATCTGTGAATTTATGTTTATTGATGAAATCTAAGTTAAACAAATCTAGGAGAATATTAATTAGATTTTTATCTCAGAGAGTAACAAGATCCATCAGCGTCAATTTTTATTTACAAACCATTACACAACAAATACACTTATTTTCTTTAGCAGAAGCCAATCATCACCGCTTCAGATAAACAAGAGGTCTTTTCCCCAGTGATAACAGAAAGTTATCTCTTTGTTACATTCCTCTAATTCAAAAAAACACTTCATCACAGCGCATTAGTTTAGCACCCGAGATCAAAGAGAGGCACCTTATTGGATGAAGAGATTCAAGTTCATTAAAGAATATTAAATCTCTATACATGAAAGTCATCAAACAACTGATATTTTCTGCTCTGGCTGTACTTTTTAGCTGTACATCAGACACACCTTCTATCAACTGCACGTCTTCCGGACCAACTTTGACCGTGAGCAAAACTGTAACACCAAGTTGCTCAAACTTGGGTTTAATTGAGGTAATCGCCTCTGAAGGTCAGTCTCCCTACAACTATAGTATAGACAGTATCAATTTTAAGTCCACTGGAAAGTTTTCTAACCTTACTGGTGGCGACTATCAAGTATATGTAAGTGACGCCAATGAATGCTCTGCTACCGTATCAGTCACACTCACCACTCAAAGTGATCTGAAAGTAACTTATGACGCAACTAATTCTCCTTGCGGAACCTCCACAGGGACTCTAACAATAACGGCTACCGGTGGAGATGGACATTACCAGTTTAGTATTGACAATGGCAATTATCAAACACAAAATACATTTTCTAAGCTGGTCAGTGGAAAGCATCTCATTAATGTAAAAGATGAATCCTGTGATACTTCATTCTATGGAAGAGTTTATTCTGGAATTAGCTATGAGAAAGATGTTCAATCTATCATTGTAAGCAATTGCGCTACTTCCGGCTGTCACAATGGAGTGCAAAAACCAAACCTGCTGGTATTCGATAATGTCAAAACTTATGCAGCTTCCATTGAAAACAGGGTAACTAAGAAGACCATGCCACCGTCCTATAAAACCCCTCTTACTTCTGATCAAATTCAGACGATCGTTTGCTGGGTGGATGATGGTGCACAGAATAATTAAAGTATGTCAGTAAAGTCCTCTAGCAAGGCTTGAGAACTTTCTACCTCAGACTCTTAGAGTTGTGGATAAGAGAAGGTAGCTTCTATTTTTATTGACTTATCACCGAAACAAAACCTGTCCTAAACCGAAAAGCAAAACGAACATTAGAGTGGTCAGCGCCAATTGTTTCAAATAAGGATCAAGACCTTCGGAAGTGTGCTTTACCTTCACTGCCCTGGCATTGAAATACAAGAATGGAGTCACCAGTAAAAAGAGATAAGCTTCCCAGCCTTCGTTTCTGATCATCACAAAAGCAATGCTTGATAGTATAGCAGCAGCAAGCAAAAACCAATGATAAAAGACCGCCTTTTGTCGCCCGATTCTCACTGGAATACTGAACTTTCCGGAGGCCTGATCAGACTCAATATCGCGAATATTGTTGACGTTCAAAACGCCCACAGAAAGAAATCCACAGCTAAGTGCGGGAAGGGTGATTGGCCAATTAATAGTACCGGCGTATAGGTAATAACTACCTCCTACTCCTACTATCCCAAAAAATATCAACACAAATAAATCTCCCATTCCGGCGTAACCATAAGGGTTTTTACCAACAGTATATTTGATGGCCGCCGCAATAGCACCCAGACCAAGCACCAGAAAAATCAACGACTGCATCCACTGATCTCCGAATGAGATGAATATCAAATAGCTACCGGAAACCAGCGAAAGCAATGAAAAAACGATCAATGCATTCTTCATGGCTTTGTGAGTGATCATTCCGGATGAAACCGTTCGCTTCGGACCAGAACGATGCTCTCCATCCACACCTGACCCTGCATCCCCATAGTCATTGGCGAGGTTGGAAAGGATTTGAAGAAAAAGTGTCGTAATCAAACTCCAAACAAGAATATCGGCTCGGTAAAATCCATCGATATCCGCCAAAAAAGCACCCATGAAAATACATGAAAATGCCAGTGGCAATGTTCTCAGTCGAAAAGCTTGAATCCAGGTTTTAACACTCGCCATACTTACATTCTTTCTGGTACATTGATTCCAAGCAGTCCCATACCATGTCGGATCACTTTGGCCACTGATTGAGATAAACTCACTCTAAACTTCACAAGGTTAGCGTCTTCCTCGTTGAAGATTGGGACATCCTGATAAAAGCCATTATATGTTTTGGCAAGCTCATAAACATGCTGAGCTACAAGTGCCGGAGAATAATCCGCTGCTGCCAGACTCACTGTTTTAGGGTATTCAGCCAGTTTATTGATCAGTTCCAGCTCACGAGGGTTGAGGTTGATACCTTCTGAGGAGAATTCAGTCCCAACCTCCAAAGAAGCAGCTCTGCGCAAGATCGCAGAAATCCGAGCATGCGTGTATTGCACAAATGGTCCTGTATTTCCCTGAAACTCGATGGATTCCTGTGGATTGAAAAGCATGCGTTTCTTTGGATCCACTTTCATCAGGAAGTATTTCAAAGCTCCCAACCCAAGTGTTCTGTAAAGCTGCTGAGCTTCATCTTCAGTAAGCCCTTCGATCTTACCCAACTCGCGCGTTTGCTTCTCTGCCGTTTCAAACATTTCCTGCATCAGGTCATCCGCATCTACCACCGTTCCTTCGCGGGATTTCATCTTTCCAGATGGCAAATCCACCATTCCATAAGAAAGATGATAAAGTCCTTCAGCATAATCGCGACCAAGCTTTTTCATGATCGAGAAAAGCACTTTGAAGTGATAATCCTGCTCATTACCCACTACATATACCGACTTGTCAAAAGGAAAATCCTGATGCTTCAATTCGCAGGTACCAATGTCCTGTGTGATGTAAACCGAAGTGCCATCACCACGCAGAACCAACTTCTCATCAAGCTTTTCATCACTGAGATCTGCCCATACCGAGTTATCATCTTTTTTGAAGAAAACCTCTTTTTGAAGTCCTTCTTCAATGATGTCTTTTCCCAAAAGATAGGTTTCAGACTCATGATAGATTTTATCAAAACTGATGCCCATGGTATCGTATGTGGTATTGAAACCATCATATACCCAGCCATTCATTTGCTTCCAGAGTGCCACAGTTGCTTCATCACCTTCTTCCCATTTTCGCAGCATTTCCTGGGCTTCAAGCATCAGTGGAGCCTTTTTCTTAGCCTCTTCAGGGTCAGTTCCCTGATGGATCAGACCTTCAATTTCCTTTTTGTATTCCTGGTCAAAAAGCACATAATATTTTCCAATCAGGTGATCCCCTTTTAGTCCTGCAGATTCCGGGGTTTCTCCATTGCCCAGTTTTTGATAAGCCAGCATAGACTTGCAGATATGAATTCCACGGTCATTGACCAGGTTCACTTTCATCACATCATAGCCAGCAGCAGAAAGAATCTTGGAAACAGCATCTCCCAGGAAATTATTTCTGAGGTGTCCAAGATGTAATGGCTTATTGGTATTAGGTGAGCTGAACTCTACCATCACCTTTTGTCCATTAGATGGAAGGTTGCCATATTCAGCATCTGAATTGATCTGAGTCAATACATTCAACCATGCAGCATCAGCAATGGAAAGATTGAGAAAACCCTTCACCACATTGTAGGCAGCCACCATCGACGTATTCTCTAGCAAGTACTCACCAATCGCCTTACCGGAATCCTCAGGGCTCTTCCTGGTCACCTTTAGGTATGGAAACATCACGAATGTGTGTGTTCCTTCAAAATCCTTTCTTGTCGGCTGCAATGCAAAACTTGCTACGTCCAGTTCATGATCAAACAATGCTTTGAAAGCTGCCGATATCCCCTGCTTTAATTCCTTATTTAAACCCATTAATTATTCATTAAAATCAAACCTTTGAGAGCGCTAAGTACACAGAGACTATTTCTGAAAAATTTACCTCAAAAACATCTCTGATTTCTCTGCGCTCACTGTGGTTTACTTATTTTCTGTTTCTTATTAACCGCTTAGAACGATTTATACTCAGAGATCATTTTCAGAATTCAAATCCTAAAATCTCAACTCTGCGTCCCTCCGTGTTCTCTGCGGTTTATATATCATTTTCGTGGCAAAAATACCTCAGCCATCATACATCTGGCACTTCCTCCACCCAGACATTCGATCGTGTCCAAAGAAGAGTGGAGTAATTTTCCATGTTTACTCAACCTTTCACGCTGATCATCATCCAGTGCCAGGTAAGCTGACTCAGACATTACCACATACTTATCTCCATTCTTATTCTTCACCTGAAGCATGTTACCCGCAAAGCGCTCCTTCTGCTCTTCAGTGATGAAAATGACTTCCTTTTTTGTGTTTTCGAAAGCATGCATCACCTGTTTCTTCTCCATGTCTGAGTCAATGCTTTCATCACAAATCAAGGCAAACCCCTCTCCCACGCACATCATCACATTGGTGTGATAAATCGGCAATCGATCACCATTTACCGTTTGATTGGCCTGAAAGGCAATAATTTCATATCCAGTCTGCTCAGTAAAGTCTGCCAGAACCTGTACATTCGTTCTCTCCGAAGTGGCAGCATAAGCAATTTTATTGGGGCGGTCCAGTATGAGACTACCAGTACCTTCTAAAAATTTTCCTTTAACCTCCCAATCAAGAAAACCGGAAATTCTTGTTATCCTGAAAGTCTCACCCAGTTTTTCAATAATATCATCACGACGCTCCAACCGCCTGTTTTCTGCATACATTGGGTAAAGAATCACTTCACCTGTTTCATGGAAACTCACCCAGTTGTTAGGAAAGATTGAATCCGGGGTAGCTGGTTCAGCAGTATCGTCGAATACTACCACGTCCACACCTTCAGCACGAAGCTTTTCTGCAAAAGTGTCAAACTCCTTCAATGCATTGGCCTGAATCTCTTCCTGAGACAATCCTTCCAGGGTTTTCTGATAATAATTATTAACAGCCGTCTGTTCATTTCTATGAAATGCAACTGGCCGAATCATCATCAGCGTATCAGTAATTTGTTGTGTTTCGTTTAGCTGGCTCATTTTCTTCTCAATGGTAAAGTGGAACATCTAAGCAAACCTTCCTGCTTGGCAATTTCAGCGTAAGGAATCTCCTCTACAGTGATTCCATGCTCCCTCAACCAATCGTTCAGTCGAGTGAATCCACGTTCTGAAACAACCACATCCGGAGCAATAGAAAAGATGTTGCTCATCATGTCATACATTTCCCTTTTGGTAATATGAAATAGGTTTTCCATCCCAAAAAGATCGACAAGGTACTGATAATCTGCCTCTTGCCTGAATCCTTCACGGTGAATAATGGCCTTATCTTTGCCCACAGGCTGAAAGCAGCAATCGAGGTGCAGCGCATTGTCTTCAGCTACGGTATTAGACTTACTAAGGTCAAATTCTTTCACAATCTTGTTGGGGAAGAACTCACGAAGAAACTCTACTCCCTGCATATTGGTTCTTGCAGTGATATAATCAGGATAGTCATCACCCTTGTAGGTGCCAACGAACAGATAATCACCATGAAGCATGACATCTCCACCTTCGACATGTACTTCTTCCGGAGGCACAATCACCTTTTCAGGGTTCATTTGCTTCACCACATAGTCAATGGCCTCCAATTCTGGCTCGCGATCAGGCAGAATATTGGATTTGAAAAAATAGTCTTCAATCACAAAAGCAATATCTCTTGCAAAAATCTGGTTGAGGTTGGGAATGAGTTCCGGTCGGTAAACCTGGACACCGTGTTTTTCAAATACTGCTTTGAAGGCCTCCATCTCTGGCACCATATCTTTTTCTTCGGGATAAGTACCTGCTTTGATGTGCTCCATCGACTTGGGATCATACGCATCCTCTAGCTTTGGGGTGCCTCCGAAACTCTCAGCTGTACCTAAAATTACAGCCTCAAGGGGTGAAGTTTCGTTTTGGACGTTTAGTTTTATCATTGAGTTAGTTTTGGGAAAAATTGGAACGCAAAACTAAAAGATTGAAAACATATTTGGCAGTCGTCAAATATTAATATTACTGGTGCTTTAATTTGTGATTTTTTTACAATCATTGCGCCTCTTTTCTTTAACAAACAGGAAAAACAATCGGCATGAAAAGTTACGCTGACTTAATTGAACAAACCTTCTACTTCCCAACTAAGGAATTCCGTGTAGAAGATGGTCAACTTTATTTTCACGATGTGAAACTCATGGACATCATTGAGCAATATGGTACGCCGCTTAAGCTGACCTACCTGCCCAAGATTTCCGAAAACATTCAGTACGCGAAGAAAATCTTTGCCGAAGCAATTAATAAGCATAACTACGATGGGACATATACCTATTGCTATTGTACCAAGTCATCTCATTTTCAATTTGTGCTGGAAGAGGGTTTGAAAAACGATATTCATATCGAAACCTCTTCTGCTTATGACATTCCGATTGTCAGGAACCTGCATAATTCCGGACTAATCGATAAAAACAAAATGGTGGTTTGCAATGGGTTCAAGCGTCCACTCTACCTGGAATACATTGCCGGACTGATCAATGATGGTTTTAAGAATACAATTCCTATTTTGGATAACCTCAATGAAATCAAGCATTATCATGAGCATATCGAGGGAGATTTCAAAGTAGGTATCCGTATCGCGGCTGATGAAGAACCAAATTTCGCATTTTATACTTCTCGCTTAGGCATTCGCTATCACGACATTGTCAATCACTACAAAGAACAGATAGAAGGCACCAATGCGAAGCTGAAAATGCTTCATTTCTTTATCAATACAGGCATCAAAGACTCGGCGTATTACTGGAGTGAGCTCAGCAGGTTTATCTACAAATATTGCGAGTTGAAGAAAATCTGTCCTGACCTGGACACTGTGGACATTGGCGGTGGTTTCCCCATTAAAAACTCTCTTCACCACGACTATGATTATGCTTATATGGCTGAGCAAATCGTTTCCAATATCAAATGGATTTGCCAGAAGAATCATGTCCCTGTTCCTAATATAGTTACTGAGTTTGGTTCTTTCACAGTAGGTGAAAGCGGCGCTACATTGTATTCCGTTTTGGATCAGAAACTGCAAAATGACAAAGAACTCTGGTACATGATGGATGGCTCATTCATCACACACATGCCGGATGTTTGGGGACTCAGCCATAAATTCATCCTGTTACCGGTTAATCACTGGAACAACATGTTCCACAAAGTGAACATCGGTGGGCTCACCTGCGACAGCATGGATTATTATGATTCCGAAACTCACATTGGTGAAGTGTTCTTACCGATGACTGAAAAGGACGAAACCCTTTACTTCGGATTTTTCCATACAGGTGCGTATCAGGAATCTTTGGGGGGATATGGAGGAATCCAGCACTGCCTGATCCCGGCACCAAAACACATTATCATCAATAAAGATGAAAATGGAAATATCGTCTCCAAACTCTTTGCCCCAGAGCAAGAAAGTGACTCGATGTTAAAAATTTTGGGCTACACTAAAGGGTAATCGAGTAAGTTTTTGTTTATTTTGAAAATAGCTTCGAACAAATTTCGTTTGAACACCACATTATCAACCCTTTAGACTGTGCACAAAAACCTGGTAATCATACCGACTTACAATGAAAAAGAGAATATCCGCGAGATCACAGCCGCTGTGATGGATCTTTCTATTCCTTTTGATTTGCTTATAATCGACGATGGTTCACCAGATGGTACTGCACAGATTGTAAAGGAATTACAGCAACAATATGGAAGCAAGTTGCATCTAATAGAAAGAGAAGGAAAACAAGGACTTGGTACAGCATATATCCGCGGTTTTGAGTTTGCCCTGGAACATGAGTATGATTATGTCTGTGAAATGGATGCAGACTTTTCTCACAATCCCAATGACCTGATGGAGCTTTACAAAGCTTGTGCCTATGGTGGAGCAGATGTAGCCATTGGTTCACGCTATATCAAAGGTGTGAATGTGGTCAACTGGCCCATGGGAAGAGTTCTAATGTCATATTTCGCCAGTATCTATGTACGATTGGTTACTGGGATTCCTGTAATGGACACCACAGCAGGATTCAAATGCTATCATCGAAGTGTGCTGGAAACCATCGATCCGGAAAAAATCCGTTTCATTGGTTATGCCTTTCAGATAGAAATGAAGTTTACGGCCTGGAAACATGGCTTTAAGATCACCGAAGTACCAATCATCTTCACTGATCGTGCCAAGGGTACTTCTAAAATGTCCAAAGGAATTTTCAAAGAAGCGGTAATTGGTGTGCTACAAATGAAAATTGGAAGCCTCTTCAGAAAATACGAACCCTACCAGGAAACCTCGGTTTCTCAGAGCGCTGCTTAACTAATCAAACCTGATAGACTTAATTGGGTTGATCCTGGAGACTACAATCAAAGGAATAAAGAGTGCTAAAGCTGTAATTATCACTACGAATAAATTGATCAGCACCCACATCAGCCAGTCAAAGACTATCGGCACATGACTCATATAATAATTTGCAGGATCTAGTGGAACGATTTTAAAATAATCCTGAATAACACAAAAAGTTAAGGCCACGAAATTTCCCCACAAGACGCCTCTCGTAATCAGGTTCAACCCATTCAAAAAGAAAATTCTTCTGAGCAAACCATTTGCGGCACCGAGGGCTTTGAATACACCCACCATCTGAGTGCGCTCCATAATCAGGATCAGCAGGATAGAAACCATATTGAATGACGCCACAAAAAGCACCAGGGAAAAGAAGATCACTACATTGCGATTGAGTAGACGGAGCCAATCGAAAATCTGCACATATTTATCGCTCACCTTGTCTACATACAAATCGGCTTCCGTATTATCAAACACCATTTCTTCAGCTGATTCCATTGTTTCAGGATCATCCAGAAAGACTTCTAAGCCCCCTGCGGTTTCTTTATCCCAGCTGTTCATCCGGCGAACCAGATTGATATCTCCCAGGATCACCTTCTCATCAAAGTCTTCCAATCCGGTTTCATAGATTCCGGTGATCTGCAACTTCCTGAGCCTTGGCGGATCCTGAAGGAAAAATACCAGCACCTCATCTCCGACCTTGAGTTTAAGATAACCTGCTATTTTTTTACTGATCGCTACTTCAGTTCCATATCCTTCTTCAGGGAAATGAGGAAATCTTCCATTGATAAAGTGTTGACCAAAAGAAACCGTATCAATTTTCTGATCCACTCCTTTGAGAATAATCCCCTGAACTTCTTCATCGGTTTTGAGCAGACCTGCTTTATAGGCATAGGCTTGCACGTAATCCACTCCTGGAAGACTTTCCAAACCCTGAATCAAGGAATCACTAACTCCTATGGGGGTTTGCTCATACGATGTAGAAAGCGTGTATTTACTGATTACCAGCTGTCCACTGAAGCTATAAATCTTCTGCTTGATCGTATTCTCAAAGCCTTCAAGGATCATGTAAGTACAAATGAGTGCCGCCAGGGCCACAGCAATACTGATCACGGCGATACGATTGATCACTGTGGAAAACGAACCTGCTTTGTTTTTGGATATACGCCTTGCTACTAAATATGGAAGACTCAAGATGCTTACATTTGACTTCCGCAATATTAACGGATATCTATGGGCAAGTACTTTATCATTCTCATCTTTTTGATTTTCAATTTTAGCTGCCAGAGCCAAAAGGCAGGAAAGCTTCAGCTAAAAGTGGGTGCTGAAAGAATGAATCTTTACTTAAATGATCTCAAAGGCAAATCCATTGGAATTTTTGCGAATCATACGGCACTTGTCGGTCAAACGCATCTTACGGATACTTTACTGGCCTTAGGAATTGATGTTAAGAGCGTTTTCAGCCCGGAACATGGATTCAAAGGCAATCAACCAGATGGAGAACTGATCACAGACCAAAAGGCTCAAAGGTTCGAACTGATCTCTCTATATGGTAAAGACAAGTACCCCAAAGATGAAGACATTACTGATCTGGATCTGCTGATTATTGATATCCAGGACGTTGGAGTCAGATGCTATACTTATGCCAGCAGCATGACCTACCTGATGGAAGTCTGTGCCACAAATGACGTTCCGGTGTTGATTCTAGACCGACCCAATCCAAATGGAAGTTACGTGGACGGACCAGTTTTAGATGAAGATTTCAAATCATTCGTGGGATTGCATCCAATTCCGCTAGTGCACGGACTTACACTGGGAGAACTCGCTCAGATGATCAATGGAGAAGGTTGGCTGAAAGATCATTTGAAATGCAATCTGCAAGTGATCCCCGTCCAGGGCTGGAAACACAGCAACAAATATTCACTTCCCGTACCTCCCTCTCCCAACCTACCCAACGATCAGGCTGTTGCACTCTATCCCTCCCTTGTTCTCTTTGAGGGAACAGTGGTTTCTGTCGGGCGAGGAACGGATTATCCATTTCAGGTCATTGGTCATCCAAAGTATAGTTTGGGGAGCTACACTTTCACACCTTCACCAAACGCTGCGTCAAAATATCCTCCACTAGAAGGTGAGCATTGTTATGGAATGAATTTGTCAAGTGTTCCGGTAGGTGATTCACTGAACTTACAGTATCTAATAGGTTTTTACATGAACCTCAAAGACAAAATAGAAGGTTCTTTTTTTAAAGACTACTTCACCAAATTAGCAGGAATGGATCAACTACAACAGCAAATAGAAAAAGGCTGGAGTGAAAAACAAATTCGGGAAAGCTGGAGGGAGGAGTTAGACAACTACCGTGTTATCCGAGAAAAATATCTCCTTTATGAAGACTAAGTACTTTCATTATTGATATCAATGAATTAAATTTCATACAGGTTGAACTGAACGATCGGTTTTACCGGTATTTCCGTTTGAATTCTTCGCCTGTATAAAATGTGATAGTCACCTCCTCAAGTCATCTCCCTAATTATTATTTCAGCCATTACGCAATCATTATCAGCATTCTGGCTGTTCAATTTTGGTCTTGTTCAGATAAAAGAAGCGTTTATGAGCAGCAATTAAAAAAACATCCCTACTATGACCTGAGTAGAACGGTAGATGAGCCATTTACATCTGATGAACCCGATCATCCGGATCTTGCCTGGCAAAGAGACTTCTTAATGACCATGGATCCATCTCTTGGGTACCCAACCCCTGAGAAACTCATTGATGCAAAAAAACTCATTGCCAAATTTAAAAGTATCAAAGCAACGAACTCTAAGTCTACTGCAATCTCATGGACAGAGCGCGGACCACTGAATACCGGAGGAAGAACCAGAGCCTTTATGTGGGACCCTAATGATCCAACAGGCAAAAAGGCATGGGCAGGTGGAGTAACAGGAGGTCTTTGGTACACCAACAATATTTACTCTACAAGCACGAACTGGGTGAGGGTAGATGATTTTTGGTCGAATCTGGCTATTTCATCCATTACATCAGACCCCAATGATCCAAAAGTCTTTTATGTAGGAACAGGTGAAGGTTGGGGTGTTGGATCTTCAAGAGGAGAAGGTATATGGAAAACTACAGATGGAGGATCTAATTGGCAGCAGCTTAATTCAACCGTAAATTTTCATTACGTCAATGACTTGATTGTTAGGAATGAGGGTGGTATTAGCGTGATTTATACAGGAGTAAGTAATAATGCTTACAAAGGTCTTAATGACAATACAAAAACATTTGGCCTTCAAAGATCCACTGATGGAGGAATCAGTTGGCAACAGGTCCTCCCGAATGTTCCAAATTTCAGCCAACCATTTGTAGCTTCAGATATAGAGTTGGCAGCAGATAACCGAATATGGGTCGGTACTGTAAAAAATAAAAATGGTAATGGGGGAGCTACCATTCTTTATTCTGATGACGGGTTGAGCTGGACCATTTTAACTAGTAGAGTTTTAGGTTCACGTGTGGAGCTGGCATGTGCTCCATCTAACAAATCCGTTATCTACGCAATGATCGAAGCAAACAAAACTCTGCATGAAATAATTCTATCCAAAGATCAAGGTAAGAGCTGGACAAGTATTCAAGAGCCCCAAGACGCTGATCCTTACATACCCAAGGATGATATATCCAATGGACTTGCCTGGTATGCGATGGCTTTGGCTGTTGACCCAAATGATGAAAATACAGTTTATGCAGGAAGTATAGACCTTTTCAAATCAAATGACAGTGGTCAGAACTGGAAACAATTATCACATTGGACAGGTGGTTTTGGCTTCCCATATTGCCATGGAGATGATCACATTATTTCATTCAAATCTGGAAGTTCTTCTGAAGCTGTAATCGCTAATGATGGAGGTATTTATATCAGTACAGATCTCAATCTTACCAACCCAACTTTTACCAAAAGGAACAGAAATTATAATGTCACTCAATTTTACGCAACATCCATTCATCCGTTAGAAGGCAAGCATTATTTTTTAGCAGGTTCACAGGACAACGGCACGCAGCAGTTCACACTATCCGGATTTTCCAGGACTAATGAAGTCAATGCTGGTGATGGTGGATACAATTTTATTGATCACAAAAATGGTAACCTTCAAATTCTTTCTTACACATATAACACCTACTATCTAAGCCGAGATGGTGGTTACACTTTCAGCTCAATCTCTCGGGATCAAACAACCGGAAGATTTATTAATCCAACGGATTACGATGAAAATCTAGGGATTCTATATTCATGCAACAACGAAAACAGCATTGCTCGCTTCTATAATATTCGAGAAGGAATTGTCAGTCGAGTAGATCTATCTCTCGAAATAGGAAGCATGCCTTCATGTATAAAGGTCTCACCTTTTTCAAATTCATCATCAACTCTTTTTATTGGAACATCGGCAGGAAGGCTCTTCAAGGTGAAAAATGCGAACAAAGACGCTTCTTTGATAGAGCTAACTGGCACAGAATTTTCTAATGGAACAATTTCATGTATTGAAACTGGTAAAACTGAAGATGAATTATTAGTTGTTTTTTCTAACTACGGTGTTCAATCAATCTGGTACAGCAATGATGGTGGCCAGAGCTGGGCAGGAAAAGAAGGCAATCTTCCAAACATACCTATTAGATGGGCTGTAACAGTTCCTGATCATCCGGAAGTTGTATTAATAGCTACTGAACTTGGCGTGTGGCTGACTACTAATTTTCTATCTAACTCACCTTTATGGGAACCTGCAAATTCTGGGCTGGCAAATGTAAGAGTTGACATGCTCCAATTAAGAAGATCGGACAAAGAACTGATAGCTGCTACTTATGGAAGAGGACTTTTCTCCACTTCAGACCTTCTCAAACTTGATAGCGCAATACTTAGAGCGCATTTCACAGCTTCAACTAATCAAATTAACTCTGGTAGCACTATTGTATTCAATGATCAATCTACAGGTAACCCTGCATCAAGAAACTGGACATTTGAGGGTGGTTTTCCGGCCTCATCCTCCGACTCAAATCCAACTATTACTTATCCTGAGTATGGACAATTCAGTGTCAAACTGAAAGTTCAAAATACGAATGGTCAACTAGATAGTGTGACCTCTGAAGGCTTGATAAAGGTGCTTCCAGTTAATCCGACACCAAACTTAAAACCGTACCTCAAACCATCATGGAAATATCCCTTGACGATCTCTAACGAAGAAAATGATTTTACCAATCAAACAAGAATTTCTGATCAGAAAGACATTTACATCTCTTATAGTTTTATAAATAATGGAAATGCTAAAATTGATCAGAACTTCAGTATCGGGGCTTACATTGATACGCTTGTTTATCTCGATGACTGGAACTATTCGCCGACCCAAGCCTTTGGATTAGCCAAGCCTTCTAGTGTTGAAAATGGTCTTCTCGGAAAGATGGCGGCTGGATTTTATGCACTCACCCTAAATTTAGATGATCATGATTCAATACCTGAGATGTATGAAAATGATAATAAAATCAGTCTTTCTTTCGAAGTAGAACCTTCTTGTGCAGACACCACCTACCTGTTTGATGGGGAAAGCGACATTTCAGATGGAAGTTTGAATCATCAATATCTAAATAACCTCGACTGCAAATGGCTCATTGCTCCTACAAACAATCCTGTAGCTATCACTATTTCATTCACAGAGTTTGATCTTGATCAATCTGACACACTTTTCATTTATGCCAATAATGATTACTCCAAACCTCTTTACCAATACTCTGAAAGCACTTTGCCAAATGATCTAAAGATTGAAGATGATACTGTAGTACTACAATTTTTTACTGATAACTCAAGTGTAAACCAAGGTTGGGGACTGCATTATACCGCAATTTACAACCTACCCGATCTGATCGTTAGCAAGCTCTCAGCCATTGATGAGGATTTTGATATTTCGGTAGAAATAGAATATGAAAATCGTGGCAATACAGGACTTAAATCCCCAGCGGTTATAACATTCTATTTATCATCTGACACACTCCTTTCATATAATGATAGATTTCTTAAAAGCTTCTTCACAACCACTCTAAGTCCATTTTCTGGTGAATCTAGTTCTCTTAGTATCAGTAAAACCTTTCTAACTCCTGGAGATTATAACTTTATTGCTGTGATAGACGGTGATAGTATTATTACAGAAAGCAACGATTCCAACAACTCACGAAGCGTATTTCTGACCATTACCCCCATTACAAAAACCCTCAGTTTTCCTAAAACCAAAATCTCGATATACCCTATTCCAGCGAACGATCTTGTTAAAATTGAATGTCCGGAGATTCAAAATGGAAATTATTCTTTGTTCAATATGAGCGGAATTAAACTACAAACTGGCCAATTCAATGCGAAATTGGAAATGTCTTCAGATCATCTGGACAATGGAATTTACCTGATTGTTCTATCAAATTCATCTGTATCTGCTGTTAAAAAAATTCTGATCCAACACTAAAACTTATCTCAAAACTGGTTTAGCATTCATAATGCTTTCCTCCAAAAATATTCCCATTAGCTTTGAGCTTGAAATGGAAAACAGGCTTAAAATAATATTTATGGGTACGCCTGAATTTGCCGTACCCGGACTCAAACGACTGGTAGAAGAAGGATTCAATGTGGTGGCTGTGGTGACTGCTCCAGACAAACCTCAGGGTAGAGGTAAAAAGCTGGGCACATCAGCAGTGAAAGATTACGCACTCACTCAAAACATCCCGATTCTTCAGCCAACTAATCTGAAAGATCCAGGATTTCAGGAAGAGCTTAGAAGTTATGAAGCCGATGTTCAGATTGTAGTAGCATTCCGTATGCTACCAGAGGCCGTCTGGAACATGCCGCCGCTGGGATCCTACAATCTCCATGCCTCCCTCCTTCCAGACTATCGTGGCGCAGCTCCTATCAACTGGGCTATCATCAATGGAGAAAAAGAAACAGGCGTAACCACTTTCAAACTGAAACATGAGATAGATACCGGCAATATTCTTTTTCAGGAAAAAGAACCCATTCATGATGATGATACTGTAGGTTCCCTTTATGAGCGACTAATGAATCTTGGAGCTGAACTACTGGTGAAAACCGCAAAAGCTCTGGAAGCAGATGAAGTTGAACTCAAAGAACAAGTTGTAGCTGAGCCCAAACATGCTCCGAAGATTTTTCGTGAAGACTGTGAAATCAACTGGAATCAACCTGGTACTAAGGTCAGAAACTTTATTCGTGGATTGAGTCCATACCCAGCTGCCTGGACCACACTCCATGGACAGACCTTCAAGGTGTACTTTTCAGAGATTTCGGATATTGAATACAATGATGCAGCTGGCACATTTAAAACTGATGGTAAAACCTATCTGGATGTAGTAACAGCTGATGGGGCACTCAGACTGACAGAAGTTCAGCTACAAGGAAAGAAAAGAATGCATACAGGAGACTTTCTCCGTGGCTACCAATGGCCATCATAACTGTAAGAATACGATGATTATTTCAATGATCGCTGCTATGGGCAGCAACCGTGTAATTGGTAAAGACAATGATATTCCCTGGCACCTTCCAGATGACTTTCAGTATTTCAAGGATACCACCAAAGGGCATTATGTCCTGATGGGACGAAAAAATTTTGAATCATTGCCGCCCAGGTTCAAGCCTCTGCCCGGGCGACCAAATGTGGTAATCACCAGAAACCAATCTTACCACGCCAAAGGAGCTGATGTGGTTTACAGCCTGGAAGAAGCCTTGAAACTTGCCGAAACCAATGGAGAAGCAGAAGCATTTATCATTGGAGGCGGGGAAATATACAGACTAGGCCTTGAGTTTGCTCACAAAATATACCTCACAGAGATTGACGGGGACTTTGATGGAGACACCATTTTCCCCGAATTTGATAAAAATATATGGAAAGAGACATCCAGAAAACATCATCCCGTTGATGATAGACACAAAAATGCTTTTGATTTCGTAATTTATGAGAAAAAATAGCTTATGGACTCACATAAAAAACTACTCAGCATTCTCCACATCGTATACGGGTCTATGGCTGTCATAGCATTTCTGATAGTGAATACAGTTCTCTCTTCTATCCTTCCATTCCTCATCTCTGAAGCTGAAAAGTCAAGTGAAGAAGGTGCTATGGCATTGGACATTGGTGTATCAATAGCTCGTTCTGTGATATTAGTCCTTCTTCTGATTATTCCAATCCCATCAATTGTAGGTGGAATCGCCCAGCTTAATCGAAAAAATTGGGGTTTGTCTGTGATGATGATTTCCGGCTGTCTTTCTTTGCTCAGCGTTCCATTAGGTACAGCCTTGGGCATATATACCATCTGGGTTTACCTGGAAAACAACAAGCAAACACCAAATGACGAAAATTAAAAATCAAGTAGTAATGATTACTGGTGCTTCATCCGGCATTGGAGAGGCATTGGCTTACCAAATTGCAACTACTGGAGCAAAACTGATTATTGCTGCAAGAAGGCTTCAGGAACTGGAACGTGTGAAATCGGGCTGTCAGCATCCTGAAAACGTGCAAATCCTCACACTCGATTTGGCTGACAGTTTTTCGATTCAGCAAAAAGCTAAAGAGGCTGAGAAAATCTGGGGTCACATTGACATTATCATTCACAGTGGGGGTATTAGCCAGCGCGACAAAGTGATCAATACACACATGGATGTGGATCGCAAAATCATGGAAGTCAATTACTTTGGCACCGTAGCACTGACCAAAGCCTTGTTGCCTGGTATGATTGCCCGAAAATCCGGCCACCAGGTAGTGATCACTTCTGCTGTAGGAATCGTTAGCACCCCCTATCGCTCTGCTTATGCTGCCAGCAAACATGCGTTGCACGGATTTTACGATGCACTCAGAGCTGAACATCACGATGATGGCTTGAAAGTGAGTATCATTTTGCCAGGATTTGTCCGAACCAACATCAGCTACAATGCGCTCACTGGTGATGGAACCGCTCAAAACAAAATGGACAATGCCCAGGACAATGGTCTTTCACCGGAAGCTTGTGCTGCACAAATTATCAAAGCAATAGAAAAAGACAAGGAAGAAGTCTACATCGGTGGACTCAAAGAAGTGGCTGGCATTTATGTGAAACGCTTTTTCCCGTCATTATTCTCTAAGATTGTCCGAAAAACAGCTGTTACCTAACCTGTGGCGCTATTCAGAATATATAGTTTCATTCTTACTTTATTGGTTTCAGTTCAAATGGCCTTTGGCCAATCTGCTACACAAAACTGGATCTTCGTTAAGGTAAAAAACAGCGGCACTCCTGCCGCTCGCAGTGCATCATTTGACCTTTCCTCATTTGATGGGGTGCTTAGCTACGAGCCAATTCAACATGGCAAAAGCAATGCTAGAAATATACCTTCTGTGCTGGATGGATTACACAAAGTCAGGGTGGACAAATCAACAGACCTGAAAGCATTGTGCCAAGAATTGGAAGCTGATCCGAATATTGAATATGCCGAACCAATTGCAATTCCAAAATTGCTTTATATACCTGACGACCCGGATGCCACCAACGGCAATCAGGACTATTTGGACGTAATCCATGCTTTTGAAGCCTGGGACATCACCAAAGGCAGTAGTGATATGGTGATTGGAATCAGCGACACAGGTTTGGATTTCACCCAGCAAGACATCAATCCCAAACTTTTTATTAACAAGAATGATCCACCAAATGGCGTGGACGATGATAACAATGGATACATTGATGACTATCGGGGGTATGATTTTGCTGACAATGACAGCATAGCAAGCACTACTACCAACAAACATGGGACGCTCGTTGGAGGCCTTGCTGGAGCAGCTACTGATAATGGATATGGAATAGCTGGCGTTGGTTTCAATACAAAAATCAGCTCTTTGAAATCATACAGCGATACCAACAAAGGCTTGTTTGGTGGCTATGAAGCGATCATTTATGCAGCTGACAATGGTTATGACGTGATCAACCTCTCCTGGGGAGAAGCAGGAGGCTACAGTCAGGCAGTGCAGGACATTATCACTTATGCCGTGAATAAGGGTGTAATAGTAGTGGCAGCAGCAGGTAATACCAATAAGGATGAAAAATTCTATCCAGCCAGCTATGAAGGTGTGCTCTCCGTCTGTGCCAGTAACCTGAACGATACGAAAGCCTCATTTTCCACTTACAATTATTCTGTCGATTTAATGGCTCCTGGTAGTTCCATCTACAGCACAAGCACGAATGATTCGTTTTTAGCGGACAATGGTACCTCCTATAGTTCACCGCAAACAGCAGGTGCCGCTGCGCTGGTCAAATCCGTGTTTCCAAACCTAACCAACCTGCAAATAGCGCAGCGCATCAGAGTCTCTGCTGATACCGTTTACAATAGAAATGGGAATCAAAATTATCAGGATAAACTGGGCTTTGGTCGCCTCAATATCTACCGTGCAGTATCGGCAGATACCCTTCGATCCATCCGATTTCATAACGTTCATTATTCCAATTCCATAGATGAAGTGGCTTATCCCGGAGATACAATAAGCTTCACATTTGATGCTGTGAATTACCTTTTCGAAACCAATGCTCAACTAACATTCAGCTCAGAATCTCCATATGTGAATTTATTGACTGATACTTATGAGTTGGGCCATCTCAACACGCTGGACTCCACCAGCGTAGAATTACCGCTTTTCGTATTGTCTGAAGATACTCCTCCTGAAACCTATATTCCCATCAGAGTAAACATCTCTGACACTGATTATGAAGATTTTCAGTATTTGGAACTGACCACAGAGGCAGACTTGCTCACACTCAACAATGGAGCGATAGCAATCAGCGCATCAGGGCGGGGAAACCTGGGTTTTGACAAAGATGGATTTTATGACGGAATCGGTTTGAAATGGAATACCACCACTATGGCTGCCAGATTAGGAATCTTCCTGGCTGTTGATACTAACCAGGTGTCAAACAACATGCCTTCTACTCCACTTTCCACAGACAAAAACAAGGATTTTGCAGCTTTGCAAACCATACGCTACGATCATCAAAGGGATGGAATTCTTCAGGCTACGAGCACCTTCGCGGATGATTCAGCAGCCTCACCAATCAATATTGAAATCAAACAAAAATTAATCACAATACCAGATGCTGATTACCTGATTCATGAGTACCTGATGATCAACCGAAGTTCCGAAGATCGCTTAATAAACTTCGGGTATTATGTCGATTGGGCGCTTCCGGTAGACATTCGCGCCAACAAAGCTTATTATGACCCAACATCAAAGGTTTTGATCAGTATCAACCAGGATAGCTCGATATACACTGGAATTAAAACTTACTTTGACAATACTCCTATTGGACAAGCTTATGACATTGACTCAAAGAATGGAAACACAGCTGATTTGACGGATTCTTTGACTGACAGTGTACTGTACCAATTGGCAACACGCCAACTCTTTGATTCTGCGGGAATGGTAAGCGCTGGCAACGATATTTCGGTTTCTATCGCTCAGGATTCTATTACCATTGCTCCAACCCACACGCAAAAATCAACTTTCATAATGGGTTTTGGACATTCCCTGAATGAGCTCATGCTGAGTCTAAATGCTGCTGATAGCTTATACAACTCATTGCTACAAAAGCCTGAAAAATTGCTTACCTATCTAAGCTGCTCCGGGGCTCCACTGAACATTATTCCTGACTCTGGAGTGGTATTTCGCTATTATTCCGATCCAATGGGACAAAACATGATCAGTGAAAATGACTCACTGATTACCGGATCTATTTATCAGGATACTGTCTTTTATGCAGCAAGATTGGTGGATGGACTTGAACAGCAAATCCAAACTATCGAAGTGGTTATGGTAGAGCAAGTAGCCAACTTTCTGATGTCTACAGATACATTGTTCCTGGATAGTGCTATCAATATCGTTCGGTTCAAGGACCAGAGTTTCAAAGCCATTGAGTGGTCCTGGGACTTTGGAAATGGACAGCAGGCCACCATTCAAAATCCGGAAATGTATTATAACAAAGCCGGATCTTACGACATATCTCTCAGTGTAATAAATTCACAGGGATGTGATGCCACAACCAGTCAAACTTTGCTAGTCGCGAACAGGCCACCAATACCAACCCTATCCGATTACGAAATCTGCCAGGGTGAATCTCTCACCATTTCAGCGACAAATGCAGACACCCTTGCAGCTTATACAAGCGCTAATTCAAAAGTTCCAGTAGCAACAGGTGCTTCAATCTCGATCAAAGCAATTGAACATGATACTACTCTTTTCTTCACCAATATTACCGGGCCATTTGAGAGCCTCAAAACCGAAGTAAACATTACTGTCGATCAGGCCAATGCTACATTCAAATATTACTCAGATACAACTTCTGCACAGACAGGTGCTTTGTTCATAAACACCTCCAAGGATTCAAAAAGCCATAAATGGTATCTCGATCAGAACCCAGTCTCCGGAGGCGATACATTGAGTTTTATTGTAGACAAAGCTTCGTATGAAGTGGCATTGACTGTCACAAACACTACAGGCTGCAAAGATTCTTTGAACACAGTAATCAACTTTTCCACTTCACCGACTCCTACAGTATCGTTTGAGCAACCATGCCTGAACAGTGATTTCACCTTAACACCCGGCAATGGAACTGTTTTTGGATTTTACAGAGATAATGCACTTTCTGATCTGATCAAAAAGGGAAAATCATTGTATTTCACCAATATGAAGGATTCCCTGTCTGTATATATTGTTGGGTTGGACAGTGTACTTCCATCCTCTTCGATAAAAGCTCACATTGTACCAAATCAACCTCATTTCTCCATACAGGCTACTCCAGACACTCTCTATCTCACCGATCAACTGACAGCTACTTTCTCCACAACAGGAGATGAGTTAACTTCCTGGAAATGGTTTATAAATGGTGAATTTGTTGAAACCTCCTCAAACCCAAAATTGCTACTGGACAGTGCTGCTACCTATGAGGTAGTCTTACAGGGAACCGATGACTTAAGCTGTGTAAACTCGGACACAATATCATACCATGTTTACAAAGCCCGGCCTGTTATTATCCTGAGTTCAGAGTTTTCAAGGCAATTGATCTATCCTAATCCTGCTTCTAACGTTGTTAATTTACAGTTCACCAAAGCAGGAATGATCTCTTTTTCAGACCTTTCCGGAAATATCATTCTCACACAAGCTATTTCCCACCCTCAAAACCTGGATATCAGTCTCCTGAAACCCGGGATTTATATAATTCAATATGCTACTGAAGGTAGGGTTTTTGTTTCTAAACTCGTTGTAGAGTAAATTTGCATCATACTGATATTCAAAAACTTAAAAAATATAAATCCGGTTAGACATTGGATTACGTATATATAAGCAGTGGATATCAAACAACCCGCTAATATGAAAGCTATTTTACAACCAGTATTAATATTCATTACCATATTTGCTATTGGTTTTTATTCAAAAGCACAGAATACCGATCAAAATGGTAACTGGGAAGACAATTCTACATGGGGCTCTTCTGATGGTGAAACTTCTCCTGGAGTGAGTGGCCTGAAAAATAAAACCATAAGTATTGATCATGTGGTTTACGCTGGTAAGAATACCAATTCAGGCCTTGGATTTGTTACTAGTAATGGTGGTAGCATTACAATCAATGATACTCTGATCATCTATGGAGACGTAACATTCGCCAACAAATCCATGGATTTGAATATAAACGGAGCAGTAATTATCCTTGGAAACCTCACTTTAAACAACAAAGTGAATATTACCTCCGCTGGCACATTAGTGGTGACTGACCAGATATCAAAGTCTGGATCCTCTGGTCAAGGTTCATATTCAGGTACAGGAATAGTTTATGCAGGCAGCTATGATTCGGGAGCAGATGCTTTTATCCCTGGAGATAACACCAATACTGATCAACAACAAACATTAAGTGATCTCCAAACTGATAATTCCTCTGGTGGCCAAAATGCTGGAAACCTTACCGATATAATTAATTTTATAAATGACAATGGAAATGTGCCATTACCCATCACCCTCCAGTCAATGATTGTCACCCAAAACCAAAACACCATAGAGCTCAACTGGTCAACTGTATCAGAAGAGAATTTTGAGTATTTCATCGTTCAAAGAGCGAATCAATCAGGAGATTTCGAGACACTAACAACGATTCCCGGAAGTGGTCATTCAAACTCATTGAAATCTTACACTTGGTCAGATGAAGATCCTAATGTAGGCATCAACTATTACCGATTGATATCACATGATTTTGATGGTTATGAAGAAGTTTTTCCAGCCAAAGTATTTGTGTTTAGCCCTAAAGAACTTCCCCTTGACTTTTATCCAAACCCTATGACTATCGGTGAGGAAATGAAAATTACCGGAGCGGGAAGACAATCATGCGAAATTGAAGTGTTTAATCTGAATGGAGAGATGGTTTTTTCAGGCAAAACAGACAGCAACAGCATTCAGCTGGAAGGATTAAACCAGGGCATGTACCTCATCAAGCTCAATGCAAATGGGCTTGTCAAATCTTCCAGAATTTTAATCAGATAGTAAGCTTTTCAATCAACAACTCCAGTTGGCAGGCTATATCATTTGGCATCCTGAGATCACCAGAAATTGATCCTAAAAGCAATTCAGTGAGAAACACAGAAAATCATTTTATTCAGAAAATGTGATTTTTTGACTAAATTCCCTGAGAATCAAGCCATAATGAAATTTACTATCCACAAATCATTCGCTTCATTCTTCCTGATTCTATGTGTAGCAACGACTAGCTGGTCACAAACCAGAACAATTAATAGTTCAGGGAATTGGAGTAATTCTGGCAACTGGGTTGCAGGAAATATTGGAGGCGCCGTAGACAATGATGATGACGTCAACATGAATGACGGAATCAACATCACCGTCCAGAATGGAGAAACTTATACCATTGCCACACTGAACGTTTCCAAAGAAGGTTCCATCACTATCGAATACGGAGGAACACTAATTATCACCGGATTGGTGGACGTTGATAAAGAATTTACAATCAACGTAGATGGTGTTTTACAGGCAGGTAGTATGTCTATTGCGAAGCAACTTACGCTAAACGTAGGAAGTACAGGAGACATGACTGTGTCAGGAGATGTGGGAATGGCCAAAGAAGCCACTATGACTATTGATGGTTCTGTGGCAGTAGATGGAAATTTTTCGGCTGGTAAAGAATCAGCCATCAATGTGACATCATCTGGTTCTATGAGCGTAACTGGTGATTTCACTCCAGGGACTGATACCACCATAGATGGTAATGGACCAATTTCAGTTGGAGGAACCTGCACAGGATCATCCACCCAATGTACCGACTCACAAATCAATTCAACTTTACCTATTTCGCTTAAAAGCTTTGAGATAAGTGTTATTGAAAATACCATAGAGCTCAACTGGTCCACAATAACTGAAGAAAACTTTGAATATTTCATCATACAAAGAGCTGATAAAGGCCAGAACTTTGAAACACTAACCGCTATTCAGGGACGAGGACATTCAAATTCATATACATGGTCAGATGAAGACCCAAACGTTGGAATTAACTACTACAGATTACTATCACATGATTTTGATGGTTATGAAGAGGCTTTCCCTGCTAAAGTAGTTGTATTTAGTCCTAAGAATACCCCTCTTACTTTCTATCCAAATCCACTATTAATTGGTCAACAAATAACAATCTCAGGCAACAAGAGCAATCAATGTAAAATTGAGATCTTCAACATTAATGGTGAATCAGTCTTTACTGGTACCACAGATAAAAACCAAATCAAATTAGATGGCCTGGATCAGGGATTGTATATCATCAAGCTTGATGTAAATGGTCTGACAAAAACTTCAAAACTCATCATTCGGTAAATTTTGGATGAAGCTTCCTATATTCGCAGTTATTATATCATTGGTAACGTTGTAAAATATGCTGTGGTGGGTACTAGGTGGATTAATCCTTTTTCTGGTTGTCTTTAATTTATTTGGTTGGTGGTTGAGCGCTCCGGTCTATAAAGGACCTGAATCTGGTCATTTCAAAAATGGGAAGTTCATCAATCCTGGTGGTGTAAAATCCAAAGGGTTTATCGACGCAATGAGATGGATGATCAGCCGTGACAAAGGCCCATGGACTAAAAACTACAACACAGATGTTGGTGACAAGCCTGCAGAAAGTTCTGAAGAACTAGTAATCACTTTTGTAAACCACAGCACATTCCTCATCCAGTGGAATATGCTCAATATTCTCACTGATCCTGTGTGGAGCGAGCGATGCAGTCCTTTTAGCTTTGCAGGCCCCCAACGTATGAGACCGCCTGGGATCAATTTTGAAGACCTTCCACATATAGATATCATCCTACTGAGCCACAATCACTACGATCATCTGGACATCAACACTGTTCTTCAACTTGAATCAAAGTACTCTCCGGTGTTTGTGGTACCTCTCGGAGTGAAAGCATATCTGACTAAAAAAGGAGTAAAAAATGTAGTGGAACTGGATTGGTGGGGAAGCACAAATCCAGGAATACCAATCAAGGCATTACCTGCTCAGCACTTCAGCGGGCGAGGCACATTTGACAGAGATAAGACACTCTGGTGTGGCTACCTTCTGGAAGTCAATGGAAAGAAACTGTACTTTGCAGGTGATTCAGGATATGGAGAATTCTTTAAAGAAATAGGAAAGAATGAAGGACCGATGGACATTTCCCTGATTCCCATTGGTGCCTATGAGCCTAAATGGTTCATGTCTCCGATACATGTCAGCCCTGCTCAAGCTATCCAAATCCACAAAGATGTCAATTCACAACAAAGCGTTGCAATGCATTTTGGTACTTTTACATTGGCTGATGAAGGACAAGGAAAAGCCGAAGAAGACCTTATATTGGAACTGGATAAACAGGGAATAAGTCAAGAAAAATTTATTATCCCTTCAGAAGGAACACCTATTAAATTTTAACGTTTGTAGAGGTTTCCCAAAAACCAAAGAGCCAGTTTCCTGACGCATCTTGATCATCAGAGCGAAAGAATTCACGAATAGCACTCAATAATTCCTCTCTGCTAATCAAATCATCTCCATTCAAATCCAATCTCGTAAATGCCCTGGCAGAAAACCGAATTTCTATCCGGTAAGCCATGAAAAAGTCAATATACTCTTCCAGCGAAATGAATCCATCTCTATCCAGGTCAAAAAAATCGAAGATCTCTGATGCGATTTTATTTATGTGACGCTCATAGAGATTCTCATCTCCATGGACGATTACCTGATCTGCAAACTCTAACCATTCTGTCCTTGATGCTTTGCCATCATCTGGTTTACCAATGAAATCACGAAACCCCTCCCAGGTTTCTATAAATCGATTGATACAAACACTATAAGCTTCAGAACCTTCTTTGAAACCCCAGAGAATGCACAGGTTTTCACCTATGTGTATAAAATCATCTTTCTCCAGGGTGTCACTCCGATCATAATCAAGAACATCAAAATAGTGGGATAATTTTTGGGTCTGTAGTTGTGTTAGCATTGTTAATCTTGTTGGGCAAAAACCTTCTTTAAAAGCTCCGAAGTTCTAGCCACAGGGTTGGCTCGTATGTTCTTTTCTTCCTCGGCTACTAGTGTAAACAATCCATCCAAAGCTCTTGTGGTGGCATAGTTATCAAGGTCAGGGTTTACCTTGTCCACAAAAGGAATGCGATTGTAAGTATTCACAATGTCACTGTAATATTTGGTTGCGTTGGTTTGATTCAAGGCATTTTTGATCACCGGCTGAAATTTCGCCTGGAGCTGTGAATAGGTTTTATCCTTCAAATAACCGGTAGCAGCATTGTCTGCACCTTTTAGAATTCCCCAGGCATCTTGCACAGTCATTTGTTTAATGGCATTCACAAAAATAGGCTTGGCCTGCTTTGCTGCCTCCTCTGCCCCTCTATTGAGTGTCATCACAAATTTATCCACCTGATCCCCAAGGCCAATTTCTCTTAGTTTGTCCGCTACTTTCTGTACATCAGGAGGAAATGGAATTTTGATTTTAGGATTCTTGAAATAGCCGTCCGTTTGAGAAGCTGCATTCGTCCCGGTAGATATTCCCTTTACCAACGCCTCCTTCAGGCCTTCGGCTACTTGTTCAGAAGTCAGCTTATTCTCTTTTGAATATTCATCAATGGTCTGCTGAATCTGCTGGACCGTGCAGCCGCTAAATGCTAAAAGTACGACCAATAAAAGTGAAGTAATCCTTATCATAATTCCAAAGTTTAGATCTTCTTTCAAAATTACCCGATTCAATGAATTGTCACATACCATATTGGTCATTTGTGATCAGCTCTATAAGACATAGTTTCACATTCCGATCTTTTCTGAATTTGCTTTTGGCTTTTAGCCTTTTGCTTTATGGCTTCCAATCCATCACGATTAGATCAGAAAACCTTTGTGCATCTTAGCGACTTCTTTGAGCAACTTTGTGTAATAATCAGAGGTCAGTTGTTAAGTTATACCACAGAGAGTCACAGAGAATGAATAGTTCACTCAATTGACCTAATGATACCAGTATGCCTTCTGCATACCAAATCAGCAATTTTTAACTCCAATCAACCATTCACTATTTAACCAGTCAACCATTTAACCAGTCAACCCCTCCTACACTACGTTTCGGCTCGCAAGCACTTTCTAAATTCTAAACTTCCAGCTTCCAACCTCCCCGCCTACATTATATTTCGGCGGGCTGGCATCTTCTAAGTTTAAACTAGACCCTAACTTCACTATTTAACCATTTAACTAATCAACCAATAAACCATTTAACTAATCAACAAGTAAAGAATATATTTGACGAAAATTTAACTGACCCAGAATCAGACATGCCAATACAAGCGGAAATCATTTCGATAGGTGATGAAATACTCTATGGACAAACCCTCGATACCAACTCCCACTGGATCAGCTCACGACTGGATGAGATTGGGGTGAAAGTGAGACGAAAGATCACTATTGGAGACACGAGAGAAGAAATCCTGACGGCCCTACAAGAATCTACAGAAAGAGCTGATATAGTACTGATCACTGGTGGACTTGGCCCCACTAAAGATGATTTGACCAAGCCACTCCTTGCAGAATTTTTTGGAGTGGGAATGACCAGAAACCAGGAAGTACTCGATCACCTTACAGCGCTTTATGAAGAAAGAGGCCGTGTGCTCAATGACCTTAATCAACAACAAGCGGATCTACCGGCTAACTGCACCATGCTGATGAACCGATTGGGCACTGCACCGGGAATGTGGTTCGAAGAAAATGACACCATCTACGTATCCATGCCGGGTGTTCCTTACGAAATGGAAGGTTTGATGAATGACCATGTGTTACCACGTCTTAGTGAGAAATTCAGCGGTGGGGTGATTTATCATAAAATCATAAGAACTATTGGTATTCCTGAATCCACGCTGGCAGAGAAAATCGCAGATTGGGAAGACAACCTTCCTTCAAATATCAAACTGGCTTATTTGCCAACTTTTGGGCAAGTAAAACTCAGACTTACTGCTATTGGTGATAGCAAGGATTCACTTGCAGAGGTAGTTCAGGCAGAAGTGGACAAACTGATCCCACAAATCTCATCATACGTATTTGGCTATGATGACGATGAGATCGAAAAAGTGGTGGGTGACATGCTGATGGCTCAGAATAAAACCATCGCTTTTGCTGAAAGCTGCACTGGAGGATATATCTCTCATCTGATCACTTCGGTACCCGGAAGCTCGCAGTACTATAAGGGTAGCATCGTGAGCTATGATTATGATGTAAAAGTAAACTCATTGGATGTAGACAGGGCCATTATGGAAGAGCAGGGAGCGGTGAGTGAAGCCGTGGTTTTGCAGATGGCAAGAGCCGTGAGAGAGAAGCTCGGAGCAGATATCGGAGTGTCTGTAAGTGGCATTGCCGGGCCCGATGGAGGCACCGAAGAAAAACCTGTTGGAACGGTGTGGATCGGATATTCTGATAAGGACAAAACCATAGCTAAGAAATTTAATTTCTTCAAAGACAGAAATCTCAATATTAAATTCAGTGCCTTAAGTGCCCTAAATATGTTCAGAATTAACTTTAACAGGGATTGACAGAATTATTTATCTTTGTAAGACCCTAAAATGAACAACAAACAAAATATTCTATGGCTTTAGTAGAAATGGTGATGCCCAAAATGGGCGAGAGTGTAATGGAAGGAACCGTACTTTCATGGCTCAAAAATGTGGGCGACTCAATAGAGGAAGATGAGTCGATCCTGGAGGTGGCCACAGACAAAGTGGACACTGAGATCCCTTCCACTCATGCCGGTGTGCTAAAAGAAATTCTGGCACAGGAAGGCGACGTAATAGAAGTGGGCAAACCCATTGCCGTGTTGGAAACAGATGGTGAAGCAGTATCTACTCCAGCAGAAGACACCCCACCTGCTGCCAAAGAGGCTGTGAAAGAAGCTGAAAAAATGATGGAATCTGCTGCATCGGCAGTAGTTACTGAGATTCCTGCAAAAAGCGGTGACAAGTTCTTCTCACCCCTTGTAAGAAATATCGCAAAGCAGGAAGGCATCTCCGTGGCTGAGTTGGAAAGCCTTAATGGCTCAGGACAGGATGGTCGTGTAACGAAAAACGACATTCTCGCTTACGTGAAAGCCAAGCAATCCGGAACTGCTCCAGTGGCCACTCCTGCTCCATCTGCTAATGGAAAAGCTACCGCTCCTACCCGTCCGGCTCCACAGCCTATGCCTGTGACTGTAAGTGGTGAAGATGAAATCATAGAGATGGATCGCATGCGCAAAATGATTGCTGAGCGCATGGTGGCCTCTAAGCAAATATCTCCGCATGTTACCAGCTTTGTGGAAGCTGATGTAACCAATATGGTAAGCTGGAGAAACAAAATGAAGGGTGTGTTCATGGAAAGAGATGGACAGGCTCTCACTTTCACTCCGGTGATGATCGAAGCAGTGGTAAAAGCAATCAAGGATTACCCAATGATCAACATTCAGGTGGATGGCAGCAACATCATCCGAAAAAGAGCTATCAATATCGGGATGGCGGTAGCGCTACCTTCTGGTAACCTGATCGTACCGGTGATTCACAACGCTGATCAGCTGAACCTTACAGGTTTGGTACAAAGAGTCAATGATCTTGCTCGACGTGCTCGTGAAAACAAGCTGAAACCAGATGAACTACAAGGCGGCACATACACCGTATCCAATGTTGGTTCTTTTGGGAATGTAATGGGTACGCCGATCATTATGCAACCTCAGGTAGGTATCCTGGCACTGGGAGCCATTCAGAAGAAACCAGCTGTGGTGGAAACACCTCAGGGTGACTTCATTGGCATCCGTCAAAAAATGTTCCTCTCTCACAGCTATGACCACCGAGTGGTAGATGGAGCTCTGGGAGGTATGTTTGTTCGCCGTGTGGCTGACTACCTGGAGCGTTTTGACATGGAAAGAACTGCTTAATGCAGCCATAATCAAGTATTATTTAAGTTTCACACATACTCAAGTCGGTGCAGGCAACTGTACCGACTTTTTTTTGTTTCAGGTGACGCTTGACTCAAATTATTTGTAGATTGGAATAACAGAAAATCAGATATATGTGACTGGAGTTGCATAATCAAATTGTTAGACTTCACTTTTTCACCGCATGGAAACCACTTCGATACTTTTAATTCTCGCAGTATTCTTCTTAATAACTTCAGTCTCCTTAGCATATCTCCTTTTTCAACGGGGAAAATTAAATCGACATTTAACAAAATCATTGAATGACCTCAATGTCAAATATGCAGGCATTATTAACATAGATGAAGAAATTGAACGCAAACACAAACAATTTGAGATTGTAGAAGAAGAGTTTAATAGTCAAATTGAAAAAGTCAAGAAATCCCTAGATGAACTTCGAGAAAGGTATAATAATGCTAAGGAAGTATTTGATGATCTATCATTTCAAAATGATCTCCTAAAGGAAAGTTTGGATCTTGCGGAGTTTGGTATTTATGAACCCCACTTTGATTTTGGAACTTCTGAGACGTACAAAACAAAGTTGATCGAGAATAAAGAAAAACAAAAGGTTCTAATTAAAAATGAAATGGCCATAAGGTGCTTCACTGACTGGACAGTTGGAACAAGTAGGAAACAAGGAGAAATAATGGTCAAACGAGGGATCAAGCTAACAACAAGAGCTTTTAATGGTGAATGCGACTCATTAATATCAAAAGTAAAATGGAACAATGTTGAACAATATGAAAAACGAATTGAGAGAACATTTGATGCCATTAACAAATTGAACAAATCAAACGACATACATATTCAACTAGAGTTTTTTGATTTGAAAATTGAAGAGTTGAGACTTACATATGAATACGAATTGAAAAAATATGAAGAGAAAGAGGAACAGAGGAGAATACGAGAACTAATGCGTGAAGAAGAAAAAGCGCAAAGAGATTTTGAGAAGGCACTTAAAGAAGCTGAGAAAGAAGAAAAACTACTCAAGAAAGCAATGGAAAAAGCTCAGGAAGAAATTGCAAAAGCTACCGAAGAGGAAAGGGCTAAATTCGAAGAGCAATTAGCAGAAATGAATGAAAAACTCAGAATAGCTGAAGAAAAAAGTGAAAGAGCAATATCAATGGCTCAACAAACAAAATCTGGACATGTTTACGTAATATCTAACATAGGTTCATTTGGTGAAAATGTTTACAAAATCGGAATGACAAGACGCCTAGAACCTATGGACAGAGTTTATGAGCTTGGAGGAGCCTCGGTGCCTTTCAGATTCGACGTTCATGCTATGATATATTCTAATAATGCCCCTGAACTAGAAAACGAACTACATAAGGCGTTTAATCATAAAAGACTTAATTGTGTTAATCTAAGTCGTGAATATTTCGACATTTCGCTTGATGAAATTGAAAAGGTTGTGCATGAAAATAATGAAGAAATTGAATTTATAAAGGTTCCAGAAGCTCAAGAATATAGAGAAAGTTTAATCATTAGGAAAAAACAGAATGAACAAAATAGCAAACCAACATTTCCTAGCACAGAACAATTATTTAGGAATAACTAGCACAAGGTACGACCTGCTACAAAAGAGTTCATATTGAGCCTTATATGTGAGGCTTTGCCCAATCCAGACAAACTCCCAATCCCAATTAAAGGCTAAAGCCAATCCTCTTCTAGAACATCCCCCCAGGCTAAAGCCTGAGGCAAAATCAGTGATAATAACAAATTAAAGGCTAAAGCCCGGAGTAAAAGCAGCGGTTTGCGTAATGCATGCAGCGTGTAGCCTATAAAATGAATATCGCATAATACCTGATTTACAACACCAAAATGACATAAATCACTCCACTCAACTGATGATTTCACACAAAGATGGATCGATTCTCCGCTTTTGCTTGTTTATCTTTGCAGTTGGATTGATCCCACAAAGGATTGACCCGCACAATCACTTAAAACATTATTATGGCTGAAGTATCAACTAGCCCAAGAGTATTAAACAAACCCAAGCTTAAGACTGAGATCAGTTTTACGCTGATGCATTTGATCCCATTTGCAGCGATCTGGACAGGTGCCACCACCTTTGACTGGATCATGTGTGCTTTCCTGTATTTCTTCAGAATGTTCTGGATCACCGGCGGATACCACCGGTATTTTGCCCACAGATCCTATAAGACTTCTCGTTGGTTCCAGTTTGTCATTGCTTTTATGGCACAGACATCTGCACAAAAAGGTGCACTTTGGTGGGCCGGCCATCACCGTGTACACCACCGCACCAGCGATACTTATGACGATCCACACTCTATGAAGCATTATGGTTTCTGGTATTCACATGTGGGTTGGATCATCGGACCGGACTATAAAGAAACAGATTACAAAATCATCTCTGACTATTCCAAATACCCTGAGCTGGTATGGCTCAACAAGTATTACCTGGTACCTCCGGTAATCCTTGCTTTGGTAGTGATGGCCCTTGGAGGAATTGTAGACGGAGGCAGCATCACAGCCATGTTTTCCACCGTAGGCTGGTCAGCTTTGATCATTGGTTTTTTCTTGAGCACCGTGATTACTTATCATGGCACGTTCAGCATCAACTCCATCATGCACAAGTTTGGAAAGCAGCGCTACAAATCTGATGACGAATCAAAAAACAGTCTTTGGCTGGCATTGCTGACCCTTGGTGAAGGCTGGCACAACAACCACCACTACTACGAATCTTCTGCTCGTCAGGGATTTTTCTGGTGGGAAATTGACATCACTTATTACATCCTTAGAGTATTTGCATTCTTTGGTTTAATCTGGGATTTGCGAGGTGTGCCGGATCACATCAAGTACTCAAAAGATAAAGATGAAGCCCGCGAACTGGCTAAGAAAGCCAAGCAAGTGGCTGCTTAAAAGAGAAAAATAGAGACCCTTTAATAAACCTCAAGGGGCCCTGCTTTGATTTTCAAGGCAGGGTTTTTTCTTGTACTGCAGCCAACAGTCCTTTCATCTGAACTACATGCCGAAGCTCATGTGCGATGATAAATTCCATACATTGAATCAAATAAAACCGGATTCTTTCTCCCAGTGAAGTGGGTATTTTCACGTTCTCCACATCCTTTGTCCTGGCTTGCCGAATCAGTTCGTTAAACCCAAATTATGCATTAATGCATAATTTGCCCAGAGGGCAGACGAAAGCTTTGCTTTGTCTGGGTTACCCTGACAAATATTTCTTTCAAAAGAAATATTTCGTCATTATGCAATAGAATATTTTGGGTTTGTTAACTAATTATTCTATTGCACAATCCGGGGTAAACCTGTTTTTATTTTCAGCAAACTGGCTCAGAATTGACTCAGCATTCTTATGATCATTGTTGGGATCAAAAAAATCAAAAGTCTTCATCTTGTACCGTACCTTTTCCTTTTTAGGCTTCATGGCATGGACAGATAAACTCCCAAGCAGTGTGGTTTTCTTCTTCTGATCTTGCTGCTCACCAAGAGGTGCTGACTGATCAATAGCACCACCCATATTCACAAGATATTTGTCATAAATCAGGTTGAGATGCTCTACTATTTCTATCAGTGACCAGGTGGTTTCCGAAGGCTTCCAATACAATTGCTCAGGATCAAGCACCGCTACCTCATGCTGAATGAAATCACCAACCAGGTTAGAATCCTGTAAAAGTTGTTCAAAGTTCGCTTTCATTTTAGAGTGATTGTTTGCCACAAAGATGAGCGTTAGAGATCTCATAAAAATTGATCTGGATCAATAAAAAGCATTCAACCCTAGACACTCCGAATGTAAGTTCTACAACCTTTTCGTTCACCGGAGTGGAACACGCAAAGGAGGGTCAATCCCTTCGTGCTCGTAACCGGCTAAAAGTTTCCGGTTTCATATTCAGATAACCAGCCAGATATTTCTGCGGGATTTGAAGCAATTCTTCAGGACACCTTCTCATGAATAAATCAAAACGCTCTTTAGCAGAAAGTGTAAGCATCTCTACTTCTCGCTGCCCTCTTCCAACGAGTATTCGTTCTATAAAATCAACTCTCCATTTCAGAAATTCGGGAAAGCGCTCAAACAACTGATCAAAAGACTGCTTACTGATCGCCAGTAGTTCTGACGGTGTAAGGGACTCCATGAAATAGTGAGACGGTCGCTGATAAATGAAGGAATCATAAATGCCTGACACATTTCCTGGGTAAGTAAATCCCAGGATAGCCTTCTCCCCTTTCTGATCGAGCAAGTAAACCACCTGAACCCCAGATACCACGAGATAAAAATACTTTTCTGTTCCTCCTGCTTCTGTGATCAACGTTTTTGAATCAAACTTTTTCACCTTCACTATACTGTCCAGAAAGTCCAGCATCTCATCCGAAAGCGTGATAAAAGCCCCAAAGGACTTTTGAAATATGGAGGCGTAAGATGAAGTCATAATTCAATTTTCGAATCTCGAAAATAGATAAACCTAACCCAAATGGGTTAGACATTTACTCAGTGGAATCAAATTAAGAATTAAATGCTGCTTTTTGGTTAATCATGATAACTTTAGTGGTAGTAATCGATTACTAAAGTATGGGACATCATCACCACGATCATGCACATGACCACACGACAGAAAAAATCCGTGTGGCATTCTTCATCAATATCGCATTTTCGGCTATTGAACTGATCGGTGGGCTTTATACCAATAGTATCGCGATCCTTTCTGATGCACTGCATGATCTGGGCGACAGCCTTAGCTTGGGTGTGTCCTGGTATTTTCAGAAGGTTGCCAAACGCGGCAGAGATGCTAATTTCAGCTACGGCTACAGAAGGTTTTCTATTTTAGGAGCAGTCATTAATTCTCTCGTGCTGGTGGTTGGTTCTATCCTGATACTCACTGAAGCCATTCCCCGACTTTTTGATCCACAAGCTCCTGATGCTGAGGGCATGATCTACTTTGCCATTGGAGGTATTCTGGCCAATGGACTTGCTGCATGGAAACTACATGGAGGAAGCTCTCTTAATGAACGTGCAGTATATCTCCACTTGCTGGAAGATGTGCTCGGATGGTTTGCTACACTGGTAGCAGCATTGGTAATGTATTTTAAGGACTGGCCAGTTGTTGACCCGATTCTGGCAATGATGATTTCGGCTTTCATTCTATTCAATGTTTACAAAAACCTGAAGGAAGCGCTCAAAATCATTATGCAGGGAACTCCACAAACAATCAAGCCAGAAAAAATAGAAAAACTACTTTCCTCTGTTCCCCAGGTAAAGAGTTGTCATGATTGTCACGTTTGGTCAATGGACGGTCAATACCATATTTTATCCGTTCATCTGGTGGTAGAGAAATACAACAGCATTGAAGAGCTTTCGGAGATCAAAAGAAAAGCCAAATCCATGATGCATGATGAAGGCATCAACCATGTGACCATTGAGTTTGAAACTGAAGATGAAATATGTGAACCTTGCTAGTTTCATTATTTAATTCAAATATTTCTTAGAATAATTAAAATTCAGTTTTTCCCAAAAAGTAATATTTTCCATTAGCCGTAAAACGTCAAAAATCCTTCCTATTTTAGGCAATAGACCTTATTTTTTTTAACTGAACCAATGTTAAATCTCACTAATCTAACCACTGACTTTTTAGAACAAAAAAGACATCAGACAGACCCTCTTGCAGACCAAACTGTAGCAACTATCATTGATGAGGGTTATGAAGAGCAAATCAATCAGATCTTTTATATACTGGCGAGAAATGACGGTTACTCTCCGGAACTTTTCAAAGATCTACCTGAGAAAATCAGGAACCAGATTGATTATTACTTTGAAAAATCCGGGCAACTTCCGGAATGGGCAGATCAGTCTCTGATCAAAAAAGGTGAAGAGATTTTCAGTTTGTACGGGCCGGAAGTGTTTATGCTGCTCAATGTGAAATCCCTGCCAATGTGTTATACCTGTGCCAAAGGTGCCAAAGTGCTATACGACACAGGAAGACTTGTAGAGCATAAAGGTCAGATTGATCCACTGGTAAGAAGACTGATGGAAACAGCCCAGATGGTAATCAATGTGATGCAACCGGGAGGTTTTTCACCGAAAGGCAAAGGAATTGTCACGATACAAAAAGTTCGACTGATCCATGCTTCAATCCGCCACTTTTTGAAAACCAAAAAATACAACCCGGCTGGCTGGGATGTTGCAGAACTTGGAGAACCTATCAACCAGGAGGACCTGGCTGGCACACTCATGTCGTTTTCACCGATTATTCTAAGTGGACTAAAAACCTTGAATATTGCAATGACCGATGTGCAGGTCAAAGCATTTACACATTGCTGGAAAGTAGTTGGTCACATGATCGGACTGGACGAAGACTTGCTATCGGATAGCTATGAAGAAAACTGGCAGCTGGCATGCAAGATACTGGAACATCAGGCAGCAGCATCGCCGGAAGGTAAGGCACTGACAGACTCTTGCCTCGCATTTATTCAACACATGATCCCGGGAAACCTCTTTGATGAGGTGCCGGAATACATGATCTGGTATTTTTTCCAGGATGTAGAAAAAGCCATTGATAAGCCGCTATCATCACTCGTGGGAATTTCTGACCACAAAGATCTTAAAGATCAGTTCGTATTGAAACTCACTGAAATGATCACCGGAGGCATAAGTCATGCAGAACACCTTGAAATCATCCAAAAACTAACGGCGGTTTTCAATAAGGTACTACTACAAGGCTATGTAAAACATTTCAACGATGGAAAAAATGTGCGTTTCAACATACCTCCTTCGTTGCAAGGCAGCTGGGACCTGATCAATGAATGGACAGATCGGCTGGCACTTTCTCCCAATATCGCCGGAAACCGACTGATGTGGCAGCAAAAAACAACCAACTAACCAAACTAAGACATGATCCTTTCTAAAAACACAGATAAAAAACTTACCTGGCTGATCGTCATTACTCAGGGAATACTAATGGCCTGGTCCATTGGGAGCTCTGTTACTGAAGCTGGAGCTTCTTCAGCAGCGATCATTAGCTATATATTATTTTCAGTATATGTGGCCTATGCCATTTTCACCAAAGACAGGATTCTCATTCGCCTGATCATCGTAGGCATCATTGCGGGATTTCTGGAGTTGATCACAGATCACTACCTGGTAGAAACAATCGATAGCCTGGTCTACCCTGGCAAAGAAGCGATGATCTGGAGTTCTCCGGCGTACATGCCTTTTGCCTGGGCCAATGTATTGATCCAGTTGGGCTATTATGGCGTACTGCTTTCGCGATGGAAAGGCTGGCCGATTGCAGCAGTCATATTGGGTATTGCCGGTGCGATGTACATTCCTATGTATGAACACCTGGCCAAAGATGCCGGCTGGTGGTGGTACCACAATAATGTGCCAATGATATTTAACGCTCCGATCTATGTAATCATCTGCGAGGGGCTGATTTCTTTGTCTTTACCTCTGGTTCTGACACGTTCGTTGGAAAAAAACCTTATCACAACGAGTATTCTGGGGATCATCACTGGTATATGGATATATTTGAGTGCAATCATTGCGTTTATGATCAGCGGCTAATCACCACATAATGAATCTCCTAGAGAAGGCAAGTAAAATCGCAGAGGGATTTAACTCCTCAATTTATCACCTGAGTGACAGCTCCTATGGCAAAGAAGTTGTGCTCAAAGTGATGAAAGAAGACTATAATTATTATCCCCACTCTTCACAACTATTCAATGAAGACAAATACCTTAGGAATGTTAAAACCAAAGGTGTCCGCTCTTCACTGGAACTGATCAAAGATCACAATACTCCTATTCTGGTCCTGGATTATTTTGATGGAATTTCGCTCAAATCCTGGAGAAAGCAAACCAATCCATCCTTTATTGATTGTCTGAAAATTGCCATCCAGATAGTGGAAAGCCTCAACGAAATCCATAGTAAATACAACATCATCCATCGGGATATCAGTGCTCATAATATCCTGATTAACAAAAAGATGGAAACCAGCATCATTGATTTCGGGCTGGCCATCAATGTTGATATCAAACTTAATATCAAAGGAATAAGTGACCAGTTGCTCGGTACACTTCCTTACATTTCTCCTGAGCAAACCGGTCGTGTCAATCACGTAGTGGATTATCGTTCTGACTTGTATTCTCTTGGAGTAGTATTCTATGAGCTTTTTACTGGTGAATTGCCATTTCATAGTGATGATCCGCTAGAAATGATCCATTGTCACCTGGCAGTCGCACCAAAATCTCCATCATCTATCAATCACAGCATTCCGGGCGTTTTTTCAGACATTATCCTGAAGTTGATGGCCAAAGATGTGGAGCAGCGCTATCAGTCCGCCAAAGGATTATTAGATGACCTGAACAAATGCATGGGACAGGCTGTGCTCAAGGTTGAGATTCAGGGCTTTCAGCTTGCAGAAAATGACGAATCAGGTCGATTTCTAATCCCTTCAAAAATCTATGGACGAGATGAAGAAATTGCTCAACTCGTGCATTCAATTAGCAATATTGGCAGAGGTCCGAGACAAATTACGCTGGTATCAGGAAGATCAGGGACGGGAAAAACCTCGTTGATTTATGAAATCCACAAACCCATCACTCAAAAGCGTGGATATTTTATCAAAGGAAAACATCAGCAATTTCAAAAAGATCGACCCTATCAGGCCATTACGCAGGCAATAAGTGGGTTTGTCACTTTACTGCTCTCCGAAAATGAAAACCATCTTAAAAAGTGGCGTGATCAAATCCAAAATGCATTAGGAGACCAGGGAAAACTGTTGACGGATTTGGTTCCGAAGCTGGAATTGATTGTAGGTAAACAGGAAAAACTTCCCGTTCTGGGAATCAATGAAGCACAAAATCGCTTCAACTACATCTTCACACAATTCATGAAAGTGCTGGCAACACCAGAGCATCCGCTGGTACTGTTCATAGATGACCTTCAGTGGTCAGACAATGCGTCTCTCAAACTCTTAAAAAACCTGATCACCGATCCCGACCTTAACAATTTCTATTTTATTGGAGCCTACCGGGACAATGAGGTAAACAGCTCACATCCAATGCACCTGATCTTCAGAGAGCTTCCAAAGCAAGGAATCAACATTCAGCAGGTACAACTCAAAGACCTGACCTTTGAAGATACAAGGACTCTTATACAGGACACATTCCTATGTACACCATCCAAGGCACATGAGCTCACCAACATTGTTCAGGCAAAAACAGCCGGAAATCCATTTTTCGTCAATCAGTTTCTCAAAAGCATTTATGAAAATGAGCTGGTAACCTACAAACATGGGGATGATGATGGCAAAGGCTACTGGCATTGGGATATCAAAGGACTGGAAGCCACCAATTTCACAGAAAATGTAGTGGAGTTTATGGTGGAGAAGCTTCGCAAAATGGAGCCTGGTGCACAAAAGCAGTTGACTTTGGGTGCATGTATTGGGGATCGGTTTGACTTGCAAACGCTCCATTACATTCAAAACCCGGAACCAGCGGACCTGATGGAAGACTTATGGCAATCGGTCATCGAACAGCTGCTGATAGTGGAAGAAAACCAGGGCGATGTGGCGCTCATCGGACACATGAGCCTTTCTGAGGCCGATAACTCACTCTCGTACCGGTTTGCACATGATCGGATCAGGCAGGCGGCTTATGAGTTGATCCCTGACGAAGAGAAATCAAAAGTGCATCAGCAGATCGGTCAACTCATGCTCGAGCATATCGACCTTGAGGCCGAACCTGACATGGTTTTTGACATTGTAGATCAGCTGAATCGAGGCATTTCTGAAAAGGATGAGGCAGACAATATTGAATTGGCCCAGCTTAACCATGATGCTGGTGTTAAGGCCATGAGCTCCACGGCTTATGATTCTGCGGTGACCTATTTCGATACCGCAAGACAGCTTGTGAAGGACAAACACTGGGTAACTCACTTCGAATTGCTGTTTGAAATTCACCTTTCGGCAATGGAATGCCACTACATCCTGGGTGAATACGAACCGATGCAACAGCTTGGCGATATGCTCTTACCAAGGGCTAAAACCAGGCTTCAGAGAATCAGGACACAAAACATTTTTGTAAATTCATACATCGCACAAACCAAGCACAAAAAGCTCATAGAATATGGGTTGGAAATGCTAAAGGAATACGGAATCAACCTTCCTTCCAAGCCTACGGATTTTGACATATTGGTTGCGCTAGGCAAGTCTAAACTTCAGGTTACCGGCAAGAAAATGGATTTCTTTGTGAATTTGCCGGAAATGGAAGATGAAAGCCTGGCTCTCGCTATCAACACCATGAGCAGTATCAGCACTGCATCTTTTCACAATTATCCCAAGCTCTTTCCTCTCGTCATTTTCAAATCCCTGGAGTTGTCTATCAAAAATGGCAATTGCCCAGAATCACTCCCATTTTATGGTGGCTATGGTACCATACTTTGTGGTGTGCTGGGACAGTACGACCGAGGATATGAGTTTGGTAAACTTTCGCTTTCATTGATTCAAAAGTCACCACAATTCAAAGCTGTGGTACCAAAAGCGATGGTGATTTATTACTGCTTTATCAACCACTGGAAAGATCCCTTGAGCCTGACCATCGCACCGATGGAAGAAGCGCAGTTGATCGCCCAGGAAATTGGAGATACACAATATGCGGCTTCCGCTGCTTTTCTGCGGTGCTACTCCATGTTCCTTAGTGGCTCTCGACTGCCCGATGTAGTCTCCGAAGGTACCAGTTTGATAGACCGGATGGATTCCTTCAACCAGGAAGGATATTTCCTGTATCACAAAATTGTACTGCAAAGTGTCATCAACCTCCACAGTGACAATGAATCTCCGTGGGAGCTGGAAGGTGAAGTATTCAGCCTTTCAAAATACAATGGCGAAGATTACAAAAAGGAACTTCAGGAAGATAGAACAGGTCAGTTTCAGATAGAGAATCACTTCCTGATGGTCAATTATTTGTTTGACAGAAACCAGGAGGCATTCGAAGCAGCCGAAAAGGTCAAAAAACTGCTGGAAGTGGTAGTCAGTACTGCTTATGTTCCGGTCTTCTACCTGTATGATTCCCTCAACTGTCTACAGCTCTACCGCTCTGCTCCTTCTGATAAAAATAAGCTTTTGGTGCGGGCAAAAGCGAATCAAAAGAAAATGAAAAAGTGGGCAGAGCATGCTCCTTCTAACTTCAAGCATAAATACCTGTTGGTCGAGGCAGAAATACTTTCTGCTACCGGTAAGACGACAGGTGTCAAAGAACTTTATGATCAGGCTATCAGTCTGGCAGATGAAAACGAATACCTCAACGAACTGGCGCTGATCCTGGAACTTGCAGGTCGTCATTTTCACCGGCACAAGGACGAAGCACTTGAAACGCATTATCTGACCAAATCGCTTAAAGCCTATAGAAAATGGGGTGCTATTGCGAAGTTCAAAGCGCTCAAAAAAGAATTCCCATACCTGGCCGAACAGCCCGGAAGAAGTTTCCTGGGCACCTATGCCGAAGGGTCTTTCTATTACGGTTCTCTGAGTGGAAATACTTTACTGGACCTGACTTCTGTGTTAAAAGCCGCAAGTACCATTTCCAGTGAAATTCAGCTATCCAAAGCCATCCCAACGCTGCTGAACATCATCACGGAAAATGCCGGAGCACAAACTGGTGCTTTTCTGTTGGTGACAAATGATCGCCTCCAGCTCCACGCTACAAGTGCGGTTGGTTCCGATGCACAAATGGTTCAGCCGGTTCCGCTATCCGAAACGAAGGAATTACCAGCCACTGTTATCCAATATGTCCAGCGCACCCAAGATACAGTTTTGCTGGATGAGCCACTGAAAGATGAGCGTTTTCAGCGTGATGAATATCTCGCCTCCACTCCGGTGGCGAGTTTGCTATGCATGCCGGTAATTCATCAAAAATCACTCTTAGGCATCATTTACCTGGAAAATAAGCTCACCAAGGGAAGCTTTACTTCAGAGCGCACCGACTTGCTTTCATTGCTTTCAGGACAGATTGCTATTACACTTCACAATGCCCTACTCTATGACATGCTGGAGCAAAAGGTGGAGGAGCGAACGATAGAAATTGAAAAGCAGAAAGAAAAGCTGAACCGCCAAAACAATCAACTTACGGAACTCAACGAAGAAAAGGACTTCCTGATCAGCATCGTATCGCATGATCTGAGAAATCCCCTCCAGCTCATCAAAGGTTACACTAAGTTGGCGCTCAAGGAAAAAGAAGCGGCACAGGCAGAGGAATTTCTGGGTTATGTGGTAGAGTCTAGTGATAAGATGGAAGCCCTGATCAAACGAATTCTGAATGTCAGCGCCATCAATTCACGGGAAATCACTGTAGAATACAAGGAATGTGATCTGCTCAAATTGCTTAAATCTGAGTACGAAAGTTTTGTACCACAAGCAAAATCGAAAGACATTACTCTCAATTTCAGATCAGAACTCACTGAGCTGAAAACACAAATTGATAAAGGATACTTCAGTCAGGTGATCAGCAATCTGATCTCCAATGCTTTGAAGTACACACACTCCGGCGGACAGGTGGATGTGTCCCTGGAAATGCAGGCCGGCGGTAGCTACTACCGGGTGATTGTGAAGGACAATGGCCAGGGAATTCCTCGCCGCGAGCACAAGTTACTTTTCAGCAAATTCCAGACACTCAGCTCCAAACCTACTGGCGGAGAGCAGTCAACAGGTCTTGGCTTGTCCATTGTAAAAAAATACGTAGAAGCCATGGAAGGCCACATCTGGTGCGAAAGTGAGTTTGAAAAAGGGTCTACTTTCTACGTAGAATTCCCTGTGGAACCCAACTAAAAAATTGTTTTTTTCAGAATATAACCTCACAGACTATCTTCGCCATGTGAAAACTGTAATGTCTGTTTGTTTTGCACTGATTATCGTGGTGAGCACTTTGTCGCTCAGCATTCAGACTTATTATGTAAACTATCTGTGTACTGATACGCAGGAATACCTTACAATCGCAGGAAAGAATATTACCGTATGTGGTAAGAGTTGCAGTTTCGAGGTGATCACCGGCTATCAGGACGTTCACAAAGCTACTTATAGCTACAACTTCAATGCTCCGCCAGTTTATTTTGAACAGGCTCCAACAGTTCATTTTGTCACAGCAAGTCTTACTGATCAGTTGATTGATCACTCAAAAAACTACAAATTCCTCTTTCAGGCCACATTGGTCAAGCCTCCAATGAACCAACCCTTCTCAGCCGCCTGAAACCATTAATTGAATTATTACCGGTTAGTCTTTATTAACAGGCTAACCACAATCACTCAAACAAAACATAAAATGAAGTACATACTTTCAATGGCATTGCTATGCCTGATTATCAATATATACGCTCAGGAACTTTGGACTTCCGGTCGTCCGGATGGACATGCCCCCATCTCGGTAATGGCTGATCACACCCATGGTAAAGGCGACTGGATGGTAGCTTACCGAATGATGAGCATGAGCATGAAAGGCATGCGTTCCGGCACAAATGACGTCAGCAACAGCGACGTGCTCACCAACTACATGATGACTCCTCTCAATATGCAAATGACCATGCACATGTTTGGGGCAATGTATGCTCCCAGCGATAAACTGACCCTGATGGGAATGACCAATTACACCAACAACTCCATGGAAATTCAACCTCGAATGGGTGCCAGTTTTAACACCAATTCCATTGGAATAGGTGATACCAGGGTTTTGGGAATGTACAAGTTCATGGACCAGAACCGTCAGCGCATGCATGCCCAGATGGGTGTTTCTTTGCCTACAGGTTCTATTGCTGCGAAAGATGTGACTCCAATGTCTGCTCCAAATAAGACGCAGCTTCCTTACCCGATGCAGTTGGGCTCTGGCACTTATGATCTGCTGCCTGGTATTACTTACTTATTGGAAAAAGACCGTACTTCTTTAGGTGCTCAGGCCAAAGGAGTACTGAGATTGGGCAAAAACAGTCACGATTATGCTTTTGGGAATCAACTGAATGTAGTAGCCTGGACAGCTTACAAGCTCACCGACTGGATGAGCGCTTCCGTGAAAGCCAGATTAACACAAACAGGTAAGATCCGTGGAGCAGACCCCGCATTTGCTAACCTGATGATGGCTCCAACTGTCAATCCAAACAATATGGGCGGAACAGTTGGTACACTTGGTGGCGGATTCAACTTCCTCATACCAAAAGGTGCTTTCAAAGACATCAGATTGGCGGTGGAAGCTGAGCTGCCGGTTTATCAAAACCTGAATGGCACGCAGATGAAGTTACAAAACATGATTACACTGGGAGCTCAGTACTCCTGGTAAATAGGAATCCCGGAGGAATCAACTTCCTCCGGGTTCTTTTTTTGATCTGATTCAGAAAATGAAAAATCCTGGGCTATCGGATGAACCTAAACAGTCAGATAAGCAAATATTCAGTCAACCCAGGCTAAAAAGTTCTTCCTCTTTACTCAGTTTTTGGAGGGGTTGTGTAATAGCTACGGATGTTATCAGCTTTTTAGAAATCCGCTTCCATTCCATGACCTCTACTACTCCAGAACTGTAACCATTTCGCAGCAGAGAAAAGGATATGCGCTTTTGCTTCGGCAGAATCTTCGTTAACGTCTGGTGGAATTCGTTTGTCTTTCAGATTAATACAGTTATTGGTAGTTGCATACTTTACAGCCAGTTCCATCAATTCATTCGCATAGAGAAGTGTTTCTTCTGCTAGTTTTGATTCATAGGCTCGGTTAAAAAGTTCCTGTCCTAGAATCTCCTCGCAATCGTTAAGAAATTGAGCACGGAAAACGTGTGCCTCATCATTCATTGCAATGTATTTCGGTAATCCGTCACATTCTGGCACCAAATCCAAGACATAAAAGCCATGCATTTGATCCATAAATTGATCCAGAGTTAGAGATTTGTCTTCTCGATTTGGGAATTTAGATTCTGCCCATTTGGTGGCTTCTTGATCAATTCCAACTTGTGGTGCTTTTAGTGTTTCATAAGCCGTTGACGAGATGGAAAGAAATTGATCTAGAAGTTCATCTCTATCTAGTTCTTTTTTCCCTTTGAGCTTGTCAATGAAACTAATTTTTTGCTTTTCTTCTCCAGTCAGAAGTTTAAAAATTCTTCTGTATTCGTCCTCATATCCACTATGAGGTTTATTCATCGGTTTCCAGTCTAATCCCATTTTGTGTTATTGAGTTTCGCTATTGCTGAGTAGAGCAGAGCCTGACAGCCCCACATTATTTGCTATAAATATAGTAAAGTTGGACCTGAAGTTTGAAAGCAGGAAAGGGTAAGTCGACCAACACTGAAAATCATATATCCCCGGAGGTCAAAGTTCTTTCATCTCTACTCAGTTTTTGGAGGGGTTGTGTAACAGCTACGTTTGTTAGACGTTTTTTTACTTCTTTTAAAACAACATTGAAGTCGGCTGTTGACATTGTTCGTTCATCAATTGTTATTTTTCGCTTGCCTTGGCTATAGATTGTCAAGAATCTGAAGTTGGAGTAACGGTTCCCGTTTCTATTAAAGAATTTCAGAATTGCTGCTATATTGTATTGAGGATAATGATTCATATCGTTTGTCTTAACCTTGAACCGAATCACGTCTTTCAAATCAATTGACCTATTAAAAAATAGGTTCCTCTTAGTTAACCGTTCGTTGACTATCTCTACTTGTTCGACTTTTAGTAAACCAAGTAGAATTAGAAGAGTTGAAAAGCCAATCCAAATTCTTCCCATTAAACTTCCAATAAACTGTTCGGAAAACAAAGTAGGGAGAAATAGTAATAAGCCCAAGCTGATTAAAACAATTGCAATTGATATGTCCTTCTCTGTTTTCAAGTCTATTCTAAGGGCGCAAATTATGTCGTAGAGTAGAGCCTGACAGCCCCACATTATTTGCTATAAATATAGTAAAGTTGGACTTAAAGTTTGAAAGCAGAAAAGGGTAAGTCGACCCACACTGAAAATCATATATCCCCGGAGTTCAAAGTTCTTTCTCTTTACTCAGTTTTTGGAGGGGTTTGCAGCAGCTACGTTTGTTGTATGCCGTTATGAGTACTTAATTTTCATTCTTTATCGATTCTAATTCCTGAATAAGAACATTCATATTGGAAGAAGGATTATCAAAGACATTTAGGTTTCTAGCCCGTTCGCAAGCTTTCACACAATTTTCAGTCAATTTCTGATTAAGCCTATCATCAATTTTACCCTTTGTATAATTGTTGTGATTTCGATTACATAATTCTCGAATACAATTATCGGTAGTAATATGCGAATTCTGGTTTTTGTAATGAAGTAGAAACCACAGTTCGATTGCTGGATTGGATGCTATGAGAGTTGCACTGCTGATTTGTTTTAATTTTTCAAGTACCTCTGTAACATCAGCATCATAAATCAGAAAATTCTTGTCTTTTGTGTGAGTTGGTTTTCCTTGTTTGAACTTTTGAATATATCGTTCACTTACATTTGAACCTGCCACTTTTGGGATTATTTCTATCGGAACTCTATATTTTGATCTAAGGTACGTGATATAAGCTTCTTCAGTCTTCCCTTCACAAAACACCCAAAAATGTGGGTTTATTTTCTTGTCCCTAGATTTACTGCGCTTGCTCATGTAGAAGACTTTGGATGTTTTCCTTAGTATCACTTACATAAGGAATTGCATCAAATCTTCCCTGCAAGTAAGCCTTCTCTAAATCCATGGTATCTCTGAAATCAGAGTAGTCATATAATGAATACAGATCCGTTGCGCTATCTTCCTTTTTGTTGGCAAAGAAAATTTGATCCTTTCTAAATTTTTTTAGGTCAAGAAATTTAGTGTTATGTGTAGTGCAGAGCAGTTGAGCACTTTCACCAGCTCTGAAGAAATTAAATATGTACTCTACAATTTTTGGATGTAAACTCTCTTCAATCTCATCGATCAATAACACTTTGTTCTTTTTTACTATATCCAAAATTGTAAGCATGATGAAAAACATCTTAATTGTGCCTTGAGATTCTTCTGTCAGAAAGTCAAAGGCCTTACCGGGCTCTCGTTTGTGGTAGGTTGTTATCTGTAAACGTTCTTGAATTACTTCCTCCACCGCTAGAGTCATTTTTGAAATGTCAGCATTGATATTTTTCCCTGGTTGTTTCAATAATTTGATTTTCACATCCACAATATCACTATCAGCTATTTTAAGAGCTTCGATTAGAAAGTGCTTATTTTCTTCACTGAGTGTCTCAATAGCAGACATTCCAAACGCCCTATATTGAAGGATAAATTGGCCGTGGAAATAATTGAAAATTTCCTTAGCAATATCTCGATCCATTTGACTAGCTCGGCTAATAAATAGTGTTTTATTGGATGTGCTCTCTGCAACGTCCATTGGGCGTTTGATAACATAACCAAATGAATATATATCGTTTTTTGCTTTTCCTTTTCGCTCATCTCTTGTAAATACCTCTTTGATTCTTCCTTTTGGATAGTAGTGAAGACTTTCAGTAATTATCTGAGTGGTTGTCATGCTAAATGAATACTCATATTCTATTCCTTGATTTACAAACCGAATAAAATATGTACTTGGCTTGTTTGCGAACCCATCAAATTTGAAGGGGCGAAAATTGAATATTGAATTTTCATTGTGAAGGTGAGATTCAATTACCATAGCATGACAAAAGCGGATTGCCTTAATGATATTGCTTTTGCCAGAAGCATTTGCTCCATATATCACAAGTGTTTTTAGCACTTCTTCCTTCTCTTGCAGAAAAGTGTTTTCCTTAAGTGCACGCGCATTAGCAGATTTAATGGTCGCTGCACGGAAATCAATGCAAACCTCTTCTTTAATTGAAAAAAAGTTGCTTATTCTTATTTCAAGAACCATTTTACGCCTATTTTTTGTAAAATATTTACGAATTTATAATTTAAAACGAAAAAAGTAACACATTGATTTCAATTTGATGGAAAAATGTTGATTGGATGAGATTCTCTAAGTTTAGAATAGAAGAAATGGCACACGTAAAGCAGTGACTGACAGCCCCACATTATTTGCTATAATATAGTAAAGTTGGGAGTACTTGAAGTGTGAAAGCAGAAAAGGGTAAGTCGACCCACACTGAAAATCATATATCCCCGGAGTTCAAAGTTCTTCCTCTTTACTCAGTTTTTGGGTGGGTTGCGCAACAGCTACACCTGTTATCCACCGACTATTTTCTCGCCAATTGCTTATGCGTTAAGATGTTAAACAGTAGCCTAAGGAGTTCAAGAGCAACTGCCGCATAGAGCAGGGGGTGGTAAATGTTCACTAGAGTTAGCCCGCTCAGTTTGGTTATGAAGCCAAAAGTCAACATGAGAATGGCTAATCGCGGAATAAATTGAAAGTAGTAAATCTTGATTCCGATTAGAGGATTCATAAAGTTGAAATAAGCTGTTGCCAATAGGGATATAATTAGTCCGATGTTAACAATAGCTAAATACCAGAAGATTTGGAAGTTGCTGAATGAATTTATCAGCAGATCAAAGGATCTAATAAATGAGATCAGGTCGCAAATGGCAAAAAACTGAAGAATTCTATGATTACCGATGAGTTTGTTCATTCGCTGAAAGTCAATTTCGGAGTTCTAAGTTGGTAGATAACGATTAGCTAGCGATTGTATGCCCGCCAGCTGCTAATGGCACTAATCTAGTGAAATCAGCCGGTGCTTCCAAAGTATCAAATTACCACTGCGTTTAGAAAGTGAAAAATCCTGCGGATAGAAGAAAGTAGAAAGCACTTCTGTTTCACAGCGGCTGATTCATGGTCGAGTCGCACGACACTTGCTGAATGCTAAGTTGGCATATAATCGCTAGCATATGTTACAGGGCCGTTTTATTCTTCTCGGTAGTTGAAATGTACTTCATCACCACTGAAGAATGCTTTGTTTTCCTTCTTACTAAAGTTCAATTGTGGTTCATGAGTTAGTACTAGGTTCTGAGCGTCAATCCAGTTAGCAGAAAGCTTGCTATTCGCTTTGTTGTGATAAAATATGCCTGCACCACCTCCTGAAAACCAGTTCATGATTCCACTTGTGTGAATGTATTCTCCGTTTGAATATTCATCTTGTACTACTAATTTCTTTTTGTTGTCGGGAGATATAGTTCTGAGAATTTCAGTTGTAGTGAATTCTATTTTTGGTCGTACTCTACGCTTTGCTTTTGGTCGTTCAGTAGAGATTAAGATCAAGAACTTTTCAAGCTCATTTTGTCGTTTTTTGAGCGACTTATCATCAGCACCCAATTCTTTCCAAACCTTCAAGTCATCACCAGTGGAAACCAAATCAATAATGTTTTGCAGGAGTTCGGATTCGAGAGATTTTGTTTCCCATTGAGCGAGTGCCAATCCGATTAACGAATTATTCCGGTCATCCGAATCGTTGAAGTATTCCTGGAATTCACTCCTAATTTCCTTTGATATGTGCGTTGGATTTTCACCAGCGTTGTATAGTTCGAAAAAACTAGTGTAGATGTCGAGAGTAGTGTCGTTATCTTTTATTTTCTCACTCCAAGTTCCCATGCGAATCGCAGTTATGCCCAGTAACGCCCAACTAAAATGAGTATGCGTCACGGTTGCAAGAAGCTCTGAGATTTCCTGTTCGCAATGCCCTATCAGATAGCTCATTTCGCATATTCATTTTAGTGTTTGTTATCAGCTTTATTATTGTTTGTTTGTGTTTTTTCAGTTGATTGAGAATGCAGAGTGTCTGAGTGGATGTTACCAACTCCATTATAAATTATCTGTGTTTCAGAGTTACCAAGATTCCTTTTATCATCAATTGCAAAAGAAGCCAGACTTATGACCACAGCAACAGCACTTATTACGATGGCCACAATTGATTGAGCATGAGTCTTTCTTGTTGACTTTAAATTGAATATGAATTTGAATCCCTCGTACGATATTCTATAAAGTTCGTCAGTTACGTCTTTTCCCATACCAGTCTCTAAATTTATGTTAACATAATCATGAGATTCCACTTGAATCAATTTGTCATTTTTCAGCCAGGTTAGACAAGTTCGTAGATAACCTTGGTCAACACTCCCAAATTCGGAAGATAAATTGTTAAAACCGTATCGCTTATCAGCATTCAAATACAAAAATTCGAGGACATGTCCATAAACATGTTCATCAGAGAATATTTTGCTTTTCTTCATGCCTTTCAAAGATTGTCTATTTCTGGAAAATGTCATTTTTTAGGTTTTAGACTTTTTATTTCTACATATCCATCATTTTCCTTTGTCTTCACTTTTATCCATCGAGTATCTACAAGGGCAATTCCGCCAACATTTAAACCTTTCTTTAAATACCCTAGCTTTTTTGATTTAGTTGATGGTTCGGAATAGAAATTAGTTGTTTCAATGGTTTCATAGTAATCATAGAGTTTTCCGTTGTTTAAAATTCCTCCTTGTTTCCTCCATTTTGTGATAAGGTCTTTTTCAATAACGTTTCTGTTGTAGCTGAAACCCACCGGATCGGATGCTTGAAGTTCAAGTTCAAAGAATACATATTCAGGTTGATAGCTTGCATATATTCCTTCTATGGATTTGGTGGTAATAGTGAATTTTCTCTCAGAGTCAGGATTCCACGGCTTATAAGAGTTGACAGGAATTTTAAAACCGGAATAATAAGTTGATTTACCTTCAACTGTCTTGTCTTTAAAAATCACTTTCAAGCTTCCAGAAATTTCTGCAGATGTCAATTTCTTGTTCGTTCGATTAATTAGTGAGCATTCTATTCGATAATCAATTTCAGTTATTTGATGACCTTTCTTGAAGAATCTCAAAGAGTCATATTTGATTGATGAGATTTCAAAGAGCCTTTTATCATCCAGCCGATTAAATCCATATTTTCTATTGAGGTAGTCATTATTGTTAACGTAGATTACTATCTCGTTACTGATGTCGACTTCCCAGTGATACCCAAAGTCATCTTCATCGGTAAAATGAACCACGTAAATCCCACTTTCATCTGTGCTATTACTTGTCCAATTCCATTTATTGTTAGGCGATTCCTTTGCGATACTGTTACACCAAGAATTCCAAGTAAGGCCTCCATTCTCAGCTCCTCTCAGTAGTAAACCAAGACTCCATAAATCACTTGATACCTTTGTCTCCTTTACTAATTCGATTGCTTTTTTACCTTGGCAAGAAGTCAAAAATGCAATGAGAACTAGCAATCTGAATATGTTTGATTTAATCTTCATTGTAAGTTCTAGGTTTGCTGATAACATTGTTGTAACATGACTGGTCATGTTATTTTATATTACCATTTCTCTAAACGTTTAAAAAACGCTTATCAGAGAAACACCTCTCCAATTTAACGGCTTCAAGTAAGATTATCAAATTTCAGACTTCACATGAAGTTGATGGCAGACTGATTGTTAAACACATTAGATATTGTTTACCTGATCAATTTTGGAGTTAATACCGTTGAAATATTCCACATATGCAGATAAATCTGAGTCAACCCACTCTAGCATTTCAATTATTTCGTCACGGGTATTTTCGGCTTCACTGAAATCAATGCTTGAGTTATTAAAACATATTGGTTCATTGTGATAAACTCTGTTTCTAAACTCTCTGATTCTATTCAGTTTTTGAGATATAATGCTTCTATTAACTTCATTTGGCTTGTTGGGAAAGCAATGAATAATTACCCCTGCGATCAATCTGTAATGATGAGGTTCAAACAATGATGTCCAAAAACCGAAAGACTGCTCGGCTATCACCTTACCGGATGAAATTGTCCCTCCTTTTCTTCTTATAGTTGCTTCTGCCTTATTAACTGAATTTCTTAGGTAATATCTTGATGGAGCTAGAGAAGGATCATTCATGAATCCATGCTTCTCGGTTGTTACCCAGTTCGGATTAGCAAAGTGGGCAGTAATCTGATAGTTCACTGAATTCCTAAGAAAAATCTCGAATAAGTTGAGAATTGGATAAAAAGCCTGACTAACTCTTAGGTTAATTCTATAAAGCTGCTGTGCTTTGGCTTTCGAATTTCCAGCAGCCACTAAAAAACGTTCCAGGCGTGGTTGTGATAGAAAGTATTCAAGTTTAGCGTATTCCAATATTTCAAATATTCAATAACAAAATGTAAAATACGATGTATCTTTACATCGTAATGCTTGATCAAGCCTCTTCCTATGGAACGTAATCAAGTCTAAGAGATAAGCCTCTGAGAAATCAGGGGCTTTTTATTTGCCCTGATACGGTGTTAATATATTCAGTTTTTGAATAAAACAGGTAACAAACATCATTTTCAAAAACACCTCTCCAATTTAACGGCTTCAAGTAAGATTATCAAATTTCAGACTTAAGGTGGGGTGAATTGTTGCTTATCTGAAAAAGTTGAAGAGTGAGATGTAAATCTTATCAAAAGTTGATAACCCTATTCCAGAATGCTTCTATCGACAGGGATCGATTTATCTTTAATTTGGGTTTATATTTGAAAGTAAATTACTGGTGTCCGACTAAATTCAGAATTAGTAAAAAAAACATGTTTAAATGAAACGAGAAAAGATTTTTTCAATTTCCTGAAACTACCCCCTTCCCCTGAAGGGGTGATCAAAAGTCCCCTTTAGGGGATTTAGGGGTAGATTTGATGAATTTTATATCAAAAGCAAAATCTTTTCTCGGACACCAGTAAAAGTAAATTAAATCATCATGGCTCAAATAACACTTCAGTACGATGCCCGCAATGCAATGGCCAGGAAGACTTTAGATTTCATCTTGTCATTAGGAATTTTTAAACAGGTGAATGGTTTGGATCAGGCTTTGGAAGATGTAAAAAAAGGTAAGCTCCATTCGTACAAGAATAGTGATGAACTGTTTAAGGAGGTATTGGACTCATAATGTACAAAATTGTTACCACCAATAGATTTAACAAAAGCCTCAAGCTCTGCAAAAAGAGAGGCTATGATTTGAGCCTTCTAAAGCAAGCCATTGATACCCTTCAAGAAACATGAACTCTACCTACAAAATACAAACCCCACCTTCTGAAAGGAGAATATAAAGACTGTTGGGAATGTCACATCAAGCCTGATTGGCTCCTCATCTGGAAACAGGATGATACAGAACTCATTCTTTTATTTCTGGACACAGGCACTCACAGCGATCTATTCTAAAAAATCATTCCCTCACCCCAAAAAATATTCGCATCCAAGTCTCAAACTTCACGTATTTTTGCAGGTCATTCTCTCCTGCTTCATGCTCGTCTGAAAGGGAAGACTGATTATTCGGGAGTTGCGATTTTGCAATAGATCTCCTGATCATGCGAGTATGTCAATAGTACGTAGAGTGAGAGCGGTTGAACGGTTGTTCGGTCGCCTCGATGAAGAAATCGGTGCCTTTCGCGCCCAAACTGGTGTTCACTGTATCTCAGGATGTGGCAAATGCTGCACCAAGCCAGACATAGAAGCCAGTCCGCTGGAGTTTCTGCCACTGGCCTTTTACTGGTTTATGAACCATCAGGCGGAAGCCATGTTGGAGCAGCTTGAGGCCAACACCTCTCCTATTTGTATGATCTATGCACCGCTTTCTGTAGAAAATACGAACAGTGGAAGTTGCAGTATTTACCAGTACCGAGGACTCATCTGCAGACTTTTTGGCTATGGGGCTTCCAGAGACAAATTTGGAGAACTGAAACTGGTGACCTGTAAACTGATCAAAGAACAACAAGTAGAAAACTATCAGCAAGCCATTGAGCTCCTAAGTAGAAAAGAATATGTGCCAGTATTTTCTGATTATTACAAAAAGCTCATGCAGATAGACTTCAAGCTTGGCAATCAGATCTTGCCCATCAATGAAGCCATGAAGGAAGCGCTGGAAACAATACTGAGTTATTACGCTTACAGGCCCTTCCCAAAACCAAGGAAAGCAGCCTGATCAAACATCATCTTTGAGTCATCAGATTGTCACTTTTTTATGACCTTTGCAGTATCTTAACGAGATTGTGATGAAAACAATAGAAAGCCGGGAAGATATAAATGTTTTGGTAAATACTTTTTACGCCAAAATCAGGAAGGATGATTTGCTCGGCCCCATATTCAACAGCCATATCCCTGAGGAAAAATGGCCGGAGCACCTGGACAAGTTGACTGACTTTTGGGAAACAAACCTCTTTGGAGTGGCACGCTTCAAAGGAAGCCCGACCCAGAAGCATCTGAATGTGGACAAAAACCTGAACCATACAGTAGATCAAAAACATTTCGGACAGTGGCTTCAATTGTGGTTTGAAACGATAGATGAGCTGTATGAGGGTGAGCATGCATTAAAAGCCAAAGAAGCAGCCCGCAGGATGGCCCACGGACAGTTCATGACGATCTGGGCACACCGACCTCTGGAACCACTGAACCGTACGGAGTAAATACCATAGATAAATTTCACTTACCTTTAAAGAGTCATTAATTCCTTGCTACGTGAACACTTCAGCTGACCCCCAAGCTTCATTGAAAGAAGAAATACTGAAGATAAACTCAACTTTTTCTGAGGAAGAATTAGAAGCTGGTCTCAGACTTTTCGAAAAAAGATCATTTACTGCCAGAGACAATATTTTAACCATGGGCAACCCCTGTGATTTCCTCTACTTTGCTGAGCAGTCTATATCACGGTGCTATTTCAAAGATGAACTCGGGGAGGAAAAAACACTCTGGATGGAACCTGCCAAAATGTTCATCACGGACTTTGAGAGCTTCATCAAAGGCAACCCATCTCAATGTTATTTGCAGTTTTACCAGGATTCTGATGTATGGATCATTTCCAGAAAAAACCTTCTTTTCCTTTATGAAAACCATAAGAACTGGACGATCTTCGGCATCAAACTCATGGAGGAATACCACATGCGGATTTTGGATTTATTCATGATCCTGTTTAGAAACGATGCTTCTGAAAATTATCAATTTATCGAAGAAAAGTACAGGGAGTTTTTGCAGGTAGCACCACTGAAAGATATAGCCTCGATGCTCAACGTATCTCCCGTTACGCTATCAAGGATCAGGGCCGGGAAGCAGAAGAAGGTTTAGGCAGGTAATAATCCAATTAGCTTTAAGAAAGCTAACAATTAAAGCCGTTGGCACTACTTTTCCATGGATGAAAAGTAGGCAAACATCCAGGGCTGTATTCATTTCTTAACATTTGTAAAGTGATGGTCTTCCATGATATTTCCACTTTTACCACAAAAAAAGAATCATGGAATTATACGGACAACACAGTCAAAGTCTTCCCCAAAAAATAACGATCAACCTTATAGAAGTTGGTCTGCTGGCAGCTTCTTATTGCATATTATTTCAAAGTGGTGGCAATTGGATGGCCGATTTTATCGGAATTGAAAATCATATTGAAAACACTTTCCACAGACAGGTGATTTTTGCTTTCAATTTGGTGATATTTCTGCGCCTGGGGTACATGATGTTCTTTTTACTCAAGCGTGCCATGCCCTGGGAAGAAGCCTTCAGTGTACCCATGGCCTTTGCTCTTTATTACATTGGTTTCTCGCTATTGGTGTTGCCCTCCAATCATGCCGTTGGTTCCTTGGATTATTTCGGTATCGCCATATTTATTATCGGTTGTGTGCTGAATTCAGGAGGAGAAATCCTGCGCAATCAATGGAAGAAACATCCTGAAAACAAAGGCAAGATTTATACTGGTGGGTTTTTCAGGTATTCGCGTCACATCAATTATTTCGGCGACCTTTTGTGGGTAACCGGCTATGCAATTATCACTCATAATTGGTGGTCTGCATTGATCCCGGTGATGCTATTTGGATTTTTTGCCTTTTACAATGCGCCTAAACTGGATGAATACCTCCAACAGAAATACGGCAAAGAATATGAGGAATATGCCGCGAAAACGAAGATGTTGATCCCGTTTGTTTATTAAGTTCTGGAAAAATCGAACAAGGATAAACTAATTATTTAGTTAATAATTATCTTAGCATTCAGTCGTTAAGTAAAATATATAACTTATGTATCGTATTCTTCTCTTCATTCTGGCATTATCACTCACAAGCAAATCTCATTCTCAGAATTTTGATTACAACATTATGCTTGGGCAAGCGATGTTCGATTTCCAGGGAAAAACATTGAAAAATGAGTCATTTAAACTCTCAGACTACAAGGGAAAGAATATCATGTTGGTTTTCTGGAGTAAATCATGTGGTGGTTGCAATAAGGAGCTGCCGGATCTCAATCTCATCAAAGAGGAATTCAAATCTGAAAACTTTGTACTACTTTCCGTAATGGATGAATCCATTGAGGAATTAACCAACAATGACACCACACAATACAGTTTAAGAATCAGAAATCATCCGGAAGGATTTTACAAATACAATCGTCCCATCTACAGAAATCAAAGAATCAATTTTGAAATAGTAACGGAAGGCATCAAAATCCGGGATAAAATAGGCCTGCCTCACTCTTCCCCTATTACATTATTTATCGATGAAGATTTTATCATCAGAGATTACGAACGTGCATATTATCTCTACGCTGATAACCATCAAAAGCTAAAAGATAAACTTCTGGCCGTGCTCAGTAAATAATAGAAAAGAGGTGGACAAGCCACCTCTTACTTATTTATTCTAAACCTTAGACTCACGATAACTATCAGTCCAAATCAAAGCGATCCGCATTCATCACTTTCGTCCATGCCGCCACAAAATCGTGCACAAACTTCTCTTTGTTATCGTCCTGGGCATATACTTCAGCATAGCTTCTCAGGATAGAATTAGAGCCAAAAACCAGATCCATGCGAGTAGCTGACCATTTGAAATCATCCGTCTTGCGATCACGAATTTCATAAAGCCCCTTATCCACAGGTTTCCAGGTGTTAGCCATATCGGTCAGGTTCACAAAGAAGTCTGTAGACAGTGCTCCCACATTATCGGTAAATACTCCATGTGGCGTTCCATTGTGATTGGTGCCCAACACGCGCATACCACCAACCAAAACGGTCATTTCAGGAGCAGTCAGCCCCATCAACTGTGTACGGTCAAGCATCAGTTCCTCAGCACTTACCACATAATCTTTTTTCAGCCAGTTGCGATAGCCATCAGCTATTGGTTCCAGTGGCTCGAATGATTCTGCGTCGGTCATCTCGTCTGTGGCATCTCCACGTCCCGGAGCAAATGGTACCGTAACATCAAAGCCAGCATTCTTGGCAGCTTGCTCCACTCCTACATTTCCAGCCAATACGATAGTATCTGCCACACTGATGCCAAACTCTTTTGCTATTGGTTCCAACACAGACAAAACCTTAGATAGTCTTGCCGGCTCATTACCTTCCCAATCCTTCTGAGGTGCCAAACGAATACGTGCTCCATTTGCACCACCGCGCATGTCAGATCCTCTGAATGTGCGAGCGCTATCCCAGGCTGTGCTAACCATTTCAGAGATAGAAAGCCCTGTACCAGCGATTTTTGTCTTCACAGCAGCTACATCGTAATCTTTTTTACCTGCCGGAATCGGATCTTGCCAGATCAGGTCTTCTTCAGGCACATCCGGGCCAAAATATCTGGCCTTAGGCCCCATATCTCGGTGGGTCAGCTTGAACCACGCCCGGGCAAAAGCATCTGAAAACGCTTCAAAATCATCCTTAAACTTCAGGGAGATCTCCTTATAAATGGGATCCTCGCGCATTGCCATATCCGCATCGGTCATAATAGGATTATGTCGGGTCTTGAAATCTTCCACATCCACAGGTTTGTCTTCGTCCTTGATGTTTACCGGCTCCCACTGCCAGGCACCTGCCGGACTTTTCCGTGACTCCCATTCATGGTTAAAGAGCATTTCGAAATAGCCATTGTCCCATTTGGTGGGCTCGGTAGTCCAGGCACCTTCCAGACCACTGGTGATCGCATATTTTCCTTTCCCTGTTTTGTGTGGATTGTGCCAGCCAAAGCCTTGTTGTTCTACCGGTGCTCCTTCAGGATCAGGCCCTAGCTTGGAAGCATCTCCATTACCATGCGTTTTACCCACGGTGTGTCCTCCGGCTGTGAGTGCCACTGTTTCTTCATCATTCATCGCCATTCTTTTGAATGTTTCACGAACCTGCGCTCCGGTTTTGATCGGATCCGGGTTTCCGTTCACTCCTTCAGGGTTTACATAGATCAATCCCATCTGAACGGCCGCCAGCGGATTTTCCATGGTTTCAGGCTTGCTCACATCTTCGTAGCGATGATCGCTTGGTGCCAGCCACTCTTTCTCTGCTCCCCAGTAAGTATCTTTTTCCGGCCCCCAGATATCTGCTCTACCGAAAGCAAAGCCGAAAGTCTTCAGGCCCATACTCTCATAAGCTATGTTACCTGCCAAAATGATTAAGTCTGCCCAGCTGACCTTATTGCCATACTTCTGTTTGATGGGCCAAAGTAATCTTCTGGCTTTATCCAGACTGGTATTGTCCGGCCAGCTGTTGAGCGGTGCAAAACGTTGGTTTCCTGTTCCAGCACCTCCACGTCCGTCTGAGATTCTGTAAGATCCTGCTGCGTGCCAGGCCATGCGGATCATCAGCCCACCGTAGTGTCCCCAGTCTGCAGGCCACCAGTCCTGACTGTCGGTCATGAGGTCGTGTAAGTCTTTTTTAAGTGCTTCCACATCCAGTTTTTTCAACTCTTCGTGATAGTCGAAATCTTTTCCAAGGGGGTTGGTCTTCGTATCGTGCTGATGTAGAATGTCTAAATTCAGTGCATTTGGCCACCAATCCATCACACTTTTATGTGTTTCAGTATTGGCTCCATGCATTACAGGGCATTTGCCACTGCCATTTGAGTGAGTTCCCATTATTGATCGTTTTAAGTTATTTATGCTGTTAACAAGGTTAAGATAAAATGCATTTATAATTTTTATAAACCCATAATTACAGGTTATAATGAAAGAGTAAAACCGGTCATTTCAGTTTAGTCATTAATAAGGTGGAATGAAAAGCTAAACCGCAAAATCAAATGAGTACACCAAAAGCATGTCCCAATCTTTCCTGTCAATTAACTACATTTGAATTTTGCAAATTATCAAAACATATGAAAGCCATCAAAAGCACCTCACTGGAAGAGTTCTACGAAGAAGCCGCTGCCTTTATGGGGCAGGAAATAGAAGCATTGCTTCCACCGGGAATTCATAAAGAAATCGGACATTTCAATGTGTTTGATGTAGCAGATACAATCAAGCTGGTAAAGCAGAAAAACGCCATGCCTTACAATCGGCGTGCCTATTACAAAATCAGCCTGATACGTGGTAAAAACCGTGCAGAGTATGCGGATAAGGTGATCCAGGTAGAAAAGAATGCATTGCTCTTTGGCACACCCAAAGTACCTTATCACTGGATTCCACAAGATGAAAATCAGTCCGGATCATTTTGCGTGTTCACAGATGAATTTCTGACCAAAAGTAAAAGCGGTGTAACCATTGATGAGCTCCCGATTTTCAAATCTGGCGGTTATCCGGTTTTTGAGATCACAGAAGATGAAGCGGTTGAAATAGCCCTGATTTTCAAAAAGATAGAAAGGGAAATCAATTCGGATTATGAATTCAAATATGATCTGATCCGAAATTATGTATTGGAACTCATTCACTATGGACAAAAATTACAGCCAGCTACAGCACTTAATGTCTCACAAAATGCAGCGACTCGAATAGTATCATTGTTCATTGAGTTGCTGGAAAGACAATTCCCGATAGAATCTCCAGGGCAAAAACTCAATCTTCGTTCCGCCAAAGAATATGCGGAAAGACTGGCAATACACGTCAATCATCTCAACAAAGTATTGAAGGAAAGCACTGGTAAAACCACCACAGAGATCATCACACAGCGCATGGTACAGGAAGCCAAAATTCTCCTGAAGCAAACAGACTGGAATGTATCCGAAATTGCTTTCAGCCTTGGATTTGAAGAGGTTGCACATTTTTCGAATTTCTTCAAGAAACAAACCACTTTAACTCCCGTCGCCTTTCGTTCCTGAGAATATATTTGAATTATGCAAATCATGGATTGAAGTTTGCAAACTACAGTGCCTGCTTCATCACCAACTTTGCTGTCATCAATTAGAATTAAAACTTTAATCAACATGACAGCAACAAAAAACAAAATAGCGCTCGTAACCGGTGGCAGCCGTGGACTTGGCAGAAACATGGCTATCAGCCTTGCTAAAAAAGGAACAGATGTAATATTTACCTATCACAGCAACCAGCAAGCAGCTGATGAAGTGGTGGCCGAAATCAAAAAGCTAGGTCAAAATGCAGCAGCCTTCCAACTAGATACCAGCGATGTTTCCGGATTTGATGTTTTCTTCCAGCAATTATCAGCACATCTGGAAACTGAGACCGGAAGTGCAAATTTCGATTTTCTGGTCAACAATGCCGGAACAGCACTCTATGCTCCTTTTGCGGAAACCACTGAAGAGCAGTTGGACAATATCATCAACATCCATTTCAAAGGCGTATTCCTGTTTACACAAAAGGCATTACCCATGATCAATGATGGTGGCAGGATTATCAATATTTCCTCCGGGTTGGCTCGATTCTCCTTTCCGGGATCATCCGCTTATGGTGCTATGAAAGGTGCTATAGAAGTATTGACCCGATACCAGGCCAAAGAACTTGGTACGCGTGGAATCACCGCCAATGTGGTGGCTCCCGGGGCAATTGAAACTGACTTTGGTGGTGGACACGTTCGAGACGATAAGGAAACGAACCAAATGATTGCCGGAGCAACTGCTCTCGGGCGCGTGGGACTGCCTGATGATATCGGAGGCATTGTTTCCTTCCTATGTACAGATGACGCGCGCTGGATCAACGCTCAGCGTATTGAAGCCTCGGGAGGAATGATGATTTAATTGTAAACTACATCGAATTATTAGCCATTACTGACAAATCAGTAATGGCTTCTTTTTTATATAACAAAAACTTAATACAACTTAACGGCAAATTATGCGTAATCAGTAAGTGCTATACTCCACAATCAGCGCGAATCTATCCCCTCTGCCCGATCTGGTTAGAAAACTATTTTGAATCGTAATCACTCATTTAAATCGATTTAACCCAACTTACTCATGAAATTGAAATCCCATTCTCAGCTTCACAACTATGTGTTGGTACTTGTTTTGATTCCTTTACTGTCATCATGTGTAGCTTTTTTTGGAGGCAGTGTAAGTTCCAGTTCATTTGATCAACCGGTGATTTACAAGGATCTGGCTGTAGGATCGGCACAGGCCACTCACCTATTTGGATTTGGTGGAAATCAAAAAGATGCATTGACACTGGAAGCCAAGCGTGAGATGTACAAGGCTCGTCCACTGGCATCCAACGAGGGATATGCCAACTTCACCTCAGATATCAAGTATACTTACTGGCCATTTTTCACCAAGATGATCATTACAGTAAGTGCGGATGTGATCAGCTATGAAACCTCAGATGATAGTCTTGCAATAACCAAAAACTATCAAAACAAGGTATTTCCCAAAAGCAATCTCAAACCGAATCCAAATTATTTTTTCAATGTAGGTGATTCAGTGATATTCAATATTAGCCGTGATCCATTGAGCGTAAGTGGTGTCATCTTCGACAAAGGCATTATCATTTCGAAAAACTTATATGGTAAAGCCAAGGTTCTTTACAAGTCTAAACTGGATAATTTTAAAACCACCAACATTTCAGCCTACAGACTTTACACCACTAAAAAGAATTATGGCGGTCATGAGCCTGGAAAAATCCTTGATATCAAAAATGGAGGAGGTAAGATTATCGCAGTTGGAATAAATAAATATGTGGTGTTAGAAAAAAATGGAGTTGTGACACATCGGGCATATTAGCACTTATTTCAAATTCACTCCAACAACTTGCCTTCTTCCGTGACAAACGTCGAAGATAATTCCTGTTGCCCAGAGTGAATTCGGGTCAGTTCTTTCACTTTCATAGAAGTCTTGTACTTCTTATAATAGACCACATGAGTTCCCAGAATAACGTAATTCACACCAAACAGAAATATACCAATAAACGATAAGGAAAGTCCAGCTACAAACTCGGGTTCGGCTCCCAAAACAATCATCAATACCATTTCTACAATTAGATTGATAACGATGGCCACAGCTAGCGCCAACATCCACCAATTAACGGCCAGTCTTCTTTTGGTGATAGTTATCTCCATAATACAAAATTAGAGAAGCCGGCAACTTCGGAATGTAATAAAAGTTGCATTCCGCTAATCCCTTTTTCTGGCCTCAATTTGCAACTTATGTCGGGTAATGGTTTCAAGTCTATGACTTGAAGTTTCCTAATCTTATTTACAGGTTTTTCGGAGTTCTAAACTTGGCCTTGTTCAGATTTCCAAGTTGCAAACTTGGAAGAAGATTGAACGACACCTACTCAATCGTAACTCATCTCCACCAGCATCTCGCGGTAGGCTGAAAGTAGCTTGGACTTACTGATAAAGCCGACATATCGACCATCCTCCTCTACGACAGGCAAATTCCAGGCAGAAGTATGATCAAACTTTTTGAGCACTTCATGAATCCGATCACTCATCAGTATTTTCGCCGGAGGTTTGCGCATGAGCTCGCTTATTTCCATCTTATCATACTGGTCTTCTTTGAAAATCATCGGACGCACATCATCCAGCAGCACAATGCTTATCAGTTTGCCTTCATCGTCCAGTACCGGAAAGATATTTCGCTTCGACTTCCCAACAGCTTCCCGCAAAAACTCTCTGAAAGTCGCATCGGGATGTGTTGGTTTAAAGTCGTTTTCGATCATACTTTGCATGTCCATCATGGCCATCACAGCCTGATCTTTGTGGTGTGTAATGAGCTCTCCGCGTCGGGCTAGCCTTCGGGTAAAAAGTGAGTGCGGCTCCACATAGTGGCCGATCAGATAAGAAGTAGTAGCTACCAGCATCAGCGGGACAATCAGGTCATATCCACTGGTAATCTCGGCAATGAGGAAAACCGCCGAAAGTGGTGCATAAAAGACACTACTCATCACTCCCGCCATACCCACCAGGGTAAAGTTATCTTCCGGTAAATGCACTGGGAAAAGCTTCAAAATATTGATAGCCCGTGCCACCAAAAATCCAGTAATACCTCCAAGAAACAGCGATGGTGCAAAATAGCCACCAATACCACCAGCGCCCAGTGTAAATGCCACGGCCAACGCCTTCAATAAGACCACTGCTAACAAAAACACCAAAAAATGAATCTTGAATTCACTGAACTGCTCAAAAAAGCTGTTACGCAAAAGTGCTGCAGAATCCCCATTAAACACCTGACTGATAGCACTATAGCCTTCTCCAAACAATGGGGGAAAGCTGTAAATCATCAAAGCCGCCAGTCCACCCAGCACCAGGGCTTTCTTCCATCCTCCACCCAGTTTCTGTCCCAGTTTTTCAGTGAAATGATCCACTTTGGCAAAATAGATGCCTATTAAGCCGGATGCCAGCCCCAACACTACAAAGTAGGGCAACTGCTCCACAAGGAAAGGGCTGTGCCTGGAAAAATCAAGGATAATGTCCTGCCCCAGGAATATTCTCCCCACAATAGTACCAATCACAGATGCCATCAACAGAGGCACCAGTGAGCTCATGGTGAGATCCAGCATGAGCACTTCCAGGGCAAACACTACTCCGGCAATGGGAGCATGAAAGAAACTTGCGAGAGCTGCGGCAGCTCCACACCCCAGCAGCAATACCCGATGTGAAAATGACAAGCGAAAAGATTGTGCGAGGTTAGACCCCAGACTAGATCCTGTCATGATCAGAGTAGCTTCCATCCCCACAGATCCACCAAGACCTACAGTAAATATGCTCCCAAACATGAAATAAACAGCGTCTTTCAACTTGACGATGCTCTTATTCTTACTAATCGCATAGAGCACATTGGTGATACCATGTGCAAAACTGCCCCGATACAGGTATTTGATCAGTGCCACAGAAAGAATCACCCCGGTAAGTGGTAGTATAAGATACCAAAGATTGAAAGAACTGTCATTGATAAAAGTAGTCAACTGGTGATGCAGGTAGTGAATGAGGAGCTTGATACCTACGGCAGCCAATCCTCCAAACAACCCTACAATGCCGCTGAGCAAAAGGATAAACTGGGAATCTCCCATATGGCGAACTCTCCAATTGACAAACCTGCCAAGTAATGATGATTGATTCATTTGTGCTATGTTAGTCTTGTTGGCCGATGAGCGGACTTAAAGGTATGAACTAACCAGCAAAGCATAGGTTCCTGGGCAAAGAGTATTTTAAATCAATCCTCAAACCAGTCATGATTTGATCCAAAGATGGATTTCAGAGGATTTTTCAGTTATTTTGAAATAATATATTGGGTGATGGAACACATCATAGTTTTCATCAATATTCGCAGCTTTAGATATACTATGTGGTATTATGCTTTCATTGAGTAGTCCACTATCATATGATTGAAATAGATTTTGAAAATGACTTAAAAAAGGAAATAAAAAGAGTCTCATCTCAGTTGAGGCTCAAAGTTTCTATAAACGAACGCTTGGATAAAATATTAAGAGATTATTTAACAGTTCGTTTCAAAATAATTGATGAAGTTCCAAGAAATGTTTACATCAGCCCTCCTTTGCAAGCAAAAATTCAAAAACATCCGAAGAAAAAGGAAATATTGACTATCGTAAGACTAGCCAAGGAAGGAAAAAACTTAAATATCTTCCAGAGTAAAAAACTCCTGCAAACAGGGTTTCACGATCACCTAATGAGCGAATGGAATATTTACCATTTTCACCTTTCACTTGCAGCCGATAGAAAATCCAAATTTGTCAAGCAGGTGAATAATTTACTTTTCTCATATATTGATACAGAAAGAATCATTTTACTTGGGACTTCAAATCATGTTGACGGGGTGTTTGCAGATGTGAAATGGATAGAAATTTTACATGACTATTTCCCTAGAGTGATACAAAAGTATAAAGATGAAACCATTAGAGAAATCAGCCCAAAAGTGAACTCCTCGGAACGTCAAATGCTTTGGAATAAAGGTTATACCCTTGGAATGACTAAGGTTAGAAATACTGTCTATATTAACCCAGGACTAGGCCGAGCTACAAGCGGACATAGCTCATCAGTCGTGACAGCTGTAATAGATATCATGAGGTGGATTAATAAATTGAATGAACAAGTGGAAAATTATGGAGAATTGCTACGCGATTATTTGAACCTTACCAATTCCGAAATCAAACTAAAAATTAGGTTAGAGAAAGACTTACATCTATTCGAAGAAATAACCCAGCAAAAATTACTGACTTACCCAGAGGTTCTGATTTCAAAAGGAGAATTTGAAAAAAGATTACAGTCAATAAGAAGTCGTGAGCTATAATTCCACAGACCAAGCCATGAAAACAAGCCACTTCACCCATGCCGGAGTTCTCTCCGACATGCAGATGAAGTAACCAACTCAATATCTAAAACCCAAACCCGATTCTAAGTCCAGGATAAGTTGCTTTGTCGGAAATATACAACTGAGGAGAAACGGATATATACTTGCCTATTTCCCAGTTCACACCAAACTTGAAAGTATTTTTATCAAATAAGTCACCATGTCGGTTAACCAGATAACCCAGCTCCAGACCCAACCAATTTGGGCTGCTGGTATCATTGGATAAATTATAACGATATCCGATGTTGGCAAACTCATTCAACCGAACTTGATTTTGACTATCAAAATAATATAGCTGGTTGAAAGACAAATAGTAGTTGTGCTTCAACACTCCTTTTTTACTGAATTGTAAACCCACTTCAGCAGAAAGATCCATAACCAGCTTGCTTTTGATCAGATTTACACCAACTCCTCCTTTGAAATTCAAAACATCCAGTTGTCCCCTGAATTTGTCCAGCTGGTCATTATGAACCAAGCTTCCTCCATCAAAGGAATAATTATACGTTTTCGAGAACCTACCCTGGATATTATTTGTCTCCTCAACAACCTTTTCAATGTTGGTAACCAGACTACTGGAAGTCAGGTTTTCAAGGTTGTTAAATCGGATAAGCAAGGAATAGCTGTCTGAGTTGATGATGCATTGATTGCTGAACTCTAAGATGACCGATTGATCGCCTTCCCAAATCATTCTTTCGTTTTGTGCAGATTGCTTCACCATGACAGATTGGTTAGGAGTGTAGGTAATGGTGACCGGAGTTCCTTCCGGAATTTTGTCGGACTCCTTAAGAATCGACTGCAGGCGCTTGATGTCACCACTCATTTTTTCACTCAAGTCCTGATAATCATATATCGATAATTCCAACTCCATTTTATCCTCAATCTGTACATGAACAGAATCAAGACTGGTTTTTTGAGCATAAGTTACCGTGCTGATTATCGATAGCATAATCAGAGAAAATAGATTTTTTACGTTTTTCATTGCTTTGTTTTTAGTGCATGTAATGGGTGGCTTACCACGATGTAGTATGGATATTTATAGTTCAGCTACTAATGCAGCATTCCCTTTACTGGATTGATTTCTGCTACCTCCAAACCTGATTTGAAGCTTCCTTTCTTTTTTCTGCTTCACCTCATCGCTACTACTGATCAGGATATGAGTATCATAGTTTTCAGCTGTCAACTTTGGTGAAATATCATCAGCATTACTATCATAAGATGCTGTTATAAATTCCTGTGAAAGTTCATTTTCGATGTACACTTTTCGCTCTATGTAGACCGTATCAGTGATTCTTTCCGTCTTAATCACAGCCTTGTAAACAGGAATGGTTTTCTCAACATAAACCGTATCTGCTACGGTGCCAGTGTTAGTCTCTGATGGTTGCTGAAGTATCGAAGCTTTCTGAATCTGATGCTGCAAACTGCTGTTGAGTTCCACGAGTGAAGCTATCTTTTGCTCCGCCTGCCTATTCAAAATGGCAATAACAGACGTACTGATAAAGAGCAAAATGCAGGCAGCAGCTAAAATGCGAATCCAGATTGGCTTGTCAGATTTTTGCTGTTGTAACTGAACTTGCTGCCATATTCTTCCCTTAGATTGATCTGAATCCGAATCATAAAAATCAGCTGACTCATCAATTACTTTCTTTATCTCAGAATCTATGTTATGCATTTTCATGTTTTTTGATCTTGTCAATTTTCTCAATGATGTAAATTCTCGCTTTTCGGAGCTGAGACTTGGAGGTGTTTTCTGAAATATCCATTAGTTCAGCAATCTCTTTGTGAGAATACCCTTCAATGGCAAACAGGTTAAACACTGTGCGATAGCCCACTGGCATCATCCCAATGATGTAATGGATTTGTTCCACATCAATGTCACTCAAATCGACAGAGTATCCATCATTGATCTCGTATTCCGGCACCTCCTCTTTGTACACAATTGGAGGTTTCATTTTCAGAAACCTTATTGATTCATTGATCACGATGGTTTTAATCCATTTATCCAGACTCTTATCTCCACGGTACTCAAACTTTTGGATGTTCTTGAATACTTTAGAAAATGCTGTAATCAAGACATCTTCCACATCTGTTTGGTTATATAAAATCCGCATGGACAGGTTGTACATTTGCCGATAATAAGTATCAAACAAAACACCTTGAGCAACTTGGTTCCCGGATTGGCAATGCTTTATTAAGTCTTTGACTTCCAACTATTCTCTTTTAAAATGAGCCTTCAATAGCAATAACCCTGACTGTTCAACTCAAGTTGCCTGGCCTCCAAAAAATACTTTTGAGATTTGCATTGATCTCTCAGTTGATTCTTAACCTCCATCAATCGATTTTTCCTCAAGAAATTTTCACAACAACAATTTTGTTACTTACTTACAATCAAATTGCTGTAACATGAAAGAATCTGTTCAAACAACTTCAAAGTTCGACACCAAACAGAGTATCAAAAGGGCCAGGGTAAAAAGAAGAGATAAAGCTCGATGGAGTATTAAGATTGCTGATGGAGAAGTGACCTGGTCAAATACAATGGAGCGAGTTTTTTTAATCAGAAAAGGCCTGCCTTATGAGTCGATTGAGGTCATTAGCAAAAGAACACAGTTGCCAGTTAAGAAAGTCCTGACAATATTGGGAGTACCACAAACTACATACAACAAAAAGAAAAAAGACAAGGACTTACTCAACGGAAGAGATAGTGAAATTGTATTGTTGCTAACCGAGTTGTTGGATTTTGGAATAGCTGTATTTAATAATGAAAGGGAAAAGTTTAATCGCTGGCTAAAAAAACCAAATATCTCCTTAGGAGGGATTAAACCAGAAAGTTTATTTGATTCTGTAACCGGCATTCAGGAGGTAAAAAACAGCCTCAACCGACTTGAATATGGAAATATGGCGTAATGAGGGTTTTTAGAATCGAAAGGGAAAAATATCTAAAAACAACCTTAGCAGGAATTGGGGCAGCTTTGACTGAAGGGTATCGCTGGAATAGCCTCAACACATACCTGATTTATACCGCTGAATCTCGCTCACTAGCAACTTTAGAAGTTTCGGTACATTTAGATCTTAGCGAGGATTTACCTTCGGACAGATTTTATGTAGAAATAGATATTCCTAATGATATTACCATTCTTGAAATTGAATTAGAAGACCTGCCTGATAATTGGGACTTAAACCCTCCAATTCTTGAGACACAATTTATTGGAGATGATTTTGTCAATGACAATAATTCTGCAATTCTGAAAGTACCGAGCTGCATCGTTCCACTGGAATATAATTACCTTATTAATCCCAAACATCCGGATTCATCTCGAATAAAAGTCAACTCAAAAACGGCAATGAAATTTGATACCAGGTTAAAGCAATCCTAATCTGAATGATTCAGGAATCTCTTACATAGATATACATCTAATTGATAATCAAGCAATAAACCTCAACAAAAGCACATATACCCGTGATATGAGTTTAGTTGATTTTAGGCATGACCTGATTCTGCAAAACCATAAATAAAATTTTCAGCAAGGTGTAATAATCCTGGACTTGCGCCACTAAACAAGAAAAGTCCAAAATTATGACACTGAAAAATGCACTGAACCAAGTTGAAAAACGAGCATTCGAAACCAGTAAAAAGTCTGACCTTAAGGTTTACGGGGAACTCATTCGAATAATCACTGGATTGCAGCAAAGAAATTTATCAGAAGCTGAAATTCAATCGATAGAAGCCAAACTTGATGCACTTGATTTCAACTCTTCTTCAACATGGAACAGGAAGCATTTGAATAAAGTACTCAGCCAGTTTAAAAAATACTTGAAGGACAATTTATCCATAACCACGAAGGGGCACTACACCAACCTCGGTATAGCCTTGGGATCGTCATTTGGACTTCTTCTGGGTATTGTGCTTTCACCGAATTTTGAGCGGTCTTTAGGAATATCAATGGGTCTCGGCCTGGGAATGTTAATCGGCCTGATCATAGGAAGGAACATGGATGCGCAGGCTGAAGTATCTGGAAATATGGTTTAACATTCCTTGAGATAAACAAAAAAATGAAGCAATTACCTTTACCCAACCTACTGATTCCTGTTTGGGCAGCCCCCATAGGTTTTAATCCGGAAGTTCCCGGGTATCAGCTGACGACTAAGCATACAAAATGAGTCAAGATTTTTACAAGGCATCCATTCTACCCTTTGCAGCGATCATTATCAAGTTGTGTCGTGCTTATACGAATACTCAAGAGGATTTTGAGGATTACTACCAGGAAGTGAGCCTTCAGATCTGGAGAAGCAAAGACAACTTCAAAGGTCAGTGTAAATGGTCCACCTGGGTTTACCGCATTTCATTGAATGTCTGCCTGACACTGCTCAGGAAACAAAAAAGCTCAGGCAAAACCTACTTTACTTCTGATGTTTTGCCAGATACGCTCATGATAGAAAACAGAGCTTTTGAGAATGAATCCCTCAACCAACTTTATGCAGCTATCAAACAACTGTCAGAAGTGGACCGGGCGGTGATCCTGCTTTATCTGGAAGAAAGAAGCTACCAGGAAATAGCTGATATACTGGGCACAAATCCCAACAATATTGGTGTGAGAGTAAACCGAATTAAAGAACGACTAAAGAAAATTATCGATGAAAAACTCAATTGAAGATATGTGGAAAGAAGGATTTCTAAACGAAAGCAGCCTGATTGCACCTCAGGTCAATGATTTATACAACCGTAAGTCAAAGCACCTCATTGACAAAATGATCAGAATGTTTCGCATCAATTACATTACAATCATTGTATTGTCTTTTGTTGTGGTAGCCGTTTACTATTCTGTGAATGCATTTTGGCAGGGAATAGTGATTGCCATTCTGCTGATACTCACCGCCGTGTATAGTCGCCACCAAATGAAGGGTATTAAAGGACTGGATCAGGGAGCCACCAGTTACGATTATCTTCGGGCATTTCATGGCTCGCTAAAAAGTTCTCTGTCGAAAATGGAAAAAGTCATTCGCTTCACTTATCCGGTTTATTTCGTGCTGGCGTGCAGCGCCATTTGGGTGGCCTGGAACGAAAACACAGAACTGATAGAGAAAACACAACAAAAGTTTCCGGACATGACCTTTGTAGGGAATGTACCCCTGTTTGCTTTGATTTTAGTGGGTGCGATTACCCTTTTGATACTGATTTTTTCGGATAAAATCTACCGTTGGGATATGCGCCTTGTCTTTGGACGTGTCTTTGACAAGCTGGATGAAATCATCGCTGAGATGGAGAAGTTGAGGTGAAAAAGCATTTATTAGCTCTCATTCATTGAGATTAACAAACAGTAAAGGGCATCCCAAATGAGATGCCTTTCATAGTTTCCTTCAGACAAATTCAACAAGCCTACTGCGGATAAACCAGATCAAAACGATCCAACTTCATCACTTTATCCCATGCTGCTGCAAAATCGCTGACAAACTTGCCTTTAGCATCGTTACTTGCATAAACTTCTGCTAAAGCTCTTAGCTCAGAGTTGGACCCAAAGATTAAGTCAACACGAGTCGCTGTGTATTTCTTTTCACCGGTTTCACGATCTGTACCTTCGAAAACCTCTTTGGTATCATCTGTAGCTTTCCACTCCGTACTCATATCTAGCAAATTCACAAAGAAATCGTTGGTAAGCATGTCTTTCTGATCAGAGAAGATTCCTTTTTCAGAACCGTCATAGTTGGCATTGAGGGCACGCATTCCTCCTACCAATACGGTCATTTCAGGAGCTGTTAGTGTCATTAGCTGAGCTTTATCCAGGAGCAATTCCTCAGTTGAAATTGTATATTGAGTTTTCAGATAGTTTCTGAATCCATCTGCCATCGGTTCCAGCACAGCAAAGGAATTCACATCTGTTTGCTCCTGCAATGCATCCATACGGCCAGGCACGAAAGGAATCTTCACTGGGTAACCAGCATTGGACGCAGCTCTTTCTACCGCCGCATCTCCCGCCAGCACGATCAGGTCAGCCATGGAGACTTTCTTACTTCCAGACCTGGCGTTAAAATCGTTTTGGATTTTTTTATATACAGTCAGCACTTTAGCCAATTGCTTAGGATTGTTTACTTCCCAGTCCTTCTGTGGAGCCAATCGGATTCTGGCACCATTGGCACCTCCTCTCCGATCCGATCCACGATAAGTAGATGCTGATGCCCAGGCTGTAGTTACCATTTCGCTTAATGACAATCCTGAGTTCAAAAGCGTTGATTTCAAACTCACAATGTCTTTTGCAGTGATCAGTTGATGATCAACTTCCGGAATCGGGTCTTGCCATATTAGATCCTCAGTTGGAGCTTCTGGTCCAACATAAGTTGTGTTTGGTCCCATATCTCTGTGAGTCAACTTAAACCATGCACGAGCAAAAGCATCGTCAAACGCTTCAGGATTTTCATAGAACTTTTTCGAAATCTTGCCATAAACCGAATCATATCTCAAAGAAAGATCTGTTACTAACATTGTCGGCTCCAACAATTTCCCCTTTTCAAATGCATGTGGCACTTTCATCTTGGAGTCCTTAGCCACAAACTGGTGAGCTCCGGCTGGGCTTTTTTCCAATACCCATTCATTTTCAAACAAGCTCATGAAAAAAAGATGGCTCCACTGCGCAGGAGTTGGCGTCCAGGTTACTTCCAATCCGGAAGTGATGGCATCAGCACCTTTACCCGACTTATAATCACTTTTCCAGCCCAATCCTTGCTCAGTGATATCAGCAGCTTCAGGCTCAGGCCCCACATGTGAGGCGGGTCCTGCACCATGCGTTTTACCCAGTGTATGACCGCCAGCAATCAATGCCACTGTCTCCTCATCATTCATTCCCATCCGGCCAAAAGTCTCTCGAATGTCTTTGGCAGCTAATACCGGATCAGGATTACCATTAGGTCCTTCCGGGTTCACATAGATCAACCCCATTTGCACAGCAGCTAGAGGATTTTCCAATTCGCGATCCCCTGAGTAACGCTTATCACCGAGCCATTTCTTTTCTGCACCCCAGTAAACATCCATCTCCGGCTCCCAGACATCTACTCTACCCCCTGAGTAGCCAAACGTTTTGAATCCCATATCTTCCAAAGCCACATTACCAGTCAATACCATCAAATCAGCCCAGGAAATTTTGTTGCCATACTTCTGTTTGATTGGCCAGATCAGGCGTCTTGCCTTATCCAGGTTTGCATTATCAGGCCAGCTATTGAGCGGAGCGAAACGCTGCTGTCCGGCACGTGATCCTCCACGACCGTCTCCTGTTCTATAAGTTCCAGCACTATGCCAGGCCATTCGGATAAACAAACCTCCATAATGACCAAAATCTGCCGGCCACCAATCCTGAGAATTAGTCAGTACTTTTCTAATGTCTGCTTTCAGCGAATCATAATCCAAGCTATTAAATGCCTCTATATAGCTGAAATCATCATCCATTGGATTAGACAATGATGAGTTTTGACGAAGGATACTCAGATTGAGCTGATTAGGCCACCAGTCGCTATTACCAGTCGCTTTCATATTAGAATTACTCTTCATGGTAGCCCCCGACTTTCCGTCAGCCTCTGCCATGTCTTGCTCTGCGTTCTTGTCCTGGCAAGCGTCCAGGGTCAGTGCCAGGGCAACAAACCAACCAAGTACAATGATATGTTTCTTCATGATATAAATTAATTTAATGAGATTTCTAATGCAATAATAACATGTTATGCCTTGTGATTTTTATAAGATATTTTGATGGCTCTATTAGAAAAAGTTATGGAGAATCATTTTGCCAAAGCGGTTGTATATCAAACCGCTGAATGCGTAATAGTTATTAACTGAAAGGCTATGGAGACGGGTTGCATATCGGCACCGATTGAACAGCAGAAAAAAGACTCCTTTTATCAAAAAATAGATGACCGGGTAAGCCTCCTGTTGACCTGGGTATATTGGTGCTTCCACTAATCATCGATCAAGGCTCAGGTTTTATCCACCGAAAACCTTGAAATCCTTTCATGAAAACTACCTGAATTTATACTGAACAGTCAACACTAATACTGTGGAATGTATTAGCTTAGTTCGTGAAACAATTGGCATAAAACCCACACCTTTTGGACACACCTTCTATCGATTGGGATCAACTTGGGAAACACAAAAAGATTGCAAAGGGAACCATCCTTCAGACCAAGGGAAGCTGGCTAGCCAAAGCCTACTTTGTGAAAAGTGGACTACTGAGAAGCTACACCATTGACGAAAATGGTAAAATTCATATTTTCATGTTTGCCCCGGAAGGATGGCTCGTTGCTGATATTAAATCCCATGCCTTTGCCGAACCCAGCGAATTGTTCATCGATGCACTGGAAGATTCAGAAATTGTAGAAATCAATAGTATCAACTTCAGACGGTTAGGAGAAGACCTGAAATTACTGAATAATGAACTGGAAAAGTTGATGAGAAGACTGGCCATTCTTCAGGAGCGAGTGATCATGCTCATGAGTGCAACAGCCCAACAAAGGTATGAACACTTTTTAAAGACTTACCCACAACTGACCCAACGCGTTCCTTTAAAAATGATTGCCTCCTATCTTGGTATTACTCCCGAAGCGCTGAGTACTATCCGGAGAAAAATGATTTCTTAATCTACATCAAGGCATTCCATTCGTCTGATCCTCAATTTTGTTCAAAATATAAATACAACTATGACAGATCACACTAACAATCAAAAAACGTCAAAGGGAATGAACATTGCCCTTTGGATCGTTCAGGGGATATTGGCGATAATGTATGGAATGGCCGGTTTTGCGAAATTAACAACCCCTGCTGATGAACTGATTAAGATGGGTATGTCTTTCGTTGACCTCTTTGGGTCAGGAATGACGCACTTCATTGGCATAAGTGAAGTACTGGGTGCAGTGGGATTGATTTTACCAGCTGCATTACGCATTAAGCCCATACTTACGCCTATTGCTGCAAGTGGAATAGCGCTTATCATGTTATTAGCTACTGCCTATCACTTCTATGCAGGTGAACCACCTATTACCATCGTTTTATTCGCGTTAGCTGCTTTTGTAGCTTGGGGAAGATTTAAGAAAGCGCCTATTACTTCCAAATAAATTTGCTTTTGCCGGAGTATTCTCCGGCAAACTCTATAGATCAGAAAAGAGCCTCATCGATCCACCTCCCACTCTGAAAATACCACCAGAAAGCATACAATTCATTGATCAACATCTCAGATCAATCAATTCATGTGATCATCACCACTCCACCCGATATGTCAAAATAGGAATCAAACCAAGCTGATATTGCGTTTCCAATTTGTTCGTGTAAGTATCAAAATATTTATTCGCAACGTTATGATTGTTAGCAACATTTTGAAAATCCAAAGCAAAAGAAGTAGTCCTGTTCAACTTGAAACGAGTCCAAACCAAACGGAGATCAAAACGTAAATAATTACCCAATCTCTGTAAATTACTGGTGTAAGAATAACCTGTATTTTCTGGACTTACAGAATACCTAAACCAGCCCCCACCTTGATACATTCCTCTAATATTTACGGATAACTTTCTATTCTTTCCGTACCTAGATAAGCTCCATTCCTTTCCTAATGCCATTTTCAAATTATAATTTTTATTAAAATGGCTATTTTGATGATTTACACGCGCATCAAATAAACTGGCTCCTGAACGAAAATAAAAACCGCTGGAATAAGCTTTTTCAGCACTAATCGAAAGCCCCACATTATGGGCCTGCGATGAGAACATGTCTGAGATAAGAACCTTCGGATAATAATAATAAAAGAGCTCTCCTGTCAATTCAATGGCTTTTATGGTACGCTGATAGGAAAACGAAGATCTATAAGAGTTGATAATTCCCTTGTATGAATGAAGCTTAATTGCTCCAACAGGATTATCAAAATAGTAATTGTACCTATTGAGTAATTGTCCGTATCTACCTATTGCAAAGTGAAGCTGCTCATTGGAATTCAAGAAGAGCCTTAAACTACCCCGGGGATTAAAACTCATAGCACCCCCTCCTGCTAAAACAGAAGCTCCAGCCTCCCACGACAATTTTTCGCTGAAAGCTCCACTCATATTGGCATACGGACGAACAAGGTAATTCCAGTCCGGGTTTAACCCTTTATAAGGTCCAATAAGATATTTCCTATCTGGGTTTGGTCCTTTCAAACTTGATATATCATTAAAATACAAATTGGTCATTAACCCTACCTCTGCCTTTATTTGGTTCAATTTGTACAAATAATGAGCATTTAAACTCATAATATCATTCCTGTCTTTGTTGAATAAAAGAATCTCCGGAAACTTGTCTTTTCGATATTGAGTGCGCTGATTTTTAGATGACGAATAAGCAAGCGTAGCCTTCAGATTTCCTTTTTTAAAAGCTGAATTATATGATATCCCAGTAATAGTTGTCCGGTTATCAAAAAAGATATAGTACTGGTCTTTTGCCAAACTGGTTTCTTTACCTGGCTCATAATGATCACTCCCGATACCTCTCACCCCAAAAAGTTTTAGGTTGGTATGATCATTCACCTTAAAACAAACATTCATAGAGTAGTCTCCAAAATTGATTGACGAAGGACCATAATGAATTCCAGCATCGCTTAATAACCCTGTAAATGAGTACTGATAATTCAAAGCGAATGTAATTCTCCCATTTTTCTCAAGTGGTCCTTCAGCTGATAGATTTACCCCAATCAGAGATGATTGAGCTGTAAATTGAGGACGTTGGGTGGTTCCTTTTTTTAAACGCATATTAAAAATACCTCCCACGCTATTTCCTAAAGTATTTGACATGGAACCATATAAGAATTCAGATTGCCCAATCATTTGGGCACTTAGCATATTCACCATTCCTCCTGAAAGTGATGGCTTGTTCAGCAAAACTCCCATATTGGATAAATGATTGGGATTCACAATCTCAGCACCCTCAAGTCTCCAGACATTATATACTGGAGAGATCCCTCTTGCTGAGACCAGGTTATTTCGATCATTGATAAGCGAAACATCCGGAGAAGTAGTTACCAACCGTGCAGGATCATAAAAAGTAGAAGCAAATCGGTTGATTTGCTCTTCGTTGATTTCAACACTACCAGGCTCAACCCAGCTCGACGCTATCTTCTTGTATCCATCAAGAACTGGATTGAGATAGAAATCTTGTTCACTGACCTTTCCCCGTTTCACCCATACAGAGTGAACTAAGATAGTTTCATAACCATCTAAACTGACACTAAGGTTATATCTGCCAGGTTCTAAATCTTCCAATAAATAATCACCCACCTCATCCGCTAAAGTAGATTGACGAGTACCTGCTACTTCAACCTTCGCTCTTGGTAATTTGACATGAGTTATTTCATCATATACTGAACCATGGATTGATTGAGTGTATTTCTGAGCCGATTGTGCATTAACAAAATACAAATTGAACACTGTAAGAATACCTACCCAGTACTTCATTGAAATTGATTTATGGCGGAATTATTGACTAGAGATGTAACCATCTCTCCAGGAGTTACAATTTGGTCATTTATGAAATCAGAACAGTACACCCAAAGTTCTTCTTTTCAGTAAAAATAGCAGGAAATTGCATAGCATCACAAATCTAAGTTCAGTGATACTATTCTGATTGATACCTACCAATCACCACTCCACCTGATAAGGCAAGGTAGGGATCAAAAAGCCAACACTTCAATATTTAACTATTAATAATTTAAAAGTTATCGCTAATTATATCCAATAACATTAAATATTACAATAGTTATATACATTACAGAATTATCCATTAACTTTAATTTTAGTAATAGTTATATCTGTTTTTAAATCATAACTATTAATATTCTAATATTTATAGCAATGGATAACTGGCAATTCTTCACCGAGCAGGAAATACTCAAAGAAATCGGTTCCCGACTTAAAAAAATCAGGCTTCAACACAATCTGACTCAAAAGGATCTGGCAGAAGAAGTCGGGCTTAGCGTAACGACCATTAGCCTGATAGAACAAGGTAAGTCCACCACAGTAGAAAGTCTGATCAGGATTCTGATGCGCCTGAATAGGATCAAAGATTTTGAAGCTGCATTTCGTGTAGGTGAAAACCTGGAAATGAAACGCAAATTTGAAAAAATGAAACTCAAAACAGAACGAAAAAGAGCTTCTAAAAAGATCAAGCCATGATAATAGATGTAATGCTCCATGGTCAATTGCTCGGAACTACTGAATGGAACAGTGAGCGAGGAAGTTCGATTTTTCAATACAACAGCCAGGTCATTGGCGCTCTGGAACCATCTCCCATTGTGATGCCAACGGAAAGCCGGACATTCGAAACCAGCAGAGACCACCTCAACTTCCACAATCTGCCATACCTGCTTTCTGACTCTATGCCAGACGACTTTGGGAATGTGATGATGAAAGAATGGTTGAAACAAAGAGCTTTATCTCTAGATGATATCAATCCCGTAGATCGGCTAACTTATGTAGGCAACCGAGGCATGGGTGCTTTGGAATATGTACCCGCCAATCATGGACAAAATGATAACGATCCTGTTGAGATCAGAGAAATCTATGAAGTGGCTAAAGGTGTATTATCAAGTAAAAAGGAAACTTCATTTGGTGATCTGGACAAGGAAAGCCTAAAAGAAATACTAAGAATCGGCACATCGGCAGGTGGTGCCAGAGCAAAGGCTCTTCTCGCAATTAAAAGAGATCAAAACAAAAAAATACTAGACATAAGACCTGGAGATATTCTTCAACCGGAAGGTTATTCTTACTGGCTACTGAAGATTGATGGCGCTAACAAACATAGTCTGGGAGAAAGTGAAGGCATGGGCAAAATAGAGTTTGCTTATTACCAGATGGCGTTAGCAGCAGGTATCAATATTTCCGAATGCTCTCTTCATGAAGAAAATGGCAGGTTTCATTTTTTAACCAAACGTTTTGACCGTACTGATAAAGGCGAAAAAGTCCATATGCAAACCTTTGGTGCTTTGGCTGGCATAGATTACAAAATCCAAAAAGCGACCAGCTATGAAATGCTCTTCCGAGTGATGAAAAGACTTCAACTCCCCTACAACCAATTTGAGCAACAATACAGACGCATGCTGTTCAATGTGGTGGCAAGAAATCATGATGATCATGTGAAAAATTTTTCATTTCTGATGGACAAGGATGGAAAGTGGAGCATCTCACCAGCTTATGACCATTGTTTTTCATACAGTCCGGGAGGAACCTGGACCAATGTCCATCAGACATCCATCAACGGAAAATATGACAATTTCACAAAAGAGGATTTACTGAATTTTGGCAAAACATTTGGTATCAAAAAGACTCAGACAATACTGGAGGAAGTACTTTCCGCAGTAAACCAATGGTCAAAAATCGCCTTAGAACTGGAAATCCCAACGGAGAGCATACAATTCATTGATCAGCATCTCAGGATCAATCAATTCATGTAATCATCACCACTCCACCCGATAAGCCAAAATCGGAATTAACCCAAGCTGATATTGCATGACTGTTTTTCCAGTAAATGAGTCCGTATACAAGTAAGCCTGGTTCTTGATATTGGCTACATTTTGCAAATCAATCGCCAGTGATGAGGTTCGATTTGCTCTGTATCTTGTCCACAAAAGCCTAAGATCAAATCTCAAATAGGGATCGGTTCTGAATGGTAAATAGCCATCAAATGGACTATGCAGAATATTGTAATGCACTATTGGAAAATACTTACCTCCCTGATACATTCCTCTCACATTCACTGAAAAGCGTTTGTCTTTTCCATTTCGGGAAGTGTTCCATTCTTTTCCAGTGGCCAGAGTTGCATTAAACCTGGTATTGTAGTGATTTTCCTGGTTTCCAATCTTCGAATCAAACAAGCTCACACCCGTTCTCAGATAATATCCTTTGTCGAAAGAACGCTCCAGGGAAGTAGAGACTCCACGAGTATAGGCACTTTTTGTTCCTAAATCTACCACTGAAACTGTCGGATAGTTATAGTAAAACAACTCAGTATTGACGCTAACAAATTTAGAGTTGAAGGAATGTGACAAGGTATACCTCCAGGAGCTTTGAATTCCCGGCTGAGGAGTCGGTAAAATCTCGTTTGTATAATTATTGAAGTAATAATTATACCTGTTCAAAAGCTGCCCATATCGTCCTGCCGCCACTTTGAAATTGTGATTGGCTCCTGCCAAATAGGTCAAAGAACCTCGTGGATTCACTTGCGCATCGCCTTGCGTGATCATAGCAGAAACTCCGGCATTCCAGAGAAGATTTGCGGTCAGGTTACCGGACAGGTCAACGAATGGTCGTAGCAAAGATTGATTCTCATTACTGCTATTTTTCAGGTTGTATTGGTAGCTGTTGGCCAGTACTCCAAGCTGTGTTTGAACCTGACCTACTTTTCGTGAATAAATGCTGCTTAGACTTAATATTCCATTCTGATTGTTATACAAATCAGATCTGGTTCTCTGATCATTTTGATCATAATTATAAACATTGTGCTTGCTACCAGCATTGGAGTAGACCAAACTCGTCACCAGACTACTTACTGACCATCTTGTAGTCATGGAAGTGCCCACTATTCCTGTGGCATTCTTGTAATAAATGTCCTTTCGGTCTTTTTCTGACTCTGACTCTGCGTATGGTTTATGATTGAAATTATTGAAACTCAATCCGCCAACTCCGAATACTTTCAAAGATGTTCGCCTGCCAAGCGGAGTGGCGACATTGAAAGACAAGTCCTGAAAACCAATAGACTCGCCACCAAAATTCACCCCAAAACTGGTAAGCAGTCCGGTAAAAGAATACCGATAATTGACCGCATAAGTCGCCTTCCCTCCTTTTTTGAAAGGTCCGTCTGTGGCAATATCCAAACCAATTAATGAAGCTTGCGCAGTGTATTGACGCTGCTGGCGGTTTCCCGTTTTCAATCGCATATCGAAGATTCCACCAACACTGTTACCATAAGCACTATTAAATGAACTATATAGGAAAGATGACCGATCCAGCATTTGAGCACTGATCATGTTCACGCCTCCTCCAGTGGGAGTTGGCTTATCCAGAAAAGTCCCGGCATTAGAAAGGTGATTGGGATTGACAATCTCGGCACCTTCCAGGCGCCAGGTGTTGTATGTTGGAGACAGTCCACGTACAGAAATCCTGTTGTTTTGATCATTGGTCACCGCCACATCGGGAGAGCTTGTCATCAGTCGTGCAGGATCATAGTATGTGGAAGCAAAGCGATTGATCTGTTCCTCAGTAATGGTGAGTTTGCCGGGTTCCACCACATTGCGTGAGCCGGAAACGACAATCTCATCGAGACTTGCTGGTTTTTCTTCCAACTCCACATCCTGCAAAGTGATTTTTCCAGCCTTCACCCACACATCCTGTATGATCGTTTCCTTGTAACCAACGAAGCTGATCTTCAAACTATAGCGACCCGGCTCCAGATCTCTCATACGATAAAAGCCCAGGGTGTCAGTAACAGCTCCCAGGTCGCTACTTATCACTTGAACAGTCGCGCCCGGCAATGGTCCTTTGCTCACATCATCCCTTATTGTGCCCTCAATAGATTGGGCATTCACCACCAACACACTGACCAAAGCCAGCACTCCAATCCAATATTTCATGTTTTGTCTAGTATTTGATACTCTATAGTCTGAGTAGGAAGTTCTCTAGCAAGGCTTGTACCTGCATACCAAGGCACTACGGCACACAGGTGTAAAGTACAAAAAAGCGCAGTATACTCGAGTATATGAGCATTTTTTGTATGAACGTAACGCAGCCAGAGGGCTTTATTGGTCAGACTATGTTTTATCCCAGAATTTTCTCTGACAAGTTTTTATAAGAAATCTCAATACTCTTCAATGGATCATCCGACTGATCCTGCTCTACAAAGAAAGCTTTCATACCAGAAAGTTTCTTCTTAGCAAAAATGGATTTGAAATCAATGGTTCCCTCACCTACCTCGGCAAATCCTTTTTCTTTGGTGTCAGCCATATCTTTCACATGCCAAAGAGGAATCCTACCTTCATTCTTAGCAAAAAACTCAATAGGGTCAACTCCGGCTCGCACTGCCCAATAAAGGTCCAACTCCAATTTCACCAAATCAGCATCAGTCTCTTTCGTCAGAATATCCATTGGCAACTGTCCATCAATTTCCATAAACTCAAAATCATGGTTGTGATAGCAAATAGTCACACCTGCTGACTTGGCCTGCTCGCCACATTTATTCAGTGCTTCAGCAATTTCTTTAAAATGATCGATCGTTCTTTCTTCCGGACTCACCCAGGGGAAAGCAGCGTACTTCTGATCTACAGTATTCATAAACTCAAGGGACTGCTCAAACTTTTCGAAGAAAACAGGTGGGTTTACATGACCACTGTAGTACTCAAGTCCCAAATCATCAATCACAGCCTTGAATTCTTTACCGGTCATTCCAAAGACCTTCTCACCATCAAAGCCAAACGGCTCAATCCTTTTGTATCCAATCTTCGCTATTTTCTCCAGGGTTCCTTTAGGGTCAGCTGCCATCTGATCACGAACGGTAAACATTCCTAATCCGATTTTTGGCTTGCCCATCACACTATTAGCAAAAGCTGAAGGCATAGTCATCACAGCGGCCGACGCTACAGCAGTATTTTTCATAAATGTTCTTCTGGTCTGTTTCATAAGATTATTGTTTAGGGATAAACTCGAAAGAGAGTATTGACATTAGTTTATTCTGTTCCTCAGGATTGTTGAAAACGAGATATACATCTTGTTTGCCTTGATTTTCGTCTAGTGAAATGCTGTATAGATTTTTTGAATGGTTATTAGGTTCCAATTTAGCCTTACCAATTTCTGTACCAGTTGGGGCCCCAACACGTACGCTTAACTCAGCTCCAATCAGTCCTCTAACATCCAGTTTTATGGCAGTAATTCCCTCCATATCAACGCCTTCAAACTTGATCCATGAACCATCAAAAAGACTATTGATTCGGCCGTTTCTAGCCTGTACGTTCTTGCTATCGGAAAACTGATCACCAGCAATTCTGGGAGCCTGAAGCCAGACATTCTCCGTTATGCTGATCGGTTTTAATGAGCCTTTTCCACCATCCTGGTAAGTAGCCGAAAAAAGGTATTTACCTTCTGATTCACTCGTCTGGTACATGCCTTCAAGCGGTAAGTCATTGGATTTTCCCAATGACAAAATGTAATTAACAATAGCCTCCGCATCTTTGGTGCTCAAGTCAGGATGTGCCGACATGGCCTGTTCACCCCAGACTCCTCCTCCTCCGCTGATAATTTTATAACTCAGATAGTTGACGGCTTCTTTATCATCCCGATAACGATTAGCAACTTCCGTATAAGCCGGGCCAATAGATTTGGAATTGATCTTATGACAACTCTTACAATCCAGTGATTCGATGAGCGTCAGGCCATTGCTGACTGGAGCTTGATGGCCGAGTTTTTCTGCCATATCAGATGATTGAAAATGATCAATCTCAAATTTGATACGGCTTTTCTCTACACCTCCAGCTTCAGCATCTTCCGGATCTGAAACCTGAACATCATATTTCACCTTTCGACCAGGCCAGAAAAATGATTTGTTGCCAGTGATTTGCACCTTCACAGTCGGAGGTTCATTCCCAACTTCTATCACAAACTGCTCACGTCTTTCATTGCCCTTGCGGTCAGAGAGAATAATCTCAGGATAATAAACGCCTTCTTTTTCGAAAGTATAGGTAAGGACCGAATCACTTATTTTTTGTTGATCAATAGTCCATTGAAACGCTAAATCATCGCCATCAGGATCAGTCGAAGCAGATGCATCAAATGTTACCTGAAGAGGCGCCGCTCCCCGGGTTTCAGATGTAGTTACACTTAGGACAGGGGGCCTGTTGCCTTTGAGATAAGTAAACCTCGATAGCTTTGCATTTTCATTTCTGGTGAACCAACCTGTTCCATATTCTACCATATAGAGGGCTCCATCCGGGCCGAAAGTCATATCAATCACGTTATTGAAATCCACATCCGGTGCAAAATGATACCAGTCCACCGGATTGCCTTCATCATCCAATTCAAGGAAATAAATGAAACCACGCATCCAGTCAAAGAAAATAGCCCTTCCATCAAAGTACGCCGGAAACTTGTGGCGCCCTTCATACATGTCCGAATAGTACACCGGACCAGCCATTGCATTGCGACCACCATTTCCCACCTGAGGGAACACATCAAAAGAGGCATAAGGATAATAGATCTTTGCCGGCTGAGCGGGTGGTAAAACCTGGCGCCCGGTATTGTTAGGCGAATTATTGATCGGTTTTTTCGGATTGTAATAATCACCGGATTTACCGGTAGCAAAATCATACTCGCGATAAGCATAGTTATCTCCCACAAACAATGGCCATCCGAAGAAACCCGGAGCAGTAGCTACATTGAATTCATCATGTCCACGGGGGCCACGCAATTCGCTGCTGTCAGCCGCATCGGGCCCAACATCTCCCCAAAACAGCCAGCCTCTGCGAGCATCTATCGCAATGCGATACGGATTACGGCATCCCATCACGTAAATCTCAGGACGTGTCAGTGGATCTTCATCCACAAACAGGTTCCCTTCAGGAATACTGTAACTACCATCGGGCTCCGGTTTGATCCGAAGTATTTTGCCCCGAAGATCGTTGGTATTAGCAGAAGACTTTTGGGAGTCCCAGGCAGATCGCCCAGGTCGTTCATCAGAAGGTGAAAAACCCTTAGAATCAAATGGATTGGAATTGTCTCCTGTGGAAAGATATAGCAATCCTCCCGGCCCAAACTCTATGGAACCACCGGTATGACAGCATTCTTCCCGCTGCACCGGCACTTTCAGCATAACTTTTTCATTGGCAAGCCCATCCGGTGTATAGCTGAATCGTGAAAGGTATTGCACCGGCTCATCACCTACCGGCGAATAATACAGGTACAACCAATCATTTTGTTCAAACTCCGGATCCAAAGCAATGCCCATTAACCCGTCTTCATTCTCGAAATAAACGGGTATGGAATCGTAGTTAGTGAGTTTGCCAGTATTCAAATTGTACTGTTTAATACCTCCTCTGCGCTGGGTAAACAACACCTTCCCTTTGGGCAACACTACCAGTTCCGTTGGCTCATAAAGATTGGTCGCAAAGATCTCTCTGACAAAACGACTCGATTCGGGAGGTCCTTGCTGAGATGCTTCCTGCAAAGGAGATTGACAGGAAACAACAATAAGGACTAAGGCTAAAAGTTTTAAGATGTTTTTCAATGCTACAGTTCTCTAATTTTAATGTTTCTAAACCAAACTTCGTGACCGTGATCCTGTAGCGCAATGTGGCCTTCTTTGGCTTTGCCAAATGCCGGCATGTCTTTGAACTTGCTGGCTGCAACCATAGCATCCCATTCAGGTGTCCAAAGATCATATTCCACCACTTTGTAGCCATTGAGCCAGTGCTCCACATGACCATCCTTCACTTTCAGGCGTGTGCGGTTCCACTCTCCGACCGGATTCACGGTAACGAATTTCGTATCAATCATATCATAAAGATCTCCTGCCCGGTGTTTTTCAATCTGACCATCTTCGTGACCCAGATTGTCCAGGAATTGGTATTCCGGGCCAGTCTGCCACACATAATCAAAATCGCCTTCCTGCACCAGGTAGATCAGGCCGGAATTTCCTCCTTTGGAGATTTTCCAATCAATGGTAAACTCATAATCCTTATAGGGTTTTTCGGTAATGATAATATCACCACCTTCAGCAGATTGCCAACCTTCTTCATTTCCCTTGCCCTGAAGGCGCAAAGTTCCATTCTGTGCCTGCCACTTCTTGCCCAGCTGATCACTTTTGAAATTGTGAATTCCTGCTGTTGATTTACCATCAAAAAGCAATTTCCAACCTGAGGCTTGTTCTTCCTGACTCAGTGTATTGTAGGCAACTTTATAATCATTGGTAAAACCATTTTTATCTTTTGGAATATTGGTGAGGGTGTACCATGCTTCTGTGGTCCAAAGCTCATGATCCAAATCACTGACAAACGGCCGCTGAATGCGGAAGTAAACCACATGTTTTTCTTTCAGTCCATCCAGTTCAATAAATACTTTCTTACGGTCTTCAGAGAGGTAAAAATTCTTAGCCTTCAAGTCTTCCAATCCCATTTTCGGTCCTCCGTAATTTGGAGTTGGCAGAAAGTAATACTGCTGGATAAGGAAATCTTCCGCAGCAATGCTCTGGCCATCTTTGATCGGCTCGGTGAACTCAATTTCAAAACCATTGGTGCGGGCACTTACCTTGAGCATTTCAAAGACAGATTTCTCATTGTAAACCATGCGCTGAAGGCCGTAATGCAGCTTGCCCGTTTGTCCCCAGTTGCCGGAAACTCCGATTCCACCCAAAAGCAATGATCCATCAGGTGCCCATGCGAGGCGATTTACTCCAGCTTCTATTCCCTGCGCAAAACGGAAAACTACTCCCTGGTAATTGTCATTGATTTTTTCAACAAAAACACGCTTCACTCCACCGTGAGTTACCTCACAATGAATCATCTGACCAGCATAAGGGCCTTTGTCCATATATAGCGGTGTACTTGGTGAGTTACCAATTTCGTCTTGCGTCAACCAGACCACCGGCTCATCCTGAACCATGTCTTTTGTGCCTTCCGGATCGACTGATCGAGAACCAAACCAGGCCCCTTTGCGCACATGATTGATCTTAGAGGCCGGAAGCCAATCCCCTTGATTGTCAGCCACAAACACCTCATCATCCACTCCAATACCAATACCATTTGGTGTACGAAGGCCATTGGCCACAAACTCTACTTCACCAGTTTCCTTAGAAACTTTAATCACGCTTCCCCGATCTTTTGGCTGTGGCTGAGCTGAGGCTCCTCCCGGTAAAATATCGGTAGCAAGTGCTCCATAGAAATATCCGTCTTTGTATACCAATCCAAACGAAAACTCATGAAAATTAGCTGACACGGTCCAGTCATCAGCTATGGTTTGGTACTCATCAATGATCTTATCACCATCGTTATCAATCAGCTTGGTCAGTTCCTGTTTCTGAAGTACATAAATTTCTCCATCCACTACTTTAATACCCAAAGGCTCTGCGAGACCGGAAGCAATTCGCTGCACCTTGATCTGGGATGGATCAGGTGAACGGAAATTACTCACCAGGTAAACCGGACCCAGAGAATCCCAGGTACAAACCAGCATTTCATCTTCCGAAAGGAAATCAATCCCTCCTACTCGTGGCTGAAAATCATCAGGCCGAGCTTGAAACAAGTCAAATGCCGGATGCACATCAGCCAGCCACTGCTGATCTCCAGGAATAGACTTTACCAGCTTCCCTTCAGGAATGTATTTTCTTGTTTCGATGTAATCATCGGCAGAAACCGAAAGCATTGACTCTGGCACCAACTCAAAGGCGCCTTTCTCTTTGTTGAACCACTGAAAGGAAACAGAGCCTTCACCACTGGCTTGAAAATACTGAATCTCAATCGAATGCTTGCCGGCCTTCAGATAAACTTCTGCGTCTTTTGGTTCGGGTGCATGCAATCCCCAGTTGTCAACTGCTTCTTTAGCATCAATAAACAGCCTGCTACCATCGTCAGAGACAATTCGGAAACTATAACTTCCTGTCTGCTCAATATTTACATCTCCTTTGATTAAAAGAGCAAGGTTGGTTTCCCTGCCACCAAAATCCTTCTCACTTCTCACATGGATCTGAGGCATGATGGCAGCCTTGATTGGAGCACTGCTTTGCTTCAGCACCTCAAAGTTCGGCATATCCCCGCTGTAGAGGTACTCGTATACAGCCAATCCTGGCTGCTCACTTTTGATTTCTATTTTGTCTTTGAAACTTATTGGGATAGTCTTTTCTCCTAAATGCCAGTCACCGGATGCCGATCCGCCTGCGGCATCATCCAGTGAAAGGATGTAACGCACCATCTCTTTTACATCTGCTTCTTCCAAAGTAGGGTGTGGAGTCATCATAGCTTCTCCCCAGTTGCCACTGCCTCCTTTGATGATTTTCTGAGCCAGTATGTTGACCGTCTCATCACTGTCATTGTATTTTTTAGCTACTGATACATAAGCCGGACCAACAGTCTTCACCTCTGCATTGTGACAAGCGTGACAATCACTCTTTTCTATCAAAAGAGCTCCTTTGGCAACTTTCTCTTCCACCTCACCTCCTGGGTTCTCAGCAGAATCAAATCCTTCGTGGTAGTAAATTTTCAATTCTGTAGAACCATCCGAATTGAGCAACAGGTTTCCTGAAACATTGAGGGTATTCCCACCTTTATGCTCTATCGTTTCAGTTTCAGCCACCTGAAAATCAGCGTTGGTTTTATAATCTCTTTCTCCGGCCAGTGAAGTAATTTTCGTATTCAACCCCACTTTCAAATCACCAGCATTTTCTACAGTAAATGTCCTAACCAAGCCATTCTGACTTCCTCTCCGTGCCGCTTCAGGTATCTCACGAACAATCACTTTCTGACCATTCACATCCAGCTCATAGGTAAAAACCACCTGATCATTTACAAACTTGTGTCCTTTGTATTGAACTTTCGGAGTGATCTTTTTGTCGCCATCCATCACAAACCACTCAATATCATCATCCTTTGAATCGGTGTAATAAGCATAGCCTTTACTCGTAGGTTGTGGTCCATGAACAGTCGTATAAACTGCTCCATCAAAGTTTACACCACCTTTCCATGCTTTATAGAGACTCGCTCGCTGGGCATCGTAGGTTACCCAGATTTCATCACTCAATGCAGCAGTAACCATTCGCGGTTTCTGATCCATCACAGATCTGAAAACCCATGGATCATGCGGTCGTTCGATTTTTTGTTCCTGCTGACAGCCAAAGAAAATGGTCAACAGAACACTATATAGTAAATACTTCTTCATACTTCTCTCTTTATACTATTGGTTCAAATACCTAATATTTTTCGATTGGTCACGTCATCTGGCTTAGCTCCCGCAAAATCGTCAAATGCTTTTTCCGTCACCTGAATGATCTGATCTGCAATGAAAGGTGCTCCTTCTTCGGCTCCCTGCTGAGGTGACTTAATGCAGCATTCCCATTCCAGCACCGCCCAGCCATCATAACCATACTGACTCAGTTTGGTAAAGATGCCGTTGAAATCCACCTGTCCGTCACCCAATGAGCGGAAGCGTCCCGGTCGCTCTACCCAGCCCTGGAAACCACCATACACACCGGATTTACCTGTAGGATTGAATTCTGCGTCTTTGACATGAAACATGCGGATGTTTTCATGATAGAAATCTATGAACTGTAAATAATCCAGTTGCTGTAAGACAAAATGCGAAGGATCATAGAGAATTTTGGCCGAGCTGTGCTTGCCTGTGGCTTCCCAAAAACGCTCGTAGGTGATGCCATCGTGCAAATCTTCACCCGGGTGAAGCTCATAGCAGATCTCAACACCTTCATTTTTGGCATGGTCCAGAATCGGCATCCAGCGTTTGGCCAATTCATCAAATCCAGTCTCCACCAATCCTGCCGGTCGCTGCGGCCAGGGATAAACCGTATGCCAAAGCAAAGCACCCGAAAAACTTGCCATCACATCAATACCCAGATGCTTGCTGGCAGTTGCTGCACTTTTCACCTGATCAATGGCCCACTCGGTTCGGGCTTTAGGGTTGCCCTTCAGATGATCCGGTGCAAAGGCATCGAACATGATATCATAAGCCGGATGTACGGCCACCAGTTGTCCCTGCAAATGAGTCGCCAGTTCCGTAAGCTCAAGTCCTGCCTCATTGACGATGCCTTTGATCTCGTCTGCATAAGTTTTGCTTTCTGCAGCCTTTTTTACATCAATCAGCCGACTATCCCATGCGGGAATCTGAACGCCTTTATAGCCTAGGCCTTTGGCCCACTGACAAATAGATTTCAGGTTATTGAATGGCTCTTGATCATCTGCAAACTGTGCTAAAAATATCGCTGGTCCTTTTATGGTTTTCATTGTGAATATGTTTTTAGGTTCTAGGTTTTGGGTTTTCATTTAACTTTGGTGCTTTATTACCTGAGTTTCTCAGATAATTCATAAAACTGATGAGCATTCCCGTAAGTGCTTTCGTTTGCTCTTCCAACATTTCGAAGGTTTTGTCATCAAAATAGCTTCGGTCATTTGCCCGAACCAACTGGCTCTCTACTTCAGACAATGAGCCCAAAGAAATAGATAAAAACTGACCAAACTCCTTATTACCGCCTCGGCCAAACCCTTCAGCGATATTGTCCATCACTGATCCAGCAGCTCGGTTCACCTGATCTTTGATTGCCCAGTCTTTAATATCCCTGTTATCAATGATTAATGAGTAGATAAGCTTATTCAACTCCCTGGCTTCTTGCCATATTTTTAATTCCGAAAAATGCTTAATCGTACCCATTATATTTTAAGTTGTTATGTTCTAAGTTGTTATGTTTTAGGTTATTAGGTTCTAGGCTTTAGGCTTTAGGTTACAGGTTGTGCTATTTATTACCAACTCTCCAACCTAGAACTTATCAACCCTTTAACCTATCAACTTCATCGGTTTTCATTTAAACTTTGGTGCTTTATTACCTGAGTTTCTCAGATAATTCATAAAACTGATGAGCATTCCCGTAAGTGCTTTCGTTTGCTCTTCCAACATTTCGAAGGTTTTGTCATCAAAATAGCTTCGGTCATTTACCCGTTTTAGGTTTTTAAGTTGATGAGTTCTAGGTTCTCAACTCACCACTCACCAACTCACCACTCACTAACTCACCACTCACCACTCACTAACTCACCACCTTCACCCACACATTACCTTCCTGACTGGACTTCACCACGGCTTCTACCATGGCCATGCCTTTTACACCTTCTTCTACTCCCGGAAAATCAAGCTGTTGGTTATAATCTTCTCCGAATTTGTATTGGCGTACCGCGAGGTTGAAATTCCTATAGATATTGGCGAAAGCCTCCAGGTAGCCTTCGGGATGCCCCGCTGGTGTTCGTGTGTGTAGCATTGCCGACTCTGACAGATAACCTCCACGATCTGCACCGGTGCGAAAAATCCGATCCGGGTTGCCATGATCTTTCACAATCAAAGTATTGAGATCTCGCTGACTCCACTCCAATCCGCCTTTGTCACCATATATCCTGATCTTCAGATCATTTTCTTCACCATTGGCGACTTGAGAAGCCGACAAAACTCCATTGGCTCCATTTTCAAAATGCAATAGCACATTGGCGTCATCGTCTAAAATCCGCTCTTCCACCGTCGCCCTGATTTCCGAAAGCACTTCAGTTATTTCCATGCCTGAGACATATTCTGCCAAATTAGCAGCATGCGTACCAATGTCTCCAAAACAGTTGCTGATGCCAGCTCTCGCAGGATCGGCTCGCCAGGCAGCTTGTTTCTGGCCAGTATCTTCAACTTTAGATGAGAGCCAGCCTTGTGGATACTCTACCATCACTTTTCTTACAGTACCAATCGCTCCATCTCGCACCATTGCCATGGCTTGCTTAACCATCGGATAACCGGTATAAGTATAGGTCACGGCAAAAGGCAGCCCGGTAGAATTCACTTGATCTCTGAGTGCCCTGGCTTCTTGAAGATTAAATGCCAAAGGCTTATCGATGATCACTGGAAAACCATACTCCAAAGCCATCATAGCGGGTGCATGATGCATGACATTGGGAGTAACAATAGACACAAAATCCATACGCTCATCTTCCGGAAGCTCGCTTTCCTTCCGAATCATTTCTTCAAAAGAGCCATAGCATCGGCTTTCCTCCAGAAAAAGCTCTTTTCCCGAAGCTCTTGAACGATCCGGATCGCTGCTAAAAGCTCCGCAAACCAGTTCGATCTGCCCATCGAGGTTGGCAGCAATCCGATGGACGCCTCCTATGAAGGCACCAAGTCCACCACCAACCATTCCCATTCGGAGTTTTCTGTGCATAGCTGAATTTTTCGGTTTATATCTTTACCCAAACCTGCCCATCACGGCTCGATTTGAGAACGGCTTCAATAAATTTCATCCCTCTTACGCCATCCTTTACTCCCGGGAAAGCACCATCACGAACTGACTCTCCACGAACAGCCCTGGCAGTACCTCGATATATATTTCCCATCGCATCAAACAAACCTTCCGGATGGCCCGGAGCTATTTTAGTGCTCTCCAGCGCAAAAGGATGATTGTAAGGATTACCCGGCTTCAGCGTTCTTGCTGGCTCACCTTCCACAAGATGTGTGAGATATGTTGGGTTTTCCTGCTCCCATTTCAAAGCGCCTTTGTCGCCATATACTTTTATAACAATGTTATTTTCCTCGCCAGTGGCAATCTGACTGGCACAAATCACACCGCGTACACCGTCTTTGGTTCGGATCAAAGTTGTTCCATCTACATCCAATGGATTGTCTTCATAAAGCGTATCCAGATCCGCAAGTACTTTTTCCACCTCAAGGCCTGTGGTATATTCTATCAGGTTAAATGCATGCACTCCGATATCACCATAGCAACAGCTCTGACCTGATTTGGCCGGATCAAGGCGCCATACCTGAGCGCGCTTTTCCTTTTCATGAATAAAAGGATTGATCCATCCCTGGTAATACTGGGCATCTACTTTCTGGATTTTACCAATAGCACCCTCAGCAATCATTGCTTTCATCTGGCGAACCATTGGGTAACCCGTGTAAGTATGAGTGAGACAGAAAACCACCTGTTTCTCCTCCACCAACTGATCCAACTCCACAGCTTCCTGTGCTGTCATGGTCATTGGTTTTTCACAGATCACATTAAAGCCGGCATTGATCAGCTGTTTGGCCATGGGAAAATGCAGGAAATTGGGCGTAAGAATAGAAACAACTTCTATGCGCTCTTCTGTAGGTAGAGAAGTCTCCTTTTTGATAAACTGGTCAATATCCTGATAAACCCTATTTGCATCTAGTTCCAGCTTTTCAGCAAATGCAAGACTGCTATCGTAGTTTACATCAAATACTCCCCCAATGAGCGAATAATCTTCACCCATATAAGCTGCTATTCTATGTACAGGACCTATAAATGAATTGGGTCCACCACCAATCAATCCAAGCTTGATTTTTCCTTTACTCATATTTTTTCTTTATCGTATTTGAATTCTTCTTTCTTAAATGCCAGCACAAAAATTACGAACACTAACACCGCAAATGCTGCTGGAAACAACCAGATACTCTGCCAGTTGTGTCCGCCATCTATTACAAAGTAGTCGGTTATTTTACCAGCCACCCAGAATCCTACCAGCATTCCCACTCCATAAGTGGCGAGCGTGATCATTCCCTGAGCCGAACTCTTGAATTTCTCTCCTGCTTTGGAATCTGTATAAATCTGACCAGATACAAAGAAAAAGTCATAACACACACCATGTAATGCAATTCCCAACAGCAGCATAAATACCAATCCATCAGCATCACCAAAAGCAAACAGTGCATATCTCAGTGCCCAAGCCAGCATTCCGAAAAGCAAAGTTTTCTTGATCCCAAAGCGATTGAGGAAAACCGGAAGTAGCAACATGAAAGCCACCTCAGACACCTGACCAATGGTCATCTTTCCTGTTGGGTTAGCAACTCCAATCTCAGCGAGAAACGGGTTGGCATTCTGATAATAAAATGCCAGCGGGATGCAAATCAGGATAGATGAGAAAAAGAATACGGCAAAGTTTCGGTCTTTCAACAAACCCAAAGCATCCAATCCAAGGATGTCTCCTATTTTAAGTTTTTCTCCTTTATCTGCTGTAGGTGGAGTAGATGGAAGGGTAAAGCTGAAAATACCTAGTGCGAAAGAAGCAATCGCCACCATCAGGAAAGTGTTCTTCAACATTCCTTCGGCAATGGCTTGTTGACTGTCCCATGAAAACAAATAACTAATCACAAGTCCCGCCACAATCCAGCCGATAGTACCCCAAACGCGGATTTTGGAAAATTCTTTGGAAGGATCCTCCATCTGACGGAATGCTACAGAGTTGACCAAAGCCAACGTTGGCATATAAGCAATCATATAGGTCAATACATATGGATAGAATCCCGCAAAATCCTGAGAGCTGTACATTTGATACATCAGAAACGCGCCGAATAAATGCAGAATACCCAATATCCTTTCGGCGTTGAAATAGCGATCAGCGATCAGGCCAATGATAAAAGGTGCAATGATGGCTCCCCAGGACTGTGTGGAGTATGCCATGGCCATTTGAGCGCCGGTGGCAGAGAGGTTGTTTCCCAGAAAAGTACCAAGCGTAACGAACCAGCCTCCCCAGATAAAAAACTGGAGAAACATCATCAGGCTCAACCGAATGTTAATTTGATTCATAGGTCAGATTTGTATTTTTTAAAAAATCGAAGCTTCAAACTACTACGAAATTGAAGTATTTACAAACCTTTAGGAGGTATGGTATTACTATTTTAGGAGATTGTTTTGTAGCTAATAAGAAGATAATAAGAGATTTACAATTTATGCAAACGTTTGCATTGTGTAAAAGTGACACATTGAAACCTTCCTTATTTTTTACAATTTTTTACGAATGGGGTTAAAAGGTTTGACCTGTCCACCTTTTAATGATATTATTAAACCAGGTTGCTGTAACCTTGTCTCGCCTACTCACTAATCTTCCAGCTTCAAAATCAACAAGATGTATTGGAGCTTCTGGCAAAGAAGGGCTGCCATCATAAAATGATATTTTGTCAAAGTCATCAATATATTGTGGAAGTAATTGTAGTGAAGCTTTATACCTTCTTATAATTTCTTCGGTTGGAACATAATGCAATCCTAGCCCACTCCTTTGCAGTACTCTCTCTTCCAAAATCTTGATATGATCCGTACTTATGAATAATAAATTCTTTTTAAATCTATTTTGATCTGCCTTATTCAGTATTCCAAAAGCTTCATGATTATGAAAATTGGATTCTAATATGAATGATGTGTCAGACTCAAATAATAAATCGATCTTTCCTGATAAGTAATAGGGAAAATAGGAAGTATCAGGGTTAGTAAATTCAAATTGAAAAATATAATCAGGGTCGATTCTCTTAATATCTTTAGCTGCTGACAATTCTTGTGATAATGTAGATTTACCAATCCCGTTAGGCCCAGCTATAATGAACAGGGTAGCCACTAAGCTATTTATTGATTAACAGCATCTTTATTATTCTTTCCAGCTTTTTGTTGTTGCACATTCTGGTTCATTTTGGCAACAATTGTTTTAAACTGCTCATCTGTTATCTCTGCTGCAGTATGATAAAAGCTTTGAGAATCTTTCTTTTTTGATATGTGTCTTGAGCTTGTCATCAGTGCAATTTAACAATTTTAAGGCACTAGAGATTCCCTTGGTACGATTTAAATCAAATCGCCTCAATCATTAAGGTCGTCATAGAAGAGAATAATTAAACCAGGAATATCTTCTTATAATTATTCTCACTCAATCGTCATTGCCTCAATCAGCTCCTTCAAGTCAGGAAACTTTGGCAAAAGCTCCTCTTTACTGACCAATCGAAAATCTTTGAAATCAAAACCAGGATTGACCATACAACCCAATAAAATGTAGCTTGATTTATCCACCAACTCCGCAGCAAAAAGGCTCCTTCTTGGAAGCAATATTTGAAGGGACTCACCATAATCAATGTTATCTCCAATTATCTCAGTCCTGTAGTTTGTACCTTCTATAATATGGATCCGAGCGGCAGAGCCTGCATGAAAGTACCAGAGCTCGTCCGACTCCAGTTGGTGAAAGTGAGATTTCTGCTCGCCTTCCAGCAGGAAATAAATAGAGGTGGCCAGGTTACGCTTCCCACCATTTTCCATAATCTGGATGGTGGAAGGATTGCGGTACACCTCTTTAAAGTAGCCACCCTCAGGATGCGCTACCAGTCCCAGTTTTTCGATCCAGTCTTGTGCTATCAACAGTCAAAAAGTTTAGCCGCCATTACACCTTCTCTTTTCACCTTATAAAATTCCTTATGGATATTGAACGGCTTCTGATCTCCCGGCTCCACCTGCTCAAAGGTGCCATCCTCTTTCATTTCATAAGCATTCACATTGTCCTTCAGATTGTAAACCAGAATATTGATGGCCTGCTGTTTTAGCAGATGATCTTTGATTAGAAACAATGATTCAAGTCTTCTATCAAAAGAGCGTACCATCATATCGGCACTTCCGGCATATACCTGTGGATTGCCATTGTTGCAGAAATAGAAAATGCGACTATGCTCCAGGTACTCACCCACGATTGAACGAACGGTAATATTTTCACTCAGCCCTTCTCTTCCTGGTCTAAGACAACAGATACCACGAACAATTAGCCGAATAGGCACTCCGGCCCTGGATGCTGCATACATTGCCATGATAGTGTCGCTATCCTGAAGGGAATTCATCTTGATCACAATCCCGGATTTCAGTCCCTGTTTGGCATTTTCCTCTTCCTGACGAATCATTTCTATCAGTCGGGTTCGCATCTCACGTGGGGCAGTGATCAGGTTTTCGTACCTATCCGGAATCGAATGCCCTGTAATTACATTGAAGAATTCCTGCACGTCGTTGGCATAACCTTCGTCTGAGCTCAGCAAACCTATATCCGTATAAAGTCTTGCCGTATCCTCATTGTAGTTACCGCTGGACATGTGCACAAAACGACGAACTTTCTCTCCTTCTCTGCGCACGATCAGCAACAGTTTCGTATGCGTTTTCAGCGTTCCCACGCCATAGATCACGAAGCAACCTGCCTTTTGGAGACGTTGTGCTTCTTTCATGTTATTTTCTTCATCAAAGCGGGCCTTCACCTCAAACAGCACAGATACGTGCTTCCCATTTTCAGCGGCATTCAGCAAAGCCTGCACCACGCGAGAGTTTTTCGCCAGTCGATAGATGGTTAGCTTGATCGACAAAACCTGAGGATCTTCAGCGGCCTGCTCCAGCAAATCCAGCAACGGATAGATGCTATTGTATGGATGATGAAGCAAGATGTCCCGATCTTTCAAAATCTTGAACATGTCCCGATCCTCATATTCTGCCAAGCTAATTGGAGGAACAGGCTTGGTACTCTGTGGAGAAAACTCTCTGAACTCATCGTGTTTTACAATCTGCCAAAGCCCTGTATAATCCATCAATGCTCCCGGAGTTGTTTCAATGATATTGTCATCATCTATTTCATACCGGGTTTTCAGTTGCTTGAGTAGCCACTTATCATAAGTAGACTCCACCTCCATACGTACTACCCTTCCGGTCTTTCGGGTTTTCAGCTTTTTCTTCATCTCTTCAATGAAGTTAGCTTCCACATCTTCAGACTCCTCCAGTGTAAAATCACCATTTCGCGTTACACGGAACAATGTAGCTGAAGCTATTTCAACATTTTTAAAAACCTCCCCAATATGTTCGCGCACAACCTCCTCTATCGGAACAAAAATCTGTTTTTCCTTACGTTCCATCTCATAAAACCTGGGAAGGTTCTGAGGTATTTGGATGAAAGACATCTTCTTCCTTTCCTTTTTATCCTGAGTTTTGGTCACCACCCCGAAGATCAACACATTATTTACCAGGACGGGAAATGAATGGTAACTATCATACACCATTGGGGTAAGCATCGGGAAAACAATCTTTTCAAAGTAATTGCTCACACGCTCCTTTTCTCTTTTCTGAAGCTGCTCGAAATTCTGAATTTCAAAATTATGCTCCCTGAACTGCGGCCTTAGAGTATTGACAAAGTGGTCATTTCTCAGTTTACTGAAAGCCTTCACATCACTGAGAAGTTTGCGCTTGAAAGGAACTGCTCTTAACCCCGAGTAATCGATACGATCCTTGCCATAATCCAGGTAGTTGTACAAACTGCCTACACGAATCATAAAAAACTCGTCCGCATTGGAAGCCGTGATCGCCACGAATTTGAGCCTGTCAAAAAGATTTCGGTCCTCCTTCATGGATTGGTCCAATACACGATAGTTAAAATGAAGCCAGCTGAGATCCCGACTAATTAAGTCACTCTGCTGTATAAGTTGATCGTATTTTTCAGTCATTGCACTAAGGTTCCTGGGTACTTTGGCATGTTTGAATAGCCAAACTCAAAATACAGTACTTGAAAAGCAAAACGCAAATTTTTGACAAAGTCTTACAGCTAATAGTCTATTGATCCTATCGAGATCACCATCGATAAAAGAAATTTGAGAACCTCCACAGGTAGTTTTATAGCGGTATTCGCTATGATATATTCAAACTTTCAAAGGTCAACAAATTCATCTTAAGTATTTGATAAACTGAAGGATGTGTAAAATTATTTTCGAAAAAAATAATTTTTTTATTGACGTTATTCAGTTTTACACTATATTTATCGCAATAAAATATTCCAACGATTAAACATTTAGAACCATGAACAACCAAAAAACAATTTTCGCAATCAGCCTTATAGCAGTCTCACTAGCGTTTGGATCATGCTCCACAGCTCCGGATATGGACGAGGTAATTAAGGATACAGAAATAAATGCGCCAGCTCCTTCGAATGGGGATGGTAACGGCGATGGAACAGGCACATCTGGAAGTGACAATCCGATAGGGGGCTAGAATTAAAAAATCTAGATAAAACATTTAGAATTATATAAATTTAAAAACCGTTGCTAAAAGCTGCGGTTTTTTTAGTTGGTTAATTATCTTTACCATCCGTTGTTAATCAGTATTTTGAAAATCCTAATTCAAATAGTCCTTTTCCTCTGTATGATTCCAGCATTGGCTAATGCCCGTTTTGACGAGCTCAACCAAATGATAACTGATGCATACAAAAAAAGAGACATTCAGTCAGCATTAACATTTACAGACGAACTGCTAGAAGTATCAAAACAGGTAAATAATTCAGATTACATTGTCAAAAGCTATTTAATTAAGGGATTTCTCCACTCAGAGAATGAGGATTTTGGGAAAGCGGTACTTTCCTATTTGGAAGGAGCCAGATATGCTGAAACAACCAACGATATTGATACCAGCAAAAAACTCATTTCAATTTATAAAAATTTGGCCATAATCTTAGGTGCCTACAAACACTATGATTTAGCTCATAGGTTTAATCAAAAAGGACTAAATGTAGCAAGGAAGATAAGTGAACATGATCAAGTTATTAACTTGCTGCATAATGACGGATATAAATATTTAGAGGAAGAAAAATATGATTCTGCTATCAGTATTTTTAAAAGAATATTGATCGCGCAAAATCCAAGTTTTAGAAAAAGACTAGGACTTACGAATGATTTAGGGCTAGCATACTGGAATCAGGGCAAACTAAGTAAGGCTTCTTTGGAATATGGAAAAATATTAAAGTATCGGGACTCCGTTGAGGATAAAGAATTTATTGCCAAAGCCATACACAACTTAGCGCTTGTCATGATTGATGAACAGAAATATGAAAAAGCGGTATCACTCCTCGAAGAAACATCTGTAATTAATAGTAAACATAATTATACAAGTGCATTGTTTCTTAATTACAAGAATCTTGGAAAATCATGGTTCTACTTAAATAATAGAGACAAAGCAATTGAATACTACCTAAAAGCTGCCAAACTATTTGATGAAGCTTATGTAGACCCTGAAGACTATGATATTTTTGGAATCATTGCTGACTTCTACGAAACCAACAATCAACCTGATTTAGCACTTCAATACGAAAAACAATACAATGAGCATTTGGCTTCATTCATTGCTAAACAAAAAGAAATAGAAAACCTGGACAAGAAGTACAATATGGAGCTACTTACCCAGCGCTACTTTGACTTGCTGGAAGTACAAGAAGTTCACCAGCAAACCATGCGTGATACCAAAATCGGCTTAGGTGCAGGAATCCTGATCATGTTGTTCATCATGAGTTACTTGCTTTATCGGGAGCATGTCAGAAAAATCGCCATCACACGAGAGCTTCGCATCATTGAAGAAAGTTCTGAGGTGTGATTTCTCTAAAAAAATTTCCCTCCCTATTTTTTAATGACCAGAAAAAAATCCCCGACCATTGCTGACCAGGGATTTTGGTATGATTTATTCATGAAATTATTATGCCTCATTTTTTCAAGTAAACAAGGCTTTAAAAGGTTAGACTACACTAAGGAATGTATTGTAGATCGAATCGGCCATCTGTGATACGCACCGTATCACAGTCATTGGTAGCGGTAGAAAATTCAAAAGTACCGGAAGCTATGAACTTTGAGGTATCAAAATTCAAAAATTCGAGACTTCCGGAATATGTTGCAAGTGAATCATAATAACACAAATTTTTAGATGAATCAATTGATTTGTAAATAACCTTTCCTGAACTAAAATCTGTTAGTAAATATTTCTTATTAACAGCTATAGGATGATATATTAATATATCAATCCCCCCCCTCCTAGGTTGAAAAATCCGCCTTGATTCATAGCTATGAAATTCAAGGTGGTTCGATTCACAATAGCTTTTCCATTGAGTAAATAACCACAAGTATTTTCCCCGGTAGTGGTCAAAGGAGGCAGTTTTTCCAGCTCAGTCCGGGTATCTTTCTGATGACCGTCCAGTCCCAGATCACAGCCGGTAAGTGTGGAGAGCACTGCCAGGCATAAGGTTAAGTAAGGTTTCATAGCTTATTTATGGATTAGATCGGTTCATTAAGGAATGTATTGTAGATCGAATCGGCCATCTGTGATACGCACCGTATCACAGTCATTGGTAGCGGTAGAAAATTCAAAGGTTCCCGATATGATATAATTGATTCGATCTATTTTGGAAAAAAGAATGTATCCTGTGTAAGTATCTTCTAGTTCATAATAACAACCTTTTGTAAAATCATAATATCTAGCCGACTTATTAATATCATATGGTATTGATTCTTCTAAAGATGGATATGGAGGAAAGATGGTAATATCAAGGTTTTCACTGGCAGATTTGATCCCCCCTCCTAATTGTAAATTATCTTTTTGATAAATCGCAGTAATTCTGGCCGTGCTGCTAACCACAATAGCTTTTCCATTGAGTAAATAACCAAAAGTATTTTCCCCTGTAGTGGTCAGAGGAGGCAGCTTTTCCAGCTCGGTCCTGTTGTCTTTTTTATTGCCGTCCAGTCCCGGATCGCAGGAAGTAAGTGTGGAGAGCATCAGCCAAAGTATGATCAGTTTTTTCATAACATCTAAAACTCAAGGTCTACATCTGACGACTCATATTTGCCACCATGAGCGGTGTAGTAAGCAGCTCTCTGTCTTTTCAAATCGTTCCTGAGTGCCTCATATAGGGTGTACTGCTCATCAGAAAGGATCTTTTTTAGCTACCCTCTTGCTACACTATTCGCCATGTTTATTTTTTGCTGATACTGAGCTGAACTTTTTGGGCTTTTACTTGCCTTGTCCAGGTCTTTACTACGGGAAGCCAGCAAATCCGCCACCTCCTGCTGTTGCTGGTTGGTCAGGTTCAGTTCTTTGGTCAGCCGATCCAGCAGGAAAGCTTGTTTGGTTTGAGATGAGACTGAGAGGGTATCCTGGGCATTTCCAAAATAACCGATACCACAAATGATAAGGAATGTGAGATATTTAAGCATAATGATATTTTTAGCAAGCCTGGTTTATTATTCAGTTGAAAGTAAAGAAAATTACAATTTTCCCCAAGGCAGTAACGTTATTTTTTATTTAATAAAATATCTTAGAGATATTAATTCTCAAATCAAAAAAAATCCCCGACCATTGCTGACCGGGGATTTTGGTATCGTGACTTTTAGATTAGAGCGATATCAATGGTTCTTCATTCTATCAGTTGAAGATCGGGTATAAACCTAAAATCTTTTGTATTCAGGGTATAAAGCTGATAATCAAAATGCAGTGCTGTAGCTGCAATGAGCATATCAGGGATAGATGGTCTATGGCTTAGAAGATAATTTTCCAACAAATTTGAAGCCTTTTGATCTATAGGGAGATTTATCGGGAGTATTCCAAATTTGTTGACAAATTTCAAATTGCCGGTGAATTCTTCCTTATCACGACTCCCAAGCAAGAATTCATAACGTGTCACACTGGCGATTACCAGGTTCGAAGTTCCCAAATCATCACATCTGCGAATGATGTCGGCATTTTTCCTTATAATCTCAATCAGTATATTGGTGTCGAGAAGTATCATTTTTTCAGCGGCCATGATGTCTGACGCAATTCATCCACTGAAGGGAATGAAGGATTATAATCAATGTCTTCCCAGAAAGATTTATCCTTGAGATCATCAGGCAATTTCAAGTCAACTTGCTTCTGCCTGATTTCACTTACCACCACCTCTACTTCCTTTCCATATAAGGCTTCAGGCAATTCAATAGTGTGGTTTTGTTCGGTAGGAATTAATATATGTCTGTACATGAGAACAAGTTTATTGGTATAACAAATATAAAACCTTTTTGATCTCTCCAATAGTTTGCAAAAACTACCTCTGTCATGTCAAAAAAAATCCCCGACCATTGCTGACCGGGGATTTTGATATTATTAAAGATAGCTTCAATTAAAGCAATCCGTTTACTTTTCTTACTGCCTCTGCACTTTCCTGCATGTTGGTCTTTTCAGCGTCACTTAGCTCAATCTCTACGATTTTCTCGATTCCTGTTGCGCCGATGATCGCAGGCACTCCAATAGAAATATCAGAAAGGCCATATTCACCATCTAATAAGCAAGAGCAAGGGAACATTTTGTGAGAATCAAGAGCGATAGCCTGAACCATAGCAGACACTGCTGCTCCTGGGGCATACCATGCTGAAGTTCCGAGTAGTTTTGTCAATGTAGCTCCTCCTACTTTGGTTTCTTCCTTCACATAAGTCATCTGCTCTTCTGATAGGAATTGAGATACAGGCACACTGTTTCTGGTAGCCAATCTTGTCAACGGAATCATACCAGTATCGCTATGTCCACCAATCACCATTCCGTCTACATCAGACTGAGGGCAACCAAGCTGCTCCGCCAATCTGTACTTGAATCTTGCTGAATCCAAAGCACCACCCATTCCGATGATTCTGTTTTTAGGCAATCCAGTTGCTTTATGTGCAAGGTAAGCCATGGTATCCATTGGATTGGATACTACAATAATGATCACATCAGGAGAATGCTTGATCAGGTTTTCTGCTACAGTTTTTACAATTCCTGCATTGGTAGAGATCAGCTCCTCGCGAGTCATTCCTGGTTTACGAGGAATTCCGGAGGTGATTACAGCAACATCGCTATTTGCAGTCTTGGAGTAATCGTTTGTAGTTCCGGTGATTTGCGTATCGAAACCATTTAAAGATGCAGTCTGCATCAAATCCATAGCCTTACCCTCAGCAAATCCTTCTTTGATATCGATAAGTACTACTTCTGAAGCGAAATTTTTGATCGCTATGTATTCTGCGCAACTAGCACCAACTGCTCCAGCGCCTACAACGGTTACTTTCATTTTATTTTGGATTTATTTTATTAGAAATTTTAAATATTCAAAACTACTACTCTATGGCCTTTTGGCAAAGCATTTAAAGCTTCATATCAGTATACACCGTTCCCAAATCAAAAAAACCAAGACTGGACTTATATGTTTTGAAAAGGTTGGTCATATATTCATTGTACATTTCAGCAAAAGCCGCCATCAGCTTAGCCTTTACCTCCACATGATCATTCATCACTTCCATCAGGTTAGCTTTGGGTATCACATACAGTTCAGCTTCTTCCGTCACCACAATGGCAGTGTAAATTCTTTTCGTTTCTTTGAGAAGTGCATTGTCACCAAATAGCCTTCCACTTCTGAGGGTTTCCAGCTTTTCAAAATCATTCTTGACATCAAGGTTAAGTGCAACCAGGCCACTTTTAATGATGTAGAGCGCATTGCTTGGATCTCCGGTAAAGAAAACTACTTCGTTTTCGTGATATTTCCTTAGATAAAGATAAGGAGCCAGGTAGGACAGCTCATCATCGGATAGTTTTTCGAAAAGTCTGTTTTTTCTTAAAAAATTGAAGAGAAACAGGTCTTCTTCAGAATACTTCTTTTGAAAAATCTTAAGCATAGTTTATCACTTCTACTTTGAGCATCTGACTCGTTGAATCTGTAACCTTGAATCGATCATCTATCCGATGGCCAACTAACCAGACAATTTCACCTCCCGATTCCATAACGAGGATGTCATGTTTCAAGGTTACGGGAATTTTAGAGTCAATCATATAATCACTGATCTTTTTTTTGCCTTTCATGCCAAGTGGCCGAAAAATATCCCCTTGCTGCCAGCTACGAACATGCAGTGGAAATGAAACCTTATCGCGATCAAAATAGGCAACATCCTGACGATAATCTCTGGGAAAATCCTGTCCATTGACAGTGGATAGTCTCAATTTATTGCTTCCAACATTCACCTCTCCCATCACTTCCGGAATCCATGAATTAATATGTTGCGGTCTTTTTTTGGTACTCACGAGCAATACACCTCTGTCCAGGTTGATTTGGTGAGTAGCCGAATAAAACAACTTTCCAGACTCACCACGCACTATTGATCCGGCAAGGTCCCTGGTATCTGCAAAACTGAAACCATATTGTTTGATCAACTCATCCAATAACAAAATGGCTCCCGGAGTGTCCGAAAACCACTCCAGATCTATATTCTTCATTTCACCTTGATGCTCTATCCGCGATACCAGATCCTCTATGCGTTCATCCACCATATTAACAGCTCCACGCAATCTCCTGCTGGTCTGATCAAAAGTGTGCTCCAGATTTGGGTTGATCTGTTTGAGCAAGGGAATAACCTGATTGCGAATCATATTTCGCTGATAGTCATTCTTGGCATTACTCTTATCTTCTCGCCATTGCAGGTTTTCCGCTTTAGCGAAAGCATAAATCTCCTCTTTTGTAGCAAAAAGCAATGGTCGAATCAAATGATCTCTTTTCACCGAAATTCCTGTAAGACCATGAATACCAGTTCCCTTTGTCAGGTTTAATAGAACTGTTTCCAGACTATCGTTTAGGTTGTGCGCCGTGACTACTTGATCTATTTTGAGATTATTTCGCAGCTCCTCGAAGTATTCATAGCGAATACGCCTTGCCACCATTTGAATGGATTCATTGGTTTCGTACTCTTCTTGTAATACTCTCCTTAAGTGAAATGGAACTTGATTTGCTTCACACCAGTTTCTTACGAGAGCTTCATCTGCATCAGATTCCCTACCACGCAATCCATAATTGACATGAGCAACTTCTACAGAATATCCAGCTTTGCTGATTAAATGAGCCAATACCATGGAATCCACACCTCCACTCAATGCCAGAAGCAACCGATCTCCCTCGGTCAACAGCTCATTCTTTCTAATAAATGTTAAAAATTCCTGATACATAATATCACTGGTATTGCTCTCGTTGAGAGTTATTAGCTTTGCACGCTCATGTTGAAACTTCCACAATATTATATATTCCTGATCATCCTGCTGGGCAGTTTGGGACAAGCTTTTGGACAAAAGCATGAACGTATCAAATACAAGGCTGATGAACTGGAATATGGCAAGAAAAACGGCGATAGTTACAGAAAGCTGACCGGCAATGTGATCTTTACCCAGGAAAGTACTACTGTCTACTGCGACACGTCATATTACTACAGAAAGGACAACATGATGAATGCCAATGGGCATGTGCATATCATAGACGATTCCACTGATATTACGTCCAAAAAGCTGATTTACGAAGGGAATGACCGAATGGCTAAACTTCGAGATAAAGTGGTGTATGTGCGTGGAGACAGACGACTGTATACCGATTTTCTTGATTATGATCTGGACAATGAAATCGCACATTATTTCAACTCAGGCAAATTGTATGATTCCACAAATGTGTTGACCAGTAAAATTGGTTTTTACTATGCACAGGATGATTACGCGCTGTTTTACAAGAATGTGACTTTGACTACCGAGGACTTTGTGTTAAAAACTGATACTCTGCGATACAACACCAAAACAAAAGTAGCCTACACTTTTGGCCCGTCTACCATCACTACGGATGATGGCACAGTGGTAAAAAACAAGGCTGCAGAGTTCCGTACAATCTCCGATCAGTCCGAATTTAAAAATGGCCAGATAGAAACTGAAGACTATTACCTGGAAGGTGATAAGTTGTACTTTGATGATATTGAAAAATACTACAAAGCCATCTCTAATGTAAAAATGACCGCTAAGGACGAAGATGTGATTATCACAGGAGACGAAGGGTTTTATGACCGGAAAAATGGCCTAAGTAAAGTCTACGGACATGCTTTAATGAAGCGTGTGCTTGAAGCGGATACTTTTTATCTGGCAGCTGACACCCTGGTTTCAATAGAGAATGACTTTGATTCCCTCAAACGTATTTTGGCTTATCATGATGTGAAAGCCTACAAAAAGGGACTTCAAGGGATTGCTGATTCTATGGCCTATTTTGTTAGTGATTCCTTAATTTTCTTCTACAATGATCCGGTTATGTGGAATAACAAAAACCAGATCACTGCGGACACGATTTATCTGGAAGTGAGTAAGGATGAAATCAAGCAAATGAACCTCCTCACCAATTCTTTTCTGGCATCTGAAGACTCCATACAAAACTATAACCAGATCAAAGGCCGGGAGATGAAAGCTTATTTCAAAGACAATGAGCTGGACAAAATTGATGTAAATGGTAATGGTGAAATCTTATATTATGCGCTGGAAGAAGGTGATTCGGTGCTGATGGGTATGAACAAAATCTTTTGCGCCACCATGCAGATTAGGTTTGAAGACATGAAACTCACGAGTTTTTCGGTCTACACCAACCCAGAAGCCAGCTTTATTCCTCCACATGAGCTCACCGCGGAAATAATGGTGCTCGATAATTTTTCGTGGAGAATTGATGAAAGACCTGCACTGTTTGATGTTGCTCCATATCTGAATCCGGATTATGTCAAAGAGGAGATTGAAATTGACGATATCAAAATGGAAACACCTCCTACTGCCTCCAAAAAGAGCCAGGAATCAGTTACCAATGACGGAAAAATCCAACCTACTGAAAAAGAGAATCCCGCCAAAGATGTGAATGAAAAACCAAAAACAATTGTACCTCAGCAACCGACAATGGGCAGACCTATACAAAAGCCTACCGGTGATTTTGACAAGAAACCCAGCAGAGGTCTTAAAAGAGATGATGGATAAACCTCACGAAACAGATTGATTATTAATAAGTTTGCGCCAAATCAGGACAATGACAAAAACCTTAAAAAATATACTTATCCTTTTTTTACTTGTTTCCAGTGTTGCTTGCTCGAAGTTTAGGAAAATACAAAAAAGCTCAGACTGGAAAGTGAAGTATGAAGCGGCATTGAAATACTATGAAGGAAAAGATTATTATCGTTCCAATCTACTTCTGGAGGAGATCTTACCAATAATTCGTGGTACTGAAGAAGCTGAAAAAGCAAACTTCATGTATGCTTATACTTATTTTCACCAGAAACAGTACATACTAAGTTCGCATTATTTCGAAGTGTTTGTTCAGGTATATGCAAGAAGTGAATATGTAGAAGAAGCCAGTTTTATGGCTGCCTATTCGCACTACAAACAATCTCCACAACCAAGCCTGGATCAGACAAGTACCTATGAAGCCATTGCAGCTCTTCAAAATTTTCTAAACCGCTATCCTTTTTCTGAATATTCAGAGAAAGCTGATGAATTGATTGATGAACTGCAGGTGAAACTGGAAACCAAAGCTTATCAAAACGCCAAATTGTATTACAAATTAAGAAGATACAAAGCTGCCTTGATAGTTATTGCAAACTTCAAAGACGATTACCCGGACTCCAAGTACAATGAGGAACTTGCTTATTTGGCGATTGAAACCGCCCTTGAACTAGCTAATGTAAGTATCCATAGCGTTCAGGAAGAACGATACAAAAAAGCAGTAGAATTGTATCAGGAATTTGTAGATAAGTATGAAAACAGTAAATACTTATCACAAGCTGAACAATATTATGAGGAAAGCATTGAACAATTGTCTACCTTTGCCGATCAAAATAAAAAGAACCAATAATACACATGGCTACAAACGCATCCATAATTACAAGAGATAATCAGATCCTGGCTGAGCCGACAGGGAACATCTACGAATCAATTGCTATTATTGGCAAGCGTGCAAGACAGATATCTGCACAGCAAAAAGAAGAGTTGAATTCAAAACTTGCTGAATTTGCTTCATCTGTAGATAATTTGGAAGAAATCTTCGAAAACAGAGAGCAGATTGAGATTTCAAAATTCTACGAGCGCATGCCAAAGCCATCGACCGTAGCAATTGATGAGTTCCTGGAAGGAAAAGTTTCCTTCAGAAGACCAGAAGAAGAAGCTTAATCATACCAGCTATGCTGGAAGGTAAAAAAGTACTGGTAGCGGTTTGTGGCTCAATAGCAGCCTACAAAACCGCTTTTTTTGTGCGCTTGCTAATCAAAGCAGGTGCTGAGGTGAAAGTGATCATGACCGAAAGTGCTCAATCATTCATCACTCCACTCACGCTCTCTACCCTTTCTAAAAATCCTGTTCATTCTTCATTTGTAAAAAATAATAGTGGAGAATGGAACAACCACGTAGAGCTGGGCCTTTGGGCGGACCTCATGATATTTGCACCTCTCAGCGCAAATACCTTATCCAAAATGGCTCACGGTGCCTGCGACAACCTGGTAACGGCTGTATACCTTTCAGCCAGATGTCCGGTGATGATCTGTCCCGCCATGGATCTGGACATGTACCAGCATCCTGCAACTCGTAAAAACATAAAAGCATTAGAGGGATACGGAAATATCGTCATCGACGCTGAAGATGGAGAACTCGCCAGCGGGTTAAAAGGTGAAGGAAGAATGGCTGAGCCTGAGCATATCATGGAGCATGTTCAAAAATTCTTCACAAGTTCCAGCAATCTTTCCGGAAAGAAAGTAATGATCACTTCTGGCCCAACTTACGAGTCCATAGATCCGGTAAGGTTTATCGGAAATCATTCTACAGGCAAGATGGGAAAAGCCATCGCCATGGAAATGGCCAACAGAGGGGCCAACGTGTCATTCATATCCGGGCCTTCAGCTCATGCCCCTTCTCATCGGAATATCAATGTTATCAGGGTGACATCCGCAGACGAAATGTTCGCTGCTGCAAAATCGGAATTTGTAGACGCAGACATTGCCGTTTTCACAGCTGCTGTGGCTGATTACAAACCTGAAACAAAAGCGACCTCCAAGATCAAGAAAAAGGAAGCATCTCTCAATATCACCTTGGTTCCAAATCCTGATATTGCCAAAGAACTGGGAGCCATCAAACAAAACCAGTTTACAGTTGGGTTTGCATTGGAGACAGACAATGAACAGACCAATGCTCAGAAAAAGCTCGATAGTAAAAATTTAGATATGATCGTGCTGAACTCTTTGCAAAATGAAGGTGCGGGTTTTGCACATGATACCAATAAAGTTTCTATTTTCGATAAACATAATAATCAGCGAGATTACGAGTTAAAATCTAAAACAGAAGTCGCTCGTGATCTGGTAGACTTTATCGAACAATCCATCAATGAATAAACTGTTCACAGCAATTTTGCTCATGCTAACATCCGCAGCGCTCTCCCAGGAGCTCAACTGCAAGGTGATTGTAAACGCAGACAGGATTCAAACTACAGAGCGCACAGTATTCTCTGACATGGAAACAGCGTTTACCCAATTCCTTAATCAGAGAAAATGGACCGACGATGAGTTTACAACTGATGAGAGAATAGATTGTAACATTATTCTTACACTGGACCCAAACGAATCTACCCCAAGTGCCGGAACCTGGGGAGCATCTGTGCAGATTCTTTCTTCCCGCCCTGTTTACAATACAGCATACGAGTCTGTTCTCTTTAATTTTGCAGATCGTGATTTTCAGTTCAGTTATGTACTTTCTCAGCCGCTTCAGTTCAATGTCAACAGTTACACCAACAATATCACTTCTCTTCTTGCATTTTATGCTTATGTGATCATTGGGCTGGATTATGATAGTTTCAGTGAACTAGGTGGAACCAAATATTTTCAGATTGCCAATCAGATTGTATCTAATGCACAAAACTCCAACTACTCTGGCTGGACACAATTTAACAGTGTGAGAAACAGATATTGGTTGAGTGAAAACCTGCTGAGTAATATTTTTGAACCACTGAGAAAAGCACTATATACATATCATATTCAAGGCCTGGATATCTTTCAGGATGATCCTGAAACTGCGAGAAACAATATCATTGCTGGCTTGAAAGACATCCAGAAGGCCAATCAGTCACGCCCAAGGTCAATTATTACCATCAGTTTTCTGGATGCCAAAGCGGATGAGCTGACACATATTTTCAAGCAAGCCCCACTCGCTCAGAAACGAGAGGCTTATGCCATTCTCACCAAAATTGACCCAAGCAAAACAGACACCTTCAGCCAAATCATGGAATAATGGCCAAAAGACAGATAAAAGTTGAAATCAACAATTTGGCATCCTTTGCTGGAAAAGACATATTTCTAAACATTATATCAAAACAAGGAAGTGTCTACCTCGGAAAGATACTTGAGGTAAAATCAGAAGAGGTAAAAATTAAGAATACTAAAGGTCATACATTACTTTTGCCCATTGCCCAGCTGGATGAAATCTGGGCTGAAGAAAAAGTCGTATGATTCTATGATCAAGTCACTTTCTATCAATAATTACGCCCTCATCCAAAGCCTGGAAATGAACCCTTCCCCACACCTGAATATAATCACAGGTGAAACGGGAGCAGGTAAATCGATCATGCTTGGAGCTGTAGGTTTGTTGCTTGGCAACAGGGCTGACACGCGCACGCTATTTTCTGAAGATGAGAAATGTGTCATAGAAGGTGTGTTTGATGTGGCTGAATATGACCTCAAACCAATCTTCGATGAAGCAGATCTGGACTATGAGTCTGAATGTATTATCAGACGAGAAATTAGTCCTGCCGGAAAATCAAGAGCGTTTGTCAATGATACTCCGGTCACGTTAGATATTCTGAAGACTCTGGGAGTAAAACTGATGGATATTCATTCGCAGCATGAGTCACTGGAACTGGGAAACAATCGCTACCAGGAAGAGATTTTAGATCTTTATGCATCACATCCCCAGCTCACCAAAGCTTATAAAGAAGCTTTCTCAAAGTGGAAAAAAGCAGATAAGCTACTAAAGGACCTGAATAAAAAAGCGGAGGAAACCGCTCAGGATCAGGACTATAAACAATTCCTATTCAATGAGTTGGCTGAAGCCAACCTACAGCCGGATGAATTACCAAATCTTGAATCCGAACTTGAAATCCTGGAAAACGCCGAAGAAATCAAATCAAACCTTGGCCAGCTTGGTCAAGTATTGAATGAGGCGGAGTTCTCTGTTGTGAATCAGTTGAAAGAAGCACTCCCACTACTTGGGGCGATACGTCAATATTCCAAAAAACTGGAATCACTCTTTGAACGACTCAACAGTGCCAGTATTGAGTTGGAAGACATTACTGCTGATATTGACCGTGAACAGGAATCTGTAGAACTTGATCCGGAACGACTACAAACTGTCAAAGAACGAGTCGATCTGATCATCAAATTACAGCAGAAGCACCACGTTTCGGATACTTCAGCACTGATCGAAATACGAGAGCACTTGAGCAGAGAACTGGAAGATGTTCTCAATACCAGCGAAGACATTAAGAAAGCAGAAGACGAACTGAAACAGTCCGAAAAAGAACTAAAAGCTGTTGGTCAAAAATTATCGGAAAGTAGAATTAAGCAGGCCACACCTTTTAGTAAGGCAATTGAAAGCCTGGTGCATAAACTTGGTATTGAAAACGCAACGATTGTCCTGAAAGTAACCCCTTCTGCACCTGGACCTTCAGGTATGGATCTTGTGGAAATGCTCTTTTCTGCCAATAAAGGTATAAGCCCAAGAGAATTGAAACATGTAGCATCAGGTGGAGAATTTTCAAGGCTCATCTTTGCTGTAAAGTATCTCCTGGCAGACAAAACAGCTCTTCCAACTATCATCTTCGATGAAATCGATACGGGAGTTTCGGGTGAGGTAGCGTTGCAAATGGTCAACATGATGCAGACCATGGCACAAAACCACCAGGTAATTTCCATCAGTCACTTACCTCAGTTTGCTGCCGGAGGTGATGCTCATTATTTTGTCTATAAGGACCACTCCTCAGACAAATCTATCAGCCGAATCAAAAAGCTCGAAAACAATGAGCGTGTTCTTGCCATCGCACGAATGATTGGCGGTGATAATCCGGGTGAGAGTGCAATTGCCAGTGCTAAAGAATTACTGGAAAAGTGATCAGCCTGCGACTTTAGCCTGGTTTACAAGCTCCTTTATATCTCACAAAGAAATGAATCCAGATAATCCGGCTCAGCCGCCAGGTCAGAGGTATCAATAATATGGAGGACAAAGCCACAGTAGTCACAAACGACGAAACAGAGAAATCATCAAAGAGCACTCTAAAGGCTACGAAAAAAGTCACAAATAGAGCTACCTGAAGCGAATAGCTGACATACTGCGCTCCTTCATAAAACATGGGTTCCAGATGAAATGGTTGTCCACAGCAATCACATTTGAGTTTCATCTCTCTGAAATGCTTCAAATCGTAAGTAGGTGCATCGAACATTTCTCCCGTATGACACCTGGGGCATTTCTGACTAAAAATACTGTAAAGAGCTAATGACTTCATTTTCAGGTTTTCTTGGTTCGAATAACCTGATTTTTGGTCAATGAGATTGTAACATTGGTAACAAAAGCTATTTGCTGTCAATCAGGATGATTAGGTTGGCTCATCAGATAAAGGTCAAAACCTGGAGCCCAATAGTCCTTTTTAGTTTCCTTAAGCTCAAAACCCATCTTTTCATAAAAGCGATAAGCAAATTGACTGGTTCGCACTACAACCTTTTTCACCCAATTCAGTCGCTTCAGATGATGTAGTCTGTGCCGGACCAATGCCTGGCCAATTCCCTGACCATGAAAATCTGGGTGAACGAAATCCCAGGAAATCCTTGCCGTATTTTCCTTTGGAAAATAATTAAGACCACCAGCCCCGACTATTGACTCCCCCTCCTCTGCAACAAAATAATCCTCTAACTCATTTTCCAGGTAATGAATCAAATCAGTCTCTTCTGCTGAATCAAAATACTTTGGAGTGTTCAATGAAAACAGAGCGAGTACCTGTTGCTTATCATCTTTAGTATAAGGCCTGACTTTCAAAATGGAGAATTATTAAGATGGAACGCAGCTATCTTCTTCTGTCCCGCTAATTGTATTTGCCATAGATTGATTGGCCAGGCTTTCTGCAGATCCTGAAGAATTGCTTTCCTTGTTTTGATGCTCTTCTGAAAAAAAACGTTTCTGAAAAATCAGCATAATTACCACCCCAATGAAAATGGAAGAGTCAGCTATATTGAAAATAGCATTGAAAAACTCGTAGTTGGTTCCTCCCCAAGCTGGCACCCAATTGGGCCAGGTAAATTCAAACAATGGAAAATAGAGCATGTCTACTACCTGACCATTAAACAGCTTGAAAACCGCATTCTGTGGGGCATTATCAAGAAAAATCCCATAAAACACACTATCGATAGAGTTGCCAATTGCTCCAGCTAATATTAAAGCACCAGCCCAAAGCGCACCTGGATGAATAGATTTCTTAGAATACTTGATGATCAGGTAAACACCAAACCCGGATGCAACTAAACGAAACAATGTCAAGGCAGTCTTCGCATATTGCCAGTCGGCCCTCATCCCAAAGGCGATACCAGGATTCTCCACATAATGGATTCTAAACCAGGTACCCAATACATTGAATTCCTCATAAAGATCCATGTTGGTATATATCCAAAGTTTTACCACCTGATCAAGAATGATCACTCCCAAAGCCAAAGCAAAATATTTGTAATAGCTGTTATCCATAATTTGATTTTTTAGACGCTAAAAGCTGCTCCAATGGCAATATTAGCAATTCTAAATTTTATGGGAATAAACAAAAGTTACTTTGGCTCGGTTGTCAAGCTCCTCATTCTGGAACGAAGCATCTGGATAATCTCTTTGTTCAACTCCATGTAAATCCTGAAACTTTCGTTAGCCTGGAGTTTTTCATCAATCAGCATATCAAATGCAAGATCCTGTTCTTTCTGGAGCTCCTGTATTTTCTGTACTGCTTCACCTACAGTCTGCAGATCAGGAATACTGTTTTTGATCTGAATGATTTTCTCATAAAAAACATCAATTCGATCCTTCTTGGTCTGCTGGCTCCATTTAGCTAATGAAATAAGACCGGAAATCAATGTAACAATGATTGTAAAGACTATACCAATCACTTCGGCATAGCGCTCAAAAAATGTTGGCTCATCCTTTTCGAGATATTGCCGGGCACCCGGATGTAGAGGAAAATTGAGTTGGTTTGGATCAAATCTCTCAGTGAGGCTTAAATAAATCAGTGGGCTGATATGATTGAATTTCTGATGATTCTGAAATAAGATTTTAGACAATTCATACACTGTTTCTTGTTCAAGGTTAGTCCTGCCAACCAGTACTGCATCTACAGAAATCGTCAGGACTGGGTTGGGAGTTAATTGCTTATAAGTAGAGCGAGGAATGATAAATGGCTTCATCTGAGGATATTTCAGACAAATAGCTTCAGCCACTGATCCTCGTTTGTAATTGGTCACTTTATCAAAACTAAAAAGTCTGAAAGCTTCCAATCCAAACAGGTTTTCATCCTTCATAATATCACCAAATGCTGCATAAACCTGCAAATTCATATCAAAAGGATTATCAGTAATAGTGACCAAAGAACGATCTACCTCAAAAAACTGAAAGAGATTTTCCATAAACCTATAAGAACCACTTCCTTTCAGACCCATAAAAACTGTCTTCCCTTCAACTACTTCCTTGAAATCTGTGATTTCGTGATCATCCATATAGAGTATATGGAGCACTTGCGGATAGATCGGCAAAATCGCATCCACTCCATCTTCTACGGGTGTATGGTTTTCTATAATCGCCAGATCAGCTTCTCCACTTAGCAAAGAATCCACATTGGCAATTGAACCCTCACCAATAATCAGCTCAGCCTCCATTGTTCCGGACTGGTCAATCACCCGTTTCATTGTTTGGGCGATTTTCACAATAGGTTCATCCGCCGAATAAACAATTTTGACTTTCTCAACCTTCTCTTTACAAGACAAGAAAGCCATTGTCAGTACAATTCCAAAAAACCAATAAAAGGATCTAGCTATCATATTTGTCAGTTACCATCACTACCAAACTTCTGTCTGTAAAACCTGTCTGCCAGTATCTCATTCAAATCAGGATCTTTATTCCAGGCTGTTTTACCATTGAAAAAAGCTCGTGTCTCAAAAAAAAGTAATCGTCCATCCTGAATTTGAAAATTACTGAAGTCAGGTACCAACAATACTTTATTACAAATGGCTGTAGCGCAATAACCTCCATAAGCAGGCAAGTATTTTTCAGGATCTGTCTTAAATAAAGCCATATTGTCAGCACTAGCGAAATTGAGTTTTAACCCATCATATTCAAACTGATATTGGGGCAACCCTTTTTGAGGTTTTTGTCCTTGAAAGTAGCTCACAAGATCATATCCAGCGAATGCAGCTTCTCCTTTGGAGTCCACATATTTATCCTGACTATTTTGAGCATTTACTACAATGAGGCTAGTGATAAGCAAAGTGATAATCGTTGTTAAAAATTTAGTTTTCATGCTGTTCCACCAATTAGTTCTATACAATTTATAAAAATTGCCTTGCAGTTCGCAGACTTAACATAAACGCAATATCAAAAACGCAGTGGATAACGTAACGCCAAACGAACTGTAAGCTCCGTAAAGTTTTGCTGATTTTCCTTCAATATGATATTCAACCAGCTCCAACCGTCATCATAGCGACATTTACCGTTGATCATTTTTCACTAACAGGTCAAAGAATGATTGATGAAAGACTGATCATAATCATATAAAATTGTAGAAGTATTTTGAATTTTTGAGCCTGACAACTAACCCAAAAAAATGAACGCTAAAACTGATCTGGCTTCAGCCAAAACATTATTTCTTAGTAGTTACCCAGAATATCAGCAAACATTGAGTCTGGATGAGTGGCGAGCACGGGACTATTCCAGATTAGATAAATCTGGCCACGTTTATCTGGACTACACTGGTGGAAATATCTATGGAGAAAGTCAGGTGAAAACTCATCAGGAATTTCTTCTCAACAACATTCTTGGAAACCCACATTCTACCAATCCCAGTTCCATGAAATCTACTGAGGCTGTTAGTGAAGCACGGCAGGCAGTTCTCGATTTTTTCAATGCATCCAACTATGTATGTGTGTTTACCCCAAATGCTACAGGAGCTTTGAAAATTGTTGGTGAAAGTTACCCTTTCAGTGAAAAAAGCCATTTCCTGCTTCCATTTGACAATCACAATTCAGTCAATGGTATTCGTGAGTATGCTCGTAAAAAAGGGGCAACATATACCTACTCTCCTATCCAGATTGAAGACCTGAGATTTCAGCCAGATGTACTCAGTGATCATTTGGATGCTCATCCGGAATCGGATCACAAACTGTTTGCATATCCGGCACAGTCCAACGTCTCAGGAGCTCAGCACGATCTGAATTGGATCAAAAAGGCTCAAGACTTAGGTTGGGATGTACTTCTGGATGCTTCGGCTTTTGTACCTACCAATCGCCTTGATTTGGAAAATTATCAACCAGATTTTGTGTCACTCTCATTTTACAAGATGTTTGGCTACCCGACCGGACTTGGCGCTCTACTGATTAGAAAAGATAAGCTGAAACTCCTACAGAAACCATGGTTTGCTGGTGGCACTGTTACGCTTGCTTCTGTGATGGCGGAGCATTTCTTCCTGGAAAATTCACATGCCCGATATGAAGATGGCACGATTAATTATCTGGATATTCCTGCAATCAAAACAGGACTTGACCATTTGATTGCCATGGACATGGAGGTGATTCATCAGCGGGTAAACATCCTCTCTAAATACATTTTGGATACATTTCCAACGCTCAAACACCGCAATGGAACTCCACTGGTCAAGATATTTGGCCCGCAAACGAATGAACAAAGAGGCGGTACTTTTATCCTCAACATCTTTGACAATGAAGGTCATCCGGTTCCTTTTATGGAAGTGGAACAAAAAGCTAATGCACACAACTTCTCCATAAGAACGGGCTGCTTCTGTAATCCTGGGATCGATGAAATCAACAACAATCTGGACCAGGAAACGCTAAGAAGTTACTTTGAAACACGAGAAGCTGGTGATTACTTCGATATGCAGGAATACCTCCATCAGATGCGCGGAGCTATTCGCATTTCACTTGGTTTGATGAGCAACTTTGAAGATGTCGAGCGGTTTATTGAATTCACTAAAACCTTCTCAAATTAGGTATCTGTAAGAAAGTTATAGAGTAGTTGAATTATACGTATAGAATTTTTATCTTTGACGTATGGATGCGAAAATCACTTTACGATTTGATGAAGATGTGATCACCAAAGCAAAATCATACGCTAAGTCACAAGGCATGAGTCTTTCGCGGCTCACAGAGTTTCTTTACAAGAGGATTTCTGAAAATCAATACGTTGGCATTGAAGACCTTCCTATTTCGGATTGGGTATCGGTGGTAGCGGAGGGTGATCCAGAATACAAGCCAAGTAAAAAGAAAAACTCAAAAAAGGACTATTACGAGTCTCGTAAATGAAACGTCTTTTTCTTGATACCAATGTTTTGGTAGCAGTACTGAACAAAGAATACCCTCTTTTCACATATGCAGCAAAAGTACTTAGCTTATCTGACCATGGATTTGAACTATTCACCTCTCCAACCTGCATTGCCATAGCCTTCTATTTCTCTACCAAAAAATGTGGTGAAGTGCAGTCAAAGAAAAAAATCGGAACATTACTCAACCACATTCATCTGACTACTGTGGATGAAAGCTGCACCAAAAAATCTGTTGAGAATCCTCAAATACTAGACATTGAAGATGGTATTCAATATTACAGTGCGGCATCTTCCAACTGTGACTTTATCATAACTGATAATCTGGAAGACTTTCATTTTAGCGAAATACCGATTCGCTCCTGTGAGACTTTTCTGAAACATGAATTACAGCCATAGCAGTTCGAAGAAACAATTGCATTTCCTATTCACACATAATTCCTATTTTTGAGCTTTCATAAAAGCAATAACAAAATGTCCAATAACTTACTCAAAGGAAAAAGAGGAATCATTTCGGGAGCACTTGATCAAAATTCTATCGCGTGGCATGTAGCTGAGCGAGCTCATGAAGAAGGTGCTACTTTCACACTCACCAATGCCCCTATTGCTATGCGCATGGGAGCAATCAACGAGTTGGCAGAAAAAACCGGCAGTGAAATAATCCCAGCGGATGCAACTTCTGTGGAAGAACTGGAAAACCTCTTTACCAAATCACAGGAAATCCTTGGTGGAAAAATAGACTTTGTACTTCACTCTATTGGAATGTCTCCAAACATCAGAAAAGGAAGATCTTATGGTGACCTGAATTATGATTGGTTCCAAAAATCTTTGGATGTTTCTGCACTTTCATTCCATAAGATGATGCATGTTGCTGAGAAACAAGATGCAATGAGCGAGTGGGGTTCTGTAGTTGGCTTATCATACATTGCTGCTCAGAAAACTTTCCCTTTTTACACAGATATGGCCGATGCTAAAGCAGTTCTGGAGTCGATTGCCAGAGGCTATGGCTATAGATTAGGAAAATCTAAAAAAGTGAGAGTAAATACCATTTCTCAGTCACCAACAAAAACAACTGCCGGTTCAGGTATTGGCGGATTTGACTCATTCTTTGATTTCGCTGATAAGATGTCACCACTTGGCAATGCTTCGGCAGCTGCATGTGCAGACTACTGTATTTTCTTATTCTCAGACCTTAGCAGAATGATTACTATGCAGAACCTCTACCATGATGGTGGGTACTCCAGCACTGGCATTTCAGAAGAAGTAATTGAACTACTGAATAAATAATATTAATGTAACCCCTCCAGCCCTCCCCTTAAAAAAGGGGAGGCAAATGAGGACAAACTGGTCAGATGATAGGTGTTGAAATCTTACAAAGATTTATATTCAACATCAGCTCTGGGCTAAATCAAAAATTTCGAAAGGACACACTTCTATTCACCATCTTATCCATTCACCATTTAACCAATAATGCTCTCCTTCCCCAATGCCAAAATCAATCTCGGACTCAATATTGTGAGTAAAAGAGCTGATGGCTATCATAATCTTGAGAGTTGCTTCTATCCCATTCCCTGGAACGATGTTCTTGAAATCATTCCTTCCTCAGAATTGAAATTCACGTCAACTGGTCTTGAAATTCCGGGAAATATTGAATCCAACCTTTGTGTAAAGGCTTATCAATTATTGGTTGACTCTTATGCAATCAAACCAGTACATATCCATCTGCATAAAGTAATTCCAATGGGTGCCGGGCTAGGTGGTGGTTCTGCTGATGGTGCATTTACCTTGAGTATGCTCAATGAAATATTTGAATTGAAATTAAGTGTTTCAAAATTGGAAGAGTTAGCGGGGCAACTAGGAAGTGACTGTCCGTTTTTCATCAAAAACAAGCCAGTTTATGCAACTGGCACTGGAACAACTTTTGAATCAGTCAACCTGAACTTAGCCGGAAAATACCTCGCGTTAAAAAATCCAGGAATTCACGTTGGTACCAAAGAAGCTTATGCGGGCATTACACCAAAACCTTCATCCAAAGCAATTCCTGACATTATCCATTCTGAAATTGGATTGTGGAAGAATCAATTACACAATGATTTTGAAGATTCCATCTTCCCCAATCATCCGGAGATAGCTCAAATCAAAACCGACCTGTATCACAAAGGTGCCTTGTATGCAAGCATGACTGGTTCCGGATCAACAGTTTATGGGGTTTTTGATGAGTGTCCACAAATTTCCACTGATTACAAGATCATAAGGCTCTTTCATGGCTAAATCAATGAATTTACCCCATTTTTAGGTATTGATTAAGCACTAACAAGCGCATACTTTTGAATAATTATTTAAAAAACGCTCATGAATTATTCAAAAACGCTCCACGCCTTATGCCTGGCGACTTCTCTATTACTCACTTCTTGTCTTGAAGACATTGTAAACAAGAAAAAAGATACACCGATAGAACCTCTAGAATACCCCTCTTACTACGGTAGCTGGAGTGTTGATCTGAACACCTCCTCTGTCTCTCGTAAATCAAGAACTACCAAACCCAAACCTACTATAGAAACAAACGAACTTCCTTCTTCTCCCGCTGAAGCACTGGCGGATTACCACCTGGAATTTTATAAGCTCAGTGATTGGAATAACTACATAAAAGTATCAAACTCCAACTATGGAAATGATATGTCTGAACTGGCCTTTGGCGATAAAATAAATATCAGCTTTGCTGTTGCCAATACCGGCTCAGAAATGTTTTCAGTCTATTTGGGAGCGTCCAAAGATGCGGAGATCAGTATTAACTGGGACGGAGTGAATTACGACATACAGCGAATCCCACAGCTTCAAGCCAATTATTACAATACCATTTCATTGCCTCTTGAAAATGGTTATACTGTCCTTGACTTTTCACCCGGAAATCATAAGATAGAACTGGTGCTGGATGTGCCTGGCCAATCAACACAAACCATTAGCAGAACTGTATCCATCAGCACTCCGGACATTGGAGCTGAAGTAATAGAACTGAGCAACTCCTATTATTTTATTGAAAATAATGGTCAAATTAGTTCGGGCTTTATCAATTACTCCTACGGTAAGATGGAATTAAGTGGCTTTGGTACACTGAAAATCAAAGAAGAGCAAGATGATATAATCATTGTATCCATGGAGGTTTCAAATGGTGCTGGAAGGACAGATGGAATGAGTTTCGATTTTGCTTTGAGAAGACAGGCTAATACGATTCCCGATACTGACATGACCAATCTGCTATGTTATGATCCCTGGAAACTCGTGGAAACCAGCAGTAGTATCTCGGTATTAAATACAAAGTGGATGTTTCATCGCTCCGGTTCTTACACCTTTATAAATACCACCACAGGCAATAGCAGAAAATATTGGGGATATGACTCTGAAACCTCCATAAAATATGGTCTCACAGCTTCCAACCTAAATGGATCTTCCAAAATTTTAGAGCTTACTCAAAACAAGCTGGTTATAGACGATAGTTTTAACACTTTCACCTTCGAAAGATAACCTCAAGGTTAATTTCCATAAAGATCGCCTTCAGCTGAAAGCGATCTTTATCTTTTTATCAATTAATTCTACTTTACGAAGTTCAATTTTAATCCACTCTCCGCTTCTTTTACCCTTAATTTCTCTAAAGAGCCGGGCGCCCCTAAGCCGGGCGCCCCTAAAAGGAGAAGCCGAAAATCAAGTCGATTCCCCTGTCTGCTGACAAGCAGGCTTTAGGTTCACGACCAGTGATACACGACCTTTGGGATAGGGTAAAACGACTTGATTGAACCAACTTCGTAAAGTAGAATTAATCAAATTATTATTCCAAACATCCATCATAAGTTTTATGTTCGTATGTCAATTGATTTTATAGTTAGCTGAAAAAACATTATGTGTGTTTTCAGTGCTAAGTAAGTCATATAACCAGTGATCCATAAACAACTGCTAATAACCTTCTTTTTGTCCTTTCTGCTTGTTGGGAGCTTCGCTAGTTCTCAGAATGGGAATAGTGTCCACCTATCTTCTGAAGATAATGTGTTCATTAATGAGTTTACACATGTGTATCATACTCCGGACACGCTCTCAGGCATAGCTGCATGGTCTAAGATTAGCAATCATCAAATGGCCCAAACCGATCAAAAAACGAACCCGGGAATGTCATTTGCCACAGATGCTTATTGGGTGGTCTTCAAACTATCAAACACTCAAGAAACATCAGAAACCTACTATTTGGAAATTGACTATGCTCAACTTGATAAAGTAAATGTGTTTGAAATAGCCGGAGATAGTGTGATCACGCTGTACAAAACCGGAGATAGTCAACCATTCAAAAACAGATCTTTAAACACCTGGAATTTTGTTTTTCCGTTGAAGATGGAAGCGCACCAGCAAATGCACTTGTTGATCAACCTTGACAAACGTCTATCCACCACGCGTTTTCCAATGACGGTGTACCCTGAGGCATTATATTTCAAAAAACACTTTCGCGAAAACCTGATCAATGGTGTATATTTTGGATTTACCATATTGGTAATCCTTGCTTCTCTTTTACTTGGATCTGTTTTACATCAGCGCGTTTTCATAGCCTATTCAGTTTATGTTTTGGCTTTTGCTCTTTGGCTTTTTTCCCGTCTTGGTTACACCTATCAATTCATATTATCAGATTATCCTGAAATCAACAGACACTTTTTCCCAATAATGACGCAAGGAGCTCTGATGGGAATGATCTGGTATATACAGAATTTCTTCAACACTCGCGAGCACCTTCCTGGATTTAACAAGTTGATGAATGGCATTCAGTATTTTTTCGTGGCTGCTCTATTCTTTTGGGTGAGTTTTCCTGAAATAATGGTGGACACGGCACTTTATCTCTTCCCTCTAAAATATGCCATTGCTTCTCTGATTATCATTTTCGCTATTTCGGCAGCAGTGAGATACTGGTCGGTGGATGCTTTCAGGTCCAAAATGTTTCTGGCAGCATACATCGGATTTTTTTTAGCCATTTTCGGAAAGATTGTCACAGAATATGGAGCTCTAAATGAATCAAACTGGCAGTATGACCCGGTTATAATAGGTTTTATTTTTGAAGTGACCATTTTGTCTGTGGCTATGGCAATAGTTCTCAAGAGATTTCTGGAAGAAAAAACGACTCTTACCAAAGAACTAGAGAACCAATCCAAACAACAGATTACACTGAAAAGCAAAGCCGTACTTGCACTTGAAGAGATTATGTTTATTCGATCTGATGGCCATTACCTTGAGTTTTATACATCAGAAAAAAGCAAACCGGAAATTGACAGGAATAAACTCAAGGAAGTGATGGACCAACTACCAGATTCTTTTAAGCAAATACACCGTTCTCACATCGTCAATACTGATTATATTAAATACGCAAACAAAATTCAACTAACCAATGGTGAGGAGCTTCCGGTTTCCGGGACCTACAAAGATTCTCTCGAAGACCTGATCCAACTTTAAAAACTGCCAACTATCAACTTTAAATGAAAAACATACTAATAATAATTTTCTGTCTTACCTCTTCAAGCCTTTTTGCTCAAAAACCAGATTTTAAAGCATTAAAACAAGAGGTTTTAAATGCTCAAAATGATCGAGAAAAAGCTTTGGCCTATGTTCATCTGGCGGCTCCTCTTCCTACTCCTCAGGCCGATCTAATTTTACAATATGCTGATTCGATTGAATTACTAAACAACCCGCAAGACAGTGCCTTCACCAAAAAAGTTTCTGAATACCTCAAAGCTATTGGACACTTCAAAGCTGGTAACTTTCGAAAAGCAAAAGATGAATTCAAGCAATTAGTTGATCAGTTTGAAAATGATAGTACGGAGATTCAAGGTAAATGCCTCAACTTTCTGGGCATGGCATATATCTATATTCATCACCCCGATTCAGCTATCATCACTTACCAACAATTATTAGATATGGCTGACTCCTCTCAAGTACACCTGAGAACTGTAGCTCATGGAAATATGGGAAGAGCTTTCAAAGCAGTTGGCAATTATGCTCAAGCTATTGACAATTTTGAAAAAACAGTGGAACTTGACACTTCTATGTATAGCCGCTTAAACGGAACCTTACAAATCGCAGCGATTTTTGGTGATCTGATGTTTTATGATAAAGGAATTGCTACCTTAAAAAAACTGGATCAATCAAAATTACCACGGGAGCAAATCACTGTAGCCTACTTCAATAATCTTGGAACCCTCTTTTATCAAGATCATCAATATGACTCAGCAACCAAATATTTACAAAAAGGATTGAGTCTGGGAATATCAGAAAATTATCTACACCTGTGTATTAAAAACAGGATAACTCTTGCTGAAATTGAATTAGAAAGAAACCAGTCCGATAAAGCTTATGAGCTCATTAAAGATGCTCAAAAAGATGCCGACTTTCTAAGAAACCCAAGAATACAAGCGGACGTGAATCTCTCATTTGGAAGCTTCTTCATTGATCAAAATCTACCTGACTCAGCAATCTATTACCTGAGAAAGATCGAAAAACCTGAATCCATAAGACCAGACCCAAACAGACCAGGCTGTTTTCAGCTTTTAGCAAAAGCATACGAACTAAAAGGAGATGTGGAGCAAAGCCATCAGTTCCTCAACAATCATATCGATTGGAAAGAAGCCCATAACATTAGCTCCTCAGAAAAATTCTTACAAGACGCCAAAGCCAAATACCTATTGGCACAAAAACAAAAAGATCTTGAAAAAGCACAGCAGGAGTCTGAATTTTTAAACAAAACACAAAGAATCATTCTGACTGTATTGGTCACAGTGGTAATTGCTATCCTATTGTTAGTATTTCTTCTAAAGAAGTATCGGGAAAAGCTGCAATCCTCCGAAGAAGAAAAAGATAATCTTTCAAAGGAAATTGAACTCAGTAAAAGTGAAATTCTGGAACTTAAGAGTAAAGCCGTTCTACTAATCAATGACATTACCTCTATCAAATCAGATGGTCACTACCTGGAGTTTTATTTGCAATCAAAAGAAAAACCAGAGATTGATAGAAACCGGATGAAAGAAGTTCTGGAAATCTTACCTACATCTAAATTCATCCAGATTCACAAGTCATATATTGTAAACATTGACCACATTCGGGCAAAGTATTCTAACAAGGTGGAAATGTATGACGGACGCGAATTACCAGTGAGCAGAACCTACAAAACCGATCTAAACGTGGCAATGGCACACCGACAATCATGACAAAAATGTGTCATGACAGAAATCATTGAAAACTTCAATGGTATTTCATGATAGCTTTTATGTCACTCATGACAAAAAGTTGACATACTACATATAGAGGGCTTTAATTAGGGGGTATGAAACGCCTATCCAAAAAAATAGAGTCCACTCTTACTCCGCGCGAATTTGAGATTGTCAGTTTAATCTCTGAAGGTATTTCCAGAGAAGAAATAGCTGAGAAACTGGCCATCAGCAAACTCACTTACGATGGACACCGTAAGAGCATCCGGCAAAAGCTTGAGATAAAAAATCAGGCGGACTGGGTGAATGTTTTGTATCAGATCAAAAAGAATCAGCTTAAGTAAAGATTACTAAAACATTAAAAAGCTTCTCATGCCCAACACTGTCAACATCTACGAAAGTTATCCATTGAAAGTCTTAAAGGCTAATGGTTCAAAGTCCAGTCACACTCATAAAAACCTATTCAAGTCAAGAGAAAGTGACTCTATCACCTTTCTCCCTAACCTGGAGTTTTCTGAGCGCGAAATTGACATTTTGCAGCTTATGGCTTTTGGCAAGACAGCTCATGAAGTAGCAGAAAAACTCTATATTTCTCCACACACTGTCAAAACACATCAAAAAAATATGTTGAAAAAAACGGGATGCAATAACTCCACACACCTGATAGCAAGTTGCCTGCGGAGTGGAGTTATCTCTTAAAATCAGGACATTTTTACAGCTGTTCCACTGGCGCTCACCATGAGCATACCGCCATCCCGTCCTATGTTCTCATAGTCCAGATCAACGGCAATAACAGCATTTGCTCCCAGCTTGCGGGCATTCTCCTCCATTTCTCGAAGAGCAATCTCTTTGGCTTCTCTAAGTGAGCTTTCATAAGCCCCTGAACGGCCTCCAATGATGTCTGTAATACTGGCAAAAATATCTTTGAAGATATTAGCACCAATAATGGCCTCTCCACTCACTATGCCATAATACTCTGTGATTTGTTTTCCCTCTACGGTGTTTGTGGTCGTTACAAGCATTTGTTTTGATTATCTAAGGTTATCTGTTCCAAGGGCTCTTCTTTTGTGAACCCTATTGAATAACGGATAAAGCAAAACTGAGGTTAGGATCAATGCGGTTCCTAAATAAAAGCCGGAAGTCATTTTCTCATTCTCCGGAAAAAAAATTATTGCCAGTGTAATACCATAAACAGGTTCCAGATTTACAGATAGATTGACCGCAAATGCCGAAAGCCTCAACATGAGCTTTACTGAATAGGAATAAGCATAAACCGTACATACCCAGGCTAGAATTAGCAGGTAAAACCAGTCACTCCAAGATGGAACGAGGTGGAGTTGTGTAACTTCTTCCAAGTTAAGGTAGATTGGAAAAAATAGAGCAATTGAAACCGTAGCTCCTACCATCTCATATAAGGTCAGTACAAAAGGATCTGCACGTTTGGTCAGCTGACCGTTGATCACTGTAAATACCGCAGCAATGAAGGCAGAGAGCATAGCCACAAGAAGCCCAACCATATTCTCGAACTCCACATTGAATATCACTACGATTCCCACAAATCCAATAAAACTCAGGATCACCTCAAAAACCTTAATTTTCCTCTTTAGAACCCACGGTTCCAAAATACTGGTCCATAGAGACATAGTGGCCATTCCTGCCAGACAAACTGATACATTGGCGATTCTGGCTGAAAGAAAGAACAAAATCCAGTGTGCTGCGATTAGCGCACCTGTACCTAAGGTGATGAAGTAATCTTTATTGTGCCGTAAGTAGAAAGACTTCTTCCGCCCCCAGATGAGCACCACTAACCCAACAGATGCGAGCAATGTTCTATAAAAGACCATCTCCACAGATGGTAAATCGATCATTACTCCGAGAATGGCTGTGAAACCCCAGATGAGTACAATAAAATGTAAAAATGCAAAATCTTTGGTCTCCTGGGTCATCGGGGTACCGTGTTATACATTACCAGACCAACTGCACTAAAGATCATATTCGGAATCCAAACAGCGAATATTGGGTTCATGGAACCTGCCTCGGCAATAGCTCTTGCCAGGATAAAGAAAATGATAAATACAAAAGCAATCAAGAAACCAAGGGCTATCTGAAAACCTGTTCCTCTACGTGATTTTTTTGCTGAGACAATTACACCAATAAAACAAAGTATAATCACCCCGAAGGGTTGCATGTACCGGATATATTTTTCAATTTGATAAAGCTGTACATCATCCGCCCCACGACTCTGTTGGAGGGCGATATAATCATTCAGTTCCGGGATAGTCAGTGTTTCCTGTAAACGTTCCTTGTTCTGAAAATCAGAAGGCGAAAGGCTGAGAAGAGTGTCCATATCACTGGCTGCACCCCCTGATGTAATCACTTCTTTGTCTGGGAAGATCTGACGCCTTTGCCAATTTTTAAGGCTCCATTTATGAGTCGCTGTATCCCAGTGAATCCTTTTTGCAGACACCTTGTCTAACAACTCTTCATCTACGATCTTTTCCAGGGTTACATTATATCCAATATCTCTCTGATTGTTGTACCGATCAATATAGATGTAATCATTCTCCCCGATCTTCAGGTGCATATTCCGATCAGAATAGAAATAGGGCTTCTTGAGATAGTTAAGTTCAAACCCAATTCGAAATTTATTTGCGTCCGGAATCACATAACCCATGAATACGTAACTCATCGAAGCGATAATGGAAGCTGCAAAGAAATATGGAAGTAGCATCCTCCTAAAACTGATCCCTGAAGCCAGAATAGCAATGATCTCCGTTTGGGCAGCGAGCTTTGCCGTCACAAAAACTGTCGCAATAAACGCCGTAATCGGAGTAAGCAAAATAGCGTAATAGGGAAAAAGAGTCAGGTAATACTTGGTGATTTGATCCGAACTCACCTGATTTTGGATGAAATCATCATTTTTCTCTGTGAAATCAATCACACAGATGATCACCACTAGTCCTATTACTACAAAGACAAAAACACTGAGAATTTTCTTGAGTATGTACCAGTCGAGCTTCTTCAAAGTCTAGTTGTTACTTTTTTGACCATTTGGTTTTTCCACGTTGCAAAGGTACCGGCTTTTATCTGTTCCCGGGCTTGTTTTACTAACCACAAGTAGAATGATAAATTGTGTATGCTACTGATCTGTGCTCCCAATATTTCTTTACTCATGATTAAGTGTCTCAGATAAGCCCTGCTGTAGAAATTACTGGCATATCCATACAATGCCGGATCTATCGGACTGAAATCAGTTTTCCACTTTTCATTCTTTATATTGATAATACCTTCACTAGTAAAAAGCATGCCATTTCTTGCATTACGTGTAGGCATCACACAGTCAAACATATCTACTCCCAAAGCAATTCCTTCCAGGATGTTTTCCGGTGTTCCCACTCCCATCAGATATCTTGGCTTATCCTTTGGAAGAATATCACAAACCAGTTCCGTCATCGCATACATGTCTTCATGTGGCTCACCCACAGAGAGCCCTCCAATGGCATTACCTTCCCTTCCTTGCTCTGCAATGAACTCGGCAGACTGCTTTCGCAAATCAGTATATGTACTCCCCTGAACGATTGGGAATAATGTTTGAGAATACCCATAAAGAGGCTCAGTATGATCAAAATGATCAATACAGCGTTTCAGCCACCTATGTGTCATATGCATAGAATCTTCTGCATATTTACGATCACACGGATATGGAGTACACTCATCAAAAGCCATCATGATATCTGCCCCAATCACACGCTGAATGTCCATTACGTGTTCAGGAGTAAAATCATGGAGCGATCCATCAATATGAGATTTGAACTTCACTCCAGTTTCGTTAATCTTCCGATTGTCACCAAGTGAATAAACCTGATAACCTCCACTATCCGTCAGAATTGGTCGATCCCAGCCATTGAATTGATGCAGTCCTCCTGCTTGTTTGATCACATCCAGTCCAGGCCTCAAATACAAATGATAGGTATTACCTAAAATGATTTCAGCTTTGATATCTTCCTTGAGCTCACGCTGATGAACGGCCTTTACTGTACCGGCTGTCCCCACTGGCATAAATATCGGAGTTTCAATTTGGCCATGATCTGTGGTAATCAATCCGGCACGAGCTTTAGATCCTGGGTCTGTATGTTGGAGTGTAAATTTCATAAGGGCTGCAAAAATAGTTGGGTTGGGATGAATATTTGAGAGTCATCCATTATCTTCTGAGATTTCTTTCCAATTAAATCCCTTAGCTAACCCATTATTAATCACAAGAACATTATATTTCAATTAAAAAATCAATGGGTGATTTTGATAGGGTAATTAAAGAAAACATTGAGGCAATTTTTGTCCCGATCCTTAATAAAATTCTTGACCTTTCAATTATTGAATCTTTTGAAGTAAAGGATAAAATTCAAAAAACTATCGAACGAGAACCTGACTTTCTCAAGCGGGTACTTGACAAATCTGGCAAACAATTTATCCTTCATCTGGAATTTCAAACATCTGACGATCCTGAAATGGTATATCGAATGGCTGAATACAAAGCTATACTTCAAAGAAAACACCGTCTGCCTGTTGTTCAGTACGTAATATATCTGGGTGATTCTACACCAATCATGCGAACTAAACTGACAGATAATGAGCAAATCATTGGATTTGATTTAAAAGACATCCACGATTTCCCAGTGGGGAACATACTTGAATCCGACATTCCTGAGGAAATCATCCTATCAATTCTTGCCAACTATCCCAAGACTGACACAGAAAAAATTATCAAACAAATCCTGAGTAAATTGCAAAAAACTGCTAAAAACGAAAATGAACTAATTCGCACAATTCAGCAGTTGTTAGTATTATCACGTTTGCGTAACTTAACTTCTGAAACTAAGAAAATCATAGAGTCCATGTCAATTTCATATGATATAACTAAAGATGACCTTTACCGTGAAGGAATTGAGAAAGGAATTGAGAAAGGAATTGAGAAAGGCAAAAAAGAAGCGATGGATCAAAAAGAATTCGATGTTGTTAGCAAAGCATTGAAAAATAAGAAATTAACAATTGAAGAAATTGCTGACTTGGCTGGTGTTAGCGTTGATTACGTATTGAATGTACAATCAAAATCATCCAATCTCTAGTTAATGAACGGAACCATTGTTTCCGTATGACACCAATAGCTTCATCCAACCTTCCAATAAACTCATTGCAATTCATTTTTTACACAGCGCTAATCGCACACATCCTTTTAACTTTCAAAGTATTAGTGCCTTTTTTTAGAAAAAAGACAGGTACTTATTCAGGTGAAAAACCACCTATTTCAGTCATTGTATGTGCACACAATGAATCCGAAAATCTAAGAAAATTGCTCCCAAAGCTACTATTTCAGAATTACCCGACTTTTGAAGTAATTGTAAGTCTTGACCGCTGCACGGATGATTCCAAATCCTATCTCCAAAACCTTGCAGACCCAAGGATTCATATCATTGAAATAAATACCGTACCGGATGGTTGGAACCCCAAGAAATACGGACTAACACAAGCAATTGATCAAGCTCAAAACGAATGGCTTGTATTTACTGATGCTGACTGCCAGCCAACTTCTGTCAATTGGCTGGAGCAATATGCCAAAACAATAAATGATCAAACTGATCTTATTCTTGGTGTTGGGGCTTATACTGAAGAACCTCATCTCACCAGCCAGCTCACCAACTATGAAACATTCCAAACGGCCCTTCACTACAATTCAGCCGCTCTGAGGAATAAGGCTTACATGGGAGTCGGCAGAAACATGGCTTACCGAAAGTCAGTGTTCAAGAAAATTAAAGGTTTTACACCATTTGAAAATGTAACTGGTGGTGATGACGATCTGTTGGTTCAGAAGATGACCCAGCCAGGCAACACGCAAATAATTTTAGGAAAAGAATCATTAACTTATTCAATTCCTAAACGTACATGGAAAGGATATCTCAGCCAAAAGACAAGGCATCTATCAGTGGGGAAATATTATCAACCAAAAGCAAAAAGAAACCATATTATCCGATCCGTGGTTCATATAACACTGTGGGTGAGTTTCCTATATTTGCTTTTCTTTTTCCCGTCCCCTACAAGAATTATTGTCTCGTTTGGCTTGTTGGTAGTGGTAAAAGGACTATTTTTCAAAAAAATCAGCAGCAAACTGGGGCTTCCATTTCAAATGGCCCAATTTCCACTCATGGATTTAGTTTATGCGATTTTTTTACCCCTGTTAGGTGTCAGGGCTAATTATGTAAAGAGTATTCGATGGAAGAATTAAAAAGGCAGTTTTCTGAGAAAGCACTTCAGGATTTCAAACTAATAGATAGAGCCACATTGGAGAATGATGAAACGGCTTTTGCTGAGCTGATGAGTCGTTACAAGAAGCCTGTATATCACATGATCCTGAAAATGGTGAGAAATGTCGATGATGCTGAAGATCTCACTATTGAAGCATTTGCCAAAGCCTTCCGTAACCTGGCCAGGTTTAAGAAAGATTATACTTTTAGTACCTGGTTGTTCAGAATTGCGACAAACAATGCCATTGATTTCATCAGAAAGAAAAAACTCGAAACCTACAGTCTCAATACTTCCTTTACTGATGACAATGGTGAATCAGTAAACATAGATGTACAAGACGGTGATCGCACTCCGGATCAGGAAGCCATCAATACTCAGAAAATAGAATTGGTTAGAATGTTCGTAACCAAACTGCCTGCTAAATATCAGCGTCTGGTAAAGCTGCGTTACTTTGATGAATTATCTTATGAGGAAATAGCCAAAGAACTGGATGCTCCCCTGGGAACAGTGAAGGCTCAACTGCATAGAGCGCGTGAACTGATGTATGAATTGGTCAAAGACAAAAAGAAACACATTTGATGAGCATGGACGCACAGGTGATCTTTGATCATTTTCCTGATTTATCGGCCACACAGAAATCACAGTTTGAAGCACTTGGGGCTCTATACAAAGATTGGAACGAAAAGATCAACGTGATCTCAAGGAAGGATATTGACGAACTATATACTCGTCATGTGCTACATAGTTTGGCAATTGCCAAGGCAATTGATTTCCCTCCAGGTTCCAAAATACTGGACATTGGTACCGGCGGTGGTTTCCCTGGAATTCCGCTGGCTATTTTGTTCCCCGAAAACCAATTTCTTTTAGTAGATAGTATTGGCAAAAAAATCAAAGTTGTGCAGGAAGTTGCGCAGGGAATTGGGTTAAAAAACCTAAAAGCCGAACACATGCGCGGCGAAAAAGTGAAGCAAAAGTTTGATTTTGTGGTTTCACGGGCAGTTGCCAGAACAAAAATGCTCTACAACTGGACGAATCAACTCATCAAGACCAACTCTGAGCATAATGGATACTACCTGTTGAAAGGTGGAGATCTTGAAGAAGAACTGGATGAACTTCGCAGGCCTTACAGTATTAAAGATATTTCAGACTTCTTTAGTGACCCTTTCTTTGAAACCAAAAAGGTGGTTTATATCCCAATGTAATTATTCGTTTGGCAGAACACCCTGAACTTCAAATGAGAAACCAAATGGAGAACTTATTGTTCCGGTGACTAATCTAATAGAAGTATATTGCTTCTTTTGTGGTTTCTTGTGAACTTCAATTTGCTTTTCTTGAAGGTTGACAATCCAATATTCCTTCACTCCGGCTTCAGCGTAAAGGTTCAACTTTCTGATCTTATCTTTTTGGTAAGTAGTATCTGAAACTTCAATGACTAATTCAGTATCTGTTGGCTTAATAAGCTCATTCTTCAGTAATTTTTCAGAGGAGTGAGCAATGACTAAATCGGGCTCCAGCATAGTAAAATCTGAAACATGAAGAGGATTTTGGATACTTACTATGAATTCCTCATTTGTATTCTGAATAAATAATCTTGTTAAATTATTCACACAAATAGCATGAGAAGGCAATATTGGACTCATATCAATAATTTCTCCTTCCAGAAGTTCAATTCGGGAATCTTGACTAAACACACCTGCCTGCTCCATCAGGATAAGATCCTGAACCGAAAATTTATGTTTTGTAAGTGATTCTATCATAACTCAAGATTATTACGAATATAAGCAATCTGATATTCATCATTTACTTGCTATCGAAAGCAGAATGACTAAAATTACGACAAATTTTTGATCAACATGAATCCCGAAGAATTCCGTAAGCATGCACACACTGCAGTCGATTGGATTGCAGATTATTTTGAAAAATTGGAAAGCCTTCCTGTAAAATCTCAGGTCAAACCCAATGAGATTTATGATCGGATCCCAGCTTCAGCTCCGGAGAAGCCTGAGCCAATGGAATCCATGATGAAGGACCTGGACAATATTATCCTACCTGGCATTACACATTGGCAGCACCCACACTTTCATGCTTATTTCCCAGCTAATAACAGCTTTCCCTCCATTATAGCTGAAATGATCACTGCTGGCATTGGAGCCCAATGTATGGTTTGGGAAACCTCTCCTGCTGCTGCAGAATTGGAACAACGCACGATGGAGTGGCTCAGAGAACTGATGCAGCTGCCCAAAAACTGGACAGGAGTCATCCATGATACGGCATCAACTGCAACCCTAACAGCCATTCTCACAGCAAGAGAGAAAGTCACAAACTTTTCAGTCAATCAGAAAGGATTTGATGGGAAAAAATTCAGAGTTTATTGCTCTTCAGAGACACACAGCTCTATAGAGAAAGGAGCCAAAATCGCAGGAATCGGTAAAGAGAATGTAGTAAAAGTAGCAGTAGATGATAAGCTTGCTATGATCCCTGAGGAATTGGACAAGGCCATTTCTGAGGACATTTCAAATGGATATATTCCTTGCTGTGTAGTTGCAGCGCTGGGAACCACCGGTACATTAGCTTTCGACCCGACAGAAGCAATTGGTCAAATCTGCAAAAAACACAATGTATGGCTACATGTAGATGCCGCCTATGCAGGAAGCGCACTGATCCTTCCGGAAATGGACTGGATGAGAAAAGGACTTGAACACGCAGATAGCTTTGTCTTCAACCCTCACAAATGGCTTTTTACCAATTTTGATGTAAGTGTCTACTTCGTTCGCGATCCGGATGCGCTGATTCAAACTTTTGAAATCCTACCAGAATATCTAAAAACCAAAACCCGTGGACAGGTGAATGACTATCGAGACTGGGGAATTCAACTTGGAAGAAGGTTCAGGGCATTGAAGCTTTGGTTTGTGATGCGCAGCTTTGGTGCAGAAAACATGCGCAATATTCTCAGACAACATCTCCATTGGACTGAATGGATGGAAAAGCAAATCAATGATCATCCACAAATGGAAACCGTTGTTCCTAGAGCTCTCAATGTCATAGTATTCAGATACACCCCTTCACACCAGCAAGAGTCTCAATGGAATGACTTCAATGAACAGGCACTGCAACAAATAAATGCATCAGGTAAAGCTTTCCTGTCTCACACGAAAGTGAATGGAAAATATGCCATCAGGATTGTATTTGGACAGACTTACCTGGAGGAGAAGCACATAAAAGAGTTGTGGGATATTTTAAACCCATAATCTTAATTGTCGAATAAACATTTTAATACTTTCGATATCAAATGCGCTTTTTTATTCATCGTTTATTCACTATGTTTACCAGAGAAAATTTTCTAATCTAACTATTGTAAAATGAAAAAATCACTACTATTAGCATTCACCATCTTATTTGCTTTAGCTGGATACTCTAACAGCAAATACACCATTAATGACAATGAGGTAGAAAAAGTATTAACTCAATCTGTGCAGGTTGATTTTTCACTTGATGCAGCTCAGACTCAAGGTATTCTTGAAACTGCTTCCATTCAAGGTAGCAACCCTAACGCTTGGGTAGCTTTCGCTCTTGCATGGGTAATTGGTTGGACTGGAGTTCACCGTGTGTACCTTGGTGGTAAAGGAAGTTTGATACTGATCTACATCATCACTTGTGGTGGTATTTTTGGAATTGTACCATTGATAGACTGGATTGTATTATTGGTTGGAGCTATTAAAGGCGACATCAGTCAGTTTGTTGGTAATGATAAGTTCTTCATGTGGTAATTAACTATCACACTAGACAAAACATTAAAATAAGGCCTCTTCCGAGGCCTTATTTTTTTATCCTTTCTAAAAATGATTCTTTTAACTTCGATTTAATTTCAGAATTTCGCTTCTCAGATAGCTGCCTGGCGTATCTGGCTCCTCCAAGATAAAAGGTATAGAAAAGAGCTGCCCCAGGAATAGCTCCACTAAAAAAGTAGCCTTTGTAAAAGCTGTAAGCTGTAAATGCCACAATAACAGTCTGCAGACCTCCTGAAAATAATCCGCGAAAAAAATAGCCAGCATACATCTGACCAACTCCCGGGAAGAAAAGTGATAAGTTGTAAGCTTTCTGGGGATCTTTCAATTTCCAGTTCATCGACAATATCTCCTCAACTTGTGCTCTTTCCATACCATAAAGATCACCTTGCTTTTCAAGCAAAACTCTCGCCTCTTCCATCTTCTCCAGGCTAATTAAAGTAAGAAACCTAAGAATTTCGACAGACTCATCTTTGGATTGAATCTTGAAATCCCATTGAACAAGTTGGTTATAAGCTTGAGGAAAGTCCTCTAAAAGATATGACAGAAAAATACGTTCATACATCACCAGTCTCCCCAGTGAGTCATTATTAATGCGATTTATCCGCTTCGTGATTTGAAGTGCCTGATCATATTTCCCTAGTGCTTTATAACAGTATGCCTTTTTCAGCAACATCTCACTCTGATATTCAGGATGAAAATAAGCTTCTTTTTCATACTGAACAGCTGCTTCAAAGTACTTACCTGCCTGAAAAAGGCTATCTCCTATACTCTGCGCATCAATCGAAAAGTAGACGAATAGGTAGATGCATATTAATAAGAATCGTTTCATTTACATCGTGATTAAATCTAACTTCATTGACTCTTACCGAGACAACACTTCCCCAAATATTAGCTACATAAAAAGCACTGAATATTCCTCCAAAAATCACAAAACGAGCACTACCCACTCCATCTTTGCGAAAAGCTTCATAAGCCTGTAACCCAAATAGTGCCGTACTCAACAACCCAACTGAACCCTGACCAATTTTACCTTGATAGAACCGTCCTCCTCCCGGTACTAATGCACTGAGCAGCCCAGCCACAAAAGGTGATTTTTTCTTTTTACTCTTTAGAGTCTCTGCCAGCTTTTGCATATCTCTTTCATAATCTGCCAGTTCATAATAATTATATGTAAAGCTATTGGACAGACTATCAAATCCTGCAAAATCACGTCTAAGAAGTGAGTTTGAGGCCATTTCAAATACTTTAAGTTCTTTTCTCACTGGGGATACAAACCCTGTTGTGTTCCACAAATGATCACTTTCCTCGACGTGCTGATCATATGAACTTTGAAATGCCATATAGATCCTGGAAATCTCCCACAGGTTTTTTGATTGCATAGAAACATTCCCAAAGCTCCTGATCGAAGCATGGATATCCTTTTGAAGATAATAGTATCGGGCTTTTAAAAAGTGAAGTGAGTCTAACTGGGTTGTACGCTGATAGATAGGAAAAATTTGATCCACATAATAAACTGCTTCTTTGTATTGGTTTATTTCCTCCAAATGGTTCAAGAACTCTACCTCTTTTGAAAACTGCTGTGCCTGACTTCTGGAGACTAAAAGTAGAAAAAGTGCTTTAATCAGGTTTTTGATACTCATCCCAATCGTCTTTTATTCGCCCAGTTCTTGTCAATTGAAATCGTGATGTCTCAGCCAGTGTTGCTCTGTTGCAACGCATTAGTCGATCGCATGTCATCAAAAATCCTTTGATAAGCCCAAATCTATTGAAAGCTCCCTGACTGAATTCGGAACAACTATGTTCATAAATACAGTCATTCAAAATCTGATCAGTAATCAACTTATTATAAACTTTAAGAGCTCCTTTAAAGGCAACCTCACTGTTGATATCCAGATTAGTTTTAGTCTTAAGCAAATTCAAATCTTCAACTTTGCTTTGTCCGACTGTGGCTGTAGATATTGTCCAGAAAAGAAGAATAACTAGAATTCTCATTTAATTAATGTTGCATTGTCAGGAATCTTCATCTCAAGGATCCCCAGGTCGCTTGGATTATCGTATTCAAAATAATCAAATGTTGTCTTTGTGATTACAGAATCATCTTCCACATAACCGATTTCTGTGATTGACTTAGGAAAACTGATCCCCTTTAGTATCTCAAAATCGTAAAAATAAATCTTCTTGAAAAATTCACCTTCCCTATCCATAAATGCCATATAGATATTCTTTTCACCATCATTCACAACCTCCACAGCGCTTATGTCTGCTTCAAGGTTTTTTGGTGGCGACCAGGTTGTAATCATAACCCCATCCTCTACCCTGGTATCAGTTACTTGATAGCCCACCTGACTTAAACCCATATCTGCTACCTCTCCTAAAAAATAGTAAAAAGTATTATTTTGGCTGCCATAGTTGTAATTCACAGATTTGAATACCGAATTTTGTTCAGGATTGTAAATCTTCAACTCTCCTTCCTTATTGTTGAAAATAAATAACTCCGTTGGTGTAGAAATCTGTGTGACCATTTCACCATTAGCTCTAAAAAAAACTCTTGAATCCATTCTGGTAGTTTTACCTTTAGCATTTACACGTTGTGTCATATTAAAACTCAACCACTTGAAAGACGTCTGAGGAAAAAGTAAACTAAACCACAATAAAACACTTAGTACATTCATCTCTTTTGACTTGGATTAATAAGTTGCCAAATTACCAAAGTTTATGATTCTGTATAGCACATTTGGGAAGTTCATTTCTTAATAAAACCAGACGAACCATGAAAAAACTAGTAGTTCTCACAGGAGCAGGAATAAGTGCCGAGAGCGGTATCAAGACTTTCAGAGATAGTGGCGGACTTTGGGAAGGCTATGATGTAATGGAAGTTGCTTCTCCACAAGGCTGGGCTAATAACCCAGAACTAGTACTTGACTTTTACAACCAAAGACGAAAACAAGCACTTGCTGCACAACCAAATGCAGGGCATATTGCCCTTGCCAAAATGGAAAAGGATTATGATGTCACTATCATCACACAAAATATTGACAACCTCCATGAAAAGGCCGGGAGCTCTAAAGTCATTCACCTCCATGGAGAAATCTTCAAAGTACGAAGCACAGTAGACGAGTCTTTAATTTACGACCTGGATGGCTGGGAGCTAAAACCTGGGAATCTTTGTGAAAAAGGTAGTCAGCTTAGACCACATATCGTTTGGTTTGGAGAGATGGTTCCTATGATGGATGTAGCCGCTGAGGAAGCAATGCAAGCTGATATATTCATGGTAGTTGGTACATCACTGGTCGTGTATCCTGCTGCTAGCCTTATTAACTTCATAGGAAGCAACATTCCCAAATTTATCATTGACCCCAATTTACCAGACTTACAATCACAAGAAAACCTCTACTTTATAGAAGAACCCGCTAGTACAGGTGTGGCACTGGCATGGCAAAGAATAGTCGGTCTTTAGATCGGCTCTTTTTCAGTTATTGAGTGTCAGTTGATAGTGGTCGACAATCCGTCTACAGTAGAATCAGGAAACTTTCCTACAGATTTATTGCGGCAGACAAGTATTAACCATTTAAACACTCACTAATAAATTATTAATCACCTGCCAAAAACTCCTATTAACCTGCCTTTTCGACTAACCAACGATTTTACCCTATGTAGTTAAAATGCATCCGGGTAATTTTAAGCTTGAAAGAAAACTTTCTTCATTTTTTAGCTATAGTCAACAATACTGATGAGTCTTAGATCAAGATTTTTACTCCAACTAGCCAGCATTTTCTTAACCATATCGGGTGTTTTTGCCGAGGGATCCAAGAACCTTACTCCAAGCTACGGTACTGGAGATGGTACCACAAATAACAATTTCATCGGCTATCTCTGTCATTCACAGGAGGGAGGTATTACTGGGAATTTTTTGGTTCCGGGCGCCTCCGCTGATGAACGCCTCTATGTTTACATGAAACAAGGTGAAACCCTCTACATGGGTTTGAGAAGAATTGATCCTGTAACTAATTTTGAACAAGGTCTGGAAGATCTTACCATAGTGATACGTCAGAATGATGGTACACTGGTAACCTCATTTACACTAACTGCCGACCAAACGGTGAATGCTGGTGCAGGTTCTCAGGGTTATGCTTTTCAAACTCCACAAACTGGTGTCATTGAATCCTATGCTTCAGTATTGGCAGGACCTCAGCAGGTTGTAGGAGCATCTGGCTATGACGCGTTGGAGTGGACAAATGCATCTCTTGGGGATCAGGAATTTTACATCGAATTCATTCAATTCAATGGAGGAAGTACGAATGCCTCTGACGATATATATGTAGAAAGCTGGTATGACTTATGGGATTTTTCTGTCTACAACAATAATGAAGAAAAACCAGGGAGGCTGCACTCTAAAAACTGGGGATTCACTGCAGGCAGCTATACAAACCAGTTTGCTGACGACTTTAAAATGTATGTAAAAGTTCCTTCAACAATTGCTGGACAATCATCCGGCAGCTACATTAAAATGGTTGATTTTGCGGGTATTCAACCTTATACCACACTAGTCTATGCGAACTCTATAGGTGCTAAACTTGCTTCAACCAGTGACCTTAATGGCGATGGTGTGGTTGACTTTCTAGATACAAGAATGTCCCAGGCTGGAAATATTGGTGAACTGGAATATGACATGTTTATCAACAACCCAGATATTAATCAATACCCAACCACAACCCTTCCTGAGATCTCAATTACTGATGCAAATTTTTATTGTAATCCCAACGGAACCTCAGGTGCCGGTGCTATAACTTTCACGACCAACCAATCTGGAATTATTACCATTTTACTGGATCTCAATGGAACTACTGGATACCAAGATGGAACGGCTGACGTAATTATAGAACAAGAAATTGACGCTTCATCGGGCACAGCAATCTCTACTGTAATCTGGGATGGGTTGGATGGTACCGGCGCTACAGTTCCTTCGGGAACATCCATGACAATAAGTGGGCGATTCACTTCTGGTCCGCTACATGTTCCATTATTTGACCCAGAAATCAACTTGATCGGTGTGAATATGGTGGATGTGAGACCTGCAACCAGTTTTAACCTGATCTACTGGGATGACCGGGCTGAAAATCCAGGCTTGGGTTCTCCCAGTGATGTAGAGTTTGATGGCACAAACAATCAACAACACACATGGAACAATGGTAATGGAATATTGGTCAACACCTGGTCATTTGGGTACTACCAGATCAACACTCAAAATGTAACATTTACCTATGCATGCGATATTGATGGTGACGGGATCACTGGATCAGCGGATTTGGATAGCGATAATGATGGTATTTTAGATAGCGTAGAAGGTGATTATTCAGCAGATACAGATGGAGATGGTATCCCTGATTACCTGGATGCAGATGCAAATGGAGATGGAGTTGTGAATGCCAGTGACAATTGGGCAGACACCAATGGAGATGGAGTAAATGATTACTACGATACGGATCTGGATGGTATCCCGAATGCATTAGATCTGGATAGTGATAACGACGGTATTCAGGATATTATTGAGGCTGGTGGCATAGATAGCAATGGAGATGGAATGACAGATAGTTTCTCTGATGCTTCCGGGGGATTTGCTTATACAGATTATACCGTTTCATCAGGTTGCTCCACTTCACTTATTTCAACTTCAGGGTTTACAACGCTGAGCATGAATGATGATCAGACTCAATCTTTTACCCTACCTTTCAAATTTGAGTTTTTTGGCAATCAAATTAGCGCAAATTCCACTGTATATCTGAACTCAAATGGATGGCTTAGTTTTGACAATACCGGCCAGGATGGTTCATTTTATTCTGGAGGTGTAGCTATTCCTGATGGATCATTTACTAACACAATCTTTCTCAACAGGCAAGATTATGACCCTTCAAGTGCTACCGGGGGTGGAACAATTACATACGGTGTAAGTGGCACTTCACCCAACAGAATATTTGTCATAGATTTTAGTAATGTGCTGATTTATGGGGGTACTGCCGGTGAATATCAATCGATACAGTTACAACTGTATGAATCTACATATGATGTGAGAATGGTAACTTCATTTCTAACATCTTCAGGTGGAACAAGAACAATGGGAATCAATTTGGATGGAGCAACAACGCCTTATTTTGTTACAGGTAGGAACAACGCGAGTTACTCTATCGGCTCAGTTGAATGTCAATCATTTCTTCCCAACTATACTACGCCTACTCCAAACGGTGTTGACGATACAATCGATGCCTCACCTCTACCGCTTACGGATACTGATGGAGACGGTACCCCTAACTATCTTGACCTGGACTCTGACAATGACGGCATAGTTGATACCTGGGAAGCCGGTGGCACAGCAGATTCCAGCACAGGACAGATCAGTGGATTTAATGATACAAATGGAAATGGCTGGAATGACACACAAGAAACTGTAGCTCTAACCTTACCCGATACTGATGGCGATGGTTCATTAGCGGATTATCTGGATATTGACGCTGACAATGATGGAATACCTGACAACTATGAAGGCCAGTCGAGTGATTCAACAATCACGATAGCAGCCGGCGATACAGACAACAATGGCTTGCTGGATGTGTATGACCCAAACAATGGCGGCACATTCATTACCCCTGTAGATACGGATGGTGATGGCACTTATGATTTTCGTGATACTGATGCTGATGGAGATGGGGTTATTGACCTGATTGAAGGCTGGGATGCTAATGCCAATGGGTTTGGTGACTGGGATGCAACAGGGTCTAACAATGATATCACGGATGAAACGGGTTACAATACAGATACAGATGCTGATGGTCTGTGGGACATTTTTGACAACAATTCCGGAACAGGCATCGCCAACATAATAGGTTCTGATGTCACCCGTCAAAATACCGATGGAGCCGATCTTGCCGACTGGCAGGATGAAGATGACGATAATGATGGCTCACTCACTGCAGGTGAAGATGTGAATAGCAATGGAGATTGGACCGATGATTTCACCCAGGGCCAGGGAGCTTCCGCTACGATACCTGATTATCTGTTCAGAGGTGATTATGATGGAGACAGTCTGTTCGACAAAGATGATGCGGACTCAGACAATGATGGCATACTTGACTCAGAGGAAGACAATGGGGAAAGCATTGACCCAAGTGGAGATGATGACAATGATGGCATAGCCAACTATAAGGATGCAGATGTTGCTGGTAGTTTGTCAAGCTCTGCAGATAGCAATGGCGATGGAGTATTTGATGTGTTTGACACAGATCTGGATGGAGTACCTGACTTTTTAGATTTAGACTCTGACAATGACGGAATCTGGGATGCGGTAGAAGCATATGAAGGATCTGTTCCAAATGGATTGAACCAAACCACTGGAATGTTTGAGCTTAATGACCCGGACAATGATGGCCTGATGAACTATGTGGATTCTGCCCCGGCAGCCATAGGAGGTACTTCTACCCTGGCCAATCCTGATAGTGACAGTGATGGGATTAAAGACTACCTGGACATAGACAGTGATGGCGATGGGATTGTGGATTTGATAGAAAGTCAGTCGACGAGCTCTTTGGTATATCTTGCCGATAAGGATACTGATGGCGATGGGATTGACGACAACTTTGACCCAAGTAACGGAGGGACTTTAATTACTCCTGTCAACTCCGATGGTCTGGACTTACAGGACTATCTGGATAGTGACAGTGACAATGACAATGTTCTGGATATTGTGGAAGGAGATGATGGTAACTTCAATGGCTTTGGAGATTGGGATGATAACCAGAATGGTGTGGCAGATGAAGCTGATATGTCCACAGATGCAGATGGCGATGGACTGGCGGATGCATTCGACAATATCACCCTCGGGTCTGACAATAATGAAGTAGGCTCTAATGCGGCTCTTCAAAATACTGACAACCTGGATGAACTGGACTTCAGAGATACCGACGATGATGGAGATGGCAAACTCACTAAAAATGAAGATGCCAATAGCAATGGCAATTATGCAGATGATCATACAGACGGACAGGGTATTTCTACGATTCCGGATTACTTATACAGTGGTGATTTTGATGGTGACGGAATATCAAACTACGTAGACCTTGACGATGATAATGATGGAATAACTGATACCAATGAAGGTTATCAGGGAGTTACACTTACCAATGGTTCCTTTGAAAGCCCAGTAATAGGCACATCCACTTACAGTATAATGGATGAGTCACTTTTGCCTGGGTGGAACACGACTGCCACTGACAATCAGGTAGAAGTTTGGTCTACAGGTTTCAATGGCGTACCTTCTTATGATGGTAATCAGTTCATGGAAATCAATGCCAATCTGGATGCAAGACTATATCAGGATGTTACGACAGAACCAGGATCACTCATCTATTGGACAATAGCCCATAGAGGTAGAAGTGGCACTGATGAGTTTAGAATTCTAATCGGGCCTACCAGTGCCCCGTTGGATAACGGAACATTTGCTACCGGCAACACTGCGTGGGTTGTATATTCTGGTTACTACAAAGTGCCAGCTGGCCAAACTACCACAAGATTTGCTTTCGAATCGGTAAGTACCGCATCGGGAAATGCAAGTATTGGTAACTTCATTGATGACTTCCAATTGTACACGGCAGGTTCCGGATATGATGCTGATGGAGATGGTTTGCCGGACTATCTGGATAGAGATAGTGACAATGATGGAGTCGCAGATATTAATGAAGCCGGTGGTATTGATACTAATGGCGATGGTGTTGTAGATAGTTTCACAGATACTGACAATGATGGGTTACACGATCCTTACGATGATAATAATGGAGGGGTACTACTGACGAGTAGAGACACCGATTCAGACGGATTGGAAGATACGCGTGATCTGGATAGTGATAATGATGGTGTACCTGACCTAACAGAATCCGGTGGTACTGACACTAATGGGGATGGAAAGGTAGATAGCACCACAGATACAGACAGTGATGGATTGGCTGATGTTGTAGATCCTGATAATGGAGGAACACCATTGACGACTCCCGATACAGATTATGATGGCAACAAAGATTACCAGGACCTGGATAGCGATAATGATGGCATCACAGATGCGGTGGAAAACGGAGCACTGGATACCAATGCTGATGGTCTGATAGATGATTATGCATCAGATGCGGACGGTGATGGATTGGCGGACTCAGTTGACCCGGATTCAGGAGGCAGTCCTATTGCCAATGTAGATACTGATGGCGATGGTATAGAGGATTTCAGAGACCTGGATGCTGACAATGATGGTTATCCGGACATCATGGAAGCTGGCGGCACAGACACAGATCACGATGGAATTGTGGATGCCTTACTGGATATCAATCACAATGGCATTCCGGCGAGTGTAGATGTTTTACAAACTGGCGGAACAGATGCGGATGGTGATGGTATAGATGATAATTATGATGTAACCTACACTGGTGGTAATGATGATGATGGTGATGGGATTGATAACATCTATGACAAAGACAAAGATGGGAATGGCTATTCAGATGCAGTAGAGTCCAACCCATATGCGGTATTGGATACAGATGGTGATGGTCACAAAAACTTCAAGGACCTGGATAGCGACAATGACGGTATTGTGGATGTGATTGAGTTTGGAATGACAGCTGACACCAACACTGGTACTATAAGCGGCTTTACAGACAGTGACAATGATGGTCTGAATGATGCCCAGGATGGTTATATTGGCACAAGTGCCAATGGCTCAGTTGCTGCAATTACACCCGTAAATAGTGACACAGGCACAGAACCATCCGTTGCTGTAACCCCTGACTACCTGGACATAGACAGTGACAATGATGGTATTGTTGACTTGTATGAAGCCCAGACTAAAAACACATTGGTTTCTCTTTCAGGAATTGATGTTGACAAAAACGGACTGGACGATGCTTTTGACCCAAACCAAGGAAATACACTCATCACACCTGTAAATACAGATGGAACCGGTTCAGCAGATTATCTGGATGATGATTCGGATGGGGATTCCATCATAGATCTGATCGAAGGTGATAACGCTAATAAAGATCAATACGGAGACTGGGATAGCAACAAGGATAATAATTTTACAGACTCAGGTTACGACAAAGACACCGACAGTGATGGACTGCTTGATATATTCGATGATGTGGCATCTACGGGAAATAGTAATGTCACAGGTTCCAATGCAGCAGTTCAGGACACAGATCATGATGGCACCTGGGATTTTCAGGATACAGATGATGACAATGATGCGAAACTAACCGGCCCTTCAGGTCCGGATTTGAGTTCGATATCAGAAGATCCAGGTGGAGTTATTCCAGATTATCTCAATGGAAACAACGATGTAGACAATGATGGAATTGTCAACTTCTATGATCTGGATGCGGACAATGACGGATTGGCCAACACTTCAGAAGACGGAGGTACCGGAATAGACCCTGGAGCAGATGATGACAGTGATGGTCTGCTCAACTTCGAAGACATGGACATAGATGGAGATGGCATCACCAACGCAGCGGACTCAAATACTTCAGGTGTCAGTACGACCTCATTTACAGATACGAATAATGACGGAGTAATTGATCAATTCGACAAGGACATGGATGCTGTACCGGATTATAAGGACCGTGACAGTGACAATGACGGAATAGCGGATATTCTGGAATTAGGACTTACAGATGCAAACAAAGATGGCACTCTGGATGAAGGAAGTGGTATCACAGATGCTAATGGCAACGGCTTTGAAGATGCATATGACCCAAGTTGTGATGGGACTACAGTTGTGACATCCGTAAACGCAGATTCACAAACCAATAGTGGAGTTACTAACGCCAATAACGCCTTAGGTGCAATTGATGCTAATTATGCTGAATTGAGGAATAATGATATTTTGACCTTACATCTATCGACTGTTGTGACTAGTGGTAATACAATAGTAATTCGTTTGTCAGACCCAAATGGAGGATCTAATGGAGCGGCTAACATAGAGCAATCTGCTAATGGGACTAGTTTTTCTAATACATACGCATATAGTGCAACAGCCAACGCACCCTCAACAGAAGACATTAACTATGTATTGACTGCTGACGCACAATATATTCGAATTACACGTACAAACAATCGAGTTGCTGTATATGGCGTAGATTATAGTTATTCCACGGTTGCTTGTGGAGGTACAATAGGCACTGCCCTCACCACCACCGACACAGATTCAGATGGCTATGATGATTATCTTGACCTGGACTCTGATAATGACGGAATAGTTGACAATGTTGAGTCTCAATTAAGCTCTTCTTATGTAACCCCGGTATGGCTGGATAGTGATGGCGATGGTATCATGGATGTATATGATGAGGATGTTGCTGCTGGCAATGCCATCGTTCCAGTAAATACAGACGGAACTGGCAATGCTGACTACATAGACACAGATAGTGACGATGATGGTGTAGCTGATGTAATCGAAGGATGGGATAGTGATCAGGATGGTTTTGGTGACTGGGACACCAACAGTAACAATGACCCTACTGACGAAACCGGTTACTCAGCCGACATTGACAAAGATGGAATCTCCTATCTCTTCGATACCAACAATGGTAAAGGCTCTATGGCCAATATCATTGGTACAGGTGCTTCTGTTCAAGATACAGATTCTGATAACATCCCTGACTACCGTGATATAGATGATGATGGTGACACATTCAACACCTCTGCAGAGGATAATAACAGCAACCTTGACTGGACTGATGACTTCACACAAGGTGGAGTGACAATCCCGAATTACCTGTTTAATCCTGATAATGATGGAGATGGCATCATGGATGCTGTGGACCTTGACTCAGACAATGACGGAATTCTCAATACTGATGAGTACAATGGTACTACATACGCATCAGGTAGTAGCTTCCCGTTTGATGACGATGACGGAGATGGGATCTATAACTATCTGGATAGTGATGCTGCCAACTTTGCGGATAGCAATCATGATGGAGTAGATGACCGTGTAGATCATGACAGAGATGGAGTGCCTGACTTCTTCGATCTTGACTCTGACAATGACGGAATTGTTGATGCCATTGAAGCCAATGATGGAATTGTGCCTGGTAACTTTGATTCAGGAACCGCCCGTTTCACAGACATAGACACAGACAATGATGGTCTGGTAGATGAGGTGGATTCAGACAATGGAGGAACTCCTCTGGCCAACTCTGACAGTGATAGCGACGGACTAAAAGACTACCTTGACCTGGATTCAGACAATGATGGAATTACTGATAACCGCGAAGGGCAAACGACATCTGGATTTATCACCATCACCAACACTGATACTGACACGAACGGTTTGAAAGATGTGTATGATCCTAATCAAGGGGCAACCATCATCACTCCTACCAACACTGATGGAGATTCCGGACCGGTATTACCGGATTATCTGGACACCGACAGTGACAATGACAATGTTCCTGACGTAATAGAAGGATTTGATGCCAACAAAAATGGGTTCAGTGATCTTGACTTAAACCTCAATGGTAGCATCACCGATGAAACCGGTTATGGAACTGATGTGGATGGAGACGGATTAGAAAAGCTATTTGACAATTATTCAGGTACTGGCATTGCCAATATCAAAGGTTCAAAGGCAACACTTCAGGATACTGATTTGGATGGTATCCTGGACTGGCGTGATGATGAAGACGACTCGGACGGTATCTTGACTTCCGCTGAGGATACAGGAGACGGAGCGGGTGGTCCTCCTGACGGCATCTACTGGAACGACAAAACCCAGGGTGGTGGTGCAACTCCGGATTACTTGTTCTTTAATGATACTGACCATGACGGCATTGCAGATGGTCAAGATCTGGACAGTGACAATGACGGTATTATCGACGATGATGAAGCATCCGGAGTGACTTATTCCGGAGCAAGCGGACCTTTTGATGATGATGATAGCGATGGTTTGTTCAATTACCTTGATAGTGATGCCACCAATTTTGTAGATGCTGATAATGACGGTATAGATGACCGTGTGGATCAGGATGGAGACGGTATTCCTAATTTCTTTGACCTGGACAGTGACAATGACGGTATCCCTGATGGAGTAGAAGCCAACAGTGGATCTTTGCCAACAGCGCAAAATGACAATGGTCAGTATCCAAGTACAGTTGCTGATGTTGATAACGATGGTCTCGCTGATGTGATTGATCTGGGATCTACATCCTCTCTGGCTAATCCGGATACTGATGGTGATGGTTTGCCTGACTTCCTGGACCTGGACAGTGACAATGATGGCATTACCGATCTGTTTGAGGCAGGTGGAAACGATTACAACGGAGATGGAAAGCTGGATGCTTTTGGTGATACTGATGGTGATGGGCTAGGCAATAGTGTTGACTCTGACAATGGAGGTTCTGCACTTCCGTATACTGATACAGATACAGATGGAGCACCAAACTATATCGATACAGATTCTGAAAACGATGGAAATCCTGACTATGAAGAAGGATTCTATGAAGCAGATCCTGCCTCTGATGTCAACTCCTACATTGCTCGTGTAACAGCTTACAATGCTGCCACCAGCAGCTCCAATACTTATCCGACCACCGATTCGGCACCTGCCAATGGTAAGCCGGATTACCTCGACGACAATGATGGTGATGGTATTCCAAACCTGCTCGATCCGGTAAGTACTGGTACATCTTATTACTTTGATGATGATAATGATGGAATCATCAACCTGTTTGATCCTGATCAGAGTGGTGACTTCTATGGAAATGTAAGCGGTCAGCCAGATAGAGATGGGGATGGTATACCAAACATTTTGGATACCAACGATATCCCTCTTCCTCTGGACTTCCTGAGCTTCCGTGGTTCTCAGGTAAACAATAGTGCAGTGCTAATCTGGGAAACAACCAACGAAGTGAATGTGAGTCATTTTGAGGTAATGCGAAGTACTGATGGTAAAACCTTTAGTTCAATTGGTGTGAGAGATGCTGTTAACGTGAAAGACAAGCTCAACACTTATCAATTCACAGATAAGAATGCAGTAGATGGATACAACTTCTATCAGATCAGAGAAGTCGATTTTGATGGTAAGGACGGTTACACTAAAATCATCAATGTAACCATGTCCAAACAAAACATCACCTGGAACATCTATCCGAACCCTACCAGTGATGTAGTTAATGTACAGTCCAATGTGATCATTCCTGATTCCAGGTTGATCTTGATGGATGTTCAGGGAAGAATAATCCATGACACAAGCGGTGGTACTGAAAACACCATCGAGCTGGATATCAGGGAACAACCTGCAGGTAGCTACTTCCTGATCATTGAGCTTCCTGACGGTCGAAAAACGTTTAGAATTATTAAACAATAAGGTTATTTGAACATGACAAAAAAGCCGACTTACGTCGGCTTTTTTGTTTTTATTCGATTTCAACAATCATTCATTTACTATATAAAACACTGATAAACAGCGATATATCCGTCGTTAACCGGTTACAAACGTTTATAACCGGCTGTATTCGTTTAACACACGAATAACTCCTCTACCCTCTCCCACCTTTGCTCTTGTCAATCGACAAAAGTCATCTGCCAATCAGAGACTTCTTATTAAAACTTAACATTTACAATTATGAGTACGCTAAAAAATCACGTTCAATTAATCGGCAGATTAGGTAATGACCCACAAGTGAGAAATTTTGATTCTGGTAAAAAAATGGCCACTTTCTCACTCGCCACTAATGACACTTATTTCAACAACAAAGGAGAAAAAGTAGAGGACACCCAATGGCATAATATTGTAGTTTGGGGCAAACGAGCTGATGTAGCTGAACAATACTTGCGCAAAGGCAGCGAAGTGGCTGTACAAGGCAAACTGGTCAACCGCAGTTACGAGAGCAATGGTGAAAAGAAATACATCACAGAGATTAATCTAAGCGAGTTGCTGATGATGGATAAGAAAGCATAAATGATTAGCAGAGGCACGGTTAATCGTGCCTCTGCTATTAGATGGATTCCAGTATCAACACCTTGATTTCAATAACAAAGCCATTGCACATCTAGAAACATGTCCGTAAAATTTCAGAACAAATATCGAATTGAATCCTGTAGACTTCAGAGCTGGAATTATGGATCCAATGCATCATACTTTGTCACTATCTGTATTAAAGACAGATTATGTCATTTTGGAACTGTTAAAAATGGAACTATGACCCTTTCAAAAGAAGGTACAATTGCCAACAATATTTGGAATAAAATTCAGGAGCAATTCCCATATACAAGATTGGAAAACCATGTAATCATGCCCAATCACATGCATGGTATTATTGTAATCCAAAAGAAAACAGAACAATGCGATTTTGTAGGAACGCGATTAATCGCGTTCCTACAAAATCATCCAAATGATCACCGAACCGGAGGAATAACAGGACAACACAACCCTAAGCTTCATGATAATCTTGGACGAATCATTCGGTGGTACAAAGGACGAGTAAAATATGAAATAAAAGGTATTAACCCCAAGAATAAGTCCTGTAACCTTATTGCCGATACAAAGGATAATTAAACTACTTTCTTCTCGTCCACCGAAGCGGAACGCATAGGGGGATTGAGAGAGGTTAAGCCAGGTTTTATATGGCAACCAAGATATCATGATCATATTATTCGTGACGCGACTGAATTCCACAGAATCAAAAATTACATTCAGCAAAACCCTTCGCGTTGGAATGAAGACAGGTTTCATTGCCGTTCAAAACCTCATTGACCAACTCTGAGTCATTTGGATAAATCTGTTTTCTAAATCAGTCCGCTTTTTGAATGCTCTCCTGCAAATCCACATGTATTATCTAATGAGCCGGTATGATATTCATCATAGCACACTTTCTATTTCTGCCCGACATTTAAACAAAGAATTGGTATCCACACCCTTTTCTGCATGACTCGTACAGGAAAACATATTGATCTATCCACCTCAGGATATGTTTTCGAGAACCCCCAGCACGATCAGATCGGTGCTCATAACTACTATTTTTTCCTGTCAACAAAGAGTTCTTTAATCATCGTTTAACACAACTACCAAAATGATGGGAACAAATCATGACAAGAAACCCCGAAGAAATTTCCTCAAGCTAGGACTGCTTTCAGGTGTTTCAGCTGTAGCTGGAATATCCGCATTGTCTGAAGGAAAATTGGCTCCTGATCCGGAAATCAAGGGCTCAGGAGAAAAGATCAAAGTGCTTACTCCGGATGGCAAACTGGTGGAAATCGATAAGAAAAGCATCAACAACTACCCGGAAGCGTATGTCCCGCCGAAGGAAGCACGGGAAGGCATTCCCAACCGAAAATTTGTCATGGTCATCGACCTGTCAAAGTGTAAGAATGCCCGTGCGTGTGTAGAGAGCTGCCAAAAAGGACATAACCTCCTCCCCGACCAGGAGTTTATGAAAATCCAACTCATGCAGGATACGGCTGAGGGAACTCCATACTGGTTTCCAAAACCATGTTACCACTGTGATTATCCTCCGTGCGTGAAAGTATGTCCTACAGGAGCTACCTTCCAGCGGGAAGACAATATCGTGCTGATTGATAATGAAAAGTGCATAGGATGTAAATTCTGTGTCACCAGCTGCCCTTATTCAGCGCGTATATTCAACTGGAAACCAGATCCATCTTACGACAAAAAAGACAAACCCTACTCTCCTGAAACAAGCACTCCGGGCCAGGTCGGGACGGTCAGCAAGTGTGATTTCTGTCCTGATCTGATTCGGGCAGGCAAGTTGCCATACTGCGTACAGAGTTGCCCAATGGGCGTAATCTATTTTGGTGATGCCAATGAAGACATTGTCACCAATGGAGATGAGACGTTGCGGTTCTCAGAACTGATCCGAGATGGCTCGGCTTATCAGTATCTCGAAGAGTTAGGAACACACCCAAATGTCTACTACCTGCCTCCAGTCAACAGACAGTTCCCGGTGGATCGCGGTTTCGACCACAGCGACGAAATCAACTCAAGGTATGAGAATGTACCCTATGTACAGAAAATGAAAAATCAGAAGAAAAACAACTAAACCACCCCTCACATGGACAGAAATGACAAAAAGGAAGCTTTGCTCAAAGAGTTTGCTCCAATGCTTGAAACAACTGACATCAAAGGGAAGCTTTGGATCACATTGCTTTTTCTTGTGGTTCTTAGCGGGCTATACGCAGCTTATGTTCAGTTCACACAAGGTCAGCAAGTAACCGGAATGCGGGACAATGTGGTTTGGGGTTTTTATGGTGTCAACTTCCTGTATATCCTGGGAGTAAGCTATGCCGCAGCATTTATTTCGGCCATCCTGCACTTTATCAATACCGGATGGAAATGCAGCCTGGCAAGAATTGTGGAAGTAGTCACTGTATTGTCATTAATTATCGGTCCGTTCTTTATTTTCCTTTGTATTGGCCGACTGGACCGGCTTCACTATCTCTTCCTTTATCCCAGAATCCAATCGCCAATAACCTGGGATGTAGTGGCAATAAGCACCGATCTGATAGTCTGTATCACTTATTTGTATTTAACATTCATTCCCGATTTCGCCATTCTCAGGGATTATGAAGCGCTTAAACTCCCAAAATGGAGAAAGAACCTTTACCGATGGCTCGCATTGGGTTACAGAGATACTCTTACCCAAAGGACTAGACTCTACAAAGCCACCCGATCCATGTCTGCAATGATCATCATGATGGCTATTGCTGTATACACGGTACTGGCATGGATTTTCAGTTTAACCCTCCAGCCAGGTTGGAACAGCACCATTTTCGCTCCATATTTCATGGTGGCTGGACTTTACGCCGGTTTGTCTGTGATCATCCTGTCGATGTTTGTGATTCGCCGCGTATTTCACCTGGAAGATTACATCCAAAAAAGACATTTCACCATTGGAGGATATGTGATGATGATTATCGCGCTACTATTTGGGTACCTGACTTTCAGTGAGTATTTTGCCAGGTGGTATAGCAACAAAGAACCCGACATCCAGCTCCTCAACATACTTTTTGACCGATATTTCTGGTATTTCATCTTTGCCAATTATGTCACAGTATTGTTGCCAGTCATCGTGGTGATGATCCGAAAGCTGCGCACCATCAAGTGGATCAGTTTCGCTGCAGCCATTGCCATCATAGGCGTATGGATCAACAGGTATCTGATAGTAGTGCCCACTTTGGAGTCTCCGTACACACCTATTCAGGATTCCCGATTGGAGTTTGTTTATTACTCCCCTACCTGGGTGGAGTGGACACTGATCGCTGCAGGTATTGCAGGTTTCCTATTGCTCTTTACACTGATCTCAAGGTTTGTTCCAATCATCCCAATGCAGGAGTTGCTGGATGAGCAGGTAAGCACCGAAGAAGAGACCCAAGAAATAACAAACGGACAGCTAGCTTAAAACCATCCAACCATGAAAATTATAAATTCCATATTCAAATTCTTCCAACTGGTACTCATCGGGAGTTTAGCGCTCAGTTTGAGTCTTACAAAGGTGCATGCTCAGGACATTGATCTTGGGGAATATGATTTTACCTTCAACCTCAAAACTGTCAAAAACGCCGACAATTCAAGAACACTCAGCGTGGATTTTTATGCTGAAGCCGACAGGGACAAATATCCCGTTTATGGAGCGGAGATTAAGTTTTACAATGTGTTGGAAGATGAAACCATACTATTGGGAACCTCCAAAACCACTGAAGAAGGTATAGCCCAGCTGACCCTGAAAGGTGAAACAACATACCTGAAGGATGAAGATGGTTACATCACATTTCAGGCAGCTTTTGAAGGAACTGATCAACTGGATGCCTTTGAGGCAGAAACTTCGGTGATCGACCTGAAGCTGAGCATGGAACTAAATGAAGATGAAGACGGCAAAAGCATTACTCTATATGCCAATGCCATCAATGGTGCTGGCGAGGAAGTGCCTATAGAAGAAAGTGATGTTTACGTCTATGTGCAGGGCATGCTCACCAAATTGAAGATTGAGGACGGATGGATCGAGGAAGGCGAATATTCCTTTGATTTTCCCAAAGACCTGCCTGGTGACAAGGATGGCAACCTGACCATCTATGCCAGGATAGAAGACAATGATGACTATGGTAATGTGTTGCAGTCTGTATCAGCACAATGGGGAGTGGGCCCTATCATCAACCCTGAAAAAACCAGGAAGCTCTGGACGGATCTTGGTCCTGAATGGATGATTGTAGCTTTGTCTGTTTTGCTGGTAGCCGTGTGGGCCAATATCGTTCATACCATCTATCACCTGGTAAAAATCAAGCAGGAAGGAAAGAGGTTGGTTTAGGCAGACTTTCAATCAAGTTATATTGAAGCATCAAATAGCTTATAGAACCATTAGCTATTTCGTCTGTCACATCTATTTTAATTTTTTCTGTAGCTCGTCAGAATCTTGTTTGTTCGCCCAAACCAATACCAAACGGATGTAATTGGTTTCCAGCTCGTAAAACAGCGTTACAAGAGGATGAATTATTAGTTTTCGATAATTTGTTTGTTTGTATGTTGGCCCGATTTGAGGATTTAATTTCAACTGTTCAATTCGTTCATCTAACCGATCAAGAAAGGCATCTGCAACTTCCTCATTCCATTGTTTCTCAATAAAATTAGTTGTCTTGTCAAGGGAATTTAGACCCTGTGGCGTCCATACAATTCTCATTTACGTCCTAGAAGTTCACGAGCACTCGTGTGTTCTATGCAATCTTCTGGTTTAGCTGAACTGGATTCATGAAGGAGTTCGAGAATTGTGTCCGGGAGCTCATCTTCCGGGTTATTACGAAAACCCTCAATTCGTTCAATGACGTCTTCACTTTGGATAGAAGTTATCCAGGTTATTAGTTCCAGTTTTCGTTGTTCAATGGTCATGATGTAAAGATACGGAATCCGTCATGTAGTCACAATGGGGTATGGATCGTATCATCAACCCTGAAAAAACCAGAAAACTCTGGACGGATCTTGGCCCAGAGTGGATGATTGTAGCTTTGTCTGTTTTGCTGGTAGCCGTGTGGGCCAATATCATTCACACCATCTATCACCTGGTAAAGATCAAGCATGAAGGAAAGAGGTTGGTTTAGGGGTATGCTCAACTGTGGGTTCACGGGCGAATTGTACTGAAGTATCAGATAGACAGTTTGGTGCGGCCGGCTAGGCCATTCGCCATATCGTTGGCTATGTGGATTTATTTCAGTCGATTCTTCAAGTCCATTCGTTCATGCAATATTCTAGTTATCTCAACTAGTTCGTTCGAAATTATGCGATAGAATACAATATGTCGATTCACTTTAAAGCCAAATAAATCTCTTCTTATTCCCTCGTAATTTCGCCCTTGCAGTTGGTTCATTGCAATGGATTCAATGGTGTTAGTAAGTTGTTCATGGTAGATATCGGCCTGCCGTTCAGACCAATGATCAAACGTATAGTTCCAAATGTCTGACAAATCCTGAACTGCAAGGTTAGTTAAGCGATACTTACCCATTAGTTCTTGAAGCCTTCAGTTGTTGTAAATGGGTTGAGGGGTCAAAATCTTCTGCAATTCCACTGTCAATTCCGTCTTGAATTGCTTTTTTTAGTGAAAGAACCTTGTTCTCTTCTTCTTCCAAGAGCCTTAATCCAGCTCTAACAACTTCGCTGGCATTCTTAAATCGCCCTTCCGAAATGCTGTGTTTTACAAAGTTGTCGAAGTAGTCCCCAAGTGAAATAGATGTGTTCTTGCTCATATTTCAAAATTACCAAAAATTGGTACTACTTACAACCAAACCAAGCAGGTGACCCGATATGGGCCAATATCATTCATACCATCTATCACCTGGTAAAGATCAAGCAGGAAGGAAAGGGATTGGTATAGGGGGATTCTCAGGAGCAGATTCACGGACGAACCGTATTACTCTGGCTAATGCTAAGTTGGCACATAATCACTAGAACCAGTTAGGGCTCGTTTCCAACTCATTTAGAGGAATATTCCTGCGATTACTATCATCACAATGAATGCTGTTAAAATAACAAACAGAGTTTTCCATAGTGTTTGTATGAAGGGGAGTTGAAATGTTCGAAAGTTTATTGCAAAAGTATTTCCAAATATGATTAGAACGTAAATGAGTGCCATTGTCATAGGTTCATTCAAGAATTGAAAGTAGTCTACTGCAATCAGGTAAAAAGTTAAATATATTACGCTCTGTGATTCTATGTAAGTTGCTATTATTAGGTTACTTAAATAGTTTAATGTTGACTTTCTGAACATCCAAAAGTTCATTCCAGATATCACAAAAATAAATGGTAGCGTTATCCAGTATTGTATGAGGTCCGAACTCTCTTCGTCAGGTGTCTTCTCAATATGTTCGGGATTAATAAACTCGTATAACGTGTAAAGAATGAATAAAAAGAAAAGTGATGATAAGAAATATGAAAGTGGATTTTGAGCTTTACGTTCACCCTTCAAGTATTCACGAATAAATAAGCCTGGTTGAGATGCTAGATGCAAAGATGTTCGAAAAAAATGTAGGTCGATGATATGTAAAAATGTTTCAGTTGCTGTCTTGAAGGTTAGATTGTCTTTAAGGTAGTTCCAGTTAAATTTTGATTCCATTTTAAAATATGATCTATAACGTCCATATATAGCACTGTAGCCTCCGAGCTTTTTTAATAACGATAAAAGTAGTTAATCTACCAGTGCATTCAAAGTATCAATCTGGCACTGCGCCACTCTAGATAAAAAACTCCACCCAAGAGCAGAAGAGGGTGGATTGCACTGAAGTTTCCTGGCGGTAGATAAGCGGAAAGTTTTGCAGGCACTTTGCAAATGACTAAGTAAGGCCATGCGCCATGATCGTTTGTTATCTACTTTCTTTTCAATAGATTTCGAGTATTAGATTGAGAATTCCCACAATCCATGCAAAAAATGTTGCTCGTTGGAAGTTGTCAAAATTCAGATGTTCGCTAGAAAGGATACTATTCAGGTCTTTTGGTTTAGAATTTTCAACAATTACTACTTTATAACCAGTATATATGAGCAGCCAGATTCCGCCAATTAGGTAAATACTCAGAATTTGAAAGATCATTGTTAAAGTTCCATTTAAAATGTCATCTTGGATAAGCTGATTGAACTTTATTAGGAAGATTAATAAAGTTGAAGTGGGGATTATGTAGAGGAAAAATGCTCTATAATTCACGTTGTTTAGTAAGGACCAGAGGAAGTTCATTTCAAATAAAAGTGATTTATTTCAGGAGCCAATATTGTAGATGACAAACCGGTTTTCATAAACCAAAGGTTTACATGACCAATTATATTTTCTTTTAAACGTTTAATAATACGCCTACTCGAAGACGCTGCTCCAATTTAACGGTTACCTTCTTCAAAATCAACATAAAACCTCCTCAGCCTCTACATCAAACCTCTCTATGGAAAATTCATGTGTCCTTTTGCTCAAAAGCATGCGTGCCAACCTTTCGCACCAGGCCGGCAAAGGCAGGGTGGCTGGCAGGTTCATGGCCTACGCGGCGCGGCGAAGTTCGCACTGAAACCTGCCAGTCATTGATTATTTGACTCCTGAAGCTTCAGCGAGCAACTCACATTGCAGACTAGCCGTCCGCCAGAGTGAACAGACAATTGCCCTGATGGGATTTACACCCGGGGCGTAGCCTGCTGGATTCGTCCCTCCTTGTGGCGCACTAAACGTTATGGCTAAATAAGATGATTATTATTGTTGTTAGTAATGCAATAGAAAGCAGTCTTTTGTTAGTTGTGAATGCAGCAGCATTAATTAATAATAATTATACAACTATAAATAATAGAAATAAAACAACATTAATTAATAATAATTGCACAACTTTAAATAATAGAAATAAAACAACGTTAACTAATAATAATTGCTCAACCATATAGAAGAACAGTTCAATGGCAACACCAAATGAAAAGATAGCAGAATCACTAATAGCGCTTAAAAAGCTACAAGATTCGAATGTTGTGGCTATAAAGGCGAGTGATTTAACAAGGGTTCACAGAGAAAGGCTATTAAAAAATGGATTCATTAAAGAAGTCGTCAGAGGATGGTATATCTCTGTACCCCATGATCAAGCCATTGGAGACAGTACCTCATGGTTCACATCCTTTTGGGAGTTTTGTGCTAGATATTTAAAGGATAGATATGGTGAAGATTATTGTGTATCTGCGGAACAATCATTAGCATTTCATGCGGCTAATACAACAGTTCCAAAACAGTTAATAATAAGGTCTACAAAGGGTAATAACCTACCTACTGAATTATTATTCGGTACTTCAATATTTGTAATGAAATCTTCATTACCAAACCAAGCGGAATTAGAAGAGATAAACGGTATACAAGCTGTGAATTTACCTTCATCAATAATATATAGTACGCCTTCTGTTTTCAGAAATCAAACTATAGATATGAGAACTGCGCTATTAAGAATCAAAGATTCATCTGAAGTACTTGGTATATTATTAGATAGAGGTCATTCTAAAATTGCAGGAAGATTATCCGGAGCATTTAGAAATATTGGACGTGATAAAATAGCCGATGAAATAATTAAAACAATGAAGAGTGCGGATTATGATGTTAGAGAAATTGATCCCTTTGACACAAAAAGTCCTGTTTCATTAGAACCGAGGGAAACGTCCCCATACGTAAATCGAATTAGATTAATGTGGCATGAAATGCGTAGTAAGGTAATCTCAGTTTTCCCTGAGCCACCAGGTATTCCAAAGGATACAAAGAAATATTTAGAGGAAGTAGATGAAATTTATGTAACTGACGCTTACCACTCTTTGTCAATTGAGCGATATAAGGTTACCCCCGATCTAATTGAAAAAGTTCGAAGTGGCGAATGGAATACCGAAGATAATGAAGAGGATAAAAAACAAAAGGATACCCTGGCTGCAAGAGGTTACTGGTTGGCATTCAATGAGGTGAAAAAAAGTCTCGAAAGAATATTAAAAATGGAAAACCCGGGCAAAGTTACAGATGGGGAGCACGGAGCATGGTATCGTCAATTGTTCGCTCCAAGTGTAGCTGTAGGCTTACTTAAACCATCTGATTTGGCAGGGTATAGAAACGCACAAGTTTATATATCACAATCCATGCACACTCCCATTAATCGGGATGCCGTTCGTGACACAATGCCTGAATTATTTGTACTCCTTGCACAGGAAGATCACCCAGGAGTTAGAGCTGTTTTAGGACATTTTGTATTCGTCTTTATTCACCCATATATGGATGGAAATGGAAGAATAGCGAGATTCCTGATGAATTCGATGCTAATTTCCGGGGGCTATCCCTGGACGGTGATTCCAGTTGAGCAAAGAGATCAATATATGAAAGCTTTGGAGTCTGCTAGCGTAGGACAAGATATTTTACCCTTTGCTGAATACATTTCTTATCTCGTAAAAGCAGGATTGAGTGGTAAGCCAGTCGCTATCGTTAAATAATCTATGCAATGACAATATATTTCCTGATGAATCTACCGGTGCTTCCAACCTGCCCGAATGAATTCGTTCAGGCGGGAGCATCAGAATGGCACTGCCTGCCCGTTCCGTTCAGGATGGCGTTCTGAAAGTGAAAAACTCCTACGAACTAAAGTTGTTGGAAAGCACTGCCAAATCCCAGCGGCAGGTTCATGGCCTACGCGGCGCGGCGAATTTCGCACTGGAGGTTGTAAAATGGCAGTTGACGCATTCGTGCTAACGATTGTTAGTGGTTTTTTGATCATCCAAGATGCTTAAAGAGAGATCGAAATCATTGAAGCTCGTAATTGGTTTGAAGCTCTTGAAAAATTTCTTCTTTGCTTCAATTGTTCGTTTCTCGTATAAATCATAAGATATTTCCCAGTTCCGTGACGTAGCTATTCCCATCACATGCCCAAAGAATTCGAATTCCACGAAACTAGGTTCATGGATGATGTATTGCATTGGAGACCCCTCATCAAGGATAAATTCTGGGTTCTTAATCCAGTCTATTGTAAATAGTATTGCACCTATACCTCTTGTGAAATAGAAAATTGGATAATCTCCAATGTTGTATCTGGCAAATTCTCTTATGAAGTTAAACTTTTCATCGTGTCCGTTCGAGAATTGTCTCTCGGTTTCCTCAAGGAATATTTTATATATCCCTCGTTTCATTTGACGGGCAATCTTTTCTTGAAAGGACTTATGGAATTTATAGCTGTTCTTTAGTCTCAGGGAGTTGTTTTTGTGATCTATATTAAAATAGATAGAGGATACTTTGGAGATGGTTTTGTTCTTGCCAATTTCCTCTTTGCCAGCAAGCCTAATTCTTGAAATATTAAATGTTTCTTTTAAGACTGTTTCAATTGGTGGAAGTCCGTAGTTGTACTGACCAAAGTAACTATTGCATTGGTCACAAACGTTCTCACATATATTTTTTCCACCCAGTGCTTGAGGTATTGTATGAGCTAATTTATGAAATGATGTTTCTTGCTCAGTTCTACTGCACCATATACACTTCTTCATCACTTTCAAAAATTACCACTAACGCCTATGTGAGAATCGTAGCTTTGGGTTGTGCGTTGACATTGCGCGGCTATGATTTCTTACATTTTGTTAGCTTGCGTTTTTTATTAATTTTTCTTTATCGATTAGTATCAATATTCCACCAAGTATAAATCCGCTGATTAGTCCGCCAAAATGGGCCGCATTGTCGATACCACCTAAGAACCCAAACAGCAAACTAACTCCTGCATAAAGTCCTAGTAGCATCCAAGTCATTCCTCGCATATGTGTCGGATAAATTTTGAAAACAGTAAAAGCCAAAATCAATCCATACAGTCCAAATATTGCACCTGATGCACCTACACTTACTGTATTCTCGTGCCAATAGATACTTGCAATACTTGCTAGAATACCACAAACTATGAAGCTTATTATTAGTTGAGTTCTTCCGAGAATTCCCTCTAACAAACTTGCTCCTAATCCCAAACCGAACAAATTCATAAAAAGGTGCATCAATCCACCGTGGATAAATATCGAAGTAAAAACTCTCCAATATTCTCCATTCATTACTTCAAACCTCCTATTTCCTCCAATCTCCAAAAGTTCTTTAGGTGTCGGTGAGACAATATTCAGTCCTGCGAAAATCATTATTACGAAAACAGCAATATTTAATAGAAGTAGGATTGCAGTAGCTTTATTAGGTCCTCTAGGGTCTAAAAACTCCAACATATCTTTAAGGTCGTCTTCTTTTAGTGGTTTGTCTTTTTTAAAGTGTCTTAGTTCTTTTTCGTCAATTTTTGGAATAACCACCATTAGAAGCAGGACAAAAGCTCCTATCCCGAATGAACCAAATATCCAAGGAAAGGTATTCCCAAGTCTTTGCTCAAAAACGTCAGATTTAGGAACAAGAATGATTTGTTCCGATTCCTTGATATTGGGATTCTTTTCTTTGATTGCTTCTATAAAACCGTCTCTGTCGTCCGAGTAACCAAGTTTTTCAAAGTATTTCGCATTTTGGAAATTGTAAGTGTCAAATTCTCTTTCAGATTTCTCAAGGAAACTTCTGTATTCAGTATTTTTTTTATCATCACTAATTTGATTGCTCAAATTCTTGGAGTACTCAACTCCGTACCAAACATTATCGGAATTTTCAAAAGGACAGGCTAGATATAGATAGAAGTTTAAATTGTCATTGTTTCTGCCTGAAGTCCTTGCAGTGACATATGGAAGACTGGCATTTTTGTCAACTCTAAATGAGCTGATATCGAAGTACTTTTCATCGCTCTGGCTTTTAGTTTCGTAAGCGTTGGTAATTGACACTAAGTCAAATGAGGCTTTTTCGAGATAAGTCTGGCTTACAATTATGGGAACTGCAATTGCTGCCGCCATAGCAAATTGATAGCCAAAATATCCGTTATCTCTTTTACCTCTTATGTTTAGAACTCTGATTCTCCTTCTAAGCCAAATTAGTATTGGTATCCATGGAAGAGCAAAAGGAATCCAAAAATTAAGCAAGTCCTCTTTTAATGGAAGAACTCCGAGTTTAATGTCAAAAGTCCACCTGAATAGGTTGTAAAAAAGAATAGTCCCAATTGAGACTACTAAAAATGGTAGGTATACTTCCTTTATTTTTATTCCAAGGTTGTTCAATGTTCGATTCGGTTTTTTAATACAATCTAACGGTTTTAATATGGCTTTGTGGCGGTTTCGAAGCACTTTCCTGTCCACCGAAACCAAACTTGGCTACGGAGCGAAAACCTTGCGGGCAGCCGTTCACCCGCCATAAGCTATATGCGTTGTTGGCGAAAGTTATTTTTTCTCTTTTGGAGGTGGTGGCGGAGGATTTTTCATGCTAGGCACTTTACTTTCATTTAAACCTTCTTTTGAACTTTTACCTGGAGAAGGTTTGGGTGGTGGGGGTGGTGGAGTTTTTCGATTCTTGTCAGACATTGTCTTTGATTTTAGTATTCAACATTATAATTATTCTTCACGTAAAACCTCATTTTTTCTTCGACCACTTTTACGATTTTCTCATCTTCTGTCACCAGAGTATCATCGTTTAAACGTAAGTGTTCAACACCTCGAGTTTTTAAGTCGAAAAACTGTTCAGTAGCACCATCTTCTGAGATTTGGTCTTTTTCAAACTTATACCAGAGTCTTTCATAGTCAAGATGAAGGTTCTGCATTTTTAGTGCTCTTTCGCTGAGTTCTTTGATGTATTTGGAATATGGGAAGTATGGTTTAATGATTGTAACAACATTTGCCGCTGCAATTATTATTGCCCAAACCATTTGCATTTCTTGCCAAATCGCCCAAGCTGCGATGCTTCCAGAAGAAGTTAGTGCGAGAAAGATATTGATGCCTCGGTCGTATTTCTGAAATTTAGTCACTGCATAGTCCAAGTATAAAGCTTGAAACTTGCTGTCAATCATATAGTACCAAATTTTCTCTCTCATTTTTTTAATTTTCGCCAACAAAGTTGTAACATGACCATGGTCATGTTATTTAATAATAGCATTTCCCAAAACGTTTAAAAAAACGCTTATCTAAGAAAAACCCCTCCAATTTAACGGTTACATTCTTCAAAATCAATCTTAAACCTCCTCTGATTCCATTTCATATGCCTTTCTGCAAAGTCAAGCATCTTTTTTGAAAAAACACGTGTATTTTAGAACACCCCCGGAATCAACCGATAACGCACACGACGTGCATAATCTCGATACCCTGGCAATTCTTCTTGTAGCGTTTTATCCTCCAGTGCAGTCCTTATCACAGCAATGATTAGCGCTATGATTACTGGAATGATGGTCCACACAGAGCCAAAAGCCAGTACCAAGCCCGGTAGTGCCAGCACATTTCCAGCATAGCCTGGATGTCTTACCAACCGATATGGACCACTGTCACATACCATATGCCCCCGGTCCGTCTGAATGCGCACCATGGTCGAAAAGAAGCGGTTTTCTGCCAGAGCCCATCCGGCAAAGGTGTATCCAGGCACAATCAAGAGGAAACCCAGGATGTTGAGCCAAATCGGGAATACTGGTGACCACCCGAAGCGATGATCCAGGCCAGCCGCAATCACTAACAGGAAAGACAAACTCACTGCCATTAATGGAGCAAGTATTTTATCCCACGATTTTATATTCTGATTTTTTCCCAATTTGCTTCGTTCTGCCAATATTCCCGGATGTCGTCTTTCTGCCAACACACGCGGAGCTATACCTGCCACAACGATCAGCACTGAATAAAGCCTCCCCTGCCACCAGCCAAGGTCCCATGCGCTCAGCAAGAGAGCCAGTGGTATCAGGAGATATGTGATCATTGACCCGACCCAGTGTTTGAGGCTGGCTGCTTTAACTGTCTTTTGATCGTCTGTATTTGATGTCATGACTCATCCTTATTTAAGGTTTACATTCTTCAACATCAACTCACCTCCTCAGGCTCCACATCAAAGCCCTTCATGGTAAATTCATTGTAACTGGCCAGCACACTGACAATGGCAATGATGATGATGGTATAGTAAACAAAATCCGGAATTGGAACGGGATCACCACCAGCATAAGAGTGCAATCCTGAGAGGTAAAAGTTCACACCAAAATAGGTCATCAGCACAGTGCTAAAGCTGATCAGTGACATGAAGTTGATCATAAAAGCAGTTTTCAAACCCGGGATCAGGCTCATGTGCAGAATGAATGAATACACAATCACCGTCACCAGCGTCCAGGTTTCCTTGGGGTCCCAGCCCCAGTATCTTCCCCAGGATTCGTTGGCCCAGATGGCTCCCAGGAAATTTCCGATGATGAGCAGCGCCAGTCCACTCATCAGTGACAACTCAATGATCAGCGTGAGTTCTTTCAGCATCAGGTTGAGCCTTTTCAGATTTTGTTCATTTCTGAAAGGCATCAGGCACAGATTGAAAAAACCCATTAGTGCAGCCAGTCCCAGGAATCCATAGCTGGCCGTAATAGCAGCAACGTGAATAGTCAGCCAATAAGATTTCAGCACAGGCACGAGGTTGGTAATCTCAGGGTCCATCCAGCTCATGTGGGCAGTGAGCAGGGTAATGCCGGCTAAAGTTGCTGTAAGACCAAGCGTGATCGGTGATTTCTTCATAAACAGGAATCCCGCCAGCATCGTAGCCCAGGAAATATAGATCATCGACTCATAGCCGTTGCTCCAGGGAGCATGCCCGGAAATGTACCACCGCAGGATGAGCCCAATAGTCTGAGCAGCAAAGGCTACAATAAGTATCACAAAGAAGAATTTTGACAACTTGTCAAAACCGAGAGAAGGTTTGAGGATCTGCAAGAAGAAGAGCACTACCAGCAGAATACCAAACGTCAGATAAATCGGGAAAAGCCGTTTGAATACGTTGGCCTTATTGTAAAAGACCTCCACCTTGACTTTCTGTTTGCTGGGGATAATTCCCGCACCTTCAGACTGTTGGTAATTGCTGAGCTTTGCCAGGCTTTCGTCCGCTTTTGAATAGTCATCAGTGGCCACTGCTGATCGCAAATCGGCTATGTACTGCTCGAAAACCTGTCCTGCTATCTCAGGATTGTCCACAGCCATTTCACTAAAAATAACCGGTGAAGTCCAGGTATGCAATGGATCGTTGGGGAGTGGCAAAATGTTCAGCATCGATCCCTGCAACAGGTTATGGAAGATGTTGATACGTTCGCTAACCTTGATCAGCTCTTTATCATACTGATTTCTTAGCGCAGGCCTTTTACTGTAGGTGACTTTTGCAGCAGCTCCCAGTTTATATTGGCCATGCGCATTAAAAAAGTCCACATAGCTGGCAAGTCGTCCTTCTATGCCCAGTAGCTTTTGTATTTCCGGATGATTGACCCGAACAAATGGCTTTTGCTCCCATTGATCAGGATTTATCATCATTCCCAATAGCACCTGCTCAGCACTAAGTCCTTCATAGGTACTTTTCTTATGAATTTTAATCATCAGTTGACTGGCCAGCGTATTGATTGGCATCATACGTCCGTCCTGGCCTTGTACTAATAGACTCCCAAAGTCATCAGCATGCTGTTTGTCTACAGGCTGTGCGCCAGCATCATTCAAACCAGAAAACATGAAAAACAATAGCAACACTGGTGTCACTAGGTTCTTGCGTTTCTCATGTGTCTCCCTGATGAAATCCAGCGTTCTTCTGAACCGCGTGTTTCGCGTGAAAAAGGAGATTGCCATCGTTACAAAAAGCAGAAAGTACCCAAAATAAGTCACCCGGGTTCCCCAATAATCATGGTTCACCGACAGCACGGTTCCCTTCTCATCCTGATCATAAGAAGACTGATAAAAGCGATAGCCCTGGTATTCCAATACGTTGTTCATAAATATCGCATAGGGTTGCTGCAGACCTGCCCGCTCATCAATCAGCAGAATGTCACTGGTAAAAGATGAAGGACTATTGGAGCCAGGATACCTTTCCAACTTAAATTCATTAAGCTTAAGTGAAAAAGGTAGCGTCAACTGCTTCTGCCCAACGTACAAATCCACTTTCACATCATCTACCAATGTGCTAACTGTTTGTCCCCATTCACCAAAGACGCGTTTTCCATTGACGACAAACTCTAATACAGCCGATGAAAGTCCCTCATTTTCCGGAACAGGTTCATATGCAATAGTGCCATGCTCCTGAAAGTCTTTGATTACAAACTGAACATTTCTGTAAGACTGAAGCTCCATGAGCCCGATAGGTTCTGGCGTTCCTTTTGATAAGGTCACTGTACTGTCATGTTCATTTCTAACCATCTCAAAAGGCATCTCTACAAAAAGCGAATCATTCTTCCTGAAGATCTTCACATCGTTTTCGTTCTCTGTATTTCCAAAGCTGATCCCAAAGCCATTCAGGCTTTCTCGCTCACCTTCCTTCAGTAAGACATCATACCTACCTCCTGCCCCACCAACAATCACTTGCAGATAAGCATCTCCCTGAGTATCCGGAACTAACCTCTTCGTCGCATTGGGATAATAATGGCTCAAAGTGACATTGACATTATTATGATTTACCAGGATATTCTTCTTAAAAAGGCCTTCTTTATACGCTGAAACAAGAAGTGGCTCTTCTACATGTTTTTGCTCGTCTCCACTTATCAGGTTGATGAGGATGTAATTGTCTGCTGTTAAAAAAGTATTAGCTGTCTGGCCATTTCTGATATGCATTACTCCCTCAAACCCAAAGTATCTGGTGATAGCCGCTCCCACAATGATGATAATCAGCGCCAGATGGATGACCAGTATATTCAACTTGCTTTTGCGGTAAAGGCGCTTGGTGAAAATCATCCCTGCAAAATTGACAATCATCAGCAACATCAATACTTCAAACCAACGGGCATTGTAAACCAACAACCTGGCAGTGGTGGCGTCATAATCGTTTTCGATAAAGGTGGCATAACCAATACCCACAGCAAACACCACCAACAACATCCCCATCAGCGTGCCGGAAAAAAGAAATTTTATAATTTTCATAGTCGGAAAAGCGATTAATTGGACCGGAAGCTAAAAAATAAAGCCCCGAATAAACAGGGCTTTGTGAAGCAATCAATATGACATTTATTAGGGCAGTGAAGCAATGGAAGCCTGCAACATTTCTTTAATCATCTTAGGATTGTGAACGCCCAAACTCCTATCTTCTTCCACTGCTATGTAGTTCCATAGCGCACCAACCTTGGCAAGAGAATAAGTCCCTCTTACAGGGTGACCATCAGCATCAATAAGTCCCTCACTTAGGAGTTTATCATGCAGGGTGCTGAGCAATTCTTCCACATCAGTCTGCACACCGGCTATGTCAAAACTGGTGGCATCAGTATGGCATGCTGTACAAGCCTCAAGCTTTGGTTCAAAAGTATGGTTGGTTGGATCTCCCAACATGTGGCATCCCGCACAGCCAATATCTTTGTGGTCGTCACTTGAAGAATAAGCACTTCCAAATTCATAAGCTCCAAATCCAATAAGGAATGTTCCTTGTGGTCCGTGGTGAGGTCCCCAGTGTGATGAGGTAACAGTATACTCCCCATTACCATCATCAGTAGGCACAGGTGTTCTTGGCTGATGACAATTGATACAAAGATTTCCGCTACCACCAACATCTGCTACCACAGTTTTGTCCACAATCAGTGAAACCGGAGCTGTTGTTCTCAATGCATAGTCAGGACCATCATTTTCAAAATCAAGTGACTCATGGAAACTATGACAGGTGTTGCATTGAATAGCAGTTGGAATAGCAATACCCATTGCTGTGGTATCTCTTCCGGTATGTTGGGTTTCCAGGAAACCTTCATGAGAATGACACATAGCACAAGAATTACTGGAAGACCTGGCTACTGTAGCTCCTATTCCGTGCACTGATTCTTCCCACTGCATCTCCACAGTATCCATCGTTCCTGTATTATGGCATGTTACACAAATGGTCGTTCCTGACGCTCCATCCTTGCCATCAATACCATTTTCACCATCCTGTCCATCCAATCCGGCTGGACCCTCGCATCCGGCAATAAAGAAGAATGCCGTGACAGATAATAAGGTGTATATTATTTTTTTCATGGCTAGAAATATTTAAGTAAATAAAAGGGGTGATTTTTTGATTTATACATCTAATCAGTTTTGTTTAAACTATTATTAGAGATTCCAAAGTCTGGTAATGTTGAATCCGATAATGATCCCCGAGCTGTTAAACTCATTGGGGTTGAAAGCCAGGTTTCGCTGTGGCACCAGGTAAGGATAGTTTCCAATGAATACCTGGAAGGCATGCGAACTGGTTGACACTTCGACACCTATGCTGTAGTTAGGCTCTGTTTTTACCTGTCGTGGTTGCTGCAATAGTGGCTGCTGATAACCAAAAATCATTGAAATCTGGTTGATCACTTTGTACCGTCCACTAAGACCAAATCCATACATATCCCACTTCACAGCATCAGGGCCATGTCTGTCCACAGCATTGAAGTGAGCGTAACTTCCCGAAAGCTGAAGTGAAAGCCTTGGACTAAACCTACGAGCAATCAACACCTGGTTAAAATACGAGAGCTGATCTACGAATTTCCCATAATCCTTGGCAGCATCACTACCATTGATCGCTGCTACGCCATAATATGCAACACTCACCGGTATTTTGTTATCCCTGGTCTGCTGCAAAAACAGATACTTGGCGTTAAAGTCCAGATACTTGTCGTATTTCGTAAACCCAAACCCAAGATTGAGCCGATCCAAAGCACTGTAGGTGAACCCCAGCCGGATATTTGAAGGATCGTACAAACCAAACAAATCCGAAATACCATCCTTAACCGATCCAAAGCGGTGCTGTATATCCCACTCCAGGGTATGCTTAGTAGGAATGACTACAGTCTGATTGTCAATGAGCAACTGGCTTTCAAAAGCCGGTCTCGCAGGTTTGCTTTCCATTTCATTTTCTTCCTGTGCAAATACTTTTGGGAGAATAAGGATGCTACCTACTGATAGTATGATAATGATTAATTTTCTCATGACTTCATTAGTTATTTTTTGCACCATCAGATATCCACTTAATGATTAGTGCGATATCCTGATCTTTGGAATAAGGCTCCATAGTTCCTCCGTCCATTGCTGTCACCAATGTGCTGGATTCAGGGGCAGAAAGATTGACATATCCATCCTGAAGAGAAGCCCAGGCATTTTGTGCACTCAGGTCCGGATCAAACCCTCCCTGATTGTGGCAACCCGACATATTACAACTGGCATTGAATATGGGTATGATGTCTGTATTGAAACTCACCGAATCAGGAATTTCCGGTTCGGGAATCTCATTATATACGCATTGAGGAAGCATCAAAATCAATATGATAGATACTACCAGAATTTGTAGTGTTGATTTTCTCATTTGCTTGATATTTAAGACTCAATGGATTGACATGCTTAGCGCAGTGACAAGCAAGCCAATTTCAATTTTGATGACAGGACAGGAGTAAAAGGATTGATCACTCCTACAACAATAACAAGCCCTCGAAGTGCCTTTTAATTAGGGGTAGATCCTCAAAAAAGGCAACAACCAAGACTTATTTTGCGAATGTCCTCATGTAATTGACTACTAGCCAACGATCCTCTTCATCAGGAATCTTCTTATCATAAGATGGCATATCATCGCGTCCGAAAATCGTTTTGTAATACAGTTCACCGTCTGATTGACTTTGGAACTTGTCAATAGAAAAATCACCACTTGGGGTGTCTAATTCTGCAGCCTTAGGTCCATCGCCGAGCCCGACTTTTCCGTGGCACGATTTGCAATGCTTGGTGTAAAGCTGCTTTCCGATCATTAAACCCTCTTTGTCCTGTGGATCTGTAGGGTTTTCCATTTTTTTGTACTTGGTAGGAACATTCCAAGGCTCTTGAACAGTATTCTTTTTAAGCACCATTCCGGTTGAAATTAAGAATATCGCAAAAGCTGGTACGAGCAATTTTTGTGATAGATTCATAGTGTGGGGTATTTGTTTACCTGCTCAAAAGTTAGAGCAATACCCCTGCTAAAAACATGATATATATCAAGCCCCACTATGATAGGAATCGGATAGCAAATTGATCTGGATATGAGTTTCAATGATTATGACTTTTCCGGTTCGGAAAATTGAATACTTTTGACCATTCCAGATCAATTTTTGAGTTATATATAATTATAATAAAAATAACTCCGTAAGTACTTATGTAATTCTCCTAAAGCCAAATTCCTAACACCCGATTATCACTCCGAATAGGTCTTGATTACATTCACCATCGCATCCTGGCAAACAGGACAAAAGTAATCAGTTCGGGTAAACATGATGCAGTTAACAGATGGACGATATAAACCTGTAGATGCATATCCTGCTCCTTCAAAAGCTCCAACTTTGCCAGCAAAACCACTATTCTCCAGGTATTCCTGTACTTCTTCATTTCGCTGCTGACTCTTCTGATCATAAAGGGCTTTGGCTGCTTTGATAGCTTCATCATCTGCGCCATTTTTTTGCAGCTGGAAAATACTGTCATTGAGTACTCTCCTTCTGGCCTGCCAGATCAGATCAATGCTATCATACTCCTGCTTTGGCCAGTTAGTCGGCACCTCTATTCCCTCAGAAAGTAAGTGCTTCCACTTAACATTTTCCGGATCCTTCAGTGCTGTAACGTTTGGCTCTGCAGGTTCATAATCCGGAGAGTAGAAATCATTGTAAGCCGTGGAGGAAGTGTAATATTCATCTGCCAGTCCAAAGAAAGAATGACCAAACTCGTGAACCATCAAATAATCGCTATTGATATTGTCTGAAGTATAAACGCAATAGAAGTTGTAAATACCTCCTCCGCCATAGCGGGTGTGGTTCACCATGATATAAAGCGCATCATAAGGTGCATGCCCAGCGATATCTCTTAATGCTTTGTTTTCTTCAGTGAGGACATATCGCTCAGAACCCATTGTATTGAAAGATGCTCCTACGGCAGTTTGCTTATCAATTCCCGTACGAGGCTCATCAATCCCTGAATCAGCAGATGGTTTCAAAACACCTCGAATATTGAATTGATCTTTGTTGGATTTACATGGTTCTGCCCGGAAGAAAATCTCCGTGAACCGATTCAGATCATCTTGAAATTTTTGATCCTCTTCTGCTGTATACCCTTCACCTACAATGAGAATATCCGCTTTCGTATTTGGATTTCCATTGTTCAGGCTTGTATAGACTTTCACATCGGCATCCACTTTGTTTGGTTTAGCTGATGTTGGATCAATTGAGGTTCGGAAAACCTCAGCCATAGAACCATCCTTCCCTCTTTTTTCCAGTGCAAATACAATCTTGTTTTTTGGCATTGGAACAATCGCTGACTCATGAAACTCTTTGACCTCTCCTTCCAAAGCCTTACTGCTTGTTTGATATTCCTTGAAAAAACTATCAAACCCTTTGGAAAATATCAGCTGTCCTGAAGCTTCATCATAAATTTTGTGGTAATAAGCTCCGTAATCCAGGCTATCAATCAGGTGTGTCAAGCTGCCCGCCCAGTTCGGATACTGATACGTCTGATCAACTTTTACTGATTCGGATTTTGCATCTCCCGTATGAAAGTAATCGATACGTAAAGTTCCTTTTGTGAAGTACTGATCGTAAGGAGTTTGGGCTGTCTCTGTACAAGCAAACATCACGATAGCAACCAAAGCAAGAATGGGGTATTTCATGTGTATAGTGTTTAGTTTTTATCGGTCACATGGAATTCGCGATAAACATTCATCAACCGTTGGTATAAATTCGGTCTCGAATGTTTATGCTCATTTCATGATAAGTTAGGTTAGTGTTTATGGATTTGGCTCTAATGTAGTAAACAGAGCAATTGAAACAAATGACTTATGCTCAACAGCATTTCAAAAAACATAAAATCCACAATAGAATTATCATATTGAACTATTTCGTCACTATGAAGAAATTGGTTTTACTTATTTCGGCCATGAAGCTCTCGGTTTCCTCATCCAAAGATTTCAAAGCATTCATATGTTTCTCAATTATTTCAATCAATTCTGCATTTGAAATATTCCCTAGGTTTATTTTGATGAGTTTCTTGGGAGATCGCTTTAGTAAATACGAATTACGAAAATCCTGATCTTTACTAATCAGAATATATCCTTTTTGATCAGCATATTTACAGATATCCTCATCTTTAGTATTCCATTTATCCAGAATATTGTTCACATGTTCAGCTTGAAACCCAAGCTCTTGAATTCTTTTTGAGAGTTTTATTGAAATATGAACATCACAGAGAAACTTCATCAACTTGCATACGTTTCCCCAGAAACTGAAAGCCTTGCAAAGTTTAAGCAGGCGTGAATATCATCGATTTCTAACTCAGGGTGATCTTCCACAATCTGACTTGGAGACATGCCTGATCCCAACATATCCAATATCACTTCTACAGGCCACCTCATGCCTCTTACCACAGGTTTACCGTGGCAAACTTCCGGTTGAATAGTAATTCGATCAATTCGGGTATTCATATTATAAAGATACAAAAAGAAGAATTATAGACAGCTAAGTCTTTGAAACAGCAAACTATTGAAAGAATCATAATCACAGAAATATAAATGAGGAGTGACTAAATTTGATAAAAGCTCCACCTCATGAACACCAAGCCCACTACGATTGATGAATATTTTTTGGCTTTTGATGCTTCTACAAAGTCACTATTACAGCAGGTAAGAAAGACTATACAAGAAGCATGTCCTGAAGCCATAGAAGCCATTTCCTATGGTATGCCGGCATTCAAATACAAAGGTAAAATCCTGATGTACTTCGCTGGTTACAAAAACCACATCGGCGTATATGCTATTCCTGAAACACATAAATCTTTTGCAGAAAAACTCTCAAAATATAAAACGGGAAAAGGCTCCGTACAATTTCCTCTAGATCAACCTCTTCCTCTTGACCTGATTGCTGAAATGGCTGCTTATCGTAAAAACGTATTGGACAACAACTAATCATGAGTAACCTAAGTGATCTTCTGGCCACCTTACATCAGAAAGAAACTTTAATCACTTTCATGAATGAACACCCCGGAAGTTTTGAGGAAGCTCTGGCGCTAGCAGAAACTGATGAACAACCGCAATGCTGGAGAGCTTGCTGGATGCTATTTCATACCATGGTTGATAATGATGAAAGAATACAACCAAAGATTTCGAGACTTATTGAGGTGCTTCCGGATAAAGAAGATGGTCATAAGCGAGAACTGATCAAAATATTATCAAGAATGGAACTCGATGATGATCAGGAAGGCAAACTCTTCGATATCTGTATGACCATTTGGGAATCAGTGAAGAAAATACCTTCTGTAAGAATGATGGCTTTTCGGTTGATCGTAAAAGTTATCTCCAAATACCCCGAACTAAAAAGTGAGCTTACTTATATGATGGAACCTCAATACACAGATTCACTTTCTCCGGGAATCAGGAATTCTGTCGTCAGGCAGTTTGATTCAATCATAAAGCCGTAAATTCTGTAAACCCAAATCGCTCACGTCCATGAAACTATTAAAACTGATCTTCCTTTTGTTAATACCATTTTGGTATTGCTCTGCCCAGGAAACCAAATTACTGATTCAACAGCAGCCTATTGAAGACCTGACAAAGTATCCTTTTTATCAAAAATTGGTTGACAAAACCGGGACTTGGAAACCGGAGTATCAATACCTCGACAGCATTGAAATCTACACTATTACTTATCTGAGTGATGGGTTGAAAGTGAATGGATTGATGGCTAAACCAAAACAGGAAGGCAACTTCCCTTGTATCATCTACAATCGTGGTGGCAACAGAGATTTTGGTCAGTTGGTGGTAGCTCATGGGGCACTTTTATTGGGCAACCTTGCCAAAGAAGGCTATGTAGTGATGGCCAGTCAATATCGGGGCAATGGTGGAAGTGAAGGCCAGGAGGAGTTCGGTGGTAGCGATGTAAATGATGTATTAATCCTGACAGAAGTGCTTAAAGAAATCGAAGGTGCTGACACTGAACGAATAGGTATGTATGGTTGGAGTCGCGGTGGAATGATGACTTACCTGGCTTTATCCAAAACAGATAAAATAAAAACAGCTGTAGTAGGTGGTGCTATCTCAGATTTAGAAGCAATGATTGAGGACAGGCCTGAAATGGAAACAGGTGTGCTTTCTGAGGTTATTCCTCAATATCAAAATAACAAAGCACTGGAGCTGGAAAAACGCTCTGCGATTAAATGGGCTGAAAAACTTCCTGAAAATACTCCCCTGCTCATTTTGCATGGAAATGCGGATTGGAGAGTAAAATGTGATCAAAGCATCCGAATGGCTCTTGAGCTGGACAAATTGAGAAAACCTTATAGGCTAGTAATATTCGAAGGTGCTGATCATGGAATAAGCGAACACAGAGCAGAGGTGAATGACCTGGTGAGTAAATGGTTTACCACTTATTTAAAAGGCGAGTCATTGCCAAACATGGAATACCATGGAAGGTGAGTTATCAAGCCCTAAAAAACGCCCCAGCGTTTTCCTTGCGATTGAGCGAATGCTGCACAATCAGGTAAGCTACGGAAATCATATTTCGTAGTTCAGAAAGCTGTGGTGAGATTTTGGTTCTTTTATACAAATCCTCGTTTTCCTCATGCATCACTTTGAGCCTGTTGAGCGCCCGCTTCAACCGCTCATCAGAGCGAATAATTCCCACATAGTCACTCATCATTGTCTGAAGTTCTTTTCTGTTGTGGGTAATCAGAATCAATTCATCAGGCTGAGAAGTTCCCTCCTCATTCCACTCCGGAATATCCAGAGGCACTTCTGTATCAATCAATTCTCTTGATGTCTCATAACATCGATGTGCAAACACCAACGCTTCCAGTAAAGAATTGGAAGCTAATCTATTTCCCCCATGAAGACCTGTATGAGCACACTCACCACAAGCAAACAGGTTTTTCACGGTAGTTTGACCATGAATATCTGTCTTGATACCTCCACAGATGTAGTGGGCTGCGGGAACTACCGGAATCAAATCTTTGGTAAGGTCTAAACCCATACTTTCACATTTCTCCAGAATATTGGGAAAGTGACCTTTGAATGCCTCCATGTCCAGATGCCTGCAATCGAGATAGACACATTCATCCCCACTTTTCTTCATCTCACTATCAATTGCCCGGGAAACGATATCGCGACTCGCCAGCTCGTACCTTTCATCATATTTCACCATGAATCGTTCTCCACGCTTATTGCGGAGATGAGCCCCAAAGCCACGGACGGCTTCAGAAATCAAAAATGAAGGACTGGAAGCTCCATGATCAAAAAGCGCCGTAGGATGGAACTGGATAAACTCTACGCCTTCAATTCTGGCTTTAGCCCGATATGCCATAGCAACGCCATCACCTGTAGCAATAATCGGGTTTGTGGTATTCTGATAGACCTGCCCCGCTCCACCTGTTGCCAGCATTGTTGCTTTAGCCAGACAGGTTTCAATCTTACCAGTTTGCTTATTCAATACATAAGCTCCAAAACATTGCACCGGATCATCACTTTTCCGGGACTGCAAATGGTGTTGAGTGATCAGGTCAATAGCAAAATGCTCAGAAAGGACAGTGATATTCTCCAGTTTATGAACCTGTTGAAGCAGCTTGGTTTCGATCTCTTTTCCCGTGATATCTTTATGATGCAAGATTCGATGATAAGTATGACCACCCTCCCTGCCCAGATCATAGCTACCTTCCTTGTTCTCATCAAAACTTGTTCCCCAATTGATTAACTCAGCTAATCGCTCGGGGCCTTCAGTCACCACTATACGAACCACTTCTTCATCACATAGTCCATCTCCAGCCCTAAGTGTATCCTGCACGTGCTGCTCAAAAGAATCAGTCAGCTCATCCAACACCACGGCTATTCCGCCCTGGGCATATTTAGTATTGGACTCGCTCTCGTCCGCTTTGGTGATGATAGCCACTTTTCCATTTGGAAAACGCTCCGCCACTTTGATGGCATAAGTAAGTCCGGCCACACCTGAGCCTAGAACCAGAAAGTCGTATTGATGCATAATTACTTGGACAAGTCTAGCATTCGCTGAATCGGCAACATGGCTCGCTCACGAATAGCTTCAGGTACATCTATCTCAGGAGTTTCGTTCTTCAGACATAGATAAAGTTTTTCAAGCGTATTCATTTTCATGAATCCGCACTCACTACAAGAGCATTTGTTATCCTCTACTGCAGGAGCTGCAATCAAAGTTTTATGAGGAACTTCTTTCTGCATCTGGTGAAGTAAACCAGCTTCAGTTCCTACAATAAATTTCTCTGCCGGATCATTCTTTACATAATTGATCATGCCAGTTGTAGAGCCCACGTAGCTTGCCACCTTGAGAATGTGATCTTCAGATTCCGGATGAGCAATGAACCTGGCATCAGGGTGTGACTTATGTAAGTCAAGAATCTTATCTATGGCAAATGCTTCATGTACCATGCATGCTCCGTCCCAAAGCAGCATGTCTCGACCTGTCTGCTTTATCACATATGCGCCCAGGTTTTTATCTGGGGCAAAAATGATTTCCTTGTCTTTAGGAATGGAATTCACAACCTTCACGGCGTTGGCAGAAGTACAAATGATGTCGCTGAGAGCTTTAATCTCCGCAGAACAGTTGATGTATGATACCACCACATGATCTGGGTGGGCTTCCACAAAAGGCCTGAAATCAGATGCCGTACAAGATTCTGCCAGTGAGCAAGAAGCTGCAAGATCCGGCAACACCACCTTTTTTGTTGGGTTAATAATCTTGGCCGTTTCCGCCATGAAATGCACTCCCGCAAAAACAATCATCTCAGCATCAGTAGCAGCTGCCTGCTGCGAAAGCCCAAGGCTATCACCTACATAATCTGCAAGATCCTGAATTTCTGCTTCCTGATAATAATGCGCCAGAAGGACGGCATTTTTCTCTTTTTTAAGTTTTAAGATCTCTTCACGAAGTTCCTCTGAAGTGAAGGGAGTTATATTTAAATTCTTCATGACTCTGTTCTGTTTGGTGACAGCAAGCTGATTCTCTTAGTCCGACACAAAGTTCTCACGAAATTGTATAAGGATTGTTTTTTCAGACTGCAATTTCTTGAATTTTATCTAATTGTATGATTGTAATCTAGATCCATATCAACCAACTCATAGAAATATTGGCAGTTCGTCCTTGAAAACAGCCACATGGGGTAATTGATTCACATTGTCAGCTACCTTTTCTTTGAAGATATTAGTTTAGCCTAACGCGAGTAATTTAATCCTCTAATACAAGCAACAAATCTCCAGTTAATTTTAGACTGGAGATTTTTTAAAGACAGGTTAATCAGCTATTAAAAATTGATTTATATCATATACAACTTAAATTTTGATTTTTTAGGAATGAGTTAATATCTACTTACATTAAGTTTGGCTTCAATTTTTCACCTCAAGATTAAATGAACACCGTCATAACCAACCACCTTCTGAAAGGGAACCTTTTCCTGGCCTTCCTTCTAATTTCCATCTTTGGAACAGCCCAAACTGATGTTGGGGGAACACTTACTTCTGATACACACTGGACAACAGACGGCTCCCCTTACTCTATCACCTCAACATTGGGAGTGCCTTCTGGAATCACGCTTACAATAGATGCAGGGGTTGAAGTTACAGGCAATTTTGATTTATTAGTGAAAGGATCAATTATCGCAGAAGGGACTGACACTGATAGCATCAAGTTTAATTTGATCAGATTGATGTTTAAAAGTACCAACCTATCAAACTCAAAGGTTAGTCACATTCAATTTACTAATGGAGGTATACAACTTGCTGATGAGTCAGAGCATAATCAGGATGCAGTCAAGAATAGTGGCATATTAACTGCGAAAAAATGTTGGTTTGGACCAAACTCCTATAGTCGTACAAAAGGGTATGAAACCAATGCACTATTAGTTCTGGATAGTTGCAACTTAGAATCATCAACTGTTTATGGTTATTATCCATTAAGTGAAAAAATAGAACTAAAACACAGTTCAATCAACTATTCAAACATTACATCTGATTCATACAATAAAGGAATATTTCTCTACTATTCTGAAGTTGATCATACCAAATTCAAAATTGGATGTTGTAATGCTAACATTAATGTGTACGGATGTACTATAAGCAGTTCTTCATTTGAAGATTTCAATGACTACTATTATGTGAATATTGATAGCTCAATTGTTACAGATACTTATATTTCTCTTGAACAGGGAAGTTTAAATATCAAAAACTCACATCTTCGAATAAACTCTACTATTCCAAAAGCAAATCATATAGCAGCAAAGAAAGTGAACCTTGAAACATGCACTTTCGAAGGAAATGGAAGTACAAACGCTCTTTCAATCATTGACTATGATTCTTATAGTTCAAACAAATCCACAATAGATAGCTGTAATTTTATTAATTACAAGAACGGAATTTTCATTGGTAAAATATATAGCCTGACCGTTACTCAAACTAATTTTCTTAACATTGACAGTCTAGCTCTGACCAATAATTCAAATAAAAATATCACTGCCCAGGAAAATTATTGGGGAGTTTCTTCAGAGTCACAAATAGCTGACGTGATCTACGATGGTTACGATGATATCAATTATGGATTTGTTGATTATTCAAACTTTTTAACCTCTCCAACAAGCGATGCGCCAATGACCAAACCCGACAGTGTTTACAAAGGCTCTGTGGATGGTGGGGTTTTGATATCATGGACAGCAAATAAAGAGGAAAATCTTGCAGGGTATAAAGTTTACTCATCAACTGATGGTACTAATTATTCTTTGATCAAGGATGTCGGCGATACAATCAATTTCATAGATGAAAGTGGTGAAATTGACAATAAATATGTTGTTGCTGCTTATTCTGATGCAGCTGATGGAATCAATGACGAACTTGAAGGAAACCTAAGCCAGAAGTCTGATCCAGCAGAGCTCTTCCTAAAGAATCTCTTCATATCTAAAACTAATATCTGTCGGGGCGATTCTATTGAAATAAATGTGAATAGTACTTATCCTTTTTCTCAAAATGACATAATAATTGAAGTCTCTGACAAAAAGAAAAGCTTCGTACAGCATTTAGTTCTTGACACAATATCTGCCAATCTCACCAAAAACCTCTATCTACCGGATAGCTTAGCAGCTGAAACAACTTATTCACTAAGAGTTTATGTACCCAGACTTGGTGTATTTTCCGACAGCTCAGATTTGACAATTCATGAAATACCTGGAGCTCATTTTTCCATTTCCCCTTCTCATTTGTGCTTTGGAGATACAGCTGTAATTTCGTTTCAATCTGAAAAATATGTGGAAACCACTTTTGATTGGATGCTTTCCGGAGGTGAAGTTACAGACAGCCTTGATGACAATTCAGCTAAAGTATTATGGACAACATCAGGCAAGAAACAGGTAAGTCTGTCAACTTCCCGATATGGCTGTATTTCTGATACTCAACTCGACTCAATTGTCATTAATAATCATTTAATTTCATCATTCACTTCAAGTGACATTGTCTGTGAAAATGATTCGGCACGACTTGTCTATTTAGGAAACACTTATGAAGGAATAACTTATGAATGGAAGTTAGATGAAGGAACAATAATCTCTGACAATGACTCCACAATATTAGATGTTGAATGGCAAGACTTTGGAACCAAATCGGTTCAATTACAGGTAAATCAAAACGGTTGCTCTTCAGATATCACACAAAAGAATATCGAATATACCGAGAAGCCAAAGCCAAGTTTTGAACTTGCATCGTTCAGTTGTTATGGTGACACCATCACTGTTAACTATACAGGTGTAGAATCAAATACTGCAAGCTATAACTGGGATTTTGATGGAGCCAGAGTGGTATCAGGCTCTGAGTCGGGCCCATACAACATATCCTGGTCTGTATATGGTGATAAAAAAGTCCAGCTTCAGGTTTCAGACAAAGGTTGTACGTCAGGTCCGGTAACTAATTCTATATCTGTAAATCCAAGATTAGATGCGAGTTTCAAAACTGTTGCTGCAATTTGTGAAGGGCAGAATGCTTTACTGCAATTTCAAGGAGCGGCACCTGTTGGTTCCTCTTATTCCTGGAGATTGGACAATGGACAAGTGATATCTGCTAATGACACTACCGAGGTTGAAGTTTCTTGGGATACATTCGGAAGTAAAAATATTTCACTACAAATTTCATTAAATGGGTGTTCTTCTCAATTAGTTGAGAAACAAATTGATTATCTGGAAGAGCCTGATCCCAGTTTTCAGGTCAGTACTGAGGGTTGTCAAAATGAAGAAATCAATGTACAATATCTGGGTGAGCTCAGTAAAACGACTCAAATCGAATGGGCTTTTGATGGTGCCGAAATAATTGAAAACAATAACGATAGTCTTTTCACATTACAATGGAATAATTTCGGCACTAAAAACATTACACTGAAGGTTCACAACGGAATTTGCTCCAATTCTTCCGTGCAACCAATTGAAATAAAAAAGAAACCAACTTCTAAGTTCTCTGTAAACTCAACATTATGTGAAGGAGATACAGCTACTATCGAGTATCTAGGAAATGCAGCTGATACCGCGAAGTTTGTATGGGATTTTGCAGGTGGAACAATCGTTTCAGAAGAAGACGAAAGTCCACTTAAAGTGATTTGGGATTCTTTCGGACTCAAAAAAATCACCCTTCAAATCGAAGAAAATGGGTGTTCATCAAATCAATATTTAGACTCGTTGCATTACTACGCTCATCCAACATTAAGCTTTGATCAGCAAGCAACAGCATGTCAAAACCAGGACTTCAATATAACCTACATTGGTCAAAATACTGACTCTGTTTTTTGGGACTTTGGAACGGCAAGTGTTTTGGCAGGCTCTGCGACTGGTCCCTACACACTGTCATGGGATACTAGCGGAAGCCAACCAATAAATTTTACAGCTTCTAACCCTGGTTGTTTGGCAGATACTACTCTTTCAGTTGACGTAAACCCAGCACTTCAAACGCCTAACATTTGCATAGTGACTGTGGATAGTATTTCAGGAAAGAACAAAGTAATCTGGAATATAGATCCGACATACGTCAATTCAATTAATCTATATCGAGAAACCAATGTCGCTGGAGAATATGCCATTGTTCAAAACATTTCTCCAGAATCAGACAATTACTTTATCGATCCGCAATCAGATCCGGAACAAGTTTCGAATAGATACAAAATTTCTGTCATCGATCACTGTGATACAGAAACATCACTTAGTGATTATCACAAAACAATTCACCTGACCATTAACAAAGGAAATAATAATGTTTGGAACCTGATTTGGGATTCTTATGAAGGGCTTTCTTTCGGCACATACAGAATATACAGGTTCAAAGGTAAAGAACGACATCTCCTCACTGAAGTGGCTAGTAACATTACATCCTATACAGATAATGACCCTCCATCAGCTAATGTGAGCTATCAAATAGAAATTGTGAACAGTAACCCATGTGATATTCAGGAAAACGGCAGAAAAAATGAAGTACTCCTCAGCCAGTCAAACATTGTAAGTTCTGAAGTGATAACATCAGCGATTAGAACCATTGATGCAAGCATTTACCCCAACCCGACCACAGGTATGCTCAATATTAAATCAGGGACAAAAGGAAAATATCAGATTTTTGATCTTCTGGGAAATGAAATACTCCAGGGGCAACTAAAAAACAATACTCAAATAGACCTGACCACTATCCACTCAGGTATATACTTTATCAAAATTGAAAATGAAAGTGGGATGTACACAGAAAAAATCGTGAAGCATTAAATGCAGATTTCGACTATACATGCCACAAACCTGCTCGACGAAAGTGCTTTGAATTGATTAGAGCACAAAACAATTATATGCATAAAAATTACCAACCATAATTAAACTATAATTTATGAGAACACTGCTACGGTTTTTATTTACACTGACAATCAGCGCTAACATTGCAATGGCACAAGGCTCAGACCCTATCAATAACCGGGTTAGGGTAAAATTTGCAGAATCATTTACAACAATCAATTATGCAAAAAACACATTAGCGGCACCAGCTGCAAAGACTTTGAGCATAGGCCACAAGGAGCTTGACAAAGTCAATTCAACATATGGTGCCGTAAAAATGACCCGTGTATTCCCAAATGCCGGAAAGTTTGAGGCAAAGCACAGAGAATATGGACTGCACCTCTGGTACGATATTCATCTATCATCAACATCTGACCTTGAATCGGTAATTGGCTCCTACAAATCTCTGGAAGTTGTGGAAACTGCGGAAAAGTTGTCCACTTACAGCTTTGATGGAACTGTCACTGAAGTTGTCGACGACAATGACCCCCGCCTTGTAGATCAATGGCATTACAACAATACCGGTCAGACAGGAGGAACACCTGGTGCCGACATTTCACTTTTTGATGCCTGGAACACAGAAAGAGGAGATAATAGTGTAATTGTTTCTGTTCATGATTCCGGGATCGACTATACGCATCCTGACCTGGTTCATCGTCTTTGGACCAATCCTGGCGAGATAGAAGGTGACGGAATTGACAATGACAACAATGGTTACATTGATGACTACCATGGCTACAATTTCGGTGCGGCTGTAATTGGTGGAAGCGGTTCAGAAATCTATGATAACAACGGACATGGTTCGCATACTTCAGGGACTATTTCAGCAGAAAACAACAATGGAATTGGGGTAAGTGGTATTGCCGGAGGATCAGGAATAAATGATGGTGTGAAGGTCATGATGCTAAAGCTGGGCGATCAATACCTGTACAACCCGGCACCATCTTTTGTATATGCAGCAGACATGGGTGCAGTGATCTCTTCCAATAGCTGGGGAGGCGGTGGATATGATCAATCCTTAGTTGATGCCATCAATTATTTCACCAGTGAGGCTGGAAAATCCAATCGTGTAATGGATGGCGGCCTGGTAATATTTGCTTCCGGAAATAACAGTTCAAGCTCTAAAGATTACAAAGCTGATCTGGACCACCTTTTGATGGTTTCAGCAACGAATGATAATGATCAAATAGCATGGTATTCTAACTATGGAGATTGGGTAGATATATCAGCGCCCGGTGGAGAAACCAATAGCACCAATGCAAAAGGTGTATTGAGCACCTATAAAAATCAGCAGTATGCTTATTTGCAGGGTACGTCAATGGCGTGTCCTCATGTTTCAGGTGTTGCAGCGCTGATCGTATCAAGAGCAGTGGGTTCAGGATTTACAAACACGAGTGTTGCTGATATATTATTGAGCACGGCTGACAATATAGATGAGCTTAACCCTTCCTATACAGGCGAAATGGGGGCTGGCAGGCTAAATGCCAAAAACGCCATTAAGCAGACCTATGGAAACTTTTCAGGAGGCATCACCATCTCTCCTACCCAGATTTATCAGGAAATAGATGCAAATACCAACCAAACCGTTTTGGTAAAAGTGGTAAATACCTCGGCTTTTAATCTCGACATTGAAATATCCGGAGAAGCTTCCTGGATTCAGCCGGAAATATTAAGCGTATCACTGAAACCAAATGAAGTAAGTAAATTCAAGGTTAATGTAACTGCTGGTGAAGCGGGTTCACTGCTAAGTTCATCACTGGATTTTAGTTACGTAAGCTTCGATTCTAAAGTCACTCAGCATCTTCCAATACAAGTCTACTCTTTAGGTAAGCCTGAAATAAACACAGCAGACTCTATAGCTTTTGGGTCTCAATATCTGGGAATGGATACCACCATTTCCCTGAACCTAAAGAACATTGGCACGAACTATCTGATAGTATCAAAAATCACCAATAAAAATGCCGATTTTGTTTACAACTTCAATGGAGATACTATTTCACCTGAAAAAAACCTGGAGTTACCAATCACATTTAAACCTGTGGTAGGTGGAGTGATCAGTGATACACTACTTATTTATTCCAATGATCCAAATGAGCCTATTCATCATGTAGTACTTATAGGATATGCCAACTCAAACACTCCTCCTACTGTCAGCATTTCTCCGAATCAATTAGACTTTAAGCTCCCTAATGGTCAGAATAATAAGAGCTTCACAATCACTATCTCAAATAATGGTGATGAAGCCCTTAAGGTTTACAGCGAGTTAAATCCATCCAATAATGTTTCGATATCAAACCTTACCTCCAGTCGAGTCAGTACATCCGATAGCAAGTATACTCCCGAAGCCTTCGGTAAACTCATTGGTAGTAATAAATTGCCCTTCCTGGAAAAGGGGATAGCCTGGGATGGTCAATATTTCTGGATCAAAGATTCCAACTCCGACCAGATTTATCAATTTGATTACGATAATGGGATCGTTTTGGATTCCATCACCTCTGTTGCCGTTAATAGTGTAGCACTCGATATATATGGAGGCTTTTTATATGAGCACGATTACCGTTCTCAAATCATTAAATATGACCTGAGCAATAAATCATCCGAAACTTTACCACTTGATAATACCTTTCAATATTTCTATGGAATGGCAGTAGATGGTTCTGGAATCTGGATGGTTGCCACCCAATCCTATCAATCAATGTTTGTACAGCTTGATCCGGAAAGTGGACACTGGATTTCTACGTCCAATATCGGGTCGGTTTATGATGCATATGGACTGGAAAGAGTAGGAAACAAACTGTATATAATTGACAGTAATGCCTATCTGAAGGAATTCACTTTTGGGTCTTACTACAGCAGTCGCTCTACATATATTGGAGGCACAAGCTTTAGTTCATGGGATTTCGTATATGATGGCAAAAGTGCCTGGTTAACCAATCGGAGTTCTCGATATCTGATAAACTTTGATTTATTTCCCGATTTCACAAGTTTCTATGCGAACCTTCAAACGATTCAACCTCACAGCTCTGTGAATATCAATGGTTCAATTAACCTCAATGGTTTCGACAATGGTATCACTTATTACGATGAAATTGTCTTTCATAGTGATGATCCGGTCAATCCCAAGATTACTTTGCCGATCACTGCGACAATGAAGGGTGAGCCAGCCATATCTGTAGTTCCTGATGCACTCAACTGGCCATATACTTTTATCGGTGAAACGTTCTCTTACTCATTTGATATCAATAACTCCGGAGACGACACTCTTTCAATCACCAATATTCAATCTGATAACAGTCTATTATCAATCAATGCACCGGGTAGTTTAAAAATAGATCCGTATGGCCATGCTTCTTTACCAGTAAGTGCAAAAGTCACCACTACTGATACAGTAAAAGTCACCATGTCCATGACAACCAATGATCCCAATTATCCAAAAGTTGCTATACCGATTAACATTATTGGAAAATATGCTCCTAAGGTGAGCATTAAACCGGACTCCATAGCAATTAGTCTCAATCAGGGAGAATATGACAGTCTTGCTATTAAAATAATAAACTCAGGAAAAGGTGATTTGTCGTATAATATTATTAATTCCATTCAAAATGAACCTGCAAGTGGTCAGGTGATGTCGGTATCACCATCATTCCAAAATCAGGACTCTTCAAAAATTGATCAGCTTTACAATAGTCAAAGCACAAGCGCTGTACCGGCCAGATCAGTTAATATCAAACAGAACACGCTCAATAAGGTATTGTGGGCGCTAGATGTCAGCAGCTATGAAATCACTTCTCTGATTCCGGATATTTATTATTTTTCTGAGGGTAACTCAGGATATGGCATTAGTGATGGAGGCAATAACATGTACGACTATGGTAATAACCTTAGCACATCAATTGGCGACAATATTTGGTATACAAACAGAGTAATTACCAATAGTATGTACTTCAATAATGAGTCATACTTTACAGTGAAATACCCAGGCTTATTCGTGTTAGCCGCCAACATGTCGGATGTCAGTTCCTTCACTATTGATGGGTACCTGGGTTCGCAATCGACAGTTGATGGATCTGTTTTGGAAATGACTGTAGATGGTACGAGTTACACAGGATTCGTAAAACGTGTCTATGATGGCCCTGCTCCATCTGTAAATCACCTGATCATCGTACCCAGTGCTAATGGAACATCGCAGAGCTTCTCTACTTCATCCTATACAGATCTGCACACAGTAAGCGGTCTTGAGCATACAAACAGGATATACTACTTACTATTTGCTTCACAGAATGGTGGATATGTGGATGACAAAACCATGCTCAAAATCATGAATACCTTTTTAAACAACGTTGTTCCGGGTAATCATGGATCAGTCAGTTCAGGAGACTCGACTGAAGCTTATGTTCATTTCAATTCAAATTATCAAAACCCTGGGGTTTATCAGTATGATATTCTGGTCAATACCAATGATCCTGATAACAGACAAATAAAAGTTCCAACTGAACTGACCATTAAGGAATCAGCTGCTTTGGACATTGCAGATAATTTTGATTTTGGAACCAGCTATGTTGGTGCTAAATCAACTATCAATGCGACTTTATTCAATCCGGGAAACTCACCTCTGGTGATCTCGGGTACTGATTCATCAAATCCGTCAGTATTTACTATTGATCACCTCCCTGATACACTGAAGCCCAAAAAATCTACCACTGTAAACGTAAACTTTTACCCAAAGGAGGTGAAAGATTATACCGGCAGCATTACAATCAAATCAAACACGCCTAAAGGCTCATTCACCGTTAATGTGACCGGATCTGGTTTGAACTCATCCATTATATCAGTAAATGATTCTTTGATTTCCGATACGTTGAAAATTGGTCAGAAACAAGCGATTAGTTCTTCAGTAACCAACACCGGAACGGAAAAACTGAGCTATAAAGCCTGGATCCGTGAAACTGCATCAATACAGAATATCGATGCTCAGTTAAAAAACATCATCCAATCAGCACAATCTGAGCTTGCAGTAACCAATTCAGGAAATGATAACATCACTCCTGAGCAGATTGCCGGCTATGTTCAGTCTAGTGGTACCAACACCTTACTGATTTTGGCATCTGATGAAGATGCTTATATTCAAGAGGTGGTTAATCAGCTTCAGTTGACCGGTCAGTTTTCAATAATTGCTTATATCAATACATCACTGACAGATGTCTCTTTCTCTGATGTTATTTTATATGATGCCGTGCTAGAATGGAGAAGCAGATACATCAGCTTATTGAATAATAATCATCTGGGTGATGTACTGGCTGAGTATGTAGATGCAGGAGGCGCAGTTGTAACGACTATGTGGGAGAGTATATCTTCTTCAGGAACTCTTGGGGGTAAATGGGGAAGCAATCCAGAAAAATACGCACTGTTCAATTACGAAAGATACTACCAGTATGGTTATGACAATTCAGAAATGAGCATTTTGCAACCAAACCATCCTATCTTTCAAAATGTGGATAGCCTGAAGGGTGGTTATTACAGCTTAAGGCCATCTTATGGGTCCAACAACAATATCATCAATCCTAAAGCAAGCATTCTTGCTACATGGGGAGATGGCACACCTCTTGTGATTCTTGGTGGTCAGGGAAGCGAAAAAAGAATAGATCTAGGCTTCTATCCACCATCATCAAATGTATACTATGCAAGCTGGGACAGCAGCACCGACGGCTATACCTTGATAGCAAACTGTCTGAACTATGTGGCAAACCTAAACATGGATAATTCACCTTCCTGGATAACCATGTCCAAGAATAAAGTAGATTCGTTAGCTGCAGGAGCTACAGTAGATTTTACTTATAACATTGATGCCTCTGACTTAAGTGAGGGTTGGCATGCTGCCCTGGTAAATTTTGCAGGCAATGACTCTAGAGGTAGTGCTTCTAATTCGCTAGTTGAAATCTACGCCAGGGGAACCTCTAGTCTCGATATTCCGGATACGCTGACTTTCGAAGATGTCTCCATCGGTTTTGTTGGCAGAGCCACATTGCCAATTAGAAATATTGGTTCAGGTAAAACGTTTCTGAAAATTGAGCAGGACACTACAAGTGAATTTTATACCGTCTTTCCTGACACCATTGAGATTGCTCCTTACTCGGGATTGGCACTTCAACTTGATTTTGCTCCTAAATCAACTGGCCAGAAATCAGAACATTTGACTGTTATAAACCTTGCAGATGGCAATTCATATCAGGTTCTGTTAGCTGCTCAAGCTCAAAATCCCGGAATCATTCGAATTGAACCCGACCAAATTGACCTTTCTGTTGAGTATCAGGGCAAAACATCTTCATCCTTCGTGATACACAATGATGGTGATGGCGACCTTAAATTTTCAATGGAAACATTCAATTTCAGAAATAGTCTGAAAGGAGCCACTCAAAACCAGGTCTCACATATTGAATTTACCCATACACCGGATAAAGGCGAAATAGACCTGCGCGAGGGACACAATATAATATATGGTAAAGGTGCTGACTCTTTTGGATACACCTACTCAGACAGCAACGAACCTGATGGCCCATCTTACAGTTGGGATGACATCTCCACTACAGGAGTATCACTGAAGCTGGGAGATGATGATCTTTCTGATCCGATCCAATTACCCTTCGAATTCAATTTTTATGGCAATGGATACAAACAGCTATTCGTTGCTTCAAATGGACTCATTGGATTTGTAAAAGAGGGTATGACCAGTCCGATCAACATGCAGATCCCAGGTGTAAATGCTCCCTCCGGATTCATTTCTCCATTTTGGAAAGATCTCAGTCCTAATAATGGAGGTACGATCAGTTATGATCTGAATCAAGACTTTGTCAAAGTCCAATTTACCGGAATCCCTGATTACGATGATTCCGGAAATTTCACATTTCAGGTCATTCTCTACAGATCAGGAGATATCCAATTCCTCTATCAGTCAATGACTGGTAATGTAAATGATGCAACGATTGGTACTGAAAGTGCCTCAGGTATCGATGGACTGCAAATCGCTTTTAATACCCGCTACCTGAGTAATCAAATGGCCATTCATATTGCTCATCCAATATTTAGAATCGAGCCAGAAATTACTTTTGGCAAGGTTGCTCCAAACGATTCTTTAAAAATACCTTTTACTTATAATGCCCTGGATAGTTATGGCGGATCATATTATCAACAAATACCAATTGTAAGTAATGATACAATAAACCCTGTATCATTTGTAGATCTTAATACCAAAATCCAGGGAGCCACTCATATCAGCGCGTACAGAGACACTATCATGTTTGACACCCTGTATGTTGATAGACAAGATTTGAAACCATTGTGGTTTCATAATGACAGTGTTGGAGTGCTCAGTATCAATAAATTGACACCTTCTGCTCCGAATTTCTTTGCACTGATGCCTTCTTATCAAGCTGAATATATTGACCAGGACTCTGCCAAATTATCATTTGAGATAGCAACGAACCTTGGACAAATCACTGGCAGGATTTCAGGAATCAATAGTGAGGTAATTGGTGCAAAAGTATATAGCGTTTCAAATTCAGAAACCAAAACGATTTATGACTTGAAACTTGATAAGGTAAATGATCAAACTTATGCTACCTCCAGGCCAATAGTCCTTGAAGACCTGTCATATGCTTTGGCCAATGGTAATTTGTTTATAAATGTATACACTGTAGATCAACCTGATGGAATTAAAGAACTTAGTTTCGAATCACTACCAGTATCTGTGAATGCCTACCAGTATTCTGAACAATTTCTTATTGGTATGCAGGCGGCTCAATCAGGATCTGACGAAGCAACTTTTACCGTAGAAAGTAACGCGATAAACTCTTTGACCTTAAAAGGTATTGGATATGGACTCGTGTCTAACAGCAAGATAGAGGTTTCAGTTAATAGCATTTCCGAATCCCTTCATGTCAATGATAGCTCAGAAACATTATTTACAATCAAAAACACGGGTTCAGAGGACTTGGAATTCTCGTTGGATATTGCAAAGATTGACTACACGTCAAATCTTTATCCGGTCAAACTCAACTATACAAGTTCGATCAACGACAGCTTACCGGTCAGCAACTTCAATCAGTTACAAGATCAGCCTGAAATTACAACTTCAACATTTTTCTTGTATGTCAGACAAAACTACAATCAATACTTTGGGAGTGGTGAGATCAATAGTAGCAAAAATCTCTCTCCATTCTATAATAGTTATCAAGAAGATCCATCCAGTACCTTTTCTTCAAAAGACAATGATGCTATGTTCATTTTGGAAAAGTATGGAACCTTGTCCTATCTAGATCTCAAAACGGGATATCAGACATACATTAATAATTACAGTGGAGATGGATATTGGGTAGGCCTAGCAAAAAACCCATATAGCGGTGAAATGTATGCAGCGACAGCCACGTCTCTTTACCGTTTTGATTCTGTATCACTCGATATTAGCTATGTAGGCAAAATTAATCTGGGAAATGTTGTGGATATCACCTGGGCAGAAAATGAAATTTATGCAATAAATGGCCAGAATCAGATCTTTCAAATTAATAAAACCACAGGTGCTGGCGAAAATCCTGTTTCACTCGACTTAAATAATTATTCACCGGAAGCACTCGGGTACCATTCGTTTGAACAGAAATTTTACCTCAGCGCCAAAAACAGTCCACACTATAATACCGACTTGTTGAGAATTGATTTTGTGGATGGAACAACAGAGGTTGTCAGAAACATTATCAGCAATGATTATTATGCAAAAACGAGCTCACTTTTATTCCCAACCATTCAGGGTCAGAACTTCTTCAGAGCAACTCCGATGAAAGGGATAATATCTGCCGGAGGTGAAATAACCATCAATGGAAAATTTAATAGTAAAAGGCTCTATAATGGTAAATATTATGCTCCCCTGACCATTACCAGTAATGACTACTCGCATCCTAAAGTTAAAGTTCCGGTTAGTCTGGAAGTGACCGGAAACAAACCTAAGGTGGGATATTATGGTAAGTATTACAATTTCGGTCAACAAACCGTAATGGATACCATTCAGCGATACTTTATGCTGTCTAATGATGGTGGAGAAGTGCTGAAACTTGTTCTCAAGAAAGAAAATCTCAATTTCTTCTCTGATTATGCAATGGGTGATACCATCACCATTGATGTAAAATCATCCATCAGCCTGCAAGTAGGATTTGTACCAACTGAAGCAACAATCTACGACTGGAAAATGGTTTTTCAAACCAATGATAGCACTCAGTCTGAGATATCAATAGCATTCAGTGGAGCCGGTAAACGTGCATTAGCTGCGATTAACCCAAGTTTCTTGTCGCATGATATCGAAATGGCTCGTAACAGAACAGATCAGGTAGACTTCACACTGACAAGTGTGGGAGTTGATACCGTGATTTATACCCTGGAAGTGGCTGACTCTATTGGTTGGATGACCGCAGATTCTGTAAGTGGAAAACTAGCTCCTGATTCATCACTGGTATATTCAATTGCTATGAATACCGAAAGCATGGAATTGGGTGACTATACAGGCAATATTCATTTGATCTCTAATGACCCAATGTATGCTGATATCATGATGCCTGTTAACCTGACAGTGTTCAACAATCCGATTGTTCAAACCGGAACATTTGATGATCAGATAGTAGCAATTGGTGGAGACACATTGAGACTCGATGTTCCTTGGAAATATACTGATGCTGATATGGACACCATTCATTTTGATGCCATGTCCAATTTTGATTTTGTAGCAATAGCCATGGAGAATGATACTACACTAAACATCATTGGTCAGGCTTATGGCGAGGATTCGGTTTCTGTAACTGCTTATGATGGCTATGGAGACACATTGAGAATGTCATTCCATGTGATGTCTAACCATCCTCCTAAGTTGAGTAAGGACCTGTCCGGCTATGACAATCCTATTCCAAGAACAATCGTGAAATGGGTTGACCTGGATGATTACTTTACTGATGCAGATGGCAACACAATCAGCTACGAACTGGATGCCACCAGCCACAATTCTGAACTGGCTTTGGATAACAACAATGTGGTGCTGATCAATGCAAAAACCGTAGGGAAAGATACCTTAACGATCATCGCTTCGGATGCATACAACCAGACAAGTGTCACTGTTGTGATGAACTATTCTATGATTCTGGGAACGGACAAAATCGAAAGTTTGAAAGTATATCCAATTCCTACGGATGACTATTTGAATGTGTCATTCAACAAGGAATCTGATCAGGTAAACCGAATAGAAATTACAGACCTTACTGGGCGACAACTACATTCACAGGAAGTTAATAGTGGCGGTGGGCTGATCAACATTCAGCTTAAAGTCAACCACCTGGATGCAGGAGTTTACTTTATCAGATTTGTTAGAAAAGATGGCAGTACAGTGAACCACAGGTTCATTAAAAAATAAGTAACCTATCCTAACAGAAAGAGCTCACACCGCGAGGATGTGAGCTCTTTTGTTTATAAGATCTTTGGTACATATCTGGCCCAAGTTTGTAACTTGGGTCTCCTGATAAAAACAAGTCTATGACTTGTAAGTGAATGAACAGGATAACACTCATCCTGATTCCAACCCCAAAGGGTACTAACAATCTCCGACTCAAATCTCCTTCATAAACTCCTCAATCGCTGAATAGAGTCGTTCCAACTCATCATTAGTGATGATGTATGGGGGAAGTATATAAATCACATTTCCAAGAGGCCTCAGCAACAAGTCTTTTGCCAGGAAGAAATCATAGATCTGTTCTTTGATTTTACTCACATAGCCAGCGTCATCTGCCTTGAGTTCTATTGCCAGGATAGTACCTGTAGCACGTACATCAGCCACTGCTTCCGGTGGATTGAATCGCTCCATAAAAGCTTTATGCTGCTCTCCTATTCGCTGAATGCTTTCCTGGGTTTTCTTCTTCAGTAGCAAACTCATACTTGCATTGGCCGCTGCACAAGCCAGAGGATTTGCAGTATAAGAATGACCATGAAAGAATGTCTTTCTGGTTTCCTCTTCATTGAAAGCATCAGCAATTTCTTTGCTCACAGAAGTGACTCCCATAGGTAAAAATCCTCCGGTAATTCCTTTTGACATGCAGAAAATATCCGGCTTATTCTCCAGATAATCAGAAGCAAAAGTTTTTCCAGTTCGTCCAAACCCTGTCATGACTTCATCAGCGATGCAGATTCCTCCTTTTTCCCGTACAATAGCAATCAATTCATTGAGCACGTCAGGACTATACATGCGCATACCGCCAGCACCTTGTACCAATGGTTCATAGATGAAAGCTGCCGTATTTTCTGATGCAATTTCCTTCATCGCAGCAATGGTATTTTGTCCATCACCTTCCGGAAAAGGCACAAACTTCACCTCAAACAGGTATGGAAAAAAAGGCATGGAGAAAATTCCCCGGTCACCCACCGACATACTTCCAAACGTATCTCCATGATACGCCCCTTCCAATGCAATAATCTGCTTCCGCTCAACTCCTTTGTTAAACCAGTATTGAATCGCCAGCTTCAGGGCAACCTCGACAGAGGTACTGCCATTATCGGAAAAGAAAATCTTATCCTGAGACTTTGGTAAAATTCGCATTAAGGTTTGGGATAACTTAGCTGCTGGTTCGTGGGTAAATCCTGCAAATATCACCTGCTCCAGACGCTTGGCTTGTTTGCCAATGGCTTTGGCCACTTTAGGATGTGCATGTCCGTGAACATTCACCCACCAGGAGGAGATGGCATCAAGAATTTTGCGGCCATCCGGGGTATACAAATAAACGCCTTTAGCTTTTTTCACCATAAGTGGCTCTCGTCCTCCTAGTGGTGAAAACGGGTGCCAGATATTTTTCAAGTCAGTTTTTTTCAGATTGGTTAATCCCATGATGCTTTTAGTTTTGCTGCGTATTGCTTCACAATTTCTTTGTTGATCTCAGGCTCCTGCTCCACATGAAGCAATTGTCGATAGCCTGTTTTTTTCAGGATGATTCTTTCACTTTCCGGGTTTGATGGCCCGTTGAAAATGATTCCTTTCACTCGATAACCACGAGATTTTATCATTTCAGCAGTGAGTAAAGTATGATTGATACTGCCCAGGTATAAGTTGGAAACCAGAATAATTTCTGCATTAAGATTGTCATATATATCCAGTACAACATCCTCCTCATTGAGAGGTACCAATATTCCGCCAGCAGCTTCTATGATCAAGTCACGCTCTGTTGCGGGAGGTTTTATCTGATCCAAATCAATCACTATATTATCAATAATGGCTGCTGCATGAGGCGAAGCTGGTGTATTTAGAATATATGCTTCCGGATGAAACCTTGTTTTTTCATTGCTAACTAATGCTTTTACAGCATCCGTATCCTTTGGAAAACCCGCCTGAATCGGTTTCCAATAATCTGCCTGTAGCATTTCTGTCAGGATAGCGCTCACAAAGGTCTTGCCACTATCCGTTCCTATTGCTGTCACAAAATAATTCATGCTGCGAATTTATAAACCGATCAGTTGAATCCTATTCAATCCGTCTTGATTATCGTCATAGAAAAAGGTGTTATTGGTATTTAATCTCACAATAAGTGTATGAATAAAAGCCCAAACCAAACTTCCCCTTTAAAGCACATGGATATTTCTGAAGAATCAATAATTTCACCACTTCAAAAGTTATCAATCAAACATTAGCCCGGTCATGGATAGATTCAAAACAGACTTCAAGAAACCAGAATGGAAAACTGTAAAGGAATATGAAGACATCACTTACAAAAAGTGTGGAAAAGTAGCTCGTATTGCTTTCAATCGGCCTGAAGTAAGAAATGCTTTCCGTCCAAAAACGGTTGCTGAGTTGTTTGAAGCTTTTTTGGATGCTCGCGAAGACACATCCATTGGCGTGGTACTTTTCTCTGGTGAGGGACCTTCTCCAAAAGATGGTGGCTGGGCATTTTGCTCAGGTGGAGACCAGCGTGCCCGTGGACATCAGGGCTATGTGGATGATGATGGCATGCCTCGCCTCAACATATTAGAAGTTCAACGACTCATAAGGTTCATGCCAAAAGTAGTGATTGCCGTTGTTCCGGGCTGGTCTGTAGGTGGTGGTCACTCGCTACATGTAGTTTGTGATTTGACACTTGCCAGCAAAGAGCACGCAGTGTTTAAGCAAACTGATGCTGATGTAACGAGCTTCGATGGTGGCTATGGCTCTGCTTACCTGGCCAAAATGGTGGGGCAGAAAAGAGCCCGCGAAATATTCTTCCTGGGAAGAAACTACTCCGCACAGGAAGCTTATGAAATGGGCATGGTGAATGCTGTGATCCCTCACGAAGAACTTGAAGATACAGCTTATCAATGGGCAATGGAAATCCTTCAAAAGTCTCCGACATCTATCAAAATGCTCAAATTCGCATTCAACCTTACAGACGATGGCATGGTTGGGCAGCAGGTGTTTGCTGGCGAAGCTACACGTCTGGCTTACATGACAGAAGAGGCTAAAGAGGGAAGAAATGCCTTCCTGGAAAAGCGTAAGCCTGACTTTAGTGATATCAAATGGATTCCTTAAATGGGTATTGGGCTTTGGGTATTTGGTATTAGGTTTTTGGGTGGAGTACTTTAGGAGAATTTTGGCCTGTATCAACTATATTTAGCATATGTTGTATGAACACATGCATTTGCTTTCCTTTCCATCAAAACTTCAGTTTTCTGATGAAGAGTTGTTCGAATTCTGTATGAAAAATCAGGAAATTAATATTGAAAGAGATAGTGAGATGAATTTGATCATTTGGCCTCTTTCTGGGGCCTTAGCCAGTACTTGGAATGTAACTGTAGCATCACAACTTACATTATGGAATCTTAAAGCCAACACTGGAGTCGTCTTCCCCGCATTTACAGGTTTTATTTTTCCGAATAAGTCCATGCGATCTCCAGATACAAGCTGGCTTTCTAATGGTCAATGGAACAAACTCTCAAAGAAACAAAAAGAACAATTTGCACCAGTGTGTCCTGAATTCGTCGTAGAAATCATGTCTCCATTTGAAGATTGGGAGCACCTCCAAACTAAAATGGATGAATATATTGCGAATGGTGTTAAACTCGGCTGGTTATTCGATGTTCAAAATGAAACGGTATTCATTTATACTTCCAATGGCAAGACAGAATCCGTAAAAGGATTCAATCAAACGATCAAAGCTGATAACACACTTCCCGGATTTGAGTTGGATCTAAGTCTTTTCAAGCAATAGCTTATACACCAAGTTCCTTCATGCTATCCACCAATGCTTTTATTTCTTCATCAGCGTTGTGAACGTGTAAACTGATTCTGAGTCGTTCGGTTCCTTTTTGCACTGTAGGCGAAAGAATTGGCCGTACATCAAATCCACTTTCTTGCAGTGATTTGGAGATTTCTCTTGCTTTCAAATTGTCTCCAACCATCATAGGCTGAATAGCCGTTTCGCTGACAGATTTTGGCCAGAGTTCTCTAAACAAATCAATCTTTTGCTGTAGCTCCACCTGCAATTCCAGATGATTTGCCAAATATCTGAAACTCTCCTCAATCGCTATCACACTGTGTGGTGGCAAAGAAGTGGTGTAGATAAAAGGTCGTCCAAAATTGATCAGGTAATCAGTCAACACTTTAGCTCCGGCAACACATGCTCCATGCACGCCCATCCCTTTCCCAAAAGTGTAAACTCTGGCAAATATTCTGTTGTGTATACCCATTTCTACCAACATACCTGCACCTGACTTTCCCATTACTCCCGTACTATGCGCTTCATCTACAATCAGATAAGCACCAAACTCCTCACATATTTCTACCATTTCCCTCAGTGGGGAAACATCTCCATCCATGGAAAAAACAGTTTCAGTCAACACAAACACACGTCCTTCTGCACGCTGAATTCTGGCTTTCAGGTCTTCCAGGTCATTATGTCGAAAAGCAACAGTTTCTGCCCTGCTCAACCAGGCACCTTCCTTCAGGCAAACATGAGCCAACTGATCATACAAAATCGTATCTCCTTTGTCTGCCACGGCTGAAACCAAAGACTGATTGGCATAATAACCGGAATTGAAAATCAGTACTGACTCTGCATCGAAAAGTTGTTTGAGGTGGTTCTCAGCAATATCATAAAAACGATGATTGCCCGACAACAATCGGCTTCCGGTTCCACCATTAAGAACTTCTCCTTCACTGTCAATTCGTTCTTTGATTCGCTTTGAAAGTCCGGTATTTCGAGATAATCCCAGATAGTCATTGGATACAAAATCTACCAGATGGCTTGCATCTTTCAATGTCCGCAAGTTTCCCTTTTGTATTCTTTCATCAAGTTTTTGCTGTAGAAATTCCAGGTTCATCATCTCAATATTGCTAATTATCTATATTTGGCCTACTATGCGAAGATCCATAATCTTTATTTTATTAGCCCTCTTTCTCACTGAGCTTTCTGCTCAAAAAAAATCTCCTAAAGAGACGCTGACCATAGGGTATCAACTTGTAGTTGATAATGATGTATTTACTCTCAAACTCACCCAGGATCAGTACTACACCAGTGGTATATATCCGGCAGTAAGATTACTTCGCGACAGTGTATTTGGTGCGAAGGTGATCCGTACATACAAACTCTGTCAGCGCATGTACACACCCAGTGATGTTCGCTGGACTAAAGATTATCAAATGGACCGGCCCTATGCTGGCACCTTATCTCTTGCAGTAAGTAACGAATATTATTTCCGCAGCAATCAATATCTTAAAGTAACCGCAGATCTCGGATGGATGGGACCCGGATCGGGAGTTGGTAAAACACAGGTAAATTATCATCACATGATGGGGATGCCTGCCCCAAGAGGCTGGGGAACTCAAATGAACAATTCTCCTTTGATCGATTTGGGACTCACTTACATCAAGCCTATTTTTTCTTCATACAACTTTGAGTTTACCAGTGAAACCAATGCCAGCGCTGGCACAGTGTTTAACTATGTAAGACAAAACCTGATGGTAAGATTTGGTGAGCTTAGACCCATCAATAAGTCTGCTTATACGGCATCTTCTCTCGGCAATATGCGACCAGCTACGAAAGACAACAGCGTGATGGAAGCATATTTCTTCTATTCCCCTGGTTTAGAATATGTGATTTACAATGCTACATTGGAGGGAAACTTCATTGGAAAACCTTCAGAATTTACAGTAGATGCAATCAATTGGGTAGTTCAGCATCGGGCAGGAATGATGCTCAGCTGGCCGAGGTTTGACCTGGGCATCATTGCCTATTGGAGAACACACGAAAACCAAAAGGCAATGAACCACAGTTATGTGGGTATTCGCATGAATCAGAGATTTTAATCAAAGAATATCCAATACCTTTTCCGGAGGTCTGCCTATTTCAGCCTTCCCATCCTTAATGACAATAGGTCTTTCTATAAGCTTTGGATACTGCACCATTGCCTCAAGCCATTGTTCATCGGTTAATTCCTTGTCTTTGAAATGGTCTTTGTACTCAGCCTCCCCTTTTCTAATCAGATCTTTTGGCTTTATTCCAAGCATTTCCACAATCTCCTTAAGTTCCTGCTTAGCAGGAGGAGTTTTCAAATATTCTACGATCGTAAGCATCTCCCCTTTATCTTCCAAAAGGCTTAAAGTCTCCCTGCTTTTCCTACATCTTGGATTATGAAATATCCGTGTCATTTTTATCTATTATTTTCGAATTGCGAAAAGTTAGTACAATTGCATTTTTGATAAAAAACATTACCCCTTAAATTGAGTGTCACTCGCTTAACCCTTTGTGAACAATGAATAAAATCTTTATCACAATCATCGCCATTTTTACGCTTCTCAATACACAAGCTCAAAAGAAGAAGTTAATCAACCCCAACCCAGCTCCCACCCCGGCAGCAGAACGACAAGCGGGCTATCAACAACGCCTGCAGCTGCTCGAAAACTCATGGGTGAGAAATGTCCCGTTTCGTAACATCGGCCCAACCATCATGAGTGGTAGAGTTGTTGATCTGGTAGTTGATCCAAATGATCCAACTCACTTTTATGTCGCCTACGCGTCTGGAGGATTATGGGAAACTAAAAATGAGGGAGCTTCATTCACTCCAATTTTTGATCGTGAAATCGTCATGACCATTGGAGACCTTGCTGTGGACTGGGAGAATGAAATCCTCTATGTTGGTACAGGAGAAAACAACAGTAGCCGATCTTCATACGCTGGTTATGGTTTGTACAAATCTGATGACAATGGCAAAACCTGGCAGCATCTGGGTTTGGAAGAAACCCAACACATTGGTCGGGTAATTCTTCATCCAAATGACCCAAAAACTATTTGGGTAGCTGCTCTTGGGCCTTTGTATTCTAAAAGTGAAGCTCGTGGCATTTATAAAACAACTGATGGTGGCGAAAACTGGGAAAAAACACTGTTTGTGAACGATGAAACTGGCTTTGTGGAACTGATCATCAACCCATCTAACCCTAATGAGCTGATTGCTGCTGCCTGGCAGAAAGACCGAAAAGCCTGGAACTTTGAGGAATCAGGTAAAGGATCAGCGATGTTTAAATCTACGGATGGTGGAGTGATCTGGACCAACATTTCATCAGGAGACAATGGATTCCCTGACACAGAAGGTGTTGGCCGTATTGGTTTGGCTTATGCACCTTCCAACCCCAACATTGTCTACGCAGTACTGGATAATCAGGACAGAAGAGAAAAAGAAGAGGAAGAGAGTTATCCGGTAACGAAAGAATTGCTCAGAAACTCGACCATGGATACTTTTCTGGCATTTAATAATAATGACATCAATGATTTTCTTGATAGAAATAATTTCCCAAAAGAATACAATGCTGTAGATATCAAGAGTGATGTTCAGGCTGGGAAAGTAAAACCTCAGGATCTGGTGACCTATCTGGAAGATGCCAATACCATGTTATTTGATACTCCTGTAAAAGGTGCAGAAGTCTACCGGTCAGAAAACAATGGAGAAACATGGACCAAAACCCACGAAGATTATATTGACGCCCTGGTTTTTTCTTATGGCTACTATTTTGGTCAAATCCGTGTAGATGGCCAAAACCCCGATATTGTTTATACCATGGGTGTTCCACTCATCAAATCGATGGATGGAGGTAAAACATGGAAAATCACTGACATGGAAAATGTGCATGCTGATCATCATGCACTTTGGGTCGATCCCAATCGTTCAGGTCACCTGATCAATGGAAATGATGGTGGCGTCAACATCTCGTATGATGATGGTGAAACATGGGTGAAATGCAATTCGCCACAAGTTGGGCAGTTTTATGCTGTTGCAGTAGATATGGCCGAGCCATACAATGTCTATGGAGGCCTGCAGGATAATGGCGTTTGGAAAGGTCCAAGTACCTATGAATACAGCCGAAGCTGGTATGAAGAAGGACGCTATCCATACGAGCGACTAATTGGTGGCGATGGTATGCAGGTAGCTGTGGACACGCGAACAAATAACCTTGTTTATACGGGGTACCAGTTTGGAAATTACTATCGCATCAATACGAAAACCGGAGAAAACAAATATATCACCCCAAAACACCAACTGGGAGAAGCTCCGTTGAGATGGAATTGGCAGTCACCCATCATGTTGAGTAGTCACAATCAGGATATTGTTTACTTCGGAAGTAACAAATTCCACCGATCAATGAACCAGGGAGATGATTTTGAAACACTTTCCGGTGATTTGACTCAAGGTGGAAAAAAAGGAGATGTAGCCTACGGAACGCTCACCACAATTACTGAATCTCCACTTCGGTTTGGACTGATCTATGTTGGAAGTGACGATGGTTTGATTCACGTAAGCAAAGATGCTGGGCAAACCTGGACAAAAATCACCAATGGACTTCCGGCAAACTATTGGGTCAGCAGAGTGCAGGCTTCAAACCATCTGGAAAGCCGCGTGATTGCTTCACTGAATGGATATCGCTGGGATAACTTCTCTGCTCTGATCTATACTTCTGAAGATTATGGACAAACCTGGAAACAAATTGGTTTGGATTTACCTAAAGAACCTGTCAATGTCATCAAAGAGGATCCCGAAAATGAAAACATCCTTTATGTTGGAACAGATCATGGCGTTTATGTTTCGCTAAATAAGGGCCTGTCTTTTATGGCTTTTCAGGGAGGGCTTCCTGCTGTGGCCGTGCATGATATGGTGATTCACCCAAGGGATAAAGAACTGATTCTCGGTACGCATGGACGCTCCATTTATGTAGCTAATGTAGAAAATCTCCAATCAGTACCCGAACTGAGTGATTCATTGAAGTTGTTTCCTGTTAACAATATCACTTTTTCAGATAACTGGGGTGAAAAAGGCAGTTGGCACTGGGATGGTTTCGATGAGCCAAAGACTACTTTCGAGCTATTTTCAAAAGTTGCGGGTGAGGCAAAAATCTCAATATCGATTGAAAATTTAACAGTAAAAACCTGGACTGTAAACCTCAGTGCCGGACTCAATTATGTGGATTACGATTATTCCATTGAAGATGGTAAGTCCACAGAACTTTCAGCAATATTGAAATTGAAAGACTTGATTAAGGCTAGAGAAAATGGACTAAAATACTTGCAACCTGGAACTTACACAGTTGAGGTAAGCTTGTTTGGAAATTCTTCAAAAACAGAATTGGAGGTGAAAGCTCCGAAAGAAAAGCCCAAAAGAAAAGGAAGTGAGTAAGGTCAAAAAATCAAAGGGATAGCTTTTAGTTATCCCTTTTTAACAACTCATCCATTTTCACCTCCGGAAATACCGCCATCCAAAACAAATACCCTTCATACCGGGCTATCAGATCCATGGCTTCAGAAGATTTCCCATGAGTAGCATTTCGCTCCAACAAGCCCTTCATCTGACTGTAAAACCTTTGTGCCTCTTCCCTAAATGTTGGATGTAATTCCAGTGCCTCAAAAAAAAGAATAAAGTATCGGGAAAGTCCTTTATTAGTCAAAGCCTGAATCTGATTAACAAAATGCAAATAAAAATCCTGCATACGACTTTCGAGCTCCTCCAGCTCCAGTTGCTCCAATTCTTCCCAATTCACCTGGTTAAAAAAACTGAGGAAATACCGATCAATCACTTCTGTAAAAAGCTCTTCTTTGTTTTTGAAATAGTGATAAAAAGCACCTTTCGAAACTTGTGTCGCACTGATCAACTCTGCATAGGTGGTGCTCTTAAAACCTTTATCCAGAAAAACCATAAAGGCCGTTTGCATGATTTTATCCTTGGTATTCATCTAGTCCTGCACTTTTTCTATTCCAAACACATAGTTATATCTATTCACACTTCTTTTTGATTGTTTCTACAAAATCCAGAGGCCCATCTATGATAAACATGTTTTGCACCCAGGCAGGAATGGCCCCACCAATATCGGCTCGACCAACCAAAGTGAGTCTTATCTCATTTTCATTTATAGATTCGAGCAAAAACTGCTCACTGTATTCAGACATCCTTACCACATGACTCCTGACCGGCTTATTCGGATAATCAATCCTTGATGAAGTCAACGTTATTGTATTACCATTTTTCACAGTTTTGATTGCTGTCACTACATCCCTATCATCAAAAGGCCATGGCATATCAATGATCGAATAAGTAATAACTGAAGTATCAGATTTTTCTAAAACCTCAAGTTCAGAAAGCTCCTTCACCATATCCACATAATGATCATAATCTGTAATTGTAGCATACAAACAGTCCATTGAGCTATTAATAGTAGTAACTACTTTGAAAGACTTGACAGGATTATCACCACTTGCGGTGGTATATGCTTTCATTCCATCCCTTTCCTTCTTCAGTTCCCAGTTTTGCGCCTTAAGAGAAATACTCGCAGCAAAGCTGAAAACGATTACCAACAGAATTGTTCCTTTGTTCATACCAGTTGTCATTTTGTTTCAATTCCTGCAGGAACTGTTCCTTCCCGAAAAAACATAAACTTACATGGCTGGCCATCCTTTGCCAAGGTTTGAGGTCGTCTAAATTCCATACCCACTTTTTTCTCAATGGCTCTATAACCAGTAATATCATGATCACAGCCAAGCGGCGACAAACCCGGAATGGTTAATTTGGCTATCTCACAGTTTCGGCATTGATGAACGATCATGGTACGGCAATTTTCCTCCTCTATCATCTCATTCGGATAATTCGGATCATCTTTAAACATTGCTTTGTGATAAGCCCAAAATGCCTCGAACGGATCATCAAACTTTGCCAGCCGATCTGCCTGATAAAAGTCGTCCATCATAAAAGAGGAAGCATCCTGTATGGCCCTTCTGGCAAATGCATAGGCCGCCTCTTCATCATTTGAATTTGTTAGTTCTTCATAAATAATCAACAGTAATGTCCATTCCAGTTTGGCCATCCAGCCAAAGGAATTCCCCATCAAATCAACTCCCTGGCTATATTTTCTTGAGGCCTGTGACCAACGAAATGGCAACATTAGCCAAAATCCCAAAAAAGAGAATAGCCCTACGGTTTTATAAAGATGTTTTGCAAAAGTGATCGAAACCTTCACTTTAGAAGTAAATGACCAGGGAATAAATGGAAAACTGCGGCCATAGTATGGCACTTTGGAAATTTCAGATAAGGGAATTTTACTCATTTTATTATTGCGTTTAATTTACATACCAAATGGTCGGTTTGTAAATATACGAACATTGATCTGTGTGGTTTCAAAAAAAATGAAGGGATCACCTTCTGATAATATACCCCGATATGGGTATTTTAATTTTTCCGGGAAAAGTGAATGTTTGCAGGCTAACACTATCCAACAAATTGTAACAGATGATTATTACAAGATTTTTTAAATTCCCTCTATTGCTCGTTCCAGTTATATTCTTTGGCTGCAAACAGTTTGACAACTTCAATACCATCATCAAAGGTGAGATTCCTGTTGACTGCATCGAATGTATTTTTACGGTGAACAATACCGGCTCTGATGCAGACAAAGAGGAAGGAATCTTAGATGGATCATGGATCACCACAGGAGGCTATGATTTCACTTATGATCCTTCTGGGGACAATTCTTTCGAAATAGAAATTGACTGGCGTTTTGATGCCAACGTGATCGATCCAAAGAAAGAAGTTGAATTCAAGTTCCTGACCTACAAAGATTCTGAACAGTACAATGGATTTATTGATGAAGATCAAACCATTCAATCCATAAAATCAAAAATCAAAGCCGGTAGGGTTTACAATTGGGATACTGCCAACAATAAACTCAACGATTCTGGTGACAAAACAGACAAACGAGTTGGTGACGATGGTAAGAAAAGTGATACTTCAGCTGGTTCATCGAGTGATGCCTGTGGTGACTACAAAGGACCTGAATTCAATATCCAGATTGACAGTCAATGCAAAACGGCACAGCTATACAAATGTGCAGGAAATGCTGATGGTGTAACCGTAGCATGTGCGCTGTACAAACAATGGCAAGATCAGGATTCCAGCATTCCGGATTGTCCGTATTGTAAGTAAATTCTTTCTGAGCCGGCAAATCACCGGCTCTTTTATTTAATACTTCACAGAGGGATCGAAAACCCATGCCTTATCGAAGATTTTATCAACAAACAGATAAAGTTTGTTTCGGAAGACAAAATAGAAATTTGCTCCCCTCAATGTTCTTGGCAAACGCCCCTCCAGATTCCAGCTCTGATCAGCAAGATTATATGACCAAATCTCACTAGCGTAAGTCCCATTATAACTATTGAAACTAAACCCAAAGTAGAGGTTATCATCATAGGCAAAAGATACTATTCGATCAGAAGCATTCATTGCACCTGGAAAATCTGTAACACTTTCCCACAAATCTGAATCACTATCGTAAGACCATATAGATTTATCAGATGCAATTACATATGCTTTATTTTCGATAGAAACACCATCAATAATAAAGGAGCCATTCACTGACGGAAACTGACGAATGGATGACCAGGTTTTTGTAGTGATATTATATCTATACGGATTTGTACCACTTAGAAAATCTATATAATCAGAACCGGCATGTAAGTAAAAATGCAAATTACTGTTCACCTCAAATGGCAATAAAGTTTCATTAGACCAGCCATTATTGTACTCAAATAGCACAACACTGGCATCACTGAAAAAATAGCTTGAGTTTCCAACATTGACACCCCAGGCTGATTTCGCAGTTGTAATCGAATATGAATAATCATCGATCAACCCAAAGTAACCATCAATGAAAATATAGGTCTTCTCATCCTGACCAATCAAAATTCCAAAATCACCAAAAGAGAACGCAAAGTAATCCACTGTGTATCCCACACTTCGAAATCCTGAAATTTTGCTATAATTCCAGGGAGCAAACTCGCTTCCCTTACTTGTAAAACTGGTCATGTTACCAAAGACTGTATTGTCACCATACTTTGCGTATGCTCTGATTTCATAAGCCAACCCATTGATCAAATCATGATTAATTTCCTTATCAAAAACTCCTTTTTCACCAGACCAAACGAGACTATCCTCACCTGCTATTTCATCTGCACCAGCCAGACTCCACTGAAATCCAACTTTAGATACTGGCTCACTACCCAACTGATTGAACTCAACATGAAACATGGCTCCTTGACTATTGACCGAGGTAGGCTCCAAAGTAGTAATAAGAGGGAAATCCTGTTCAATCAGTTTTTCTTCAGCACATGACAAAATCAAAAAAGGTAAAATCAGGTATATAAATCTTTTCATTTCAATTTTTAAAAATAAATGCCTGTACTCAACACAAATTGATCTAGTTTAATTGACTCTTCCCCTCTATTCTGTGCCCCAAAATGCCTGTATCCAAGCTTCAAAGAGTATGATATATCAGAAGAGTACCGGAAGACCATTCCGATATTCAAAGCCATACCTGTTTTGGATTTTGGAATAAATGACTGCTGAAATGTAGCCACATAGATATCATTTTGATCATGTGAGTAAGAGTAGTACGCATTATTCCCTTTGATGAATTTTGAATATACCACACCTGCTTCCAGATATGGGTTACCTTTAATTCTATACGCCTGGTATCTCATTAATACAGGAAGCTCCCATCGGATTTGGTTGATGAGTAAATTATAAGATGCAGTACTTGTACTAAACAGAATTGATCTGGCGTACTGACTCAAACCAGCGCCAGGCACAAAAGCAAGATTTGTTTTTGCAATAGGCAGTACAACATTGAAATCCACCTCTTTACCGGCTATAAACTTGAATTTCTGACCATAGAGAAATCCCAATGTGTTGATAGAATTGATTTTATTCAACGCTACCCCAGCAGAAATACCAACCCGAATTCTAGGATAATCATCTTCGCTGCACTGATCATAGGAAGCCAAATATCTTAGTAAACCAACTTTATTATGCGGCACATGAGAAACATTGATTTGAGCCTTTTCGCATCCGGAAAACTCTGATTTCAGAAATTCAGGCCTATCATTCTTTGGGATTTGAATTAAAGAATCGCCCTGATGGAGATAGAACCTTTTCTTGACTTTGTAAAAATACAAATCCCGATCCCCATCATATAATCTTTCCAAAAACCTTAACCGATTCTCTCCTCTAACATTTACTGGAAAAGCCCGATAAACCGTACCATCAGCAAAACCATACTCAGAAATATTATATGAATTAAGACGTTTTCTTTCTCCTCCCAAAATGGCATAAATGAATTGGGTATTATCCTTGGGGTTTCCCTTTTCTAAATAAACCGCAACCTTGCCAAGGCTATCACTTTTGATATAATCTCTCTGCGAAAATGCGGGAAAAACACATGCAAAGGCAAGTGTAATGAACAGTAGGTTTCGAATCATTTAAACCAGAATCAGCTAAGTATAATCATTGATCAGCTAAGCTAGTTCAATTCTTTGGATTGAGAAAAGTGAAGTCTTAAAATTGAAAGATCACCTCAATTTTACTACTGGAAAAGTCTCTCTAATATTCTCTCCACGCATCACCACAAAATATTTACCAGCTGCCAGACCTGAAGAATCCCATTGAATTGGAGAATTAAAAGTAGCTCCCCGATAAATGTTTTTAATCGTTCGCCCGCTCATATCTATCAGATCAATATTTACTGATTGGTGAGCAGCATTTATCTGTACGGATACCAGTCCTTCAATTGGATTGGGATACACCCATAAACTGCGTTCGGTTTTTTTAGCTGACAAAGGACTGGCCTTCTTTCCGATGATTTGCAAAGTCTCATAATCGCCACTCAAAATACTTTGAGAAACTGTAGAATCCGTACCCATCCATTGTTTCAGAACAGATGCATACACTTGCCTGAAGTCAAACTTCCACTCCAGATTATCTTCATAAGTAGCTGATGAGGAAATAGCAGCATTTTCTCCGGTTACTCCCCCGGTTACCGCATTTCCAAAGAAAAACATTGGTGCAGCTGCTCCGTGATCCGTACCGAGGCTGGCATTGCTCACTATCCTTCTTCCAAATTCGGAAAAGGTCATTCCCACCACTTTGTCATCAGTACCGTGCTTTTCCAAATCCTGCATAAAGGCCATAATGCCATCATTTAGTTCTTTCAACAAATCCGCATGCTCTCCTGTGGTATGATCACTTGCTTCCACCTGGGCATCATGTGTATCAAAACTTCCCATCCGAACCATGTAAAGTGGTGTACGCAGGCCTCCTGCTATCAGCTGAGAAACAATTTTAAGCTGCTGACCGATAGAAGTCTGTGGAAACTCAGCCTGAGAACTGACCTTACTGGCGGCCTCTTTCACCACAGCTCCGTAAGACTGTGATTGCTTAGCAATGATACGGACATATTTGAGCTTGTCTCCAGCTGGAGTATCCGGTGCAGGAAGCTCTTCAGCATCTACAAGATCATAGAAAAACTTAGGGTCACTAATGACCATACTCATGGGTGAATGTGGCCCCTGAAAAAGCAGCGAACTTCCATAGCCAATTTCAACAGCCAGTGGATCAGTCATCTCATCATTAGGAAAACTTTCCGGATATCCTGGGTAAGCGTCATTCAGATATCTTCCCGTCCATCCTGAGTTGACCAGCTCACCAGCATCAGATGCACTCATCCAGATATCGGTAGAGCGGAAATGCGAATAGTTCTGCTCAGGATATCCCACATTCTGAATGACTTGGAGCCGATTCTCATCATACAAAGACTTCAAACCTGTCAGTGACGGATGCAGTGCTACATCAGAATCCGAAAGATTCAGAAGCTTACTTTCAGGAAGTATGACGTGAGGTCGTACTTTGTTGAGCACTGAAAGCTGATCTAATGGAATGACGGTATTCAGGCCATCATTGCCCCCTTCCAGGTAAATCATTACCAACACCCGATCCTGATCAGCCGCCATCCTCAGCAACGACGCTAAAGAGTTTGGACCTGGCATGCGAAAACCCATTGCTCCCAGTACTCCTGGAACAGCTAGCGAATGACTGACATGTCTGATGAATGATCTTCTTTTCATATTGAGCAGATTTACATGAGTTGGGCCTCACCCATTTGTAACAGAAACTGGAATGTAGGTTTGAGTCGGTTCTCAACCACCTGTCGATATTCTTCATTGTCTGGTTCTGACATTAGTTGCAGCCAGGCTGAGGTCCAATAGCCATCATTTTGCTGACCAGACAGCAAGATATTTTTCAAACCAGCCAATGCATCATCAGATAACTCAATGCCATGAAACAGCAGACTAACTTCTCGCAGCATCACATTGATATCTTCAGGTTGATCCAACTGCTGCAGAAAGGCAATCAAATCAGCAGAAAACTGCATATCATCGCTCAACCAAAAACCCCAATACACCAGCGAATCACTGGAAATTGCTCGATTGGCTATCGTATCAGTGGTAATCCAGTATTTATCAAATGAAGGCTCCTGGTAATATGCCGGCCACCCCGAAACACTCGGCGGATCCCCTATTTCCATCCCTATATTGGCCATGTTCCATAAAAAACCTCGGTTTTTCAGAAATGAGGCTGTCAAATCACTATCGTCTACTGGATGCATTTCCAGCGTCCTCCACAAACCGATGGTATACTCTGCCGGGCTTTTGATCATAGCTCCCCTGTTTGCCTTATCAAAGAAATGTTCGCTCATGAATAGTTTCTGCAAGACTGGTTTAATTTCAAAACCACTATCGCGAAAAACCTGAGCCAAAGGAGCAATAACGTTCGCTTCAGTTTGCTCATCGATATCATTGTAAACAAAAAACCTGTAGAGTCTTCGGCAGATATACAATGCTGATTCATCAGTATCAAAGATCATATCCAGCAGCTCATCCAGCTCCTGAGCACCGTCCGACCCTTCTCGGCCTTTGATCACCTTGTTGCCATAAAAAGACGAAAACTGTTTATCACTCGTCTCATGGTAAGGAGCATAAAACAGACTTTTCACTTCTCCTTCCTTATCCCAATTTTCCCAATCGATTACCCAGCCAGTAAGTACTCTGGCCGCCGACTGCACATCCTCTTCGGTAAAATGTGATCCAGGCCCTTTGCCTATGCAAAACAGTTCCTGCAACTCACGTCCGTAATTTTCATCCGGAGCTTCCTTATTATTATAAGTTCCATTCAGGAAAATGAGCATGGCGGAATCCAGTGTCAGGTCCCTGATCATGGTTTTGAAATTGCCAAAAACATTTTTCCTCAGCATCATGAAATACTGATAGCTCAATTTTCCATAAAAAACACCCCATGTTTGAACAGGTAATAGGTTATGCCAGAAAAGGATCATTTTTTCTTCCAGACTTGTTGGTTGATTAACCATTTGCCTGATGACCCAGCCTTTCAAACTAACCGTTCTCGGACCTTCCCAGTCATTGCCGTAAGGTGCATAAATCCAGGTCTCACCAAAAGGAACATCCGGATCTTGTGCTTGCTCTACCTCGTCATAATCATTAACTGGTGGCTGGATATCAGACCGCTGAGTTAACAACAGGTTGACACTTTCATCAAGGCTCAAACCATCAAGAGCTTTAAGATCAGCTCGACGGACTCCAAACAAGCAACGTTTCAAAAGATGTGACTTTTCAATATCGGACCAGGTACCGGAATAGGTGGTTAAACCAGAAGTTAAAATTCGCCTCCCGGATGAAGACCGAACCTCCGGTTGAAGTATTTTGGGCGAAACTTCCCGATACTTCTTTAGCAGTTCCTGGTAATTTTTAGGACGATAATCTTTATTTATTGTACTATTCATGGAAATAATTGCAATATATAAAAGTAATCAATTTATACATCATCCTCAAAAAACCTTGATTAAGAGAAGTTTACATTAGCTTTATATACTATTCACTTTATTATTGATCTATGAAAAATATTCTTTCACTCCTTTTACTGATGGGTTTCATCATTGCCTGCCAACCAAAACCAGCGCAACAAGCAGCTGACTCACCAGAGACATTAGCCTATGATTCACTCTTAGCCGCCGAACTAGGTGCTGACCAGTATGGTATGCGCACTTATGTAATGGCCAATCTCATTGCCGGACCTATTCGTTCACAGGACTCTTTGGAAGCTGCCCGATTACAGCGTGCTCACCTGGACAATATCACCAGAATGGCTGAAGAGGGAACTTTAGTATTAGCAGGCCCATTTATGGATAACAAAGAAGTTCGGGGCATATACATATTTGCTGTTGAGACCGTTGAAGAAGCCGAAGCGCTTACAAATACCGATCCTGCTATTCAAGCCGGAAGGCTCAAAATGGAGCTTAGACCATGGTATGGCAGTGCTGCTCTGATGAAATTAGGAGAGATTCATAGCCAAATCACCAAAGAAAAGATTTAATATTATGTGCAAAAAATCAAATTGAAAATTCGTGAATATCAAATAGTATGCTTGCATAATATTTTCGATATCTGTAGTTTCGGAGAATGATTTTATTGATTTGAGATTTTTAAAAACATTTTAACCAATTAGAAGAAGATGATGAAAAATTTATTGAACCCCCTTAAGGCCCTTTCATTGGTAGTGGTCTTCGCTGGGATGACGTTGATCACAAGTTGTGGTGGAGACGACACAACAGATCCGGCTCCAACTCAAAGTTTGATGGAGATTATTAAAGCAGATGCTAATTATAGCGATTTCTTGACTTTTTATGAGGCTAATCAGGCCTCTCTTCCTGATATAACTGGCACCACAGAGTATACTGTATTTGTACCAAACAATGATGCTTTTGCGAGTTTGAAAGCTACATTGGCGGTGGATGACCTTACAACTATCAAAGCTGATGTAATCACTGCGGTTTTAGGTTTCCACTTTGTAGCAGGAACAACAGCTGAGTTGCCAAATGGAGGTACATTAACTTCTGCTCAAGGAGAAGACATCCATATCAATGCAGATGGAACCATCCTTGATGGCGGATCGAATGACGCTGTTGAAGTAATTGGCAGCACAAAGGCTACTAATGGCATCATTTATGAAACAGGAACCATTTTGATACCTCCAATGCTTTACGGACAAATCAAAGACTATCTGGGTAAGACGGCTCAACCAATTTTCCTTGGTGGTTCTTTCAGCGTTCTTGCGCAGATTGTGGCCAAGGCTGACACTTATGCTTCAACTACCAATGGAGCTGCTCCAATGATCAGCGCGTTGCTAAGTGGCACTGACAATTTCACTGTTTTTGCTCCAACCGATGCTACATTCATGGCCGCAGCTGGTGTAACTTCTGATGATACTGATGCTGCGGCTGCTGCTAAAATCCAGGGATTTATTGACAACTATACTGCTCAACAATTTTATGGAATTCTAGCCAATCATGTGGTGCCAGGAAATGTTTTGGAAGCTGACCTGACCACTGGTGCTACGCTAAAAACCATGCTAACAGCAGATGGAGTCAACTTCAATATGCTTCAAGTATTTAACAACACTGCTGCTATTCCAGCTAAAAATGGAGTAGGTATCTACCTTGATAGTAACGGAGATGTTAATATGTCTGACCCAACAACTTATGTAAACTTTGATGCAGAGGTTGCTGTAATTCCTTCTACATCCAATGGTTTGGTTACCAGCAATGGTTCTTTGTATGTAATTGCAGGATTGCTATTACCTCCAATGTAATTTTCGACCAAATTCAAATAAACGATATAGTAAAGAAAGCCCGAGCAATCGGGCTTTCTTCATTTATGCCGAGCCAAAAGGTTCTCCACATTTCATACAATAGTTAGCGGAATTGTCATTACTTGTTTTGCAACGCTGACATTGTTTTAAATCATTTTCCTTTTCTTGTTGCTCGATTTTATTGATCTCAGAGGTAACTATCCCGGTTGGAACAGCAATGATAGCATAACCTACCAGCATCAGAATCGTGGCAAAAGTCTGACCTAATATTGTTTGCGGGGCTATGTCCCCATAACCAACTGTAGTCACTGTAACCACCGCCCAGTAGATACTTTTCGGAATACTTGTAAACCCATTTGCACCACCTTCTATCAGATACATCAAAGTGCCAGTAATCATTACCAGAGTGGTCACAGCACCCATAAATACCAGAATCTTCCTTTGAGCTCCTTTGATAGCCGTTGCGAGCAGACTTGCTTCATTCAGATAACGTGTAAGTTTAAGGACTCGAAAAACCCTCAGCAGACGTATTGCACGAATCACTACCAAATAGCTGCCGCCGGAAACGAAAATAGAAATAAAGCTAGGCAACAGTGCTACCAGATCTATCAAACCAAGGAAACTCAGAATGTAACGAGATGGCTTCCTGGTAATGAATATTCGCAGCAGATATTCCACAGAGAATAATATCGTGAAGCTCCATTCAAAAACATCGAAAATATCTCCGTAAGCATTATTAAGTTCCTTGACACTTTCCAGAACTACAACGAAAATGCTTAACAGGATTGCGATCAACAGCACCACGTCAAACATTCTTCCGGCAGGTGTTTCAGTGCCAAAAACAATTTCATGAAGCTTATTCCTTAGTTTACTGAAATGCTTGAAATCAGGCTGTTCCATGTTCAAATCATTGAAAGAATTCCTCAAAGTTCACCAATTGACTGCTTTATAAAAAAGAAAGCCCGGACTCAAATGAGTACCGGGCAATAGGTAGTTAGTGATAATCTTTAATTCTGTTTAGTGCAGCAAATCATCAAATGTGATGGATACATAATAGATTGCTCCAATTCTTGGACCTCCTAAACTCTGGATATAATAATGGTTCAATAGATTAGATCCTCCCAACCTTAGAGATGATTTCATTTTTGGGAGCTTGTAAGTAAACTGAGCATCTAATGTACCATAAGCCGGAACGTTTCCTACAGCGAAAGAACTTTGCCATAGGAATGAAGTCTGCCATCTGTAAGTAACATTGAATCCAAGGTTGTCAATCACTTGCCTGTTAGAAAAACTGACATTGAATTTATGCTGCGGTGTGTTATACATCGCAAGCGTATTTTCTGTAAATCCTCCTGAAAGCAGTTTATTCCAACTGTAATTTCCAGACAATCTATATCCTCGCTGTAACATATAAGTTAAACCTAATGCTGCACCTCTGGATTGTACCAAACTATTCAAATTGGTATAAACTTGAAATGTATTATCTGAGGTTCCATTCAGCATTGACGCATAATTTGGATCTCCCGCTTTAAGATTAGCACCAGGAGTGGACCCATTTACGGCGGTAGCAGCATCGGAAGTTAATTCACTGGCTTTTACTACACGAATCTGAGTGATGAAGTGAGTGTAAAAATTGTTATACACTTCAAAGTCAACCATTAGTTTATTGGCAATCAAGCTTCTATATCCAATTTCCATAGATTTTACCCGCTCAGGTCTCACTGCATTGTAGGAAGTAAAGGGCTTAAGCAATGAACTCACAGAAGGATCATAAGGACTTTTTCCACTGAAAACTGCCTTGCGAAAGGCTTCTACTGAACCTCCATCGAATGCCAGAGGCACACCTGTACTGCTTCTTTGAGTAAGATCATAAGCATTGTAAAACTGAGGAAGTCCTCCCAATAGTCTCGCCGAAATAATATTTAATGATATATACTGTCCTTGAGTGGTAGGGTTTCTAAACCCGGTCTGGAATGAAGCTCTAAAATTGTGATTCTTATTGACTGTATAAACAGCCGAAATTCTTGGGTTCACCTGACCATAGAAGTTCTGATTCTTGTCATATCGTACTGATCCACTCAGCTTAAAGTTATCCGACAACTCCTTGCTTCCCTGAACATAAGCACCATATTCTTTGATGAAAATAGAGTTCTGCAGATCAAACATCTTCACAATCGGGAAGTTCGGATTCTTAAATTTCTTTGAATAAGGTGAATTCTCACCATCTGCGAAAATGGTACCTCCGGAGTTCAGTTGGAAAATCCTGAAACTTCCACCCACCATCAAATCCATGAATTTTATCTCATTTTTAAAATTGTATTGAAACTCATTGTGATACATATTGGATTTATCTGCAAAAAGAGGACCTTTCGGAATTACTCCGTTTTGTACCTGAGCTTTGTCCTTATTAAACTGATCACTACCAGGAGTAAGTGGGTATTTACCAAGCATTGTTTGCTGCGCATAATTACTTGCATTTATTTGATCCTGAAGCGAGACCTTGCTAGGATCCGAATTCACATCATAGCCCTGATTATAAAGATATTGCAGATAATAGACAGGGTAATTGATCAGGTAATTGGATACATCTCCACCAAAACGTACATCATTGACTCGCTTACCCAAAAACTCCGCAATGTAACTATCGCCGGAACGCTCTCTTGTAGTATAAGATCTGATAAAGAAGTTGTCTCCTCTTAACTGAAGTCTATGCTGGCCAATCCCGAAGTTAACCAATGAATAACGCTGTGCACCCGTATAAACACTGGTTCCAAAGCCTCCATTATACATGTAGCTAAGTTCCAGTTTATCATTAATTCTATAAAACAAACCAACATTTGCCTTGAGGTTTTTGGCGTTATAGTTTACCAGATATTTCTCCGAGTAAGCTGGAGCAGAAACTACTTGACTTGGAAGAAAGCCATTTTGGGCATAATCCCATGCTGTAACTCCAGGGGCAAAAATAGCATCTCCTTTTGAAGCTTGTGTTTGCCATCCTGGCCCTGAAGCAGAGTTGGCACTAAATCTCAAAATATTCATATTTAATGAAGCCTCATCACCCATATAGTTTAGTTTGTCAGAGCCGGGGTTGTATGGGAATCCATTAGGCTGTAAGTTGGCATTTCGATCAATAGCGGAAGTAGCGTGCCAGTCCTGAGCTCTTGAATAAGACGCATTCACTTTAAATGCGAATTTGTTATTGAATGCTTTTGCATATCGGATAGCTCCTTCATACATCGGGGATGGCGAATGCCCTGAAGACTTCCCGATATGATTGACTCCTTGCTTGTAATACGCACTCAGTCCCTGATACTCAAATGGGTTCTTACTATTAACGAGCAATACACCATTGAAAGCATTCGGTCCATAAAGCGCCGATGCAGCTCCTGGTATCATTTCCACACTTTCAACATCCAGTGTGGATGGACCATTCAAGTTTCCAATTGGAAAGTTCAGTGCGGGTGCCTGAGTGTCCATACCATCTGTTAACTGCACAAATCTTGTATTACCTGTTGAGTTAAAACCTCTGGCATTAATTATCTGAAAATTGATACTACTACTCGTCATATCCACACCTTTAAGGTTAGCGATAGATTTATAATAGTCATCAGAAGATGAATTCTGAACGGCAAGAAGATCCATTTTCTCAATACTTACAGGAGATTTCAAAATATTCTCTTCCACACGGGAGGCGGATACAACAACTTCCTGTCCCAGCATCATGGATTCTGTAAGCTTAATTTGAAGATTGTTAATTGCTGGCTGATCAATCTCGATTTCCTGGCGTTCATACCCCACACTGGATATCACCAAAGTAATTGGTGGGTTGGAGTGAATGCTGAGATCGAATCTTCCTTGTACATCTGTGATCGTTCCGAGTACAGTTCCTTTTACCAGCACATTCACACCGATCAGTTCTTCACCGGAGTTGGCATCTGTTACCTTACCAGAGATGGTCATTTGGGCATGAGCAGATATGCTAATAGCAAAAAGCAAAACAAACTGTAGCAGTCGTTTGGCAGTAGATAGCTTCATATTGATTTTAAAGGTTAATGTAAAACTGTTAGCAAACTCTAATATTAGATAAAAATATGAATATTTACCCCTTAATGCTGGTCCTAATCTGATCATTTTTGCAAAAAAATGAGTCTCACAGGACGTAATCAAAATATTAAGTTAAGATTCCAGCCATATTTGATCTCCAACTGGAATTGCATTTCTCAAAGAGCATCCTAGTCCATCAGTCCCTTCCAACTATCTGGCAGGTTAATGTGTCAGATAACTAAATTGATAAATGAATAAAATCTAACTTATGAAACTCGCCATCTACTTTCCTTTATCGTTTCTAATTCTTTCCAGCTGTGTTATTCCTAATAATGATTGTGGATATAAATACTCAATGGGTGACTTTCCCACTGCCCCAACCAATCTGACTGAATACAATTCAGAATATGACGACTATAACTGCTCAGCACCAGGTACTGGAGCAACATTTCCTTTTTGCTTTTCTTCCAACCGAAGAAGTAAAGGCGGTTCCTTTGATATAGTGTATAAGCCAACGACTGTGTACTTTGATTTCACAACAGGTGATTTTTCAGTGTTTGAAGAAACCAATTCTAACTCCGAATATTCTGACCCAACTTACTTTCCTGCATTAATCGAAAGTGTAAATGGTCCAACTAATGAGTTTGGTCCGTACCTTATATCAGAGGGGGCAATCACTAAAAAAAGTTATCACTATTCACAAATACCTTTCTTCTACCTTCTTTTTGCCAGAGAAGAAAATGATCAACTGGATGTGATGTATACCAATTTTGATGGATATATCTACCCTTTGAAATTTCTTAACACAGTGTATGACGATGCTTATCCTTCATTCTCCGATGACCTGGCATCCATGTATTTCACCTCCAACAGGGAAGGTCAATTTGATATTTTTACTGTGAATACAAACACTGGAGATGATCTTGCTCATATACTCATAAAGGATAGCCTGGAGATTGAAAAAAATGAAACACTATCCTCCTCTGCTGATGACAAATGTCCTTTTATATATGGAGACTTAATTGTTTTTACAAGTGATCGTCCTGGTGGGTTTGGTGGGTTTGACTTGTATTATTCAAGAAAAGAAAACGGCCAGTGGAATAAGCCTGTGAACTTTGGCCCATCTATCAATACAGAATACGACGAATATCGACCTATCATCAAACCCTTCTGGGAATTCTCTCATGATATGATGATCTTCTCTTCCAACCGGCCGGGAGGCAAAGGAGGCTTTGACCTTTATTATGTGGGAATTGAGAAGATTGAGACCAATAAGTATGAGTGAAGGATATTATATGATACTGCTATTTCTATTTAACTTTAAGACATGAATCTTTTTGAAGAACATCATGAAGATATTGAAAATACCTGCCAACAACATAGAGTAAGCAGATTATATGTCTTTGGGTCTGCGCTTACACCAAAATTCAATTCAAAAAGTGATATTGATTTTGTCGTTGATTTTCAGCCAATAGAGCTATATGATTATGCTGATAATTATTTTGACTTAAAAGAATCCCTTAATTCAATATTTAATAGAGAAATAGATCTTTTAGAAGAGCAGGCTATCAAAAATCCTTTCCTTAGAAAGGCGATTGATCAATCAAAGCTATTAATCTATGGACAGTGAAATCCAAACATGGCTTTATGATGTGCTCCAATCTATTCATGAAATAGAGAGCTACTATACAGAGAAACCAAGAATATTTGAAGAATATCTTGCAGATATAAAAACCAAAAGAGCCATAGAGAGAAATTTGGAAATTATAGGAGAAGCGATCAATCGTATTATCAAAAAGGATCGGGAATTCAATATTGAAAGCGCACAAAAAATCATTGGAACCAGAAACAGAATTATTCATGGATATGACAGCATATCGGATGATTTGATCTGGAGTATTGTTATCAATCACATCCCAAAGTTGAAAACCGAAATTGAAACCCTTCTCAACCAATAAAAAACCCGAACCATTTCTGATCCGGGTCTCGTACTTTCAAAAATCTTTAAAAAGCTTATTTCTTCACAAAATCAGCAATCCAGTCACCAACTTCAGAGGTGAATTTAGCTGCTTCTTTATTGATATCTTCAGTCACAAAATCTGCATCCAGTGAAGCATTCACAGCATCTCGAACCGCTTGAGCTTCTTTCAAAAGATCCAATGATTCCAGCAGCATCGCAGCAGAGAGGATCGTCGCAACCGGATTAGCAATGTTTTTACCTGCAGCCTGTGGGTAAGAACCATGAATTGGTTCGAATACGGAAGTGTGAATACCTACTGATGCAGATGGCAACAAACCTAATGAACCGGTAATCACACTGGCTTCATCAGAAAGAATGTCACCAAACATGTTCTCAGTCACCATTACGTCAAACTTCTTCGGCCACTGGATCAGCTGCATAGCTGCATTGTCCACAAACATGTAGTCTGTCTCAATGTCTGCATAGTCTTTTTCCATTTCCTGAGCCACTTCTCTCCAAAGCCTGGAAGTTGCCAACACATTGGCTTTGTCTACCACAGTCAGTCGCTTGTTTCTTTTTCCAGCATAATCGTAAGCCAGCTTCAAAATACGCTCAACCTCCTCACGAGAGTACACACAGTTATCAAAAGCACTATTCAAATCCTCAGAACGACCCTTCTCGCCAAAGTAAATTCCCCCGGTAAGCTCACGAACTACGACAAAGTCGGCACCTTCTACCCGGTCATTTTTCAATGGACTCTTGTCAATCAATGAAGGAAATGTAGCTACAGGTCGGATATTTGCATAAAGGCCCAGTTTCTTACGCATCAGTAGCAAACCCTGCTCAGGGCGAACTTTGGCTTTAGGATCATTATCATATTTAGGATCACCAATGGCTCCAAAAAGCACTGCATCAGCATTCATGCAAACCTGGTGGGTGGATTCCGGATACGGCTCACCTACTTCATCAATTGCAGCTGCTCCGGTCGGAGCAAACTCAAATTCAAAAGTGTGTCCATACTTCTCACCAACTGCTTTCATCACTTTGATGGCCTGATCTACAATCTCCGGCCCGATTCCGTCACCCGGAAGGGTAGCTATCTTATAATTCATCGATTAATCTTTATTTTCCAATTTTAATAATTCGTAATTGAATTCAACTTTTAAGCCTGTTGATTTTTAATCACATTGAGCATCTTGATCGTTGCCTTAATGGCTGCCACTGTCTGATCCGGATCCAGGCCACGGGTTTTGAACTTCTTGCCATTTTCCCAGGTGATGGTAGTGATCACAAGCGCATCTGTTTCTCCGCCCGGAGGAATCTGTACCTCATAATCAATCAGGCGCGGAAGTTGCTGACCCAGGTCTTTATAAATCCTCTTCAGAGAATTCATAAAAGCGTCATATTGACCATCACCAGAAGCTGTTTTCTCATAGGTTTTACCTCCTATCTCAATGCTCAAGGTCGCCATGGAGCGGAGACCCTGTGCCACAGAAAGTGAGTAGTTTTTGATCTGAACATGTCGCTCAATTTTCTCACTTCTCAGCACATCGTTGATGATAAAAGGCAGGTCCTCTTTAGTGATTGATTCCTTCTTGTCACCAAGCTCAATAATTTTTTGTGTGATCTTCTTCGTCTCTTCTTTGGTCAATTCTATACCAAGCTCTTCAAGGTTTTTCTTGATATTGGCTTTGCCGGACATTTTACCTAATGCATAAGAATAGGTACGTCCAAATCGTTCAGGATTCAGGCTGTTGTGATAGAGATTGTCTTTGCTATCCCCATCAGCATGAATTCCGCTGGTTTGTGTAAATACAAACTCTCCAATCAAAGGCTTATTGGCAGGAATACGAATTCCGGAAAAGGACTCAACGATTTTGCTGACTTTATAAAGCTTACTCTCGTCCACCCGCATCTCGCCTTTCAGGTGGTCCTTCACAATACCAATCACACTGGATAGTGGTACATTTCCAGCGCGCTCCCCCAGTCCGTTTAAAGTAGTATGTATACCTGTGATCCCAGCCTCTAACGCTGAATAAACATTAGCCGTAGAAAGATCATAATCATTGTGTGCATGGAAGTCGAAATGGGCTTCAGGAAACTTAGAGGTCATCGTAGCACAATAGTCAAAAGACTCTTTGTGGTTCAAAATTCCCAAAGTATCAGGCAGCATGATTCTGCTAACCGGCAGTTTTAAAAGCCCCTCCACCATAGTATCCACATATTCCGGCGAGGTGCGCATACCATTGGACCAATCTTCGAGATAGACATTCACTGTCAGCCCCTGTTCTTTAGCATACTCAATGGTTCTGGCTATGTCCGCCAGGTGTTCTTCCACTGTTTTCCGCAGCTGACCTTCGCAATGCTTTTTGGAGCCTTTACATAAAAGGTTAATCACCTTGCCGCCACTATCGCGAATCCAATCCACAGAGATATTACCATCCACAAATCCCAAAATCTCAATCTGCTCCAGATAATCATTTTGAGAAGCCCAGTCAAGGATCTTTTGTGCCCCTTTAAATTCACCTTCGGAAACCCTCGCTGAAGCCACCTCCAACCGGTCCACTTTGAGCTCCTCCAGCAGCAACTGGGCAATAGTCAACTTCTCGCTATCTGTAAAAGATACACCTGAAGTCTGCTCCCCATCTCGGAGTGTGGTATCAAGAATTTCTACTTTCAATGCTTTAGTCTTTATACATGGCAAAGGCTACGCCGTATCCGACATAGCCTCAACCAATACGTTTTCACTTCTATTGTATTGTATTATACCTAGATGTATAGGCTATAAATACTATAAATTCAATAAAAGATTTTTCACGATTCATCCAATTTACCCCAGCTCTAAAGGGTGAAGGCCAAGCGTCCCTTTAGGGAATAAAAAGGGTAATATTGAAGTCAAGTCTTTTTTGCGAAAAATCTTTTCTCATACAGTATATTCTTTATCAGAGAGGCATCTTTTCAGCAAAAGCCTCAATATCCTCCTGCATGTTTTGCAGGTAATCTATGTCGTCAAAGCCATTGAGCATATTGCCCTTCTTATAGATATTGATCTCAAAACTTTCCTTTTCACCTGTTGCCAGAATGGTCACAGTCTGCTCAGGTAAATTCACTTCAAACTCTGCGTTTGGATCTGCTTCTATTGCTTTGAATATTTTGTCCAAAAATGCGGCACTCACTTGTGCTGGTAACACACCGATATTAAGACAGTTATTTTTAAAAATATCCGCAAAGAAGCTGGAGATCACACATCTGAAACCGTAATCGTATACCGCCCAGGCAGCATGCTCTCTTGAAGATCCGGAACCAAAGTTCTTACCTCCTACCAGGATTTTTCCGCTGTAAATAGGATTGTTCAACACAAAATCTTCCTTTGGAGAACCATCATTATTGTATCTCCAGTCACGGAAAAGGTTGTCACCAAATCCTTTGCGCTCGGTAGCTTTCAGGAATCTGGCAGGAATGATCTGATCAGTATCCACATTCTCAATTGGAAGTGGAACTGCTGTACTTTTTAATATTTCGAATTTGTCGTAGCTCATGTCGCATTTCGCTGAACGCCAAACGCTGAACGCTTTCTGCTTTACACCATTCAAATAATTAAAAGTGGGTAATGCGGTAAGCGTATAGCGGTAAGCTCTCACAGCTTTTTTATTAAATTATTTAAACTTCTTACCAATTTATTAGCATCATCAAACAATGCTTCAAACTCATTTTCAGTTATATATCCTAAATCTTTGGCCAACAATAAATGATATTCCATTTCATTGGCTGAGCCTCTTGCCATCACAAGAAACCTTCTAAAGTCATTGTCTGTCTCCCGTCCACACCCTTCAACGATGTTGGTTGGAATAGAAGACGAGGCACTACACATTTGATGTATCAGTCTAAACTGTTCCTCTTTTGGAAATTGTTCAGTCGTTTTATAAATCTTTAAAACAAACTGATGTCCGGCTTTCCAAACATCGTACTTTTTGTAGTCTCTCATTTTTTAGCTTTACGCTTTACGCGGAACGCTATATGCTTACAACCTAAACCCTGTTCTCTACACACTTCACAACAATTCTTATTACTCAAAAGAATAATAAAAAAACAAATTCTTAACTTCAAGCAAGTCAAGGCGTACTGCGTGCAGCGTTAAGCGTACTCTCGCGGATCCGCCACCACTCCTGCAACCGCACTTGCAGCTGCTACCAGCGGACTGGCAAGGATCGTTCTGGAACCGGGCCCCTGACGACCTTCGAAGTTTCTGTTAGATGTACTGACTGCCAGTTTTCCAGCAGGCACTTTATCATCGTTCATCGCCAGACAAGCCGAACAACCAGGCTCCCTGAGTTTGAAGCCAGCTTCTTCCAATATATCCAGCAAACCTTCTTCTTTGATCGCTTTTTCTACTTTGTGCGAACCAGGAACCAGCCATGCGGTCACGTGATCAGCTTTCTTACGACCTTTTACCACTGAGGCAAATGCCCTGAAATCTTCAATTCTACCATTGGTACAACTTCCAATGAATACATAATCCACTGGTTTGCCGAGTACCGTCTCTCCTTCGCTAAAGCCCATATAACCCAAAGACTTTTTGTAGCTGGCTTCACTGGCATCCACATCCTTGGCGAAAGGAATCGACTGACTGATTCCCATACCCATTCCAGGATTGGTTCCGTAAGTCACTATTGGCTCAATCTGGGAACCATCATAGGTAAACTCTTTGTCGAAAGTTGCGACTTCATCGGTCTTCAGCGTCTGCCAGTACTCCATTGCTTTGTCCCAGTCAGCACCTTTTGGTGTAAACTCGCGACCTTTGATATACTCGAAAGTGGTTTCGTCCGGAGCAATCATTCCGCCTCTTGCACCCATTTCAATACTCAGGTTGCACACAGTCATACGCCCTTCCATGCTCATGTTTTCAAACACTTCACCAGCATATTCCACAAAGTATCCAGTAGCTCCCGAGGTTGACAGTTGGGAAATGATAAAAAGCGCTACATCCTTTGGTGTCACGCCAGGCTGAAGCTCACCATTAATATTGATGCGCATCTTCTTGGGCTTAGGCTGCATAATGCACTGAGTAGCCAACACCATTTCTACTTCCGAGGTGCCAATACCAAATGCAATAGCTCCGAAAGCTCCATGAGTAGAAGTATGTGAGTCACCACAAACGATGGTTGCTCCAGGAAGTGTGATACCATATTCCGGCCCCACTACGTGAACAATCCCATTCTTCTCATGACCAAGCCCCCAATGAGAAATACCATGTGCTTGTGTGTTTTGCTCTAAAGCTTTCAGCTGATTTGCAGAAAGTGGATCTTCTACCGGGAGGTGCTGATTGATTGTTGGAGTATTATGATCAGCCGTAGCAAAAGTCCTTTCGGGATGCTTCACTTTCACTCCCCTATTCTTCAATCCTAAAAATGCCACCGGGCTGGTAACCTCGTGGATCAGGTGCCTATCGATGAAAAACACATCCGGTCCATCCTTGACATTACGAACCACATGTGAATCCCACACCTTATCAAACAGCGTCTTTCCCATTTTTTATTTTGTATTTTTCTATTTCAACTTCAATTAAATTTCAAAAAAGACAATTTACTCCTTTGAAATGAAGGTCAAAATTAAAGGATAGAATCTGGAATAGGATTTAGGAAGCAGGGAAAATTAAAAATATATCTACGATTTCTAACAGAAGAATTTCATTACAAAAAGCAGAATAAAACAAAAAAGAAAGCCATTCTACAGATTCAAAGCATGATGCTTAATCTAAAGAATGGCTTTATACTATTTCTAATGCCTGGTTTTATCTAGGCTGTACCACGAAAGTGCCCTGCATCACACTATAGTGACCAGGAAAACTGCAAATGAATTTGTAATATCCAGCCTTTGGTGCTTCGAAGGTAACAGATGCCTGCTCTCCTCCACCCACAACTATTGTATTAGCGATTACCTTATCCACCATATCCTGCGGAATGTAATTGGTTTCACGAGCAGCCACAGCAGCATTGCCAAAAGCGGCAATCTCTGTTCCCTGCTTCAGCAATACCCAATTGTGTCCCATGGCTTCTTTAGGCATCTGACCTACATGCTTAAGTGTAAGTGTCACCACCTGACCTTCAGTCACTTTTAGTTCGTCTGTGTTGTATTGCATCTGATCATTGCCTTCGATCTCCAATGAAATGGAATCTGCAACTACCTCTGCTGCCGAAGCTTCGGCCTCCGCGGCTGGTGCTTCTTTCGTTTCAGTGCCCTGTTTTTGAGAACCTCCACCACATGCAAACAGTAATCCTGCAGCCAGCAATGAGAGGATGTAAAATCTTGACTTCTTCATATTCTTATGTGCTTTTAATTGTCCTACCCAAAATAACAGTATTTGAAGCAGATGGTCAAGGTGAGTTTTGTCAAGTAAACGCTGTAGACAAAAAATGGCAAGACTCTTACCAGCCAATTATCTCCTTCATCAAACCTCAATCAAACCAACGACACCTCTACAATGCTCTCCTGAAAAGCGCCTCCTCCTCCACGATCAGAGAGCGCATCGGTTGTCAGAGCGTTGGCAGATGAGTAACCTGTTATCAGCGATGGCCAATACCCCTGAGGAATACTAACTACTCCTTGTCGCACTTTTTCAGATATTCTGACCTGAATTTTCAGCTCTCCGTATTGATTAAATACCTTGACCAGATCTCCATCATTGATTCCTCGATCTCCGGCATCCTGCACATGCATAGCTAAAAGTGGCACACCCGCAACTTTTCTTAAACGCTTTACATTGGCATGGCTGGTATTGAGAAAACTACCAGTTGACTTAATCGTCAATAATCTCAGAGGGAATTTATTTCGATGGATACCATGATCATAAGTTTTGTAATCTGGCAATGCCGGAGAAATTCCCTCATTATAAAACATACATTTTCCGGACTCAGTAGCAAATTTCCCTTCCTGATGGGGAAGCCAGGGTTCCTGAAGGTTTAGGCGGGCAAAGCCGGTTTTCATCAAAGACTCGAAAGAAATACCCTGTAAATAGGGATGATCACTTGCCAATGTTTTTTTGATAATCTCAAGATCGGTCTCCTGAAAATACTCGTCTTGATACTCCATAGCCCCGGCAAGCAACCTGAAAATATCATTATTACTTCTGGATTCCCCCAATGGCTGTATCGCAGGCTGGTTGAGGTTCAAATATACGCTTCCCCATGACTCCATTAAGTCCCAATGTTCCAACTGAGTAGTAGCTGGTAAAATATAGTCAGCATATCGGGCAGTATCAGTCATAAAATGTTCCAGAACAACTGTAAAAAGGTCTTCTCTTTTCAATCCCCGGATCACTTCATTCTGATTGGGAGCTATGACAGCCGGATTGGAATTATAAACAAAAAGGGCATGAATGCCTGGGTTCAAATCAGGGTTATTTAACTGTTTACCGATTTCCACCATGTTGATGGATCGGGAATTTTCTGCCCAAAGTTGCTTCCCCAATGCTACACTTGACCAGTTCAGGGCTTCTCCAAACAATGGAAAAGTCATATGTAAAAGACCCCCTCCAAGTTTTCTCCATGCACCTGTAACGGCCGGCAGCATAGCTACAGCTCTGTAGGCACTGGCACCATTAGCCTGATGCTCCATACCAATCAAAATCCTGATTACAGAAGGTGAAGCACTGGCATATTCACGAGCCAGCTGCCGAATGTTTTCTGCCGCTAACCCAACAAGGTTTGAAATTTTGTCAGGAGAATAATTTTGAACGTGTTCTCTTAGCTGGTTGATGCCCAAAGTATAATGATCGATATAATCCTGATCTTCCAGTTTTTCTTCCAGTATCACCTGAATCATTGATAGGGCAAGAGCCGTATCCGTGCCCGGCATTGGTTGTACATGCCAGTCGGCTTCCTCTGCCGTGGCAGATCGAAAAGGATCAATCACAACCAACTTTGCTCCTTTTTTTCTGGCTTTTAGAACAAGGTTCCAAAGGTGCGAATTAGCATATTTGGTATTGGTGCCCCACAAAATAATCATGCGGCTGTGTACGATATCTTCCGGCAGCATGCCCACAGTATAACCAGTTGCATCCTTCACACCCGTCCAGGCCGTATCTCCGCAGATGGTACCGTCGAGCTTTGAAGCACCCATCCTGGCAAAAAACCGGTCCCCAATACAGCTCCTTTGAACCAATCCTTCGGTACCTGCATAGGCATAAGGTAAAACTGCCTGGGTTCCATGTTCATCAATGACTGCATTGAGTTTTTCTGAGATTTCTTTCAATGCCTGATCCCAGGAAATCCGCTCATATTCTCCCGATCCTTTTTTGCCTATCCGCTTCAATGGAGTTAAAATCCTATCCGGATGAAAGGTGACATCATTAGGGAAATCTTCCATTTTGATACAGAGCTGATCTCCCGTGTAGGTATTGGCAGCATTGGGGCCAAACGCTACAATCTGGCTCTCTTTGACTTCCATTTTCCAGCTACATGAATCCGGACAATCGTGATAGCACCCACCAAATATTGTTTTGGCTTCCGCACTGCCAATACATGCAGTATTTAACAAAGGCATCAATGTGGGAGCCAGCCCTGCCATGGCAGTGCCCTGGGCGGAAAGGTCAATAAATTTTCTACGGGTGATCGGATTGGTTTTTTTCATTGCAGCGATGGATCAGAGTCAATAAAGATATGCAAACCTCAGAAGGTTCTTATGATCTACTGCTAAATCAGGATGCGCGCCAATTACTTATTGACCAGTAATTTGTTTATCTTTTTCGATTTCAAATCACTCAACAATTCGCCACCAAACAATCCATGCTCTACCTCCTCCGCCAAATCCGTCGTAAACTCCTGTCTCAGGACAACAAAGTCATTTCCTACCTGCTCTATGCTATTGGAGAGATTGTTCTGGTTGTTATCGGGATACTGATTGCCGTGCAGATAGATGATTGGAACGAAAACCGAAAAAAGGCCAAGCTTGAACAAAAGATATTGAATGAAATCAAAGTGGATCTTCAAAACGACCTGCATGAAATACGTGATGAAATGGTAGGTTACAATTTGATTCAGAAGGCAGATTCTGCATTAGAGGCATTTTATTTTACTGAAGCACCATTTACTGATACTTTGGGCTCATTTGTTTATTTGATTGAGCGAAATCCACATTTCAATCCGATAAATGGTGGATATCAACTATTGAAATCCCATGGGATTGATTTAATTTCCAACGATTCCCTTAGGTTACTCATCAACAGATATTATGAGCAGTCTATTCCCTATTATGAAAAATATGGGAGTGAACGTTTGCAAGTAGTGCTTCAGGAATTCATCTCATTCAACTATCAAAACTTTTATCTCGTCCCAGTCCCATATTTTCCAGGTAAATCACGCAAACCTATTGATCCCAAAGTCCTCAAAGACTTGAAGTGGCTCTCGATTATTCAAAGTAGTGCCAGTCTGGCAGAAGTTCAATACAATATTGCTACCCGTCTTGAGCATGAAATCATCAGACTGAAAGAACGCATCTCTCAAGAACTAAAATCAATGAAATAGCCATGCTACACCTCCTCAGAAACATCCGCCGTAAGCTGCTCTCACAAGACAACAAAGTCTTCTCTTATTTCCTATATGCCTTTGGAGAGATCTTTCTCGTGGTAGTAGGGATATTGATTGCCGTGCAGATCGACAATTGGAACGATTCAGTAAAAGAGCGAAAAAAAGAAATCCACTACCTGACTAATATCCATGCTGACCTGACCACTAACCTGGATATCATTGATCATTTTCTAAGGGACTGGGGGCAGTGCATCACATCAGCTCAAACTATCATCCAGCACATTGAAGGAAAACCGATCACGGATTGGGCTGCATTCAACAGACATTGTATCAATGTGTATGACTGGAAACGATTTTATCAAACCAACAACACGTTTGAAGAACTCACCTACTCTGGTAACCTTACAGTGATCTCAAATGATTCCATCAAAACTCAACTTTTGAATCTGGATGCCATGTTACAAAGGCTCAAGGCAGAAGAAGATCACTTTCGGTTTGATTCAGAAGAAATCATCTATCCACCTCTTTATGAACAAGTCGATCTGCACCCTTTGATCAAGAAAATCTCAGGAGAAGATGTTGAGCTTACCATGGAGATGTATGAAGACTATTTCAATGATATGCGGGTCAAAAACGGCTTTTTGATGACCATTTTAGAATTCTCCACTATGACCGAACAGTTGAAAGAAAGGAAGCAAACGACTGAAAGTCTGATCAGTATGATTGACAAAGAAATAGCTAAATGAAACGACTCATCACTACCCTATCCCAAAAATGGCCGGAATTACTCTTGGAAGGAATAGTAATCGTCGGGAGTATATTGTTAGCCATCTGGCTTGAAAACCTCAACGAAGACAGAAAAGACCGGGCTAAAGAACAAAAAATTCTCAAAGAGCTAAAGAGTGAATATCTGGCTAATCTTCGTCAACTGGATGAAAAGACGTCAATGAGGAATGAGATGATTGAATCGGCTCACAACATACTCAATTATATAGATTATCCGATGGAGGCAAACCGAGATAGTCTCTTGATGTTTGTCTCCTCAATATTACGTGACCCTACTTTTGATCCGGTACAGAATGACCTTATCTCCTCCGGCAATATCAGATTGTTGCGAAATGACAGTTTAAGACGTATGCTATCTAATTGGACTACAGAAGTGTACCAACTACAGGAAGTAGAATTAGGCTGGCAAAAAGTAAGGACGGATATAGGGGCTAATTTGGGAATCACTCTGGGGATTGCCCGAGATTTCACCGATATGCTATGGAAAGATGGCTATACACCTGTAGAGGCATTGGATCCGACCCTAAAAATCAAACGACAAATCAGAGCCACAAAAACACCTGTCTCCCTTGAAGCCATTTTAAATAGCAGAGAGTTGGAAGGGTTTGCTGCATATGTTATCACCTGGAATCAGGTCGCCAATATTCAGGGGTACGCACTTCGCACCAGAATTGAGGCGATTTTATCTCAAATCAATAAGGGCATTATAAAATGAAAAAGCTGATCGATCACCTAAAAGCCGAATGGTACAAGTATTTGCTGGAAATCCTCGTGCTCATCATCGGTATTTATGGCGCTTTTGCATTGGAAAACTGGAATGAAGACCGAAAAGAAAATATCGCTACTCGAATACTGGCAATTTCATTGATAGAAGATCTTCAGAAAGATGTCAGCTTTCTGGAGAGAACACTGACATGGAGCCATAATAAATTGAAGTCCTGTGATAGCATCTTAACCTTATGTGCAGAACCAAAGGAAAAATGGAATCAAGAAAAATTCTATTCGCATATGAATTGGGTGAGCCAGTCTGACCCCTTTTTCCCCACTAGTGGAACATATGAACAAATTGTTACTTCTGGTACACTTAAGTCTTTTGACCAATCGATCGCCACTCAATTGAATGCCTACTATACTCAACTGAATAAGATTGTTTATTGGTCCAATATTGAAGATGAATCCTCATGGATAATGGCAGAGATAATTTGGAAAGGCATGAATGTTAGAGCCATGGGTGACCTTCGGTTTGGCGAACAACTAAGAAATGAACGATATATAAGAATTTCGCAGGACGAAACAGAGCCTTTCCTCAATCTCGTTGCGGCGGTGAAAACCTACCGAACCAAAACGAAAATCGAATGTGAAACCCAATTGGAATTAGGTAAACTGCTCATAAGCTCTCTCAAAAAGAAATATAATTTATGAAACGCCTCCTCATTACCCTAAAAGAAAAATGGCCTGAATATCTCCTCGAAATCCTGGTTCTCATCATCGGTATTTATGGGGCGTTTGAGTTAGAAAACTGGAATGAATTAAGGAAAGAAAGCAAGCAGAAAAAGGTATATCTCACGCATATTCTGGCAAATCTTGAAGACGACAGAAGCCAACTAGACTCATTGGTCAAGCATACACAGGATGTTATCAGAAGAACAAACCTGCTTATCGAAAGCTATAAATCACAAGTAGTAGATTCCAAACTTGCCACACATAGTTCCGGAGTAATTGCCGTAGAAAAGAATTTTAATGGTTTCAGAAGTGGGATGGATGCGCTGCTCAACTCAGGGAAACTTGATCTGATACCAGATCGGTTAAGCCTTGATTTGCAGCTTTACTATGAAAAATCAGAAGATTTGGCTACCAGAGAATCAATGTCCAACCAATATATCAGAGACTTTTATGAACCCCACGTCTTTAAAAACTATGCTGAAACCATGGTACAAATGGATGTGTTTGATATCAAACAAATGTATTTGGGTGATACCAGGCCACCCCAGCTAGTTGATCCTGACAAATACCTGGCGGACAGACTGCTGGAGGTTCACATCATTATCAGAAATGTACAATCAAAAATAGAAGCTGATCTATACCAAAACCTGATTGTGCAAAACGAATACTTACAGCAACAGATCAAAGCCCAACTGAAAAGTAAATGAAACAGGTTACTGCGGGAGGCTCACCACTTATGAAAAGAATAATAAAAACCTCTCACAAATCCTGATAGCTATCGGGAGGCCAAACAGGTAAAAGTTATATGAAAAAGTTAATCAAACATATAAAGGAAGAATGGTATAAATACCTGCTGGAAATCCTCGTGCTGATCATCGGTATCTATGGGGCCTTTGCATTGGAAAACTGGAATGATCAAAGGAAACAAAAAATAGAGGAACGCATTCTACTACAGGATATTCGTTCCAACCTTGAGAAGACACTGTATGACTTAACATCCGACACCCTGGAAATCCAAACTAACCTAAAACACTATAGAACGATAGAAAAAGTGATCAATGAAAATTTACCGTACAGTTCTGTTTTAGACACAGCGTTTGGGAAACTCACTCGCTGGAGCAGCCCGTACATAACCTCCACTGCATATCAGGCACTTAAGTCCAAGGGTACTGATATCCTTAGCAATAGAGCACTTCAAAATTCCATTGTCAATCTTTTCGAAGGAGAGTTTCAACTCATAAGTGAAGACTATAATGAAGCAGAGTGGGTATTTTACCAATCTATCAATATCCCTTACTTCTCAAAAAACTTTCAGAGAATCGATCAGATGAATAGCCACAATGCAAAACCGAATGATTTTGAAGCACTGAAAAGAGACTTGGAGTTCAAAAACATCCTTAGTATGATCATCCGCTATCGATATGTAGGGCTCAAGTATTATAGAAAGGCCATCGAAGCAACTAGTGAGGTGATAGCAGAGATTGATAAGGAGTTACAAAATGAAAAAGCTAACTGAAAACCTCCGTCAAAACTGGCCCACCTATTTCTTTGAAATCCTCGTGCTGATCATTGGTATCTATGGGGCGTTTGCACTGGAAGCATGGAATGAAAACAGGAAAGAGAGAAAGCTGGAAACAAAGTACCTCAAAAGTTTGGCGATCGACCTGAAAAGAGACCTTGAGCAGTTAGATGATCTAAAAAGAATAAGGAATCATAGTAATGAGACGGCTCTTCGATTGTTAAATACTGAAAGTCTGCCAAATACATATGAGGCCCAAAAGCAATATTCTGAGGATTCTAAAGCGGTGCATTTTTGGCATGAATTTAATCCCAACGATAATACATTTAAAGAACTGACCAATTCGGGTAACCTATCCCTTTTTGAAGATGATTCAGTAAAAATCAGATTACTCAATCTTGCAACCATAAATGATTACATCATCACAGCTCGAAATCACATGCGCAGAGAATATGACGAGTATCTGTATGATGAACTGGCGAAATATGAAGGGTTTGGACTGTATGATTTTGACCATATGGTCAAAGTGCAAAAAATGGATATCCAATACCTGGAATCTTTGGACGATGCTTATTTGGATCAGCTCACTTCAGAAACGAACCTGCTCCTTCATAATAAACAAATCAGGTATGGCTGGAAATTATCAATCCTTAACTCTTCGGCCATTATACAATTGTATGACAAAATGATAACTGAGATTCATTTGACTCTGAAGGCAATCGACAAATCCTTAGAAGAGCGATAAAACGCATTTTTTGAATTTCCATTGACTGTGTGTCCTTCTCTTTACCTGGGACGATGATTTTCACAACCCCTCCAGCGAGTCATACAAATTGAGTTGAGAATACCGGTATAATACTCAGTCATGTGCTTTCTCTTCGCAAATACACCCATAAGCATCTAACAGTTAGCTATTGATTTCAAGTGAACAACATGACAAAAGTTATGGTAGTGAGCACATTTTACTTCTTTGATTGATGGAGCTTTTGCACTAACTTAAAAAGACAATATTTTGAATAACTAACATTAGCGCCATGAAACCCACAACAATTTTACTAGCCATCACAATGTTGATATTCTCCTCTTGTTCTTCAGGTAAAAAAGAAGCGAAAAGCATTGACACTCCCGGAGATAAAAGCCTGGTTGGGTATGTGGATTTAACAAATCCATTGGACGAGGATCTGATCCAGTCTGGCACCGATATATTCATTCAAAAATGTGCCAACTGTCACACTATAGACACAGTGGAGTTCAAAGTTCCCTCGTTTGCTGGTATCACTAACAGAAGAACTCCAGAATGGATAATGAACATGGTCATCAATATTGATGAAATGCTCAAACAAGATCCAGTGGCTGCTGAACTTCTACAAAAACACAAAAAGGTCATGCCTGACCCAAACATCTCCGTTGATCAGGCACGTGGCATACTTGAGTTTTTAAGGAATAATGACATGCAGCAAGTCGGTGTAAAAGACCAGGCCGCTAACAGGTAACCTTTGTTTCGAGATGCATCAAAACATGCTGGATTTAATTCTGAAATAAAATCAAGTAAAACTCAGACAAATATCCCGCTAAATACAAGGCTTCTAATGAAGATAATCAATAGCACCGTTAACAAATCTCAGTAACTATTGTCTTGCAGAGTGTTACTTTAGTCTTCCGTTCAACTCTCTCGAAAAGTATGAAAAATTTCCTGAAATTTTGGATTATGATGTTGATCATGGTAAGCCCTGTTTTAACAATGGCTCATCCGGGTCATGGTATTGGCAATGGTACCGAACCAATGCATTTCATCTCATCTCCGGCGCATCTGGTCCTAATTGGATTAGTCGCTGTTCTCGTACTTCTGATCCACTTCTCAAAAAAATCTAAAGAGCAAAACAGATAAGCCATGCATGAATTGTCAATCGTATTGGGAATCGTAGACATTGCAGAAAAAGAATGCAAAAAAGCCTCTGCCAAACTGGTTGACAGTATTGACCTGCAGATTGGACGCTTGTCCGGTGTGGAGCCAGATGCATTGAGTTTTGCCTGGCCCGCTGGAGTCAAAGACACCAGCCTTAAGGATGCAAGCCTACATATCGACTGGATCGATGGAAAAGCAAAATGTCTGGAATGCGGACATACTTTTCCTCTGGATAACCTTTATCTCAGTTGCCCTAAATGCGATAGCTATTTTAAAGACATTATTGAAGGAAAAGAACTCAGAGTAAAATCCCTAACTGTTACTTAAAAACCAAAAACTATGTGTGCAACTTGCGGCTGTGGAAGTGAAGAAGGTGGAGTAAAAATCCTGGCTCCCGGACAAGAACATGACCATGATCACCATCATAGTCATCACCACCACCATCATGATCACGGACATGAACATCACCATGATCACGGGGACCATCATCACCATGAAAAGACTCTCATTGAGGTAGAACAAGATGTGCTCAATGCTAACCAAATGCTGGCTGAGCGCAACCGCGGCTACTTTGAAGCAATGAATATTACTGCGATAAATCTGGTGAGTTCGCCAGGCTCTGGCAAAACTGCTCTACTGGAAGCGACACTCAAAAGTTTGAAATCCGAACTGGAAATAGCTGTCATAGAGGGCGATCAGCAAACCACCAATGATGCTGACAGGATCAACGCATTTGGTATTCCTGTGATCCAGATCAATACCGGAAAAGGTTGCCATCTGGACAGTGAAATGGTGCACAAAGCTTATAAGCAAATGAAGCTCAGACAAGACAGCATCCTGATGATTGAGAATGTCGGAAACCTGGTTTGTCCGGCCATGTTTGACCTTGGAGAAAAACACCGTGTAGTAATGATCAGTACAACAGAAGGTGATGACAAACCCATCAAATACCCGGACATGTTTGCCGAATCTGACATCTGCATCATCAACAAGATTGATCTTTTGCCTTATGTCCATTTTGATGTAGAAAGAGCCAAAGATTATGCACGTCGTATCAATCCAAACCTGAAGTTTTTTGAAGTTTCCGCTACTACAAATGAAGGTATGGATCAGTGGTATGAATGGCTGAAATCAAGAATTGCCGAACCGGAAACCGTGTAAGCCATGTGCCTTGCCATACCAGGAAAAGTAGAAAAGATCACCGGACCAATGGACGATACCTTTCGTACCGGGCTGGTATCATTTGGCGCCATCAGGAAAGAAATAAATCTTGCCATGGTGCCTGAAGCCAAAGTTGGAGATTATGTACTTGTCCATGTTGGAGTTGCCATTAGTATAGTGGATGAAGATGAAGCAAATCAAACATTTGAGTTGCTTCAAAAAATGGGCGAAACGGATGAACTGAATAGCCAACAATGATGATTTCAGAGGTAATCTGAGTGTGTTTTGAAACCTGAAAATCATACCTGACAAAGGGTTCATTACCACTCAAAATCCCAGGTAACAATTGTTACATAAGAAAGACCATAATATCAATGACATCCATCATTTCGACTTGAAATTCTACTCCTTTCACAGATCGAATTTGAACATGACATTTACACAAGTCAATTCTACTGACGAACTATCATGGTATATCAAAAAAGCAAAAGAAGTTTGATGCTTGACCTGCTTTGGAAGCATCAGCTTGAAAAAGGGTATATCGGTAAATCTGACATTCGGGCCATTTCCAGAGAGCTTGAAGTCTCCGATACTGAGGTCGAAGGAGTTATTTCATTTTATCATTTCTTTCATCAACAACCCACCGGTCATCACACCATCTATCTTAACAAAAGCATTCTATCTGAAATGGCTGGTTCTAATGAAATCAGGGAGGCCATAGAGAAAGAGACAGGCGCCAAACCTGGCAGTGTTGATGATACGGGTTCTTTTGGATTTTTCGATACATCCTGCATAGGTATGAGCGACATGGAACCTGCTGCCCTGATCGATTTTTACCCGGCAACTCACCTCACTCCTGACAAAATCAAGAAGATAATAACCGGTCTCAAACAAAGAAAACCGATTCAGGAACTGGTTTCTCCAGTTACCAACCACGTGAGAAAGCACCTCGGCGATCATAGTGTATTTTTCCAAAATTACGAGCGTGGCGCGATCATGAAAAAGTTCGTCAATATCCTCCCGGATGAGATTATCGAGGAGCTGAAGTGGTCAGGCTTATCCGGGCGTGGTGGAGCCTTCTTCCCTACTGGTCTGAAATGGCAACTTTGCAAAAATGCTTTCAGCAAACGAAAGTATATCATTTGCAACGCCGATGAAGGTGAACCCGGCACTTTTAAGGACCGGTTGTTACTGTCTGAAAAAACCGGATTGTTGATAGAAGGCATGGCGCTGGCCGCCTTCACAGTAAAAGCCTATGAAGGTATCATCTATCTGCGAGCTGAGTATCGCTACATGTTACCTAGAATAGAACAAGAACTGGAAGCCTTCAGAAAAGAAGGTTTGCTTGGCGAAAACATCCTCGGTATCCCTGATTTTCATTTTGACATCAAAGTACAATTGGGAGCTGGCGCTTACGTATGTGGCGAAGAAACTGCACTGATAGAGTCGCTGGAAGGCAAGCGAGGTGAGCCAAGAACGAAAACTTTCTTCCCAGTAGAAAAGGGTTATTTGTACAAACCAACGATCGTCAATAATGTAGAAACTTTTTGCGCAGCTGCAAGAATCATGGAGATGGGAGCGCCAGCTTTCAAAGCCATGGGAACAGAAAAGTCAAGCGGTGCAAAGCTACTGTCTGTATCGGGAGACTGTGAAAAGCCAGGAATTTATGAAATAGAATGGGGATTGACCGTAAATGACCTGCTCAAATTATGCGGTGCAAAAGATGCACAGTTTGTACAAATGAGCGGACCATCGGGAAGGCTTCTGGTACCTGAAGAATACGATTTACCAATCAGTCGTGAGGGTGTGATGTGCGGAGGCTCTGTAATGATCTTTAACCAGACCAGAAATATCCTCGATGTAATGATCAACTTCAACCAGTTTTTCATTGATGAGTCTTGCGGCTTATGTACACCATGCAGGGCCGGCAACTATCAGGTAGGGCTCCTTCTGGATAAAATCCGTAAAGGAAAATATACGAGCGATCAGGCGGAATCGCTGAAAGAATGGGCCTGGCTCATTAGAAACACCAGCAGGTGTGGATTGGGCAAATCCTCCAACAACTTCATACTGGATGTAATAGAGAAATTCCCGGATTTGTTGAAACCAACAGAATCCTCTGACACCAATGGATACAGAGCCTTTAACATCGAGGAATCGCTCATAGATTATTCTGATTTTGTACAAAAAATATCTGATCATGGATAGACAACACACTACCTATGACTTTCACTCAGTCACACTAGAGATTGACGGTAAAGAGATACAAGCCTTCGAAGGACAAAGGTTAGTCGATGTTGCCAGGCAAAATGGTATTTACATCCCAACGCTTTGCTACTTTCCAAACATCCATCCACCTGCTGCATCCTGCAGAGTTTGTACAGTCAAAATCAATGGGAAATTTGAAACCGGCTGCACTACTAATGTGCACAATGGAATGAAAGTGGAAGTGAATACTTCAGAGTTGCTGGATTATCGCAAAGCCAATATCGAACTGCTTTTTGCCGAAGGAAATCACTTCTGCCCTGCCTGCTCCAAAAGTGGTAATTGCGAACTGCAGAGAAAGAGCTATGAAAACAACATCACTTTAACCAGGTTTCCTCACCTTTTTGAACAGCGTCCGCTTGACTTCCAGTCTTCCAGAATAGTATTGGAACATAGCAGATGCATTCATTGCAAGCGATGTGTAGAACTTGTGACCACCGATGATGGCGAAAAAGTCTTTTCATTCCATGAAAGAGGCCGACATACACATGTGGGAATCGATTATATCAATGAGAAAAAACTCTCTCGAGAACAGGCTATTGCCGCCATGAACCTCTGTCCGGTTGGGGCTATCCTGGTGAAAGGTGAAAGTGGAGCCAAACCATTTGGCTTGCGCAAATACGATATGGACCATTCAATCCAGCATAAATGGAGCAATAAGGAAGAACTCGAACCATTGAAAGGTGGAGAAAAACGAATCTTAGCGACTACTTCGTTGGCCGGATGCTTTGGCTGTCACATGTCCATGCTGGATATTGACCTGGATATTGTTGATCTTTTCAAAATTGTGGAGTTCAACAAATCCCCACTGACCGACATCAAAAACTTCAGCAAAATGTGTGATGTGGGCATCATTGAAGGAGGTGTAGCTAATTCCGAAAACTATGAGATTCTCAAAGAATTCAGAAAGAAATGCAAGGTGCTGATCGCTATGGGCGAATGTGCTGTTTGGGGTGGAATCCCTGGCATGCGAAATGTTATCCCACTGGAAGAATGTCTGTCTGAAGCATATCTTGACTCGGTGACCAGTGAGCCCGGAGCAAAGGTCATCCCTCACCATGAAGACATCCCTAAAATCCTGGACAAAGTATTCTCCTGTAATGATGTAGTCAAGATAGATTACTTCATTCCTGGTTGTCCTCCAAATCCGGAGCATATCTGGAAAGTAGTGAAAAATGTGCTCCTGGGCACTGATTCCAGTATTGAGTATCAGGAATTTAAATACGACTAATCAGCCAAAAACATGTCACAAAAAATAGTCATTGATCCGGTTACACGTGTAGAAGGCCACGGCAAAGTCACTATCATCATGGATGATGATGGCAAAGTCACCGATTCCCATTTTCACATAGTGGAGTTCCGTGGATTTGAAAAATTCATTCAGGGCCATGCATACTGGATCGTTCCGCAGATTGTACAGCGGCTCTGTGGAATCTGTCCGGTAAGCCATCACCTGGCGGCTGCCAAGGCCATTGATCAGATCGTAGGTATTGACCCGGATGAGCTCTCCCCTACGGCTCATAAAATCCGCAAACTGTTGCATTATGGGCAGATCTTCCAGTCTCATGCATTGCACTTTTTTTACCTGGCAGCTCCTGATCTGCTTTTTGGTGTAGATGCCCCGGTAGAATCCAGAAATGTGGTAGGTGTGGCAATGAAAGATGAAAAGCTCGCCAAACGTGGCATCTTAATGCGAAAGTTCGGACAGGAGATCATCAAAGCAACAGCTGGCAAGAAAATCCATGGAATTTCGGCAGTGCCAGGAGGAGTACACAAAAGTCTGACCGAAGTGGAACGTGATTATTTCCTGAATGGCAAAGACATTCCTCCTATTGATACCATGATCGAATGGATGCAGGAAGTGATCAGCTTCATGAAAGACTATCATGACCAACACCAATCCTGGATGGATGAATTTGCTGCTTATCCAACCGGTCATCTGGGACTTGTCGGCAGGGATGGCTCTATGGAACTGTATGATGGCGTACTTCGCGCTATTGATTCAGCGGGAAATATGACCCTCAATGACATTCCTGATTTCCAATATGCTGATCATTTTGTTGAGGCCGTAGAGCCATGGACATATTTGAAGTTTCCTTACATCAAGCATCTTGGAAAGCAAAATGGCTGGAATCGTGTGGGACCTTTAGCTAGGATCAATGTTTGTGATTTCATCCCGACTCCATTGGCTGAACGAGAACGTAAGGAGTTTATGCAATACACCAATGGCAAGCCTAACAACATGACCATGCATACACACATGGCCCGTCTGATAGAGATGCTGCATTGTGCGGAGTTAGTGAAGGAGCTTTTGCACGATGAAGATATCATGGGAACCGAGCTTGTTCGTAAAGGTGAAAGCAGAAATGAAGGAATAGGTATCATTGAGGCTCCTCGCGGAACACTCACCCACCACTATCAGGTGGATGACCATGGTATGGTAACCAAATGCAACCTGATTGTTTCCACTACTCACAACAATCAGGCGATGAACAGCGCAGTGAATTGGGTGGCTAAGAAAGAACTGGAAGGCAAGAAAGAAATTTCGGAAGGTATGCTCAACCAGGTGGAAGTAGCAGTGCGAGCTTACGATCCGTGCCTGAGCTGCGCCACACACGCCATTGGTCAGATGCCATTGCAAATTAGTTTGGTAGACACTAAAGGAAACCTGATCCATGAGCGAATCAAAGATTGATCTGTTGATCATCGGCATAGGCAATGCTGGCCGACAGGACGATGGACTGGGCTGGGCATTTCTGGATGCTATTGCCGATCAAATTCCAACTGACATTGCACTGGAATACAGATATCAACTTAATATTGAAGATGCGGAGCTCATAAGTTCTGCATCTCAGGTACTTTTCGTGGATGCTAAAACCGGAGCAGATCATGCATTTGAATATGATCCCTGCCTGCCTAAAGAGCACTATGAATTCACATCTCATGCATTGGAACCAGAGGTGATCCTGGCACTGTGCAATAGCCTGTTTCAGTCAAATCCAATTGCCCACATACTCACCATCTCTGGTCAAAACTGGGAACTGGAAGAAGGTTTGAGCGATTTTGCCCAAAGCAATCTGGAAAAAGCCACTGAGTTCTTTAAGAAGACAATTCTGGAATTGGTTGATTACAATGGTTAATTACAAGTAAATCCAAATAACAACTTTTCCAAAAAGCTGACAATTCTTTAGAATTTTAAAGAATCGGGATGTTGTCTGGTATCCCAAACTCTTAGGATTTGTATTTCATCAGCTTCTATTCGGTAGAAAATCTTAAAGTCTCTTACAACTTTTGAATAGACGTTCCTGTAATTTGTCCGAGATCCTATATTGGGAAAGTTAGAAATGAGTTCAGCCGATTGTTCGAATAACTTATCAAGTTTCTCAGGATACTGACTGGTCTGATTGATTTCGTTCAAGCCAAATACTTATAAATATCGACTCGATCAATGATAGATCTGGTAGTCCATCTTATTTCATTAGCCATTCCTTAACCAATTGGCTTGCCTCAGAGTTAGAGTGAAGCTTTCCTGTCTCCGCATCAGAAATCCCTTCGTCTATAGCTTTTTTCTCAATGTCAGTTAGCTCATCTATATGGTCAATTTCATACTCTAGTTCAACAGCCTTCAGGAGCTCATCCAAAAGTTTTGGATCATTGATACCATTAATTCTTTCCTTAACATCCATGTCCATAAAGTTAGGAAGTTTTATGCGCTGATAAAATTCACGCTTATAATCCTACTTTGTCATCTTAGCCTTTTACCATTTAATTCCCTAAAGGCCGGGCGCCCCTAAAGGGAAAGGCAAAAAAATCAATTTGGCTCCCTTCATCCCGATAGCTATCAGGAGGGTAAAACAAATTGATTTTCTAACAAACAAAATTGGACTAAGAATAGCACAACACAGGGCAATTACATTTAATTTTCCTTGAAAAAAATTAGCTGTTTTTACACCCCTAAAGGCTCAAAGGGTGAAACAGCTTTTGAATGTTCCCTTGCTAAATGGACATCTATCCCAACATAAACTTTTTGACCTTCAAATGTCAAATTGGTATTTTTACTTTTCATAAGCTTCTATCGTTTAGTTGTTACATTGTTTTGAATTCAAAAACTAAATAACATAGAAGCTTATGCTTTTACAATCATAAGACCTAAAGGGTACAGGGGCAAGGCCAGGTTAAAAGGAAGCAAATAGTTTAAATGCGAAAGCCCTATAGCGCTACATAAAGCACATTTTGTTTGAAATCATATACTTATCTTTACTATATGGCTACTTTAAAACTGAGTGATAGCGCTATAGCAAAGTACTTTGGGTTTCTGAAGAACATGGATGCACGTTCGAAAAAGAAATTAATTACCCAATTAACTGAATCGATAGAAAAAGAAACCGAAACAAAATCTGGAATTGATCATTTGTTTGGTGCCTGGGAGGATGACAGAACAACTGAAGAGTTGATTTCTGATATTGCTAAATCTAGGACAACTAACAAGGAAATTGAGGATTTTGAATGAACTATCTTCTAGATACTAATTACTGATGTCCGAGAAAAGGTTTTTCGAAATGAAAGATTAGCCTCCTAACCACCCTTAAATTCCCTAAAGGGGCAGTTTTCGTTTCTCCCTTCAGGGTAGGGGTAGTTTTGACAAACTGGGAAAAACCTTTTCTCATTTCATTTAAACAGGCTTTTTTTACTGATTCTGAATTAAGTCGGACACCAGTAGATACTAATATTTGTATTTATCTCTTTAGAGGTAAATATGCCGTGAAGGATAAGATTAATGAAGTTGGAATTGAAAATTGTGCAATTTCTGAAATCACTTTGGCAGAACTTATATACGGAGCTGAAAGTAGTTCGAACCCAACAAAGAACCACAATCTCATAAGAGAACTAACTGAACAAATTGTCACGATCTCTATTTTGGATTCGGTTACTGAATACGGAAGACAAAAATCCAGGCTTAGAAAACAAGGACTATTGATTAGTGATTTTGATCTGCTAATCGGATCAACTGCCATAGCTAATGATCTGATAATGGTAACTCAAAATGTTAGGGAATTTGAAAGATTGGAAAGAATTAAGTTAGTAAATTGGATTGATGCAAGTTAAAATTTGGAACATCCTATAAAAAACAAAAAACAACCTTTCCCAAGGCTGTTTTTTTAGATTTATTGCAAATGGCACTACTATTCACACATAGTAGAATAATCATAAATAAATTGCTCAAACTCTGACCACTGTGGAGAATCACCATATTTTGCAAGAACTGGATACTACGGTTCTAACCGTGCCACCTATTTCGGTGAAGCTGTGCCAGTGATTTCGGTTCAGACTGTGCCACTTGGCTGATCATTTTCATTGTAGTATGGACGGTTCTAACCGTGCCACTGGCCA